>Ga0179593_1371216_pt1 | contig 13856 bp, 6 predicted proteins | sample CZODoug2_1_08_16_FD_185931 | JGI IMG/M metagenome (GOLD analysis project Ga0179593, IMG submission 185931) | Vadose zone soil fungal communities from Angelo Coast Range Reserve, California, USA - CZODoug2_1_08_16fungal (PacBio error correction) | ecosystem: Environmental > Terrestrial > Soil >...
CAAGGAAGGGGAAGGGGGGGAAGTCTCAGGAGACCAGACGACGAAATCAGCCACTATAGCTATAAAGAGATCAAAAAAGAACAATAAACAAAAACGCAGACGCGTCCCAGAAACAAGTGGCAAAGTAACGATGCTACGAAAAAGAAAGGGAGAAAAACGCGGAAAGGGAGGCGATCCCTGAACTTTTTCAGTCCATTTTCCTCGTAAATTGAAACAACGAAAGGGACCGGTCGAGAATCTGAACAGAGAGGAAACTGTCGAGCGGACAGCGCGACTTCTAGACGCATCTTCTGAAGGCGCAGGGACAGCTTAAGAGAAAAACTAACGAAAATGCGGACAACAGTTAAAACCATACAGATGTACCAAGGAAGGCTCAAAGGTGACGGAGTTCGACTCACTGGTCAGAACACCGACAAGGGAGAGGGGGAGACGGCGACAAGATCTGAGAGGGAAAAGCTCGAGAGAATAAACCTAGGCGGTCCAGAACGCCGACAGCTTCGAAAACGACGGGAAAAACCATTACGGGGCTGTCAAGACTTCAGACTACTTTGACTCGTAAGTGGAATAAGGGTCCAGTACTAAGATTCGGAAGGGTCTCGAAACGGGACGGCGTGAAAGGGCGGGGGCAAAGCCGTTAACCTGGGGGGAAAATCACTCCGCCCCCGGAAAAAAACGGAAATGAAGGAATGGTCGGGGGGATTGAGGACAAAGACTGGGGAAAAAGGTGGCAAAGCAAACTCACGAAGGAGGAGGTAGGACGTTTTCAACAGGCCGTCTACTCTACGACGGGGCGTCGACAAAACGATCAGAAAAAGGAGGGGGACCAATTAAGGGCTGTAAATCGATTACGAGGAGAAAAAAGGGAGGATCCCACAAACGCGGAGGGACGCGAAAGTCGCTTTCGGAAAAGACTCAGCTTCGTCCGGTCGGGGGCAGGTCCAGATATACGATCATCGCAGAAGACCGCTTGGAAGCAAGAAGGGGATCGAGTGACCAGGAAGACACGTAACGCGGCGGGAAAAGGACCTGATCTCACAAAAACGGGTCAACTGCAAATAAGCGCACGGAAAAGGAAAATGCATCTGGACTGCACGTAAGGAAGACAGTACGAAGGGGAAAATTGGAAAGGCGTCGCCTCCTTTAACGGGCCGGCTTCGTACGAGTACGACTCAAGCCAACATCCTCAAAACTCAAGCAGAATAAAGCGAAAAAAAAGAGAAGAAAAATTGATTCTTCGAGGACGAGGAACAGGACGCATACAAATCTCCAAAATAACCTACTGCCTTGGAAGGAAAAGGAAGAGGGATCTAGACTACTCGCGTGGATCCACGCAGGTAATAACAACAATCTCTAAACAACAAGGAAATGAGGAGGTGGGGGAAAGAGAAAAAAAAGAAAAAAAGGGGATCAATCGTTGAAGTTGGACTCCCAAGTAGGACGCGGGATGAGAGTAAGAGCTCCTCGACGGAAGGGGAAAAGGGGTGGAGGAGGAGTCGGAAAGGACGGTCCTCGCTGTTCGGCGGGTGTGGGTTGGCGGCGTCGAGAGGGAACGTACGGACGGTAAAATGTGAAAGAGGGGGGAAAACGACGCAACCTCATCTTACTGGGCGACGGGAAGTAGATAGAAAGGTTCCCAGGGAGGCGTCCTCGTCTAGCGGACGGCGGGGGGGAGAGTCGCGAGTCAGAGACGTACGTGACGGCGAGAGTGAACCGCCGCAAGAAAAAAATGCGAGACAATGGGAGGAGAGATGTACATAGGGGGAAAGGACGTGAGAACGGCGCGAGAAGCCAAGGTCGACTCCGTCGGGGGAGGGGGGAAAACACTTTAGAGATATTCTCGCATTGTGAACAAAAAAACATTTGGAGAAGGGGGGGGGGGGGGGGGGGGGGGGGGGGGGGGTGGGGGGGGGGGTTGTTTGGTGGGTTTGGTGGGGGTGGGTTTGGGGGGGGGGGATCTCGCTTGAGAGTGCAGATCACAGGGAAAGGCGTCGTAAAAGTTCCCCGCAGCGCCGTTCGTGAGCTTGCGCACGGGTACCAATTTGTACGCAAGAAGAAAAAAGTCACTTTCTTGGTAGCAAAAGGGAGGGACGGACTTTGATGGGAATAACCGCAGGGGAGAGTGGGTGCCGCCCTATCACCCTGTGACGAAAAAACCCGTAACCATAGTACAACCCCAATGGGTGACCACCTAAGGCGAGCGTACTCACTAAGGAAACGGAGTGCGAAGAAAAAAAAGAATATTGACAGCACCGTCCCTGGTGGCGAAGTAGGAGGGACGAAGTCCCGCGGGCTGACGAGACACAGCGTGCGAAAGAGCCGAGTTCGAGAAACAAGCGTCTGAAAAGCAGTAAGCCCGAAAAGGGAACCGTGCTCGACGTCGGACGGGTACATAAAGGACAAGCGAAAAGAAAGGGGCCAAAACTGTCGGGCAGTCGTGAAAAATCGAAGCTGCGTCGTGAGGCGTTTAGGGGGGTCTCCGCCGTCAACAAAATGACGGAGGTCAAAAACCTCATTCGTACGAGAAGAAAAACACGGAAACCTAAAAAACAGTAGTTCGACAAAAGGGAATCTCGGGTAAGTAGAGAATACGAGTTTACGGAATCTAACCATACCCATTCACTCCGGAAGAAGATCGAGATACGTGACTTTCAAAGAATGTTTGAACGAAGGTGCAAAAAATCGTGTCTGTGAAGAGGATATGGGTCGACCGAAAGAGATCCAAAGGGAGGATCGTGCTCGTGAAAAAAGATACTCTTAGCAAGGGAGGGAGAGCGTCCCTAGCCCGACCCGAGATCTCTCAAAAAAACGAGAGGGAATGATCACGAGGGAGGGGAGGGATCGAACGGAAGAAAAGAACAGGACTAAAGACCTCGAAAGACACATCCGAGGTGGAGCTTGGCAATCAAAGCCTTGAGGAGAAAGAAAGAGCTTCCCGTTGTCAAAGGCCACGTCACTACGACGGTAACGTGTCGAGAACAAGAAGAATGAAAATCTCGTTAAAAGGGGAGGGTAAGCTTTACCCTATGAAAAAGGAACACTCAAAAGGTCCTCGAATGAAGAGGTGTCTCGGACCAACTCTGAAAATTAAGATCGGATCTTAACGGTGCGCTTAAAAATCAAACAAACGAAAACAAAACTACTAGAAGAACGAAGCTCCGCTTCACTAACGGGTGGAAAAAAGCTAGGCGACGGCACAGCGACGCGATGACCTGGAAGACGAAGTCCGCACGTTAACTCCTGGGGACTTCAAAACATTTCCCTCCTAACAATGAGGGATCACTGAAAACTCGACTATGTAGCTTCCGCGAAGAGAGTGGAAACGAGATGAAAAAACGGGGAAACACGTCGGCTACAAAGATCTAAGACTCAATTGGGCTGGACAACTCATCGCTTACTAACCTAAAAAAAAGGCAGGACGGGACGGTTAAATACTCGACTGATGTGAAAAACTCAATTGGAAAGGGTGGCTACGTCACCGGGCGACCTTCTTTGGCAAAGAGAACGGACACCTGTACAGGGAACGCCCCGATCAGTAATCAACGGAATGAGACTTCGCTTTACACAACGTCCTAAAACCTAACCACAAGGGGGAACGTCGCATCGACACAGAACGCTATCGTGTCGGTTAAATTTCAACAAGATCTAAAGACGTCGGGACGGGAAAAAAACAGCGAGACAAAAGCTAAAAAAAGTCCTGCTCTTTAACGCCTAGCAAAAAAGTGGAAGAAGCGAAAAATCATAAAGACGGAGGGGGGAAAAGACGTCGCTGCTTATCTCGAGGGCTCCGTTAGAAGGAGTGAACAGAGCCTCTAACTGATAAACGTCGAGCGAAGAAAAGGTGTTCTCGCACGCGGCGCCTGATTAGACGTACGACAAAAATACGCGGCAAAGAAAGAAAAACCACTTCGAACACAACCGAGCAATTGGGCCTAGCGCAAGAGGGGAACGCCGGGACGGGAAAGCTCGCCGGAAAACAATAGACCAGTACTAAACGCTTGGTTAATAGTGAGAGGGGCAAAAAAACGACTAAAAAGCCGTCTCGGGAGAAGGAACAAATGAACCCGTGCCGCACCGCTATTAAGGGGAGAAAAAAACTGACACACGAAAACTACGACAAGTCAACGACAGAGGAGAGTACGCGACTCGAAGCTACTGCCCACGGGGCACCTCACCACAAAGGCTAAAAGAAGGGAATTCTCAGGACGAAAAAAAATTAACTCAGACAACCAACAAGAAAGAGATTGGTTGGAAGCTAAATAGCGATGAAGGGGGGGAAGACCTTTGTGACTCCCTTCACAAGACGACAGCGAGTCAAACTCCTAAGACTCAGGGTCAAAAGATAAGGAGGAAAGGAAAAGAAGTCTCCTGGGTAGGAGGGGGGCGGGGCTTCGGAAAAAAACTGGACGGTCCAAGGATGGCGACGTCGTCACAGCGTCACAAGAGGAGGAAAACGGGCAACTTTCCGGCCAAGGCAGGTTGGTCCCTTCAGTGCCAGTGATGCCTACCAGTGAAAGGGAAATAATTCCCCGGGGACACGTCGTAAGGGGAAAGCCCGCAGGCGCTAAGGGAGAGCACTCTTCAGCGAGGATATACCATAGTTCAAGGAGGTCTGCCAAACCGGGCCAGGAAAAGGTAAAAACAGAGCTACGACGTTCGGGTAGACAAAAAGTCGGAGAAACGAAATGTCCACGATTGGACCCAGAACAAAACGCTGGGAAGTACGGCAAAACCTAAGAGTGAAACACTGACCGCCGGCGGCCGTGCGGGACGTGAGATTGCTAACATCTGTGAAAAAAAAAAAAAGCTACCGACGTCGAATTTACTGGTGAGAAAGCAGGGGATATTCAAATTTCTTGAAAAAAAATGTAAAGCACGCGAAGTGACAGCCAAGGAGGGCACCACGCAAACAAAATTAAAAAAAGTACCCAAAAGAAAAAATACGAGGTCACTAGAAAGCCGAAGGGGTCAGGAAAGTAAGAAGGGGAGAGACAACCTTGAGTTTCGGAGAATAGTACGAAGGCTTCCGCCATGCCTTGAAAAAGGGAGAAGAAAATCGCAAGACGGAAAGCACAAATAGCGGAAAGTAGAAAAATCCGGAGTCGGCCAAGAAAAACGTAAACCGGAAACTAGCCGGTACATCGCGGAAGGCGGAAAAGTTGCCCGCCTTGGGGGGTCGTTCCAGGTTCGGACCGTCGAAATAAAAACAAGAGCGTAGTTACGCCGAAAAAAGAAACCTAACTCCGTAAGCAGATGCCGGCAAGTCTTAAAAGTAAAGATGAGGGTCCGCGAACGACGTCATTCGACCGGACAGATAACGGTACGGATGATGTCCGGAAAGCTTAACACCACCTTAAAAAAAAAAACGAAGAGTCGAATCCGAAGAACCTGAGACCAGAAGGGTCGTTGACTGACCGTTGTTTGCCAAGCAGTCTGCGCAAAATAAAGAGAAAAGGCTGTTCGCTCCAACCTCGGATCGGGAATCGTGTCAAATCTCAGAGTCAACGTATCTTTCGATCCCATGCAGAAAATAAAGGTCTCAAAAAAAAAAAAGGGATAGGAAGATAGAGATCAGGAAGTGCGCTCGGAGGAGAACTACGATTCCCACGAGACGATCCGAACGGGGACGAAAAGTCGCGCAGACTAAGGAAAAACGACAAGGGGAAAAAAATCACTTAACTACTGAGACGGAACGGGTCGCGCACGCAGAAGGAGGGAGGACCGTCAGCTAACTGTGTCTGGTGGCAGCTTGCAAAATCCAAAAGAAACACGCTCTAGGAAAAGAGGACTGGGTTCGGACCCTCCAAGGTGAGAGAAAACAAGGCGCGGGCAGAGTGACGAACGCATGAGGACGGGGCTTCTACCAAAGACGACCAAAACGCCTCAAACGGGTAACGGAAACAAAGAAGGGAAAGAGTCTTTCGTCCAAAAAGAAAAAAAGAGAAAAGATACCGACGAATCGCGCAAAGGGACGCTGGCGAAAAGGACACGGAACCTGACGACTTGTCTTTCTCGTACGATCTCTATAGAAATGAGCGGGAACAAAGGGGACCAGAGCGGGAAGCTTCAGCGAAAAAGTCGGAATAAAAGACTTTCGAAACCAACGGACGGAGAGGGAGAGCCACGGGAAACAATTGGGTCCGAGGGAGGGAGATCCAGGCGAAGCGTAGAAAGCGGAAAGGGTTACCCTTGGAAAAGGACAAAGGAAAAAAAAAAACCGCGATCCCATACAACGGAATTCGACTGATCGAGGGTGACTACACCGATGTCTTACAAAGTAAAAAAAAAAAAGCGAAAAAACGAAAGGTCAGAATGAACGGGAAAACGAAAAGTCCTAAAGGATACGACGGCGGCACACCAGCATGAGGAGGTCCAACCAGCACGGAAAAGTATTAGACGGATCTATGAGAGCGAAGGGAATCAAAAGGCGTAGAGTACGAAAAAAGGAAAAGAGCTAAAAATCCGTTCGCGCCAAATCCCAAACCGGTCAAGAACTCGTGTCTCGCGAAGACGACCCAGGGGGGTCCCTCGAAAAAGGGGCGAATGCAAAAGAGTTTCCCGTCACCGACGAAGTCGAACGCATCAAACTAGAAACCGGAAGGGGAAAAACGTCGCGTCTCGAGGACGAAACGGGACCGCTAGCTGACGGAAGTGGGGAGATACAGAAAGAAGGACGATTTTGAGAAAACGCGGCTCGGAAAAACCGAGCGCCGAAAAAACGAGTACACGCCGCAAACGCAGAACAAGGGAGGATCGGCAAGGAGACGACTCATACTGACGAAATTTCACCTGCGTAGAGGGCGCAAGCAGAAAAATCGGAACGAGCGTCACTACGGGACTGTTAACAATCAAAGGCTCAAGGACACGCAAAGTTTGGGGAAAGTAAGCAACAATAGAGAGGACGACTCAAAAAGGGATGACAAGAGATGGGGGGGGGGCCTTCGTCCAACGCATCGAAAAATCCACTCGTGGGGTGGTAACTCCCTGAAACTCAATGGATTGTTAAAGAGAAAAAGAGAGAGGAAGCAGTGAGAAAGGGAGATGGGGTATTGAGTCCTCGAAACGGCAAAAAAGGAAAAAAACGGGCGGAAAAAAAGGGTGGCGGGCGTAGTACTCGTACGACAAAGGGTCCCGTGGTAGGAGAAACGGTCGTCCACCGTAAATCATCAAAAGAGGGAGCTACAGTGCAAAAAAAAAAAGGTCCCGAAATCGTCCCGGGCGCGCGACAAAAACGGGGAAGAACAGAAAGTGACCGCGTAGAAGGAGTCGACGGTGGAACCCGAAGAAGCGAACGTCGGTGCTAGACATCGGTATAAACGAGAGGAAAAAGTTTCAAAAGAAATACACACCGAGCAGGGGGGAGATCAAACGGAGACGGGGAAAAAAAAAAATTGGATTGGCGGACCAAGGAAAAAGTAGACGCATATGTTTCACCCGCAGCCTTGTTGTCAGCACAAGTCAAACGAAGCCGGGAAAAAAAGTCCCGTAGAAAAGGGAGAAGGAAAAACCACACGTGCGTGGAGGACCAAAATTGAAAAAAAAAGGAATGAAGCGACCGAAAACGTCATTTCAGGGAATAAAGCGCTGGGCGGCCGGGTTGCTGTAAAAAGCAACGGGGAATTTAAAAAAAAAATAGGAACGCCGGGAAAAAAAAAAAAGAACCAATCGTACAACAAGGGGGGCAACCCGAAACGGACGCGACCAGAAGTACCGAGAGAAAGTCGCGGAGCTGACAGCAACCCGGACAGTTATTTCAGTAGTCAAAACGGAAGAACGGCTGCAAAACTAAAAAAAATAACCGAAAGGTCGCGCCGAGAAAATACCAGGGCGTCGTAAGAAAAACTCAGTCGTCGGGGCCAGGAAGTAGCCCAACAAAAAGTGCTCACGGCGGACGTGGAGAGTTGAAATCAGACGTGGAAAAAATTGTCTCAAAGACAGAAGGGGCGGCGGGAAAATTGGTCGGGACGAAGCGGGAAAAAATCTCTGGGGGTCAGCCAAGAAAAAAAACGCAGTCCCAGGTCCAGAGGGTCAAAATAAGACGGAAAAAGAAAGAAAATCGGGCTTGCGGGAATGGACGAAGCGGAACCTACAACGTTCAAAAAAATCAGGTCCTGAACGAAGAAAAATCAAATAGTTGAAGCGACCGTTGCCAAAAAGGGTGGAACTCTTATGAGCGAAAGGCTTTGATTGGGAAATATCCACCGCGGAGTGAGAGCCAGATCGAGGGCCGTGGAGTTAAAATAGGAAACGTCCACTCCTCGTGATACTCGACAACAACAAGGAAAAAGATCGAAAAACGAGGAGTGAATGACGAAAACGGAGAAACTACAACAGCCTCAACAAAAGATCCGGAGAATCTAAAGACGTTCAGGAAATATAATACTTCCCCAAAAAAAGAGGAATACATTTCCTTCAAGAAGAGGGGTCCGCGAAACTCGCAAAAGGAATCTTCACGTCAAGTCTGTCATTCGGCCGGGGAAAGCGAGCGCAAGGCCGATGAATGCCGAACGAAAAAAAGAATCGACGAAAAACAGTAGGATCTTTCTCGTAAACTGAGAAGGACTTCAAAAAGAAAAAAAAAGGCGGCGCATCGGCGACCAAACCGATCGACGAAAAAAACTGGTTAAAAGGGGAAGAAAGAAGGGCAGCGAAAAAAGGGAAAGATGCTAAAGACCGGCCCGACGGACGCTCACGTTAGAGGCGAGGGCAAAGGAAAAGACGGAAGTCAGGACGCGGACGACGAACTCGCTTGTGGGGCGCGCGACTCGAAGGAACGATCAAAAGCCGGGGGACATCTTAAGACGGTCTCAAAGAAAGGATCGCTAGCTGACTTCGACTCGTACGGAGCGGGCACAGGAGGAACTTAGGGGGAAACAGGGGTACGCAAAAGTGAACGGGTGGCGAGAAAAGTCGTCATAGAGGGCAAGACAGTCCGGAAAAGAACACGGCTCCCCGCGAGCCGAGAGAGAAGTTCGGAAATCGGTCGCTTTAAGTACACGACTGGACCAAGTGGAAAAAACACTCACAGCGTCCTGGCTGGAACTGAGGAAATGGAATACGGGGAAAACGTACGGAAAAACGGGAAAAGACAGCTAGACTTGCTGCCCAAAAAAGCGGGCGGAGGTGGCAGCTATCTTAGACTCCGAAGGTCAGCGTCCCCAAGAACGGCGGAGCGAACTTAGCGGTTGGGGGAAGGAGCCTGAAGAAAGGGCGAGTCCGTTCATGACCAATAAGTGAACTGCAAGAATCGAGGAAATAGGAGGGTCTCTAAACGAAGGCTCCTGCCGGTTTCCTAGAAACACGTCGGACTCTGCCAAAAAATTAAAGAGTACACTAAAAAAAAAAAAAGCCGTCAAAACGAGACGGAAGTTACAACAAGCGAGAAAGAAAAACTTACAAAGGGGAAGAGAACAGGTAACGACGCTGGGAATTGAATAAAAAAAGAACCTCCCCGCACCAGCAGGGGAAGAAAGCGAGTACAGAAAAAACCAACCGTCCACACACTCTAGCGGAGAAAAAGTGGGGGAAAACGCAACTACACGCCCAGTGGAAAGAGAAGGGGGCGCCGAAAAGAGATACAATGCTCCAAATCCCAGGCGGGCCGGATTCCAAAAAAGAAAAAAAATCAGGACGTCGCTTCTTTCGACATACTAAAAAGACTGAAAAAAAAAAAAACGAGTAGGAAAGAAAAAAAAGGAGTAAAAAAGCAAATCAAAGGTAGGCAGAGAATCCCCTAATAGAGAAAACAAACGACGCCAGGAGATGTAAAAAAAAAGCGAGGCGCAAAAAAACTCGACGAAAAGGCTGGTCGTCGGGTCTGGGGGAATCAGTTACCGACCTCCTAAGGCGGGCGGTGGCGTAATCGGGACCGTTACGACGCTAACTATCCAAGGAAAACAGACGTTTAGTCAAAACGCGGCCAAAAGAACGTAAATGGAGCTACAAAGGTACCGAACCCGGAAACATTGGAAAAAAAAATAAGGAAGACCAACCTCTGAAAAGAACAAAGGGGTCAAAAAGTAGAGCGCGAGGCATCCGCTGGTACGGAGTCTTCACTAAGTGTAAACCCAAAAGACGACGTCTTGCAAAGAAAGGAGGAAGAGGATCGTACAAAGGTCAGATTCTCAAAAAGACCCGAACCCGGACCATCAGAAAGAAGACGGTTGAAAACGCGTTCAGCGGACGCCGACGTGTACCTCATTGCCGTACGCATAGAGGTCACAAGCGACGACCTTGGGCATAAACACAAGGGGCAATCAGAAGAGCGTTGCCACAAAAGAGAAAAGAGTCTGGGTGAACAAAGTTCCAACCGACGAATGCAAGAGAAAGGCACTTCCAAGTCGGGGTAGGAAAAGCGACCCAAAAGTTCAGGCCTTCTCCGGCGGCAGGTTGATTAAAAGGGGGACAACGGCCGAAAAAAAAAAAATCACGAACGAACGCCAACAAGGGAAATCGGACCCCAACTGGGAAAAAACACTAATCTACTGCTACGCCGTCCAAGACGAGTAGAAGCTGCTAACCCAAGGAAATGAGTGGAGGAAGTAAGTCAACGCCAGGGGGATTGGAAAAAACTAAAAAAGCGACTTGTCAAGCGCGTGCAAACTTTTTTCCAAACAAAAAAATATTCGTCGGACGTAAAAAGCCTACGTCGGCAACGGAACCAAAGAGGGAAACACCTGAAAAACGGAACCGGGACAGTCGCGTAATGTAAAGCAAACGCCTTGTAACCAGTTCGTGACCTCAACGACGGGGCGGGGAAGGTATTGGAGACGTCGCCGTCTCCATAATGCAGTCTAGTCAAAAAAAACGGCTCACGTCAAGGACGAAAGGAAGATCCGAGAGGGGAAAAAAAACATTCGAAAAGGCCAGAGCGTGCGTTAAATGAGATCGATGAACTGGAAAAAAAACCGAAAGGAGAAACTTCGCGAAAAAACCGTCCGTCATGTGGAAAAAAGGATGGGGGGCCAAGCGTTCGGTGACGAACTTGAAGGAATGCAAGGAAGGTCTGTTGGGAAAAAACAAACCTGGCGTGCTATGCGAAGAAAAGGGAACCGTGATGGGATCAAAACAACGGAAAGTATCCCGAACGATCCTCAAAAAAAAAGAGGAGAGTAAAAGATATAGAGTCACAGGGATACGGATTCGACGGAACTCACGGAAGAGATCAAAAAAGACATGTCCAAAATGGCGGCAAAGCCGGAACTCATAAGAGGGGAAACCCGACCCATGGCACCAGGAACCAAACTACGACGGAAGGTCGCACAAATCGCAGTAAGTCGTCAAGCAAGGCGGAACTAGGCAGAGGGCAACGTAAAAAAGGAGAAACGTACACATAACTATCTTTAAGGTCAGAATGAGGAGTAACGCGCCAAGAGGGGAAACGTAGGAATCCTCTACGAACGGACGGCCGCATAAATCATAACAAAGGATAGGACGCTAAAAAGCACTCTAACTACTAAGACGCAGAAGGGTGGACAGACAAGGCGGTAGCCGGCAAAAACTCGATGTACCACCGGAGTCGGATGAAGGAAAGAGCTGGAAATCAAAGAAAAAGCCAGTCTTCTCTACACAAACTCATATGGTAAAAGGAAAAAGGGACATTGGAACGCGACGGTCCAGCACCGGGAAAGCTTGCGACGAGTCTCCGAAATCAAAGGGACTGAGAGGGACAACTCAGCAAACTGCAAACAGAGCGGATCGGAGAGCAAACGAGCGGAGGGGGGAAAAAACGTGGGGGAACCTGAAAAGGGGAAAACAAAAACGGCGTTACCTCGTGCGTGCAACTCAAAGTCAATGGACCCAGTGGAAGCAACAAGGAAAAAAACAGCCGGATGAAAAAGAATTCAAGTAAGCGCTTTGGAGACACCTACTTGGTGGAAGAAACGAACTCACTAGTCCGAAGGGGAATCGGGAAAAAAAGTCTAGTCTAAACGTATAAAGAAAAGCCACGAGAACAAACAGGCGGACGGAAAATGAAGACGATGGGTCGAACATTCACTAAAAAGAAGCTGTGAAAAAAACGTGAATCGCGGCTACCAAGGGATAATTGACTGAAAAAAGCTGCTATGCTCAATCTGAAAGCTAAAGGATTTTTTAGAAAAACACGAACTTAAATGCGGTCGGGAAAAAAGCATACGTCCGCTGAGGGACGCCAGAGAAGGGAGAAAACCACCGCCGAAAGAGCAACAAGGGGGCAAACGAAATACTGCTCCGGACGCAAGTGGTGGTAAGAGACAGAGAAAAAAAAACTTGACGAGTGGACGAAAAGCGAAACCTCCTGGAAAAGACGTCTCTCGTACGAGTAATACGCCAAAAAAGCAAACCAAGCGGTAACGGCAAGGGAAGACATCATCTAAGAGACCGGAAAACGTGCAGATGAGCGCGACTCAAAAAACAAGAAAGCGGCCCAGCTTGCCGGGAGTACACGATCAAAGGGGGAGAAAGAGAAGCTCTTGGGGACAAGACACCAAAGAGAGAGAACACAACACGGAGAGAATGGGTGTAAAGGCGAAGAAAAAGCGCTTCTTAAGATTTCCACTCGTTGAGGTTAAAAAACAAACGTAGGGACAAAAGGAAAGTTGCTGCGATCTCTGAGCCTCAAACAAAAGGGCACGGGTCGAGTAGTGAGGGACGTAAACAAACCCCGACTGTGCGTCGGGCGGCGGAGGGAGACGTCAGAAAATACGGGGGGGTCACGGAAGGAATTCAGGCAACAAGCTCAACCAAGAGTACGTTTGGGAAAGTGCACGTCAGCGAGCAGGTTCACGTCAGCGTCCAAAATCGTTCAAAGACTCAACGTTGACTGACGTTTAACGAAGGCAAAGCCGCGAGGAGGTTTCTTCGAGGGTGACAAACCGCAGGCTCCCTATTGCTAAAAGGTGCAAAAACTAGATCAGGGTACGGCATAGTAGAGGACCTATCAAAAAAGAAGAAAAAAAAAAGCAGAGAGAAAAGCAGGCGACGCCGTGCTGTGGCGGACGAATACTGATTAAAGATCTGCATAGAGTTCCCCCGCAACGCAAGGGAAGCCACTTCTCGAACGGGCGAAGGACGGACCCATAAACGGGACCTTGGACAAACGACAAGCGGGCGTGAGCAGTCAAAAACTGGGTCAAAAGTTGGATCAAAGGGTACACAGACTAAGTTCCTTTGATCCAAAACGGACCATGGAAATGGGGGACCCAGAAAAAGAAGGGGGGAACTCACGAGGAAACACGCAATGGTAAAACCACCCGTTTCAAAAAAAGAAAACGTGGTTTCCACCGAAAGCGCTACAAAAAAAAACCCTGCGTCCGTTCGAAAGTCGCAGTACTGACAGCCCCGTTCCCTGGGTTTCGAAATAGTGAAGGGGAAATAGTTGTCGAGTCATAAGGCGCGACGTTGACCCCAAACGGGAAGGACGCGCCTCAAAGAGAGTTCGTCAGCGACGACTAAAGAAAAGCCAGATCCCTTCGCCAAAGAACCGTGCAAGAGAACTACGCGTCGGGGAAAAGGAGAAAAGTTGCCCGCCTTGTCGGTCCATTGTCGAAGAGGGGCGGCGCGAGTATTAAACCAGCCTCGGGGACTAAAGGGATCAGCAAACACCCGTCTTACGAAAGATCCTCAAGGAAAAGGAAAAGTCAGTCGGAGGAAAAAAAGGCCAGAAATCGTGGGAGGGACTGATGATCGGCACGGAAAGATGAACATAAAGAACGACTTAAAGACCATCCTGCAGACGTGGCGAAAAAAAAGGCTGAAATGCCAAGGTCTGTGGACTGGGCTTGAGATGAGCCAAAAGGGTGGGGGCCATACTCAACAGGAGAAAGACGACTCGGGGCCGAGAGTCGTAGTCCGGGGGGGGAACCCGTCGATCAAAGGAA
>Ga0179593_1755942_pt1 | contig 13856 bp, 13 predicted proteins | sample CZODoug2_1_08_16_FD_185931 | JGI IMG/M metagenome (GOLD analysis project Ga0179593, IMG submission 185931) | Vadose zone soil fungal communities from Angelo Coast Range Reserve, California, USA - CZODoug2_1_08_16fungal (PacBio error correction) | ecosystem: Environmental > Terrestrial > Soil >...
AAGGGAGGGGAAAGAGTCCTATCAAGGACGAATGGGGAATGGTAGCGCATCTAAATTCCATTTGGATTATCTGAGAACGCAAAAAGGCGGCGGTTCTATCCATAATGGGCTTGTGAAGGGAAGGGTAATTGCTACGCAGGTGCTTAACTAGTCTGCCGACATGAAGCCGTTTAATATAGGTGAAGAAAGGGGTGAAACGTCGAACTCAAAAATGCCTGGCTGCCGTTGGCTGACCATGGGGGAATTCTGAGGCAAGGCAAGGTTCAAAGAGTTGGAGGTAAAACCAGAAGAATTCGACGATTTCCAACGTGGAAATAGTGCTCGAACATATCCTCAACAAAAAGGGACAAGAAAGCTGTTCGAAAGGGAAAAAGAAATGACTGCTGGGGAAAAGGACTGGAAAATAATCTTTTCTATCCAGAAACTAGGGACCCGGAGGGAAAAGGAGGCATCTTACATAAAAATAACTTCCTCAATTAAAAAGTCACCTTTTTGGGGTAGCTTTAATGGATTCCAGGGGGAGTCTTGAGGGGCAAGAACTATAGTTACTCAACGAGGAAAGAGTAAATTCCAGAAGAGAAGGCAAGCCCACTCGGAGGGAACCGCGACTGGAAGTCCGAACAACGGGGAGAGAACGACAAAGGTCCCATTTAAAAAGGGATCGCTCTGCCGAGCACAATATTAAAGGATTGGCAACAAGGAACGGAGCCGTATCTTGTAACAAAGGACGACGGGGGGAATGATCCAAAAAGGGGGCATTATACTCTAGGGCTACCGCATACAGAGATGGGTCATCGTTTCTAGGAAAAATCTTAGGGGGGGCAGTTTAAAAAGCAAAAGGATTTCAGCCGAAGGACGAGGGCGGCCTTCGCTTTACTGACGAAAGGGGGAAGTGGATTCAGGAGGCAGAAGGCCAAGATCATTTAGAAGAAAAAAAACCTCTAAGGATGATTGGGTGGAGGGACAATCTGGAGAAAAGGGGCATCCCTCCGGAGATGCATCTAATTACGGTAACAGGGTGGATCTTACTAGGACGTAGAGGAGGATAAAGGGCTAACAAAGGGGGCACTCCAATCTATAATGATAGAGGCTCATCAAGGAAGGGGCGACTCCTTAACAGAGGGGAAACGACGCGGAAGCGCGTGGAAAAAAAAAGGGTTCAAGGCAGAGGAGCACTCTTCTCAGGAAAGCCGCGCTTTATCATTATGAATAAAGTGTGGCATTGAAAAGAAGACGCCACCAGGGGGAAGAGTCTTACAGGGTGCTGCGAGCAGGTGAAAGCAACTTTGAAGGCAGCGCTTCTCACGAAATAGGAGAGCATCCTCCGACTCTTGAAAGCGTCACCGCGACGAAATTCGCAAGGGAAAGGCAATCCCAAAAAGATGTATCCCGTAAACATTACATAAACGCGAACCTGGGAAAGACCACATCCGAAAATGAAATTAACCTCAGAAGTGGTCGGCCTTGGGCCCAAAAAAAAATTAAATGGAGAGCCGCAAAAAAAGTCTTGAAGGGGGAAAGAAGGAAGACCGCCATTCGGCCCGGCGATTGAAAAGCCCGCCGACGAGAAGTGGGGAAAAGACGTACAGGGCGAGCGGGAAAAGCTGGAAAGCAGCGGAAAAACAGTTTGACGCAGGAATCCCGAACGAAACGACCGGGGAGTCACCGTTTTTTGGGGAAAAGCGTCCTGATATTCTAAACACGAAGAATGGAGAAGATACTGCAAATCAGGGATCGACGAGGAAGAGCCTATACTTAATCCCCACAATCCCACCCTTTCGGAAGAGAGGACGCGATTGAATATATAATAGGGGGAAAAAAGAAACGAACGGGAAATCCTGCAAAGGGGATCGTCATCGCTCTACCTCCTCTCCACCGTTAGAAGGAATTAACCCGAGGAAAAGCAGGGGGGCTGGTGAAAAAGACATCCCGCCAAAGAGAAGGCGATCACGCGGAAGTGGATAGCTACATAATTGGAAGATCGGCGCAGATCCGGGGAACGAAGATAAAGTTCATCCGAGAGGGTAGGAGTCCTCGGGTTGTAAGGGGAGGGAAGCCCTTCTCGGTTGGCGCATAAAAGGCGTGCTTCCCTTCCCGGCGAAGTGGGGTGTCCCGAGTTTCAATAGGAAGGTACTGATTAAAAAAGGGGAGGAATTACAGGCAGTCTGAGTTTCAAGAAAAGGAAAGGGGAGAACGCTCTTCCATCTCACCAATCAAAAGGGGGACCCTGCGCAAACTCTCTTCAAGGGAGATCATAACAACGAAAGAGGAATGCAAATACTTAGGTGAAAGAAGGCGTTTGAGGAATCCAACGTTCCTGGCGGCGAACTCGAAGACTTCCCGCGTAATGGGCGATGGAATCATTAATTTCACTGAGAGTGAAAAAAAAAACAACGCTTGAGAAAAAAACTCGGAAAAGGAGGTAGAAACCGGCCACTAAAACCGCGGGCGAGAATCTCCATTCCCTCGGCTAGAAGCGCGATATTAGTTCACGGAAGCGCCTGAAAGAATGAACAGCATGAACGATTTATAAAAGACCAATCGGAGAGGAGAAAAAAGGGTTGGTCCTGGATGGATGGTCGGCGAAAAAATATAACCACCAACGACCAATTTCGAGCGCAAAAAAACGCTTCGCGAAAGGAGAGGAGAGTAGAGAAAACGTAAAAAGTTTGCAGGAGGACCGTGTCTGTGCGAGCGTCTTTTCCCTCTATCAGAAAAGGAGTTCGAATCGCGAACCGAAAAACGCAGAGGAGTCTGGGCGCCAGTTTGAAAAAGAAATCCGAGGGCCGTCGACAGGAATGGTAGTCTTCCGTCCTCAAAAAAAGGTGGAAAGGATTTCGACGCAGAGAGAGCGTTCCTTTGTGGGATAAAAGGAAAAAAACCAAGAAGGCAAAAAAAGTCAATCCTTCTCCGCGCGCCAGAGTCAACCATCTTGTAAGATTCTTCAGGGAAAACGAGCAAGGCTCGTCTGAGAACGTGATAGACAAAAATGAAGAGAATGTGGGGGAAAATACCATGAATTAAAAAAAAAAAAAGTTTTTCAGCTTACGCAAAAAGTGGCAGGATTTAATTCTTGAGCGGACCGTTCGACAAAGGAGGGAGCCGCGAAACAAAGGGAGAGGAGGCCGGAGAGGGGTGCGGTGGTGAGGGGGCTTTGACAGGTTCCGGGGGAGGGCTGTCCTGGTCCGGGGGAAAAAGATTGTTCTTGATTTTCGGAAAGACTGTCCATCAACGGGAAGGGGAGGTAGCCGGGAATCGCAGAAAGGGAATTATGCGCTTATCGTTGCGAAAGCGAACCGGAGGCAAAGTTAAAGAAGGGAAAGACAAGGGCGTAAAGCGAGAAAGGGGCGATGGGGCGTCGATGATGGAGGTACCGTGGTGCAAAAAATGGACCCAAAAAAGGGAAGAAAGCGAAGTCCGGAACCGTCGGGAGGAGGAGCCACTCGGAAGGGTCACAGAATTCCAATTCCACGTTGGGAGGGGAAAACCCCGGGAAAGGGGGGTTCAAGAGAGGAGTGTCCGTCAAAAACCTGTCCTGAGCCCCCCCTGAAAGTTGATTCCGGGGAGATAAAAAATGGAACTATGTAAGAAGGTCAGGGGACCCAAGCCAAAAAATTAAAAAAATCCTCAGAAATGCCTGACTTGCAGCCAAGGAAATGACCGGAAAAAACATTTCTTCAATCGGTCAAAAGGCTAAGTGGGGGGAATTCAAGGAAACTCCCTCCCATCCGACACTCGTTCACTTCCGAGTGGGAGGACAGCGCAGAAGAAGGGGGGACGCTAATAAGAAGCGGAGAAGCTGGAAGCCGAAGAAGAGTTTTATATGCCGCATAGAATGAATTCCGTGGGGGGAAAGAGCGTATGCGGTTAGCGAAAGGACCTGCAGGGGGTACACGGAAAAACGTTTCTGACCCTTAAAAGATCCTGCGCAGGGGGAAGTTAAGCGAAATGAAGGTGAGCAAGAGTCCGAAGTTGTGACCGGAACTTCCTCGAAGGACATTTTTGGACCCTTGAAGAAAAAAGGAGGATAAAGGAGGGGAGGTGTGTTCGGGAAACTGTAATTTAGCTTGACGGTGGCGTACTAAAGAACGCCAAAGCATTTGAAGGAAAGTAGGGGTGAAAAAAGCGGAAAAGGGACATCCCTGGGGAAGGGAAGGGTTGCTTACGCTGGAGGGGAATTTTGGAGAGGGTCCTACTTAAGGGGGAAGGAGGAACAAGGGAAGAAAGGACCAGGAAAACGTTCGGGAAGATTCAACGGATTTCAAGAGCGACCTCTCGAGAAGAAAAAGGAGAGGATGAAAAAAGGGGTCGAAAAGGGGTGAAAAGATCGTCGAGGTCAAGGACTGGGAAAATCCCATTTTAGAAAATCCAGACACCCTGCCGGGAAAGAAACCTAATTTCCAAAAGGAACATCCATAATAAGGGAAGTCAAGTAGGGGGGGGGATTGAGACACCAACACGGAGGAGGAAAAAGAACGGCTTTGTTCTTTCGAAAGAATATTTCGCAACGTCGAGAAATGTCCAAATAACATAGCCGCGCAGGTCAAGGGCGAATGGAAGTTCAGGAGGAAGGAACAAATTTCCCATTTCGGGCTCGGCCTGACAGAAATGAAATAGGAATAGGAAAAAAGGGAACTTTCAAAAGGCAAGAGCGGGAGAGTGAACGGGGAGCATGTAGACGCGCAGGACGCATAACTCGTGCCACGGAAGAAATGGGTCATCGTTTCTATATGTACATGAGGGCTGAGAGGAAGTTTTCAAAAGAAAGGATTAGGAGAAAAAAACAAAAAAAAAAAGAGTCTCGGCGGAAGGGGAAAGAGAACTTCTTAATTGAAGTGATCGGAGACTCGAAACCGACATTCGGTTCCAGAGAGGGAGGGAAGCGAGATGAAATAAAGGTCGAAGAAGAGATACCTCCTGGAGAGAGAAGACGGAGTCACAATGGTCCGAATAAACTGGTCTCTTCTCTGAAGGGGGAGGGGACTCGGGGAAGTATCAGAAAGGGAGCAGATCCCCTCGAATCAAATCTTAGGGGAGCAAAAGTTGGGAGACGCCCATGAAAGGGGAATGGGGTAACAAAGCTTCGTCAGGGGAAAGAAGCCATGAATTTCCAACCTTTTGAATGTCCAATTCCTATTGGCAATCAAGAAAGGAAATGCCGGAGACATGAGCTTTCAGGGCACACGGTTTAAGAAAAAAGAAAGACTCCACCAGCTTCAAATAAACTCTCTTACTAGGCGGGTAAAATAGTTCCCGGAAAATTGAGGGATTCGTGGGGAACATCCTCGACGCTCTCTGCTCTGGTTTTAAGCAACCAGGCTACAGAAGTAGGCGAGAAAAGGTACACGAAAGGGGAACCAGAGAATCTTTTGGAAGAGGAAAACAGCAAAATCCCGGAGGTCAAGCCCACTATCTCACAAATGAGATTGTTCAAAGAGGGCGAAGAGAAACCGGGGTTTTTCGGAACGAAGAGAAGAGTAAAGAATTAAATCCTGCATTCCGAGGAAGAATGCACCCGAAAAGGACATGTGTCTTGAATGTAGAAAAAGACCAGGAACTGCGGTGGAAGAATCAAATAAAAGGGCGATGGAAAGCTTGTGAAGAGAATAGGGGGGATAATTCTTTCTTCACTAATCGCGGCAAAAACCTGTCCTTCTTTCAGGGGAAACGAAAAAATCGAAACGAAAAGAGGAACCGTGGGAGCGTCAGGAAAAGACGTTTTGGAAACGAAAAAAAAGTCGTGACGGCATCTGGAAGGGACATCTCGCGGTAAAACACTGCGAAAAAGGAGACGTATCCCGAATAGGATCGAGGCTAGTTCGGGAAAAGAAAAAAAGAACGCCCTTTAGAGGTCCTGCAAAGGTTTCCGCTCGGGGAAAGGAAAAACTCACTAAAAAAACGGTGGGACAGTTAAAAAGGCGCGAGAAAAAGGAGAGGTAGTTTGCGCTGGTATGCCATCCGACCATCCATCCCGGAAAGTGAAAAAAAAGTTGGGATTCAGAAGCAGATTGCAAGAGAAAGTTTGAAAAAAAGTTCAGCCGAGGGAAGTGGGAGAGACGGCACCTCGCCGAGGTTTAAGTGTAGTGGGCCGGTCGACGCGGGTGGCCCTCCAAGAATCCCAGACCTACACCGGGGTTAGGAAGAAGAGATGTAATTTTCCATAGCCGGGAGGAGGAAGGCGTTTAAACTTTATTCTTCTTAGTGAAGACTACGTGGGAGAAGCTGAGAAACAGAAACGAATTCGCTGACCTGGGAAAGAAGCTGAGAAAAAAAAGAGATGAATCGGCGAAGAGGGAAATATGAAGCTATGTTTTCGCAGGTCCCGAGAGGTGGTCATGGCCTAAAGGGAAATCCGGGGGGTCACGACGTCGTAGAGGGCGAGGGCACTGAGGAGGTGAAAACCAAAAGAGGGAAGAAGACGGGACTCCGAGTCGGGGGTATGGAAGGAAAAGACCACCAAGAAGAACTGACGTCCAAAGGAAATCTGAAAGGTCGGGAGGACTTCATCTCCTGAGAGAAGGCTTCACTCTGCTATGATTTAACCCGTCCAATCTTTGAGGAGAAAGGCTGGCCTCTGTCGGAGAAAAGGCAATTCCCTGTTCGATCGCCCGAGGGGTTACGCGGTTTAAAACGGAAGAAGGAAGAAAAACGGTGCTAGGAAGAAAAATAGGGACGGGAAGGAAGGGATCCCAGAGTCGGGGAAAAAGAGAAAAGCGGAGCTTTCGATAGGGCCGAGCACGCGCTCAGAATGTAAGCTCTGCTCCAAGTCGACTTTACGAATAGAAAAAAAAAGACTCCGCCATGATTGTATTAGGAGTTCCGGTTCAAAAAAAAAAATGGGGACCGCAAAACTTTTGAAAAAAAGCGCATTTTTCGGATGAGGGAGAAAAAAAAGTCACCGGGGGCGTAGAGGGCAAGGACAGAAAAGAAGCCCCATCTGGAGGGATGAAGAAAAAAATCTCGTCGTCGAGTGCCCGAGAAAGCGACGGGCGAAATTGCGAAGGCGTCCAACCATTCAAAAACAGAAGTTGCAGTCTTAACAAGAATTGACCTTCGAGGAGGGGTAAGTGCCTCTGGTGGAAGAGCAGAAAATGTTCGTATTCGGCGGAGTGAATGAAAAATCTCATTGTGAGGAGGGGGCTGGCAAGTATCAAGTAAAAGTGTTCGGGGTTTCTGGAATGCGATCGCGAAGGGAGTGCCTTCTTTAATGGAGTGATTACCAACTCAAGGGGGGGACGGCGGGCTGAAGGGTTGTGTGGGGGTTAAAGGCGCGGGGGGGAGCGGCAGTTGCACAGGAGACAGCTCATCACCGACCAGGAGCGATGCCGGTAAAAAATGGGGAGTAGATTAGAGGGTGGGGCCAAGAATGGAAAGGCCTGAAAAAGAGTAAGAAAAAAGATTTAACCCTCGGGAGGATTCCACTTTTTTGAAAGGGCCACCTCTCTGACGAGAAGGGCAAGCCGAGGGTAGTGGAAAGTAGCAGCGTCGCCCAAGGCTTAAAAGATTTCAGAGGGGAGATGAGAAGTGTTACCTATTATCCATTCGAGGAAGAAGTCCCTCCTCCGTCCAGAAGGCCATTTAACGGACAAAGGAGGCCGTGGGACTTGAGAAAGAAGGGACCAACCAATTTCGGGAACACTCAGCGAGACCCTCCTACCGCGGAAAGAAGGGGGGAATTCGCAAAAATCACTTAAAGTGGGGAACGTCCAGCGCAGGCGAGATCTTTCTTGGCTGTAATGGACAAATGTGGCAAGGATAATATGGTAGAATCCGGGTAAAAAACTATTAAATGATTCCGTTTGGCTCGGCGGTAGCTACAGATAGAATACATGCGTGTGTACGTCCCAGCAACCATTCCTTGGACAAGATCTCTGCGTCCGTCAAGGGGGAGTCGAATATCCAAAGGATCAAGAGAGGGGACCTTTTCGTAGAGGGGAAATTTGTTCGAGCCATTCCGACGAGGGGGGCATAGTCCCTAGGAGGAAATTGTTCGGGTCGATCGGGGAGACTTGCGAGGAGCGTAACTATATTTCAACCTGACACTCCAAAAGGGAATATCCGTGAAATGGAAGTGTTGTGAAAAAACACTCAACCCAGACTGAAAAAAGGGGCTGACGCTGAAGTTTGGGTAGGGTCAACAGTCGGGAGGGAGCTGAAAACAAGTGTAAAAACAGAGGATTCGACGATTCCAACCGGATGAGATAGGGGAGAAAAATATAAAACCGAAGGAGGAGGGGGTAAAAAAATCCGTTGGGAGGTCGTAAGCCGGCTGGTGAGGAACTTGTCAGAGGGGATAAAGACACTGCCAGGTTTACCAAATAAAACAAATAACTTCCGCAAAAAATACAAGGGGGGGGTTGATTTCGCAGGGACACTGAAAGGTGGAGACGGAGGAGATGAACTGCTTTGGGAGGGTGACGGCTAACTATAACAAACCTTCTCGGAATTCCCAGGGAAAGCGGAAAGGAACAAAAAAAAACGACAGCCCCCGAGCTTCGCATGCAAAAAAACTTTAATAAAAAGGGAGAAGACGGTTTTCGGCTGAGCCTGACGACACAAGAGGGACTCTTAAACAAAGGAAAAAAAAATCTTGGAAAAAGGGTAAAAACTGTTACGTTTAGATCCACACAGGTAACGCGAAGGCCTCAGGCGGGAAGTCATGGGAATCTATGGAGGAATCTAACAATTGGTCTTCAGAAGGGGAAGCGAACCCAGAAACGGGGAGGATTAGATAGACTGCGAGGGACTCGAACTCGAAGTGAGGGGGAGGGAGAAAAGCCGGCCAGATCGCTGGAGAAACGGGGCGCTAGAGGGGAAGAAATGTTTTGGTGATTCGCGAGGCAACACGGGCGAGTGCGGAGATCTAATTTCGAGTAAAAATTCTAAAGGGACTCTACTGTTACAGGGCTCCCATGGTCACAGAAAAAGCTCAAGGAGGCCTAGGAGGTGCGTCAAAAGTGTGAAAAAAAAAAAAGACCTCATTGGGAACACGACCTTTCTGAGTCTGAAGAGGCGGGTGTCCATAATTGGGTGGGGGAAGTCTGAGGGGGTTAAACAGACGGCGCTCCGCTGAGAAGCATTTCCTTGCCCAGTGGGTTGCAACCCTTAATACCATCATCGAACCACCAGGCTTCATACAGCGGGAGGAAGACCATGGAGGCTGCAATTTAAAAGTGGCAATTGTCCTGCCAAGACGCAAGCGAAATAAAAAAATGATTTTGGAAAATCACAAAAAGTGGACCACGTACTGCTCAGGAGCAAAAAGAAAAAATCGTAGTGAAAAAAAAAAATTTTTTGGGAAGCAGTCAACAAGCGCCCCTATCGCACCACAGCCAATGCGATTTGGCAGAGAGGCCGCATCACTCATTTTGGGAAAGAGGGGGAACAAACGGCAACGGGAAACGACAGAAGGGAAAGATTCCTCAGGTGAAGTCAGGGCAAAAGTCCATGGTCTTGAAGTTGGAAACATTCCTACCCGTCCATTCGCGGTAAACGACTATTCACTCGCCTGAGGGGAGAGGGAAAGAGGAAGAGCTCGAAGTCTCAGGAAGGCTGCGCGTCAAAAGCTTGGCTTCATGTTCAGAAAGACCTAAAAATGCAAACGCCGGTATCGTAAGAGGTTTTTGCGGATCCGCGTCAAAAAATACTGAAACTAACGTTTTTGGGAAAGCAAGGGAGAAGAAATCTGACGATCGGCGAGCATTTCGCCTATAACCCACTAAAAAAGTGGGCGCGCGCGAGGCTAATCGTTGACGGAAAAGACCTACAAAGCCATTGATATGATGCAACTTTGAAGCAAGGGGAAATCGGACAACAAATTGGGGAAGTCAAAACGCTTAAAACAAACAGGGCCTTGAAGGTACTTTTATCTCTCATAAAAAAATCAAGGCACGTTCCCAGAGGGAAAGCGGGAGAAACATCTTGGTACATCTCGGTAACGTGCATATAGAAAGAACGGAAGGGTAACGAAGATCGCGAGGAGTCAGCTGAGTAATTTTGAGAATCAGGGAGCCTCGTTTCGAGTAGGGGGGGGAGTCTTCAGGATAAAATCGGGAAACGTGGAAACCGGCCCTTCCGAAAGGGATTTTTCGGGGCCGTGCCCTTTACAGAATGATTAATCGCCCTCTTCCTTCCTCTTGGAGGAGGCTGATGTCGCAGCCCTGGGAAAAGCTCGGCAACATATCAACAAAAAATCTTCCCGGACAAGCTGCGCATCTGAAGTAAACTTAGTGAGGGGAAGGCGCAGCTTCATTTCAGGGGGAGAGTTGAGTCAGTTCGCCTAATTTCCGGGACCGTATTCTCTCTCGGAGGGGAGGGGAAAACTCCGCCGGAGGAACTATCATTACTTTCAAAGCATTCGAAAAAAGGTAAAGGGGTCTTGACGGCATGGGCAAGAGACCCGACCGATTTTTTCGGAGGGAGCACAAACCGCAAAGCAAAGAAGAACCGCGGAAAAAGACAAACTTAATTCCTCGGGGGAGAGAACGAAGTCATCTCCTGAGGCGCACGCCGCTCTGTCACGAAAAGATGAGTTAGCTATACCACAAGGGAAGGCGGGTAAAGGACTGTGGTAGGATGACGGGAAAAACTGTTCGCAGCCGCTTTTTCTCAAAGGGGGGTCTGTTAAAACGTCTTCGCGGGGGAATAAAAACTGATGAGGGGGGCACGCAGATAGAAAAAACAGGAGATAGCTCGTCTTGAAAAAACATGTTCAACGAAGACGTTCGAAATACTGCTTTCCTAGCAGCGAGAAAAAAAACATCCGTGTTGGATGGGAGGAAAGGAGCTCGAAGGGGTATGGAAGGAGTCAAATGCCGAAGAATCTGGGTCAGAGAAGTTCGTTCAAGTTTCGACAAAAATAACTCAAAAAAACTGTGACGATACCGGGGGTCGCAGTTTCGTTAGAAGAAAAGGAAAAAAAGCCAAGGCCGCGCGAATCACGCAGTCAAAACAATAACCATCTTGTAAGATTCTAGTGGAAGCGAACAAATTCTCTTCGTTAGTTCATCGTAGGAAATCGCAGGTCGGGAAGGGGAGTTTAGGAATGGTGATTGCGGCTTACGCAGAGGAAAAAATTAGGAAGGGAGAACGGGGCCGCTGGTGCCAAGCGCAAAACACAAAATGCGTGATGCGGCCAAGTGTCACCAAATCGGGGGGTGATATAGGTGGGAACTTGAGCGTGGGCTGTAAGGGGAAGAAGTTGAGGGAGACGATTTCGGGGAACCTTGAAAAACTCTCCGTCGGTCCTGGAGGGGAAGGAGTGATTACCAACGAAAGAGAGAGGCGCGGCAAGCCGGGGTAAGCATGCAAAGGGGAAGTCTCAGAAAGTGCGTAAGGATTCCCTGTATTGAAAAAGAGATGTGGCGTCTAGAGAAGGTTTCAAGCCGAGGAATGAAAATCATGCTCAAAAGACTTAAAAAACGGGATTTGAACAGACGGCAGTGCACAGAATTAAAAACTTTTGTAATGAAAAAGATCCAAAAGGGAGTGTGAAAAGCAAGGGGCGAGACGTCCGGGCTTGAGAAAAAGCCTTATCCTTTGAGAGGTGAGATGCTTCAAACCGTTTGTAGGGTCTAAAGCCTCGAGAGCACAAGAAAAGGGGACACTCCGAATTAGATCAGAAATATCCCGTCTTTATTCCTTAAAAAAAAGATGCGAATTAACACCAAAAAGGAGAAGGGAAGAAAAGACCGATAAAATAGTATCAGGAAGACTCAAGGAAAGGGGAGTCACGTTCCGAGTTCGACCGAACATCTCAAGAGGACGCAACGATATTTCTAAACTGGATGGAAAGGGTTAGAAGCGATCGGCATAGAACGAGAAAGGGGAAAGGCCACCGGATGATGACTCACCTTCTGCTTAATGTTTGGATGAGTACAAACGGGGGGAAAAACCTTTGGTAACAGTCTTAAATGTAAGCCGAAGAAAAGAAGAAACCTAATGGGAACCGGTTTCTTACTACGAATCTAAACTTCCGAGGGAGCCTGCCAAAAAAGCAGGTGAGAGTTAAGAGGTCTGAGACAGTATGCTTTGCGACGGGCTAAACTATAGTTCTGCGCGAAAAAGCAGTTTACTAGGAAAAAAAGAAAAAAAAGAAAAAACTCGTTCTGCCGAATAGTCTGGAAGGGGGAAAATTTTCCGAAGGCGTTTCGACTGTAAATTGTCGGACAAGACCGATTAGGGAGGGAAAACAACGGATTTCAGGATTGCTCGAAACACTAGAGGTCAAGTCAACAACAACACTGAGGAGAGAACTCCGGGGGATCGTCGAAGGAAGGGAGGGGGGGAACATAGGGGGATCAAGGTGTTCAGATCCAGAATGAAGAGGAAAACGGCCAGCGAGTCAGCCATTAAACGGGACCGGGGGGGTACCGTGGCAACAAAATGTAAATTTTCCCCTCCAAGTGAGGATTTGGCGAAAAGGGGGAGCGAAAGTAGAAAGGGGACCCACAGAAAGCCCCTCATGCGTCAGGAAGGAGAAAGAAAACAACTGGAATGTTCGAGACGTACGACAAATTTAAAAAGTCTCTTCTCGATGATAGGATTGCTTTGCATACGGGGAAAGAGAGTGGACAAAGAAAAGTGTACTAAATAAGGAAATCGCAGGTGAGCTAAAGGAGCGTTTTCCACGGAATTCATTTCAGGGTATATGCTGAATCTTCACATGGAGGAGGAAAAGAAAACAGGAAACGGGACTGTTATGAATACAGGAGCGGCCTGCGAAGAAAAGGAACTCGGAAGTGAAGTGATCGAAGGGATACTCCCGAACGGGGGGAAATATCTATGGGAAAAAGGGGGGGAAGGAGAAAATTGGGGGGTTTGGTCATTCGCAATAGGAAGGCTAGGCGGATAGAGAAATGACGGATATACTTTGCTCTTCAAAAGAAGAAATTTATATTGACTCTCCTGGATAAAGGTCTACCATGGATATGGAACCTCAGCTAAGAATAAACGAGAGGGTGCAAAGGGTCGACAAAGGGGACTGCATTTGGGAAAACCTCCCTTGCTGAAAGAGCAGAGTTTGGAGAGGAAGGACGTGAGATGTGCAAAAAGGACGACGGGGAGACTCCGGGACGTCGCTGAGCAATGATTCAGGGCCTTGGTCCATTTGTGCAAGAAAACGGTAGACCATCATAAAAAAAACCCACTATCTGCACCAGTACGCGGGCGCGAAGGCCGTGCAACTTTGCATGAAGGAGAGCTTGACGCACGATCTAAGACCTCGCCTCTCTCGAGGGGGGTAAACTCAACGCGAAAAAAGAAGCGCAGATTCGAAAAGAAATCGTCGCCGGGAGAAAAGAAATATTTTAAAAGCCAAAAAAAAAAAAGTAAAAACAGAACGGCAGCCAACATATGAATTGGCAGCAAAAGAAGGGGAAGACGCATTTTTGTGGCGGCGCTGGAGACGCACATTTGTCTTACAAGAAGACAGGAATCAAAAAGGAGAGGGGCTAAAAAAAAAAGGTCCATTCCTGTCTTGAAGGAAAGACATTCGAAAAAAAAGGGGGAAGGAACTCGCCGCCGAGAATTTTGGGGTCACCACGGAAGATCTTACAAAGAAAAGAGGGCTTGAAAAAGACGAGAGAGGGGCTCTTTCAGGTGAAGACGCCGGGGGGTCGAGTTGCGGATTCCGCGTCGAAAAGAACGAACTGTTTTTGGCTACTAGACAGACAGATTAGTCTACGGGACACCTCAAAAAAATTCCGGGGGCTCCGAAGGGGAAAAAAGTGCTGGCTGCGCGCTGCGGTACGCGATTCGAACGAAGGGAAAAAATGATCTGGGAAAAGCGCAAAAAGATCCTGCAAAAATTTGATCGGTCAGGGAACGACCTCCGAGCGAAAGGAACCGCCGGGAAA
>Ga0179593_1464631_pt1 | contig 13855 bp, 12 predicted proteins | sample CZODoug2_1_08_16_FD_185931 | JGI IMG/M metagenome (GOLD analysis project Ga0179593, IMG submission 185931) | Vadose zone soil fungal communities from Angelo Coast Range Reserve, California, USA - CZODoug2_1_08_16fungal (PacBio error correction) | ecosystem: Environmental > Terrestrial > Soil >...
GAGCCATTATCGGAGCGGGGACAGAGATGACCAAGGATTTATCATCCAAGAGAGGGAGGAATCAAAAAAAAAAAGAGCTGGGGCTGCTGAACTGCGAGGAAAAACATAATGCACAGGAGTTGAACCCACCAAAACCTACCGAACTCGGCTGACCAAAAGGATCAAAGCCAGCTTAGGCAAAGCACCCTTGTAGCTATGGAAAAAGAGGAACTCCTCAAGGCTTCTCCGGACGATACTCTAATTATCATTGGGGGACATCTTCCACTAACAGTTAAGAGACAGAAAACTTCGTAAGCGCACCTTACAGAAGAGCAAAGCTTCAAAAAAAGGGGATATGAGAGAAAGAATTTATAAAGTGACAAAATCGCGCGGCGACACCAAAATCCCCACCAAGGAACCTGAAAACATAACATCCCCGAAAAGATCCAGTTGGGAAGAGTCCTCCCTTACAAAAGAAAAAGCACCGTAGTATTCTTCCACCAAGATCTTGTAAAAGGGACGAAAAGGAGGCCTAATCAAAACTAACATATAATGACGAAATAAGGAGAGCCTACAAGCGTTTATCTGATCTCAGTATTCAGATCGAAGCTTACGATAAACGTTACTATTTCAGGAGAAACAGGGAATCCATGTTCAAACGAGAGAGAAAATTCGACTAGGCGGTGAAAGGGGGGTTATTAATTTTGAAGGGCCTCAAGCGAGCTGAACGCCCTAAAAACGGAAGCAACCCCAAACCGCGACTAACCAACCAAAAGTCCTTTCTGGGTAAGGAAAAGAGCTCTGCAAATGGCCGATTCAATGGACAATCAAGGCGCAGATCAGACGCATGGGAGGAAAAAATATCTGGGGACTTTCTATCCAAGGGGGGAAAGGATTACTGAAAAGGAAATGGGGTCTAAGACATCTCATCTCGTAATGTGACCAGTCTTAATATCGATTCGGTTCGCGCGGTTGGAGCCCAGCAAACACTTAAAGTCGCAAGAAAAATACCGCAGGGGAGTGTGAAAGGGAGACGATAGGACTCTTCATCTAAAACCAACTCCAGAAAGTGCTTGGGTACGCGAGCGTGCGTCCGACTGGGGCACGTCGTCAATTGGGACTGCGGGGAGGGCGCAAATTCCGCGGGCATCCAAAAGCCACTCCCCCAACAAGCCCACTCTGAGGGCGCACACAAAATCAGAAGACTCGGAGGGGTTCTCCACGAGGGAACCGAAAATCACCAAAAAAAAAAGCGTCTTCAATGGTGTCAGGTTGGGGCGAGGGGGTCGGGGGTAGGAAACCATTGATCATCCACGCAATCCTCGTGCGACTACACTTAAGAAAAGGGGGAAAGAAAAATTAAAAAGTATTGGCGAGGGTGAGCCATCCACAGCGGTCTCTCTTCCGAGAAAAGCCAAATAGGCGATGAGCCCGTACGCCCAGGCGAGGGAGGGGGGATCGCTTCCTCAGGTCATAGTCGCGCGAAGGGAAAGGGTTCGGAGACGTTCAGCTCCGTAGGGAGAACGGGTTTACCCGGGGATGGGAAGTACACGCATGAAGAAGTAAGCAACTTAAGTGCTTGACAAGAAACCGGGGATCCGACCCGGCGGGACGGAGAAGGGTGATTACGGACGGGCGACACTGGGATCAAGTTAGGTCCTCTGAAACGCAAAGTTCCAGGGATCACGCTGTCAAAGGGGAAGTGGATTGGACCCTCCTCTCTATTCCGCGCTTAGGCGTTTGATGAGGACGTATGCGATAGGAAGCGGACAGGGGCGTGGCAGAATGTCTGCCAAGGGGTAAAAAGGGGGGATAAGTCTCGCTCGTCCAGTACCACAAGGAAGAATCCGTCTGAATTTACGAAGTAAAGGGGGGATGCATTGCGGCCAGCGGGGAGACAGGAAAAACTTCGGGGTGGGGATCTCGGACAAACCGTGAGGAAGAACGCATCAAGAACAAACCCCGTCGGGGGAAAAGAGAGAGAAAGAGTGTCACGTTTTCCCAATCCAGGGCAAGATTCCGAAAAAGGTCGCCTCCTAGCGGGAAAAGGGGGGGGACCGAAATGCAAAACGACGAAGGTAAACCCAGACGAAGCGAGCGTGGACAAAAACTCTCTAAAATATAAGTCAGTGGGTAAAAAAACAGACCTAGGCCCAACGCAAAGTTTCGAGAAATCCAGAATAAAGGAATAAAAGAACTCCCTCGCCCGGAGAGAGAAGCAGGGGGTAAATAGGGGCAGGGACGACAGCGATAGGGAGAGTCTTTGGGAGGAGGGGGGGGGAAGGCCTGGCGACCGACGCGCTAAGGAGGCAAAACCTCGCCTTCTCCCTGGGTCCTGTCGAGAATAAGGGTGGGCATGGTTTCAGATTTGGATACTCGGAATGCAGGGGGGTTTAGTCCTGAACCAAGGGGGTACAGAGGGGAGAGGATTAACCTGGTGCTTTTGGAGCGAAAAAAAGTGCCGCGAGCGCCCAATGGAACCTAAGCTCGAGAAACTTACGGCTCGAGAAGGGAAACGCACGTTTGGATTAGGGAACAGGGGGGTGCGCGAAAAGAGGAAAAAGTAGAAAACTACTACGAAAACGGTTTGATGAAGTAACCGTCGCCGCCGGGGAATTTGAGTATAGGGATCGCGGATACTACCTGGAGGGAGAAAAAAAAAGAAAAAAATTCAAGCCTAACGTTGGTCCTAGGGGTCGAGAGGGGACTCCTGGAAGGGACCTGAATTGGGGGGGGGTGCGGACGGAATTCTCACGGCCTGAGCTTTGTGGGGGGGAGTTGTTGGTGACGGGGCAACGCTCAGAAAAGAAGGGCCAAAAGGGGGACTTTCAGTCAAGTCGGACGACATTAAAAAGGGGGAGGGTAAATTCTAAGGTGCGGGAAAAAGGTCAATTTCTCTACGCGCAAACGGAAACGATGAGGGCGAGATCTTCTGGTCAAGTAAGAGAAGAGGAGGCAATGGTATTCCTGAGTATGAGGAGGTTAATGACCATCGATCTATGCAGAGAAATAGCCGACACGAAGGAACCCGAGGAAATAACCCCTGACAAACGATATGGAGATGAGGGTTCGAAGAGAGCTGTCTGGGCTCAGCCGGAGTGGGGAAGGATGAAAAGAGGCTCAGAACTCTGAAACAAGAAGGGGGTTTAACAATGGGATTCGAATCTGAGAGAGCGCAGACTTCTCTGAGGAATGGAAAAAAAGTCAAAACTAAAGGGCATCGAAACCGCCTAGGGCGAAATGGGCGCGCAGACGAAGAGGGGTTGGATGGAGTGTGTGAAATCGAGAAAGAAGGTCCGCAGGGGGGGAGATGAAAAAACGCGTATCCGATAAGAGAAAGAGGTGGCCCTGTTCTGCTCTGCGATGGGTCCAGGTGCTTGGATTGCGGAGCAGGTGGATAAAGGGGTCAAAGATAATTGGGGAAGCCTAAGAGAAGTGTTCGGGGTGTCACTAGGAACCCGGGGGGGGGGGGGGGGGGGGGGGGGGGGGGGGGGGGGGGGGGGGGGGGGGGGGGGGGGGGTGGGGGGGGGGGGGGGGATGGGAGGAGCGGTGGAATCTGGGGAAGAGGTGGGGGGAGGGAGGTTACTGGGGATTCTGGAGACAAACTAAGGGCCATGCACTCAGGGAAGGGGAGAAAGATCTCCGGGAAAGTTCACGTATGCGACGGGGAGGGGGGAGCAAAATCGTCGGGATGCGATAGAGACAGTTCAAAAACGCAAGGGGGGGAAGAGAATGGTTTCTGAGGCACGGAGATAGGGGGCGAACGACAAGGTCAATTTTGCATAGGTACAAGCGAGTTTGGATGAGAGGGGGGGGGGAATAAGTGGTTTTTGCCACAAGAGGTTGCGTCAGGCTACGCAGCCGGCCTTGGAATGGGGGAATCAATTTATGTAGGTAGGGTCAAGGATCTTGCGTATCGACTGAAGTTAGATCATGGGTCAAAGAGATGAGACATCATATAGATAGAACCAAAAAACAGGGTAAAATGATCGCGATATGCGGCAAAAGAAATGTCGACGTAATGACTTAACGAAAAAAAGGGGAAACGACAGAGAGACTCAAGCGAGAGAAATTAAGAGAGGGGAGAGTAAGAAAATGAATACAGAAACACGAAGTCAACATCTCCCTTCGCAAAAACTTAATCACAACGCAAGCGGCGCAGTTGGATCCCCGAGTCGGGAAAAAGAGCAGAAACTGGGGCGAAAATTCGTTCCGCTGGACAAGCGAAGGACTAAACCTGACGATAGAGGGATTATAATGAGGTGGTGCACGGCACTGCAGTGAAAAATCGCATACCGTCCGAAGAATGCAGCTCCGGGAAGAAATCCATCGAAGAATTACCGGAGAGATGATATGGGATGATCAAAACTCACTATCTGGCGACGCCAAAAAAAGAACAAAAAAACAAAAAAAACCAGGACAAACAAACCTCCAATAAAAGATCCGGGTGGAACTCAGAAAAAGTACGAATCATTACAAAAGAAGCAAGAATTATTCGGGACAAGAAAACTTCTAAGAAAGGGATAAAAAAAAGACACTCAGAGCACTTCGGGGCGCGGAAATCGCAGTAATTAAAAAGAGGGGCCCGGTCGTCATGGAACGGACAGCCTCCAGGCAGGGAGGGCCGAAGGAAAAAGAACCATTTCTAGGCGGGTTCGAGTGAAGGGGGAAATGGTTTTAAACAGCTAGCGAATCTGTAAGACAAAGCGAGACGCTCAGGCCCTTTGCGAACAACCCAACGCGGAAGGGGGTGGGGGTCTCTAGACGTCTGCACAGAGCAAGAAATCTCATAAAGAAGGGGGGAGGGCTGGGGGTCGCAAAAGAGGGTAAACGTAGATTGAAGGCCCGTCTGAGACGGGGGGGCAAGAAAATAACCACGGTTCGGAAGGAACCAATATCGATTGTCTGGGACAAGTATGATATACGAAGGGACTAACCATCAGGAGGTCGAAAAGGCGAAAAACAATTACTATATAGAAAAGCAAGTAAACGTCTGGGGGCGGAAAAGGTGATCTCACAAGCAACCTAACTGCAGGGGGGGGTAAAGAAGGACAAAAGAGTTTATCTACTTAAATTCCTCGGAAAAGGGGGGGGGGAAGGCTGGGGTGTCCTTTCCCCAGAATACGCAACTGACACTCAAATCTAGCTGAAGAACAATTCCAGGAAAGGAGATCAACAACAACAGACAGTAAAACCCTCAGGGGGGACTCACGGATAAATCGGCAAGGGGGATGTTAAGGTGGAGGGGGGGGTCTGGAAGTTTATGATCAAGAGAAAAAGAGGGAAATCCCCGCAAAAATGGGTCGGAGGAAATGCTACCAATAAGTTAAAATCTCTTAGTATTAATAAGGTGGTCGCGAAAGAATAAGATGGGGAGAGGGCATGAAAATTAAATAAGTCGAGGGCCCGAGGAGACTTCGCCTTTTCTGGAGCGGGAACGAGGAAGGGGTTCTGAGTCTATCTCCAATTAAGGGACCAAAAAGAAATTGACAGCTCAGGGGACTCGAAAGCGGGGGCCGGGGATGGAAAACAGGATAAAAGATTCTCGTGCACGGGCATGGGCTACTAAAAAGGAAAAACATTTATGAAAAAAGGAACACGGGAAAAAGTCAGAAGGTTTGATAAGGCTTTGGAAAAGGGTAGGTGGAAGAACCAAAAGGACCTTTTACTTCCCATCAGAGCTGGACTGGGAGGAGAAAAGTGGGGATAAGCGTAGGGGACCGCTAAGGGAGGATCATATGAGCCGGATGAGCGACGTGCTTTGGCAGGGGGGGAGAGATGATTGGTACAACTTATTTTAGCAGTTGGACTCGAGTGTCCACAAGAGTAGTGCCAGGGATGAAGGAGTTTAAGAACGCACAGTGAGAAACGGCGATCACCAAAGATGGGGGCCTCGGGAGTGAACCGGGAGAAACTTCCTGGGCGAGATGGAAACAAAACATGATAGGATGAAGATATTGATTGCTTTCTGAAGAACGGATCATGCGCAAAGATGGTAAGAACAAAGAGCGCTGACGATCGCCGTTTGTCAGAAAGTCCATGCGAGGTAGACCAATCCTCATAAGCGTGTTTAAGGGGAAAACGCGTCGGCGAGATTCCCATCCTTGGGGTCAAGAATGGACTAGGGGAAAGAGCCAACAAAGCATAACCGTCATCGGAAAATAGAGAAGCAAGGCTCTTCAGGAAGGGCTCAAGATATAAAGAAAATTCATTTCGAATCTTACTCTCTCGACAAATGGAAAGTGGGGTCAACAAACAGGATAAGGGAGACAAATAGCACGCGGTCACTAGAAAAGAAGTAGACCCGGGGGAAGGAGGATTATGTTTTGTGGGGGCATTGGGAGGCAAAAATGAAAGGTGCCTGGAAAAAAGAAGAAATGCGGGGGGGGAAAAGCTTATCAGGGGACGGGCTAAACTGTGTTCGAACGGGGAGCAGGAAACACAACATCCTCGGTCAAAAACATGCTAAGGGCGATAGGGCTTCAGTTAAAACACCTATGGGGGAAGGGGGCAGCGAGACGAAAATGGGAGGCGAAACAATGAACCCTAAACGAGGTTGAAAGGGAAGAAAGGCCTCGCAGGAATGCTGAGGGGGAAATGATGTTGAATCGGCTAAAGCAACAAAACAGGAAGAAGCGCTTTGGTCAGGGTCAGGGGAATCACCGCGGACCACGCTAAGGGGTGACTTATTGTTTGTGCAAAAATATTCAAGGAGCCGGGGGACTTGAAAGGGGGGGGTTGGGGGGGGGTTCGGGGGGCAAGCCCGACAGAACGAAACGGAAAGGCATCATCGAAAAACCGGTGTTAACTGTTACCTCCGTCAGGGAGGGGGGGATATTTTCCAGCTAGAACGAACCGTCAACGCATTCTTTCAGATAGGACGGGGGGCGGTCCGAGAAAAAATAACAGCGGAGAGGAGTCGGCCTATAGAATCTCTGGCAACACAGGAAAAGAGGGGGGGCCGGAGAAACACGGGGGGAAGCTAAGCTCCGCCTGGACCAGAAAAATCGGAAAACCAACCCAGATTTAGATAAGGGTGCCAGCTCGCTCTTCGGCTCGCGACGGATTGGAAAACGAAGTGGGGGGAAATCCTATCATACGATGGGCTACTAAACGAATCATGAAGTGGGGTGGGGGAAAACAATTTCAAAAAGCAGAGACTTCGCCTCTTACTAGGGCTGACTGATGAATGCCATCAGCAATCACGAAAAGAGAACCTCAAGTATCCAGGGTGAGCGCACTATTCGAGGGGAAGGGTTCGTGTGCGGGGCGGCATCTGAAGAAGACAGGGCAGGCGCAGGTAATTTTACCTTCGAAGAATTCGGGAGAACCTTTGGTCGGACTGATGGAGGAGTCTTCGGAGGGTCAGGGGGGGGGGATATGTAGTGACGCGTTTGAACTTTTAAAACACTTTGTCCGAACAAAAATGAAGGGAGGAGTTAGGCACGGCTAGGGGACTGGAAAGGTGCTTCAGAAGGGGGGATCTTTCCTGTGTTGGGAGGGGGAAAAAGGGGGACTGGACTTGATGAAAAGACATGCGGGCAAAGGATCCTAGTCATCAGTCATAGGCTTGACCAGGGAGGGGTGACTTTCATGAAATAAACAGGAAAGGGGTACGAGGAATCTGCAGGAAGAAGAGTGACGTGGCAACGGAACGGATGGAAAATGAACAAACGTAATTGAGCTATATTTCAGACCGCGTGAAAAGAGGAGATTTTAAGTCAGGGCGAACGGCGATCTGTGTCGTGGGAAAAAGAAAGAGGTACAGCAGCTTGAAAGGTTGAGGCCGATGGGGGGGGCGAGTGACCATCTTGCGAAGGGCTGCAGTCTACTAGCAAGAGAGGAAGGGAATGGATCTCTTAGGGAGAGAAAGAGGACGTCAACGAGAGTGTGGTCCATAGCATCGGAAGTCTAGGTTAAGGGAGGAGGATCTGAAATCTGAAAAAGAAAAAGCAAGGGGAGGAAAGGAGGGGAAAACAGAGCTCGAGGGTGCGATTAGATGCTGAAAAAAAGAGGGGGATTCCATGGGATCAAGCGAGGAAAGGGGAGTGGGTCTCGGAAAAAAACACGCACGTGGCAACAGAGGCCCATTGACAACCGAAGAAGACAAATCCACCGCAAGATGGGTATAAGCCAGCGTCACGGCTCCGTCTGGCTACTAAGGGGGGGGAAGGGTCCAACCGCAACGGAAGGGAAGCGGACAGCTCTAATTATCTTCAGTGCGGGGGGGCCAGAGAAAAGTTCTCGGGGAAAGAACCGGGGAGAGAAAGATATTCCTAGAAAAGAGAAAAAAACTGGGGGACAATGGAAAAAAAGGAAATGCGTACGAAGGAGGGTAAGGACATCAGCTTTTCCCTGGCCTCGCAGCAAGAAAAGCCCGAAAAAAAAGAAGTAAAGGGGAAGCAGCAGGTACGAACGCAACGAGACTCAAAAGAACCAAACCAACTTGGGAGACCACCCACTCTGGGCTCAAAAGGGAGGGGACGCCCTAGATCAAAAAAGGTTGGAAGAAGCGCGAGCTAACAGGTAACAGAGGGGGAGCGCAACGACTTTGCGATAGGGGGGGGGGAACTACAGAAGGCGCAGGCCCGGTTAGGTGGAAAAGCAGCAAAAATCAGGGGTTCAAACGAATGCAAACGCCTGCTCGACAGGGAGGAAAAAACACTGAAATGAGAAAGGGGGGGGGGGGGCCAGGAACCGCGGAGGAGGGGAGCCCGCATGGGAATAAGGGGAAAACAGGACACTAACCACAAAATCAAGGGGGCATGTGGACGTCCTCAAGATGAACTCGCGAACAAGGACGGTCCAGACGGCTCTGGATCATCTCTATCTGTAGGGGGAAAAAATCGAGATCGGAAAAAGGCTTTTTCAGGGGAGCTATCGATTCCCGTGGTGAAAAAAAAAAAACTCAAAAATGAGAGGGTCGTGGGAAAAAAAGAGCGATCAAAGTCGAAAAGAATTCGCAGACGATGGCGATCTAAGGTAAAAGAAAATGGGAATCTGAGAAAGGAATTAAGAGAGAGCGGAACTAGATATCACCACATCCTCAGTTACTAAGAGACAAAAAACATAAAACACTTGAATTTAAGTCCGACGAATGCCGGCGTAAATCTTTCCTTAGGGTGGTGAGGGGAGGAATACGAACGAAAACCAAAGAATTGAAAAGGAGGAGAAAAGGGAGCAAAATCAGGGGAACTCCCTTCGAGGGTGAGCCAAAGCGAACTGGAGAAAAAAAAAAAAAATATGGAACTTTCCTTTTTCCTGTTTGGGGGTCGTCGTGGGAGGGATATCTAGAATTTGAGAAAAGCAAATCAACAGGCTAAATGGAAATATCAAAAATGCGAGGATGATTTAAGGTAGGTTTTCGCGAAAGCATCTGGGAAATTCTGAAAAACTAAATAAAATAGGTAGTAAGAAAATCAATAAGAGACATGTGCTGGAAAGCGAAAAAAATGTTGAGGGGACGTGAGCGGAGGAACTGTCTCTGAAGCAAAAAAGGTTGGCATCTCAAGGGGGATAACGAAGGACAGGGGGGGACCGCAATTAATATTAAGGTAAGGGTCATTGGGCAAGGGGATACATGAAAAATTAGGATAAGGCGAACCTTTCGAAAGGCGAATTTGTGTAATAGAGGCGCTGAGTCAGGTGGAGGAAGATAAAATTCCTTATTGGAGGGAAAAGGGAGAGCGAACTCAGCGGGCAGTGTGGGGGTTTATAGACGAAATTCTCAATTATCCGGAAAAAAAGGAAAAGGTATAGGAATGATGAATCTTCCAGAAGAAGGGTCGTGGGTCCTTAAGGGGGTACCAACTGTGAATCGTTCGACGGTTTTGCCCGTAAACAAAAGGCCGTCTGGTTTGGGGAAGGGAAGACGGGCATTTGAGGCGAAGCAAAGAGAGGCCAGGGGGATAAACGATGGGAAAATGTAGGAAGACGAAAAATCTGCCGCAGGTAAACTCAAACACAAAAAAGAGGAGGAAGGAAAATAGTTTCCATCTCTACGGTTAAGGATCCAAGTAGTCAAATAAGTGGGAGAAGGGACGATAGGCTGTGAAGAAAAAAAACCAAAATTCAGAATTATCATATTAATGGAAAAGAGTTCTGAAAAAGGAGAGAGAAATATAAAATTGGCAAGCGGAAGAACTATAAATAAAAAAAAGGGTCGATAAAAATCACGAGAGGAAGATAAAAGCCAGGAGAATAGAGAGACCTGGACTCTATAATAAAGACCGTTGGAAGAGGGACGGGGAGATCTGCAGCATGGGAAACATAAGGAAATTGAAAGAAAAAAAACTTATCATGGGCTACCCCTAGGAAAGAGAGAAAAAGAGGGGCAAAAGCCTAGGTCCAGCGAGGAAAAAATGGTGGCATGGGAGCAGCAATTAAAGGTGCCAGATTGAAAAGGGAGCGGAATAGGGGGGTTAATACAAAAAATGGCTAGGGAGTATAGCGGAACCTGGGTGATGGTGGGTGATAGAAAAGGGGCAGGAGGCGAGAACGAACAATAAAATGAGGAAGAATCCACATAGAGAGTTGCAGGCGGAGGAAAAGGGGGTATTTAGGGCAACAAAAAAGAGGGATAATGCTCATAACTACTAAAAATCGGTGAACTGGTAGGAGTGTTATTCTAAGCGCCTTGCGGTATGATCAATGATGTTATCATAAACTGAAAACCACAGGAAATACTAATTGGTCAAAAGACTGTCCGAGGACACCCTAGAGACGTCTGACAGTGATTGTTGGGGGGAATTTAGAAGTGAGACAGAGATTGGGTAGTTGTGGGGGTGGTAGGACAAGAAAGAAGCAGAAACAGCCGGGGACAAGTTAGCGAGGGATTCAATCTTCATGAAAGAAAGCAAGTGACTTTAGGCGGGGGGGGGGATGACGAGGACAGCTGGCCAAACCGGCAAGACGTTCATTGTCGAGCTAGGAGACAGTCTCCAGCTGGATCAAGGGGAAAGATTTTAACGGGAAAGAGAGGGAAATCGGCGAGGAAGTCTAGCTCGCATAGGCAAAGAGGAAATAGATCATCGGATGAGTTCGTGGTGGAGCCACAGGCTGATCGCGCCGTATTGCCCGAAGCGAACTTAAAGCTAAGGAAGACCCACAAGTGCAAGGGGGGGGGGGTGAGCCAATTGGGAGCGCAAAGAGTCCGGAAATCTTGCTTATTCCCTGAAAAAAAGTCAATCGAACAGAGATTCATGTTAAAGCCTTAAGGGAAAGGGGGGAAATGGATTGAGCGGCGTTCATCGGAGAAAGGGGGCCGAGCTAAAATCTTTAACGGCAGGGGAAGGACTGTACCTAAAAGAGGTGAAGGGGTCGAAATTCGCGCATGAGGGAGGGAGTCTGACGCTATGAAGTGGAAGTGGTAAATAGCTTTTGGAAGAGGGAAGGTCGAGCTGGGGGTCAATGCTTAGGCTCAAAACGGGAGAGGGTGTTAGGGGGTACTGGGGGAAAAACTGTTAGTGGGGGGAGTGATGATTCAAAAGACAAAGGGGGGCCCACTTATAGGAGGATCGCATCGTGCTTCCTTTAGGCAGGGGGGGGAAAAGATGGAGTCGGAGCCATCAGGAGGACTCTCGGGGGGGGGAGCTTCACCATTGACGATTAAAAAAAGAAAGGGAATCAATTCATGAGACTTGGCCCGCGTTAAAGTAACTTACTTTTGGACTGAAGATATCTAAAGGAGATTGAAGAATCGGGCGTATAAACAATCTTGCTTACTAGCTTGAGGGGAGGGATGCTCAGTTGGAAAGGGGAGATGGGAAACCACAAGAGTGATAAAGATTCTCAGTCTAAAAATCTTCATGGGGGGCAGGGATAGCTTGAGGGGAGTCTTCGGAGATACGATCATTTTTTTAAGTCAAGGAGGAAAAATGAAGCTTAGTAGGTCATCGAGATAAGCACATATCGACTCGAAAAAAGGAGGGTAGGGAATCTCAAGCTCGATAGGAGTAAGGGTGCTTTACAGGTCTTTAGAGGGAAAAGAATCGAGCACAGATCAAGATCGTTGGGGGCTCAGAGAAGGCGAAAGAAGGACACCCTTGCAACATAGACCAAGGCGTAAAAAAAAAAGAGACCACCAATGAAGAGTGTTCAGCAAAAGTCTAAAGAATGAGAAAAGGAGGGTGAGGAAAAAGGCTCTTACGGGCGGTCCACCGGAAAGGAGGAAGAGATCACCTTGACGATAAAGCTATGATACAGTGACAAAGGGAGGGTTTGAAAAAAGAGGAAAGAAGTTTAACGATGAAGAAAAAAGAAGCGTAACTACAAGAAAAACCTTCAAAGAAGGACTTGACCAACCGAAAACCGATATAGTACGAAAGTGAGTGAAAGAAACTAATCTCTAGAAAGAAAGACAACAAAGAACAGAAAAAAAACACAGATAGTCGGTGAAAAGAAAGGAAGGAAGGGGAAACCGAGCCGAAGAAATTGCTTCACCAGATCTTGTGAAAAATGTCTAACCTGCGGGTCACATGATAAAACAGAAAAGAAGAATCGAAAGCCTCCATGAACCAAAGGTAGGAATAGGAGGAATTAAATTCTATAGTCAAAAGAGGACTCGTCTGCGGTATTAAGGGAAAAAACGGACATCAAAGAAGCCAATGGTAAAGAGGCCCTAAGAAGCGGAAAATGGGCATAAGTTCAATGGCGATGATGGAGTCTTTTTGGAACGGCTCAGCTGGAGACAAGAGGATATAAGGCGCGCAGTCCATTAACAAAGCCAGAGGCGTGCGGACAAGCTTCTTGCTAAGAATTCAAAGGAAAAACAGGAAAGAACAGAGACGAGATGGAGCAAATAAAATAATAGAGGGGAGATGTCGGAGGTGCAAATGCCCGGAGAGAAATTAAGTTGTCATACAATAGGAATGAGGGAGTGGAGATAGGAGAGACGAACGGATAAGCTCAAGGAATGGACAAAGACATAAGGAGGACCCCGGCCTGAAGGCAGTTAGTGGGGAAATGGGGTAGGAATCAAGAAGCCCAAGCTTTAAGGGGGAAAAGAGGAAATGCGTCAGGAGGCTGTCGGTCGCGTTTCTTTGCCGAAAGACAACTCACAAAATAAAAAGACAAAACGTCGGCCCCATTCGCTGATAGACAAAACATCGGGAAAAAAACCGAAGAGGGGGTGAGACAAGAAGAACTGGCATCTGACAAGCGAGGAATGTTTGGGCTCGGTCCTTTAAATTATCCGATAGCAGAAGGGGGGAACAAGGCCGCTGCCTGGATAAGAAGGGACAAACATCTTAGTGAGGTAGAAAGGTGGGAGACCCAACTTCGCGAGGGAGAAGAAAAGAAAGGAAATTGGGGGCCGCGCCCTAATAATAATCCTTCAGCTGGTGGCTTTAGAAAAGATCATTGGGTCGTCAGGAGAGACGATTTTGAAAGGCTCCAAAAGCCAAGGGGAAAGAGACGAGAAATTTGATGAGACGTCCGGAGGAAAAAGAATTATCGCTTAATCGGGGAAAAAGCTTGAGGTAAAAGGACACACATGGGAAAAAGAACAGACCGGGCAGAAGGAGAGTGGGGTGACAGTACGGGAGAAAAAAGGGGGTAGGGGACGACACAAAGAGAAGGGCAAAATGCTTCCCAGAAGGAGAACGAGATGAGGAAAGGGGAGTGATGGGGGAGGGGCTCACATAGAGTTAATCTAAAGAAAGCGGGGGGAGGGGAGAGGATGGATACGTGGCCGTGGAGATTGAATCTGATTTCAAGCTTTTAAAGGGAATCTAGCTAGGGTGGCAACCACAAGAGAGATGAAGTAGGAGTTTGTAAAGGGAATGGGACTACTCTCCTGGATGGGGAAATGACGCAAAAGAGATAGGAAAGGCGAAACAGGTGTTGACCATCAGTGTCATTGCAGGAAAAGTAGAGA
>Ga0179593_1476347_pt1 | contig 13855 bp, 22 predicted proteins | sample CZODoug2_1_08_16_FD_185931 | JGI IMG/M metagenome (GOLD analysis project Ga0179593, IMG submission 185931) | Vadose zone soil fungal communities from Angelo Coast Range Reserve, California, USA - CZODoug2_1_08_16fungal (PacBio error correction) | ecosystem: Environmental > Terrestrial > Soil >...
TGACCGACCTAAAGAACAAAGAACACGGGTTGGTGGGGGGGGTTGAAAGGGGGGGAAAAAACCGCGGCCGAATCGCGGTGAAAAAGGAAAGAGGCCTCAGAGCATAGTGAGACGTTAAAACAGGGACAGTCTAAGTTCAGGGCGCGAAACCAAATTAAAAAGGGCGGAGACATAAAGACACTGGAAAAAAAATTTTCAGGGCTGAAAATAGGCGACACGTGCAAGATGATTGAAGGGGAAACCGGTCCCAGGGTTGGTATTGGGCGCCCAATGTGTAGAAGGGACTGAAAGAACGGGGCAACAAGGGCGCTTTAGTTAAAAAAACGCAAGACCGAGGGGGAGTAAAAAGTCAACAATTGGGGGGACGAGGCGACGAAAAGCACGGCAAACTGCGATGATTTTCAGTCAAAAAAACTCAAAAGAGTGAAATCCGGGATCGATGTGAATGGTAACGCGGGAGGAAGAAGAGACGCTGCCGGTTTGTTGGGGGGCAATAGACGTGAAGAGAAAAATGGAAGATGGCGTGGGACCTATAATCGACAAAAAACACCGCGCAGAAAAGAACTCTAGGGACAAAGAGGGGGGGAAATACACTATGGGGGGAGTCGACAACCGGCCACGGGGTTTTGTTTGGGGGGGACGAAATTAATTGACATATGCTTGGAGAGGAAATAAAAACAAATCACGGGGGGGGAAAGCAAAAAACCAAAGGTTCAAAAAAAGAAAAAAAAAAAAAAAAAAACACTCACAAAACTGGGACGCACTAACCCAAAACATAGGGTTGCCTGGTATCCGCCCAAGGATTTTTAAGAGTAAGGACCCAAGGATCCGGGACCCATTGTAACAAAAAAAAGGGGTAAAAATAAATGCTTCAACAAACAGGCCCCAAATCAATGACTGGCGGATAGCAACGAAAAAAGGGAGGTAAATAAACACGCCCACCTCGGGAAAATCAACCATCGGGAAACGACGGAGGTAAACTACGTCCATTTTAAAATGCACGAAACAAAAACCCAAGGCAGGGGGAAATAACATGCTCTCTCTTAACGGCAAGGAAAGTGTTTGCGGGGGGACCAGGTGAAGAGGGTCCCGTGGCTTGAATGTTCTCCTAAGGACTGACTGCCCAGTCCCTGGGAGACAGTCAGCACGAAACTTCGACTTGTGGGGTCCTTGTGTTTACGGCAAGAAAAGCGTACCCTACGGCTATGGAAAGGACTTTACGCGGCAACCCCCCAAACCCAGAGGAAGATAGAAGTGAAAAAAAACCAAAAGACCTGGGATCCTATTTCATATGGTTTACAAGAAAAGGAAAAGAGTATGGGGGACGGACGGACGATCTGCGGATGTGGGAAAAATTCGGAGGGCAACTCTAAACCAGGAAAATAGATGTGGCAAGAAACAAACAGGGAGGCCCGGATAACAGGAAAGGACTATCATTAAAAAAAGACAAGCATCTGACATGGAAAAAAAAAAACCCACTGCGGGGAGAACCGGGTGTTCAGGACAGCCAACCGGGACAAACTTCAAAAAAGGAGAAGCTCATGGCCTATATCGCGCAAGGAAAAAGCAACAGTTGCCACTTGTGAACGTGCGCAAACGACTAGGGACAAACCCTTTGGCAGGGGGGAAAGAAAAATTCTACACTAAGAGAGCAAAAAAAAGGGAAACTCACCCGACAAAAAGAAAAATAACCACTGCCAAGCGTACTGGAGAAAATACGAAAAGTCAAATACATCAAAAAGGGACGAGGTCTTGGAACAGGGAATCTTAACAGACGGGAGACAGGCATCAAAGAAAAGAAAGGCCGAAAAAGAAAAAATCAAATAAAAACGCCTGGGCAACCGGTTGGTTGGGGAAGAGACTGGTGCTCAGTTTTGCGGGCAAAACCTTTGCGACAAAAAAGGCACCTGGGGTCAGTGGGGAGGGACGGAAGAAAAGCGGAGTGGAAGGGGGGTGCGCTGGGATGCCGTCTCAATCTCTCAAGGAAAAACAAAAAAAAAGGGTTAGAAGGAAAGATAAGGGGATGGGGGTTTCGAACTAGAAGGAGCAAAAAGTGACCCGATCCTCCCTGTCGGCAGAACAGCACGGGAACCAAACAGCAAAGAAAAAAAATGGAAAGAAAAAGAAAAGGCACCACGGCAGAAAATAACCCGGGTGCCCAAATATGGGGGTGGTGTCGGCGGTCGTCTGATTTTACAAGGCCAGGCGCCTGGGTGGGAAGCGAAAAAGGGGCACAAAAGCGCTGGAAGGAAGGATGCGCGAAAAGACCAAAAAAAGCTGCGATGGGGGTCGGGCGCGGGAAGGGGGGAGAGACAGGTCCAGCTTTTCCGAAAGGGCGTTGTAAAGGAAAGGGCGCAAAGAAAGAAAAAAGGGGGGCAAGGTGTGGAAGGAAGGGACGTCCAGGGTTGAATAGAAACGTTGACAGATTTTTGGGAAGAACGACGGTGGGCCGGAATAACCAGCACACAGCAGTGGGTTTCATGGTAAGAAAATTATTCTGAAAAAAAAAAAAAAAGAAAAGGGGGCGTTTCGTTCGCCAAGAACTTGATTAGTGTCGCGGAAAGAGGTGTCGAAAGACCAGAATTGGGAGCCGCCAGAGGAACAAGCGTGTAAAGGAAAGCGAGGAAGGAAGAGAAAAAGGGAAAAATGGAAAACATTTGATTGCCGGTCAACGTGTGGAAAGGGGCTCAAGGCTGCTGAGATGTAAAGAGGCCCAAAGTCAAATCAAAAAGCGGGCGTAAAGCGTTCGAGTAAAAAAAAAGATGATAGAAAGGAAAAAAAGGAGAAGACGGCAGCACATGAAGCACCCCGACTGAGAGGGCCATTGGAACGTAAAAAGAGATTGGAAAAAAATCTGGGTAATGATAAGGCTCAAGGGTCAGAAAAAATGGAGGAGTGTGAGACGTGCCGGGGCGATTGGAGGGAAAACAAGGGGCGTGGACACGAATGCCTGAGGCCGTAAGCAAGCCGGGGTACTCAGGCCCGTGCACCAATAGGGACGGGCTTCGCAGAAGGGGAAGATGAAAGAGAACCCCTACAAACTTCGGAGTTAAAGGCAAAAGGGTAGCGGCCGTTAGTGCGCGAACATTGAAACAAAAAAAAGGGAAAAAGCGCAAAAAAAGGCGTTTGGAAGGATGGCTAGCGGTTCACGAAAACTTAGAAAAGGGACAGATAGTGGCCAATCCCGTTCGGCACCAAAAAAACAAGGGCCACGAACGTCCCCCAAGGGTGCCAAAGACGAGGATCTTTCAGAGAGACGGGAAAAATGGGTACGGGATAATAGTAGGGAGGAAACCCAAAAAAAAAAAGACGAACGGTGGTATTTCATGAGAAAACTCCCCAAAACAAAAAAAGGAGGGTCACTAGGCCCCCTGCAGGGGGGGACGAAAGGAGGGCCAAAAAGGCCATGATCCAGATGAAGGCATTTGGGTGAACAGTGGGTTTTTGGGACAAAAGAAGCGTGACGGGGGTGACTCCGGGAAGGGAGCCATTCCGCAAGAAAATTTGTTTGGGGACGGATCCGCGGGCCGGTCATATAAAAAGAAAAAAAAAAAACTTTGAAAAAGTGGATGTGCAAGACGAAACAGGGGGGCCCAAGCCCATTCCCAGCCAATCATCAAGTGCCAAGTCGTGTCACACGAGAAGGCGTCAAGGAAGAAAGAAAATGGCATTGGTAGACGTAAGCATTGTTTGGCACATGCGTGAAGAGGCTCACCCCAAGGATTACTCGGGTGAACGGGCGAAAAATCTCAAGCCGCCAGTTTAGGGGAAAAAAGAAAAACGAAACGCCGCGCTGGAGCCGCCTTGGAACCACCACCAAAAGTGGATTGGCCAGAAACAAGAGCCTTGGAGGGGGAAGGAGCAAGGAAAGGAAGCCGGATGGGGACGCCAATTTGTGAAGTGTCCCGTGGAGGGAGAATCTCTTGCAAAACCGTGGCCACCCTTTGGAAGGGAGCCGCGAAGGGATCGGTGTGTGAGGGGACGGGTTATTCGCGGGGAATTATAGAAGGAACACGAGGAATGTAAAATACGGCAAACTGGTCTCCCCATGAGCCGGGGAGAAGGAAATCGGGTTCCAAACCACGTCATGCTGGGAAAAAAAAAAAGCTCACGCACGCCGGCAAAGGTTCAGCCGCAAGAAGTTGAGGACTTTTCCCAGCCTAGAAAAAACGGTCACCGGCGGAGGCCTTCGGGAAAAGTGGCCAGGAACGGAGAGGGCAAAGTTTTTTGGTTTTTGTCGATTTTGCGTTCTTCGGAGCGGGTCCGGAAAGATGGAAGGGTTGGTATCAGAGTTAGAAACGGCTCACGGGCGAAAACCGGGGGATTTCCAAAAGGGAAAAATTACAGCCGAAAAAAAAAAAAAAAAATGTTTATTGGAAAGCGTGAGCCGAAAAAAAAGAAGGCCCCGCTGAAACCACCGAGCGACGGCAACCGCCGACAGAGGGGGCTTGCGGTGGGGACATGCTCAAAAGGAACCGATCAAAGGGGGGAAATAGTATGCCTGGGGGGGCGAAGCGTTAAAGCGAAATCAGAATGCCTGGCGGGAATTTTTTTCCCAAGTTGGGGGTGAAAAAAGCTTAGCGAGCCACGATGCCCAAGAGCCGAGATTCCGGAGGGAAGTGAGCGTAAGCAGTTGTCTCAGGAATATGGGGGGAACGCCAAGGTTTCCACAACAGCAACCAGAGGGAGGAAGGGACGCAGAAAAACCTAAAACCAGCGCCCGTTGGGAATTCGAAAGGGGGAAAATTTACAATACAGCACAACCCATCAGGGGGCAGGACGGGGGGACCATGGCAAAGGGGGAGGGCACAGAAAGAGCAGCAAATTTGAAGACGGAGACCAAATGAAGAGATGACTATCCCGCTGAGGGCGGGGGACTGCCACAAAAGCAAAGTGGACAACGGAAATGGCGGAGGCTAGTGACCGGCATCACTTTTTGCAGACCAACGTGGGCCTTTGGTCTAAAAAGAAGGGTTTTCTTTGTAAAGGGGGATACGGGGAGCTTCAGAAACGATTAGAGAGACGCAAAAGGGCTCCACGGGGGTCCAAGGGTCTTGATGCCAGGAAGTTGATCCGGGATTCGGGGGAAATCGGGGAGAAGGAAGCCAGACAGGGGGATGAATATCTTTTCCAAATCATGGCGCAAAGAAAAAGAGGGGCCGCCAATGCCCAAAAAAGACCATGGCGCAAATGGTCGTCACGTCCAAACGGCGGAAAGAGGGGGTGTGAAGCCGCGTAGTGGTGACAGGTAGTGCAGGTGAGGGGGAGAAAAAAAAAAAGAAAAAAAAATGACTCCAGGTAAAGGCCCACTCCAAAAGCTAGGCTCCAGGATGCACAATAACCACTCGAAAAGAATGAGGTCACAATCTTGGAAGAACGCAGAAACGCCAAAACAAAAAAAAAAAAAAACGGCCTTGGGAAAGGGTCAGGCCACAAGGGGTAAACCAAGAAGCCCAATGGCGTTGACTTGCCCACACCCGTTCTTTATGGGATAGTCAGAGCGCCGGGGGTACACCAAAATCTGGTGTCAATTCCTTCAGGAATTCAAAAAAAAAAAAAAAAAGGCAAGCCGAAAAAAGGGAACGAGAGGGAGCTTCCGAGTGGGAGGATAGGAAGTGGAGCAGAGAAAAAAGTGCGCGGACAATCAATGTTTGACAAGGAGGGGATGAAAAGTTTCGGGCACCTATCAATTCGACGTACATCACAGAAGATACTTGGGGGGGGGGAGGGGGTGCATAGAATAAAAAAAAACAGGGGAGGAGAAGAAGAAGATCAGCACCAAAAAAGTCCAGTGCGAGAATGTAGGAAGAAGTTAATCTAACTGTGGACACATTCAGGAAAACATTTGAAAGGCAGCCGATCCACGCCACAGCGTCCCACTTCGAAAGGCAGGAAAGGCAGCAAAAGAAGAAAAAGATGGCGTAAAGCCATGGCTGGAGTGTCATGAAAGGGGTTACCGGACAAGAGTGGTGGAAGTAGTCCCCTTCAGTTGCCGACCAGGGGGAACAAGACCCTGCATTATTAAAAGGGCCAAGAAAGAACAAATGTGAGTGAAGTGTAAAAAAAAAAACAAAAAAAAAGACAAAAAAAAAAAAAAAACCAGAAATACCTAAATTCCCTTTGACCCTTTTGGGTTTCTGTGGGGGGGATTTGGAGATCTCGAAAAGGTTGGAAGGAATAATAAGTCCGAAAAAAAAAGATTTCTAGTAGAATCAGGGGGGGATTTTCGTACGAGAGTAATTGGGGCTCGGGACCCTTGGAGGCAAAAACCACGCGAAGGACAGCTCAACCAATTAAGGACGGTTGAACAGAATAGCAGAGGAAATTGAAATAAAAAGAGCGATCAAGCAGCAGAGAAATGAAAAAAATTTTTTGGGGGGGACAGGAGTCTCCAGCCAAATGTGACCGACGTACAAAATGACAGTGAGAAATCAAAAGGGGGAAAGAACCCCCATTTTGACGAACGGGTCCACACCTATACCGCTCAAGAGCCTCCGAAAGCCTAAAATGCGACATCACAGAGTGCAAGCGTCCCTCGAAATGAACAGCTCGGAGAACCACATGGAAAACCAAGTATTTGGTTTAGCGCGGGGAAAGGACCAGGGGTCAAAAGGGGAAAGAAGTTCGAAGCAACCAGGCCGCCTTGACGATCCGAAGCACAAGTAAAAAAAAAAAGTGAAAGCTGGAATAAGGGTTTTTTTTTTTTTTTGAGGGAAAGAGACCGGAAAACAAGGGGGGACGGGGGGGCCCTACATTGGGGCAGATAGGCGGCCCAGACAAACTTCTGCAATGGGACCAACGCCGCCGGGATGGGGACTTTTGTCAAAGTTTCCTCCTGTCCGAAGAGGGGGGGACTGCGGTTGAAGGAGTCACCCCGCCGACTAGAAACCGGGCCTTTCGGTACACCCCAGAAAAAAGGAAATGAAGTTTCGTCGAGAATCACGGACCCCGAAACAAAAAAAAAAAAACAAAAGATGAAAGAGATTCAACCGGACTCGATTGGACGAATCGGGAGAGCTTGGGAAGCAGAGAGGAGAATTGGGGGGCTAAGCCACCGGAAACAAGCGCACGGGCAAATGCGGGGTTTTTTCCTTCCGTGATCAAAATGCCTACGCCAGGGGGGGGGGGGGGGGGCAGAGGTCATGGACGAGTTTTTTCAGCATGAGTCTGTAACAAGGTCAAGGCAAGGCACAAGATGCAAAACGGTTGGGTTGCAGACTCAAAAATGGCGACCGTAAAAACAAGAAGAGGGCAAAAATTACAATCGAAACAGATTTGGGGGGGGACCGGGGGACAGAGCCCTTCCCCTTAGCCGGGGTGCGGCATCGGGATAAGAACGCCGGTGGAAAAAAAAAAAAACCCGGAAGGGTCGAATCACACAAAGCAAAATCGAAAATAAAACCACAAAATTCGGAAGAAGACAAAAGAAAGCAGGACGCCGGAATCCCGTTGACAAAGCGAGGATATTTCAAACATCTTAGAGAAAGGATCCGCGGCGTTGACAACACGCCGAAACGTGCAGAGGGGGGGAAATAAAGCTCCCGGCGCGGACCCACTGGGAAAGAATATTTTTGGGAACGGGGGGATAGCTACAATTACGAAGGAAAATACAAACAATCAAATGAGAGGGCAAATGAACGGACGGAAATCCGGGCAAGAGAAAAAAAAAAGGGTTGGCCGGTTGAAGGGAGGCATTTTGGCCAACCTGCTCTTAAAACGAACACGGACAAACCATACAAATTGGGAAGACCATGAGGACAGTCTTCACTCATATAACTTCAGGAGGAAAACAAGAATCCCTACCAGCCCCCTGGACAGATAACAAGGGGGGGGGGGGGGGGGAAAGTCGTTCGAACCACAGCGCGAAACTCGACAGGTTTTGGCCTAACGGCGGCCACCCTAAGGGCTTTCCAAAGTGGGGGGAAGAAGATAAAAGCGGGGCTACGGGGACAAAGGGGGACAACTAAAGTGCCAAAAAAAGAAAAAGATCGGAAAAAAAAAGCAAAGGAAACATGTCCGAGGCGGAAAGACCGGACCACATAATTTCAAAGGCATCCAGGGTACTGGAAGTGGGCAACACGGGGGTTTTTTCGGCAAGGCTGGGGAAAAAACGTGGAACAAGTGGGTTTGTCAGGAACCAGGAACGCCGGGGAAACCGCCAAACATTGTTACTAGGCGCCAACCGGAAAACTGACAAATAGAGGTTTCCGTCAAAAAAAAAAAGAACAAAAAGAACGTGGTGAATAAGGGGGGGGGCTCAAAAAAAGGCCGGTCACGGGGGTCGAAGAACCTCGCTGCAAAAGGGTGGGGCAAGACCAGTTGATGAAAGAAAAAAATGATCGGATGGCGTGAAAACGCACTACTATACTCGACAGGCATCCAAAGCCGCGCGAAAACTCGAGGAAAGGGGTCAAAAGAGGGTCTATTGTTACGGAGGGACCAAAAAAAAGAGGCTAGGTGTGGGGGCGACGGAACCGAAAAAAAAAGAAAATGGGGGGGCCAGATGGCGGCGAAGACAGGGAACGGAGGTGACTGAAGAGAATAAGTTTAACGCGGACCGGGCCAGAAATGGCAAATGGAGTGTCCCAACCGGCGCAAACAAGGGGGCATGGAAACGGCCAAAGGGGGGGGGAAAAGTAAAAAAAATCCCCCTTAAGCAGGGACAAGTCAAAAGATTTTAAATGCAATATAATCTTGGAATGGAAATTTTAAAATAGTTCCTTGGGAACATTCTGGTGAAGACACCCAAAGAGGGGGGGCAAAAAAAGAAATCTGAAACTGAACTGTCCGGAAAAAACGGAATGAAACGGCCCTTACCAAATAATAGTGCAATGCCTCGGAAGCCAACGGTGTTAGGAAAGTGGACCAACCCCCCCCCCCAAAAAAAACCCCAAAAAAAAAAAACCCCCGAAAAGTTACCAAAGGGTGAATGGCCAAGCCAGAAGTCTTACTGTGGAAAAATGAAGAACCTCAGGAAAAAGCCTACAGAATGCCTAACCTCTGTGTCCCAGTGCCGCTCTCAGATTCGGGCAAAAACGAAGAAGAGGGGAAATAAGAAGAAAACTAAATGAAAACGACCCGTCCACACCACGCATCGAAAGCGAGGGGGGGAAAAGAAGTTTTAAGAAGAGAGCGGCGAGGCGATTTCAAGGAAAGGCCAGGGTCATGCGGGTATTGGCAAATTCGCAAACGGGACACTAAAGGTCTTAAAAGAAAGAGGGTTCAAACAAACCTTTTGGACGGCCAGAACAGGAAACTGACGCATTAAGCCCGACAATCCATAAAACTGGAAGTAACCAACTGGGAGGACCAAAATGGGAGGGGGGATGATTTCAAATCGCAAACGACCGTAAAAAAATAGCCGATCTCCACTCTGAAAAACAAATCTCTCATTAGCCTGCTAAAAAAAAAAGGGGCCATCGGGGATTGGTCGGCAACTACACTGGTACAAGAACAACCAAATCCAAAAAAAGGAAAAAGGGAGGACCAGAATATCCCACCATTACAAACCGCCCCAGCCACCATCTATTCCCAAGCTCTGGAACTTTATGAGAGAAAACTAAAACTAATACGTTCGGCGATTGGGGGACCCGGGAAGAGGGAAACCGCAGGGGAAAAGCAAATCATCTAAGCCAGGAAAAAACACCCATAAAGCAATACTGGCACGGGGGTGGGGGGTTTGGTTACGGAATAAAAAAAAATCCCCGGAACTGTCCCGATGGGTTCTCTGGGGGGCCCGGACCCCAATGCTCAAAGGACGGGGTCAGTGACGCTGAACGAAAAGAGGGGTGCAAGGGCGCCTTGGGAAAAAAGTCTGAACAAAACAGGGGAACTCAAAACACAACACCGAAGTGGAGGGGAAAAAGAAAATGTTGGTTAGACTAGGGAACCCGTCCGGGGGGGAAAACATTTGAAAAATGACTCGAGGCAAGGAAGGGGGTTGGACTAAAAAACAAAGTCCAAGGGGGACTGGGGGAAAAAAAAAACGACTATGCCACTTTCAAAAATTATAAAAAAAAAGGTTCCAATAGTTGGGTGCGTGTTGGTAAACCTGTCTTAGAGGTGATTTGCTGGGTGAAAAAAAAACGGGCGGAGGGGGAAAGGAGTTTGTAAAAGAAAGAGAATGTTAATAGTGCGCCTCAAAAAGTAATACAGTGACAAAACCAGAGCCTGGGAAAAGAGATTGAGGGCGCGTCTTTAACTTGGATCTCGGAGGGGGAAAACATTTCAGAAAAAGGGGGGAGGGGGAGAGTTATTCCGGCAAAGCAACACGGGAAAAATTGGTGTTTAGGCAGGAGATGGGCCGGCGCGAGCTGGCCAGGAGACGGGGAATGAAGACTTGGCCCCTTGGTGAAAATGAACGCCGTTGCGCCGAATAACCAATAAAAACACCAGAGGAAAAAAGGGGGGTCATTGGAAAACAAAGGGAAAAAAATTATGCCGAAGTTAGGTGACTGTTTCGGGACGCAAAAACGGGGGGAGTGTAAATCTACTTGGGGACGGACTTCTTTTGGAGGGGGGGGAATGCCCGGAAAAAAGGGGGGAAAAAAAAGAATCCGGAAAGAAGTGTTCCAGGAAAAACCAAACACCACCTGTTAAAACTCACAAAGAGGGAGGGGTCATGAAAAAAGGGGGAAGGGTCATTTCGATTAGAAAGGAGGAGGGGAGGAAGGGTAAGAACTTACGAAGAGACGAAAGAGAAAAAAACTGGGGGAAAAAGAGTGTCCTGAAAAGCATGGATGAGAAAGAGCAAGGAAACGACGACTGGAAACACGCACTAAAAAAATACCCTGACGGAAAAAAAAAAAAAAGGGAGATGTTAAATCTTGGGATAATGCTCGGGTGTCCAAAGACGGGGGGGTTGGACCGCGTGCCGTTTTAAAAAGATAGGGGAAAGAGGGGGTGGAAGAAATTTGGCAAGTCAACTGGAGTAAGGACCCATCAAGCAGGGATGGGGAGGTTGTGCCCAGGACGAAATGCCAAGACCAAAAAAAGGCAGCAGTGAAAAAGAAAAACAAAACGCAATTTAAGGCGGTAAAAAAGAAAAGGGCGGCACCAGGGAAGTGGAGTCGAAATTGAAGAGGAACGTCTTCTATCGGTTGGGGTAAAATCGTAAAAGAGGAAAAGGACACGACTTCCGGAGACTCCAAGGTCATCTGAACATAGACACACAAGTGCCCCAAAACGCAAAGCTGGGTGAAACAATAGTGGGGAGTCCATTGGGGGGGAGATGGTAGTTCGCGCAGGCGATGTCGAAACTAATAGATGAGGGGGGAAGGCCATCCTAACAACGGTTGGAAAGAAAAAAAAACGGGAGCACGAGTGCCAACACACTGCACAGCGAGCGGGCAGACGAAAAGGGGGGGAAGGGCACAGGAGAAAGGAATGGGCGGCGTGGGAAGGGTTTTTGACGGGAAAAAAGACTCAAGTGAAGTGGATACCCGGCGGGGACATTCGGAAACCTCAAGGGGTGGGGGAACGTACAAAAAAAAACGACGCTGGGGGGGGGGAGGGCTAAAAAAAGACCGGGAAATGTACCGGTGCTTTTGGACCCAGCGGGAAAAAAGGGGCGCCCCCCGAAAAACTTCCAAAAAAAGGAAAAAGTTTAGATCGTGGTGTCAGCGAAAGTCGGGTACAGGAGACCAGAAATGTGGGGGGATTTATGGCAAAACGTAGCAGGGGGTCAAGGGTCGTTAGCGGGAAAAAAAAGAGCCCCGGACTTTAATTCGGAAAAGGGGGGGGGAAAGACAAGCCGCGGCAGGCCGAGTTTTCGAAGGAAAGCAAGAATTCGACCAACCCTGCCGCCCCCGCATTACACCACCAAAAAAGGGGGTATCTGGAAGGCAAGGAAGATCCTTTGGGGACATGATGAGGAAGGAAGAAGAAGAGAGTTTAAACCTCGCTTTGTAGGCAACTTGGCCGGTGGAGAGAGGCAAGGGGCCAAAGCAATAAAACTGAAACACCAGGAGGGCAAAGACACTTCACGGGGGAACGATCGTTTTGCAAGGTCCTTGAAGGCGATGTATATCTAATTTTAAGGAGGACCAATAGAAGGACAACCGCCGAGAATGCGGTGTCAAAACGTCTGACAATCGAAAACCTTTCAAAAGGGCGGAAAGGTAAATTTTTTTGGGAAGAAGAGGAAAGAGGATGCCCTCTCCCTCAGAAGAAAGAAAGTCACGGAAGGGAAAGGATTCAGTCGTTTTCGGAGGGAGCGAAAATTTTTTGGTGTTCGGAAAATGTGGAAACAACGGTGCTTGGTCGTACCAGGGCTGAGGAAAAGGGAAGGAAAAGGGATAGAAAAACAAAGACGGCAACGGGTAAGATGTCCCAACGGAAGCCGAAAAGTGGGTGAATTTTGTCCGTGAAAAGGGGGGAGACAACAAAGGGGAATGCCCACGACCTTTTTCGAGCGGAAAGGCAGGGGGAAAAAGGCAGTGTTGGGCAAATGGTGAAGGACAAAGAAAAAATAAGGCAGAAAACACTCCTGGGGCCCAGTAGGAGCTGGAATGGGGGAGCGTTCGCGAATCACGAGAGAATGACATGGGAAGAGTTGAACGTGATTCGGACCATGAAATTGCAGACTGATAACACGACGGCCAAGATGGAAGGACCCGACAACGGGGGGGGGAGGGAATGAATAAGTAAGCCGGTTCCTTACGGGGGAAGGAGGGGGGGGGGGCTAGCCCATTAATCGTGGGCCGGACCAGCAACCCGGATTCAAAATAAAACAGGCGGCCAGGGACGCAATCACAAAAATTGACAGATAGTCGTAAATGAAAGGAAAAGGGTCAAAAAACACAGCACAAAGCAAGTCTGTAAGGGTTACCATGGACGAAAAGTGGGGGAGAGCAAACAAAATAGCAAACGCCCCAATGCCAGCACGAAACCAAGAAGAGAACTTGGGGGAGAAAAAAAGAATACCGGTTCGGGCCAACCAGAACGCAACCTTGTATCAAGGATCAGTAGGCGAGGATCGATTGAAACAAAGGGGTCAGTTCAAAAAAACGGTCCTTGACGCGAGAGAAAAAAAATATTGCTTGTAAAGTGGGGGGGGAGAAACGGAACCCTTCCCTTACCTCGAACGATGCAAAAAGAGTGACTCTTGAGAAAAACCTTTAGCGGAAGGGGGGGGTGAGCGCGGGGAAAAATGGGGGGAAATAAATGGGGGGAAAGATTCCTTTGGGGCCAAGGTCATGCCAAAATTCACGGGACAGAGGGGGATCCAAACACACCACCAAGAGTCGCGCTTGGAAAAAAGAGAAAGGTCTCGGGACCAGAGGAAAAATCTTGTTTCAACGTTACAAAAGGGGGGGGGTTAAGGTCTTCAGTGATGGTGGGGAGCCACAAAAATCTCCTCCGTACTAAACAACTTCACGAGGGGAAAGAAGTTCTGAAAAGGGGGAGGGAACCAATTTATTATTCTTGTCTCATTGAACAAGAGGAGAATGACGCAGCAACGCACAACGGGCAAGGCACGGGCAGACAAACTTGTAGAAAATGGCTTTAAACTCACGCAACGACACAAAGGGAGGATTCAAGGAAGAAAAGGGTGTAACCCTGAAGTACAAAAAGACCCGGGGGAAAAAAAAGATTGAAGACGTCCCAACAAAAAAAAGTTTTGTTAGGGCAATTCACGGAAATAGAAAAGAAAAGAAAGTCGTGCCAAAAAAGGGATGAGCAGGGCGACCAATTCGACATTTAAGGGCCCTGGGACGCAAGGAGATCCCCCCACCACAAAGGGAAGGCATAAAAAAGTTGCCGGAGTCGTGTCCACAGGGGGTCTGAACTAGAAAAGGAGGAGAAAAAGACAAATCGCTGATAACTGGTGGATTCTTGGGGGGAGAAAAAAGGG
>Ga0179593_1478797_pt1 | contig 13855 bp, 13 predicted proteins | sample CZODoug2_1_08_16_FD_185931 | JGI IMG/M metagenome (GOLD analysis project Ga0179593, IMG submission 185931) | Vadose zone soil fungal communities from Angelo Coast Range Reserve, California, USA - CZODoug2_1_08_16fungal (PacBio error correction) | ecosystem: Environmental > Terrestrial > Soil >...
CGAACCGTTTCCAGAAGGGGGTCAGAGACAGGTCACACCGGGGGGGAAGATAGGAGAGGGGCTTCGCGGAGTAGACGGGGCGAGTCGGTCCATAAAAGCTTAAAGAAAAGAGGTGGGAGGAATCGAAGTCGCGCAGCTGTGGGCACAAACAAGGGCGGCAAGCGTAACTAAATCGCGGTAAAAAGCTTCATCGCGTGAAACAGTAAATCACGCACCGTGAACTATTCACTGTGGTGCGGGAGGGGGACGCGAATCTCCCATAGCCCGGTGTGGGAAGCTACTTTTCTAAAAGAAAAAAAAAAGATCGATGACTGACAGTCTAATACCGCAAGGTCAGGTTCGTAAACCTGGGAAAACCCGCCGCCGCCAGAAAGGGGGAGTAAGCTGCAAGAACGGCCAGTACATTAAAGTCACTGGACATTTACCGAGTAGGGGACAGAACTACGAAAGTACGCGCATTATCCGGGTCATGTGAAGGCTCCTGGAGGGAATACGAGGCCTAGAGCGAGTAAAGGGAAAAGGGGAGGGGCCTTCACTTCTCTATGAAAACACAGCCAATTCAGATACACCTGAGGCGTCGGCTGATCAGACACATCATGCCGACGCTTTCATCTCAGTGGGCAGGGGGGCGGATCAGCAATTAAGAGGGGGAAATCCAATGAAGAGACAGACGATCTCCTCGGTGCTTACTTTTGGGGGTCCTCCTGGGGGTGAAAGGAGAGAGAAAGTGTGCGGCGGTCACAGGGCCACAAGTACCGTAACCGCAGCCACATCAGATCACGGTTAAAAAAGGGAAATTTTAGATCCATTGGAGGGAAAATAGCACCTAAGAGGGGCGGAGAAAGAGGACCTCGTCCCTTACCAAATAAGAAGTACCACCATTGGAAAAACGGAAAAAGAAGACTCACGTCATGAACGCCCGAGCGTCGGTGGATACAAGGGATGGAAAAACAACGAAAGGGGGTACCTCACACCAATAGGAGGCGAGAAAAAACCCAGTCAGACAGTCTAAAAAAAACTTGTGCCTGCGCGAACGACGGAAGAGGGGAATAAACAAAATTGGAGAACAGCTGAAAAACTAAACAGAATCAAATGGCACTCCCCGAATGGGGAAGGTAAAAGGTCGTTACCATCAGCTGTACCAAAAGCGGTTAGTAAATGGAAATCTTCCAGAAAGCCGGGCTCAGCGCACAAGAAAGGATGAGGCGAAAGCATATCGTCAAAAAGGAGTGTCACACCGAAAAGATAAAACACGGCCTCCGAAAAAAATGCTATTGCAAATCCCAGACCACGTATTGCGTCGGGGGAAGAAGCGCACAGGGATTTAGGGGGGGGGACAACATCGCAAAAAAAGACGCCGCTCGGCGGCTGTGGAAACCAAAGAAAAGTTCTTGATAAAAGCGAGCAGAGAGAAACCTTTGGGATCTCAAGTAGCAGACACGTGGGGGTGTGAATAGTCAACTGAGTCACGGAGGAGGGTCGGGTTGAATAAAAAGGACTTCTAGGCGGGGACTTGAATTAACGCCAAAAACCAGGAAAGCGCCCTCCTGGGGTCCCAAGATGTCGAGCGCCTGAAAGTGTCGCGGCGCTCACCACCACCGACTGGGGATTTGGAGGCGTCCCAGTGCTGAAAGAGGAAATTTGCCCGTTGGAAAAAAAAAAGGGTTCCGTCGCGGGGTCTTGAGTGGAGGAAGGGCACAGTACTAATGGACGGCGGGAAAAGCGTCACCAAATAATACGGAATCGGACGACAAGCGCGTCCGGGACGAAAAAGGAAAACTTTCCGCCGTATCCGCCAAAACAAAGCCGGTGTCGTACCGTCCTTGCTGCCGGGAAAATAGCTTTAATTAAGAACAGAGGAGAGTTCGCGCAACTCGGCGTGCCCGTGAAGAAAATCCTCCGTGTTCGACTTCAAGGGAGGGAAACGGCAAAGCGAAAAGGAGTGCTCTGGCGAGGGGTCAGGGGAGGAGTCGTGTTCGCTAAGGGAAGATTTTAGTCCTGAGGAAAGAAGAAAACCAACGCCGTGGCACGCAAGGAGGGAAATGGACTATAAGGAGGGAACACTAAGTGCAAGCGGAATATCAGAGGAATTTCTCAAGTCAGCTGTCTTGCCCACAAAAAGATAAGATGGTAGGGAAGAAACCCTCTCGCCGATGAAAGAAAAAGGCAAAATAAAAGTGCTCACGGAAAAGAAAAAAAAAACCGCTTCAGAAATGCCACAGGGTTGAAGAAAATCGCGAGCCGCGGAATGGGGGGGGGGGTCCTCGTGCCAGAAGAAGGATACTGCAAGGAGAAGCCGACTCTCATAATCACAAAGAGCGAGAGATTGGTTCACCCCAAATGAGGGGAACATGCTAGCACCCAAAGAAATTGCGCGCGTCATCTCCCGGGGAGGGGAGGGAAAACAGGCCTGCGGAAGAGGATTTCGTCGCGAAAAGACTTTAAAGAAAAAGGTTATGGCCTTGCGAAGAATAGAGACGGTTGCCCAATATAGGGTGGAGGATTCTTCGGAGCCTCAAAAAAAGGGGGAAAACAAGATTCAAAAGGTAGCTCGCGCAGAGCCACTCAGCGTGCCCGGCATGGTTTGGTGGGGTAAGTCTACGGCACGATGGCCCAAGAGGAGAGAAAAACGAATAAGAAGCCCAAGAAAACGCCGACAAACGGAGGCGCTTACTCTGAAAGACGCCCTGCCGAACCATGCTAAGGAACATCTCGGGCCGCTCGGGAGAAGAAGAGGACTATTACGAATTGCCCTCCGAGTCCATGTTCTGAGAAAAAACTTATCCGCGTTTCTTACCAACCGGGAGGGAAAAGACTATGAAACACAGAGCAAACTGGCAGGATCAGACTATATGAAGAAAGGGCACGCCGTCCCGTGCGTCGCGCTGCAAGAGGATAAGAAGGAAAGAAGAGAGGCAACTTCACGCCAGGACCCCGCCGAAGCAGATCTTAACAAGGCGCAAAGAACGAGAAAAAGGACGCATAAAGAAAGCGTGTTGGAAGTTACTGAGGGAAAAAAAACGACAAGGGCACCCTTCGCTCTGCATAAAACAGGGGCAACAAAAGGAGTTGACGGCCACGTGGGTGTTCATCTCTCGATTAGAAGGGAGACGTTGGGTCACAAAAGGAACGGAAATCTGGCATCAAGGGAGGCGCGAAAACAAAAAAAAGGGGGTGCCTGCTATAGAAGAGAGAAAGAAGAGGTGTCCGACTGCTGCTCGAGGCTCGCCGCAAAAAGGGAGAGGAGGAAAGGAAGCAGGCGAGGAGATACTATGTGCCAACTCCCGCACTTTGAGGAGGAAAAACGACACCCGACTCCTAAATGTCTTTAGGGAACGAATTGACGATTCTGCGGGCGTGTCCTAGGAGTCTCTTGACGCCAAGAAGAAGTCACGAGCGCCAGAAACTGCACCGCTGGCAAACTAGAAAAATTACCTGCGATGTTGGGCCAAAAACAATTTTCACACCGAATACTGTCCAAAAAAAAAGCGGACTGGGCGGGCCGCAAAAGGGGGGGGGAGAGTCGGAACCAAAGGGGGGGTAGTTTGCGCCAAAAGGGTACGGTTGATCGCAGACATTGAATCAGGAGGTCTACGAGGCGGACGTTTAGCGACGAAAGACCCGATGGGGGGGGAGGGAAAAAATTTGATCGTTAAAAGGGTCCCCGAAACGCGCGGGCCGGGAGAGAAAAGGAAAAACAAAAAGGACGGGAGTGTACAGATGATTGGGGAAGTGGACGTGAAGAGGACTGGGCGGTAAAAAGGAAAGATGGTGCTATTGTATCGACTGGATAGCAAAAATGAGAACCCGTCCCTGACCGGAAAGAGAGGAGGTCCTCGCGACACTGAGATCAGAGGCAAAAAAAAAGAGATCATTTGGAGGATTCCACCACGTCACTCAAGGAGATCTTCTAGTCCTAAGGTGACTAGATCAAGCGACGCCGCGATTGAAAAGAGGGAATGACGCTGGGGGGCAATCTCAAAACCGAGGGGTATATTATGGGGGAGAAAAATGATCTGGGAAGGAAATGAAAAACCCAGAGAAGACGCTTACGCGCTCTGGGCAAGAAGAGGGAAAAGGTTGAACACATGCCCGGAGGAGAAAAAGTCCGTGGACTGTCGCAACTAAACACGGAATTCAGAGGCAATTCTGCAAAAAAAAAGCAGGGCGATCTATGAATCGTTTGCCGGGAGGGTGAAAAAAGGGGCGAGAACGCCCGGAAAGGGCGACAAAAGGGAAGGGTCACACGAGAGGGGTACAGGAGAAAGAGACTGGTGGAAAAAAGGAAAATCCGTGATATTCTCGGAAAAGCACCGCCATGACTTGTACTCGAGGTTGGGGGTGGAGCGGGAACATTGACTTTCCTCGGGGAGGAGACAAGAAACGCCTGGAGGGGTCCACGCTGTAAAAAGCAGAAATGGCGAGACGTGCTGGAACGACTAGGGAGGTTCACTCGCCTACTAAAATTAAAAGAACTCTATTCTTGAAATCTGCAAAATCGTAATTTCCCCTTTCGCACTAGGATGACGGTTCGAGAATAGAAAAACGATGGGGGAAGGATGGGTAATGGGAACCGTTCATCCTAGGAATAAGCCAGGGAAGCAATGAAAGAGTGGAAGTGTCAGCGAGTCGAAAAAAAGACGGTGAAGCCTTCACCTCGGGGGGAGGGAAAGATCTACACAGAAAGTCAATAGAGAAGGGGGGTGACATCCGGATACTGAGGCAGAATACGCGGTTCCATTCAGAACGGTCACACGTCACGAAAAAAGAAAATGGCAAGGAGGTCTGAAAAGTGACCGCGAATCTAAAAATGCGGATCGTTTTTCGACCAAAGCGAATTTCGACGCGAAGACAAGATGACCAGGTTCCAGTGCGCATAACAAAGTCAGTGGCAGGAGGTTCACCGTTGGCCACACGCAGACACAGAAAGGCTGCAAGAAGGGGGGACGAATACGTAGGTCACTTGACAATTCGCGCGTGGCCACTACCCAAAATACCCCGCGTAGAAGGAGAGAGAGGCTCATCATGTACGAGGAGAGGGGGAGAAAGTAAAACGGATGCATAAAATGGGGTGAAAAACATCTTCCGGCGAGACAACTTTAGAAAAAGGAAGAACCCTGTCGGAATTCGGAGATCTATCACAACTAAACGGAAGAGGGCAGCTTCGTCGCGGAATCCAGAAGGAGAGAAGGAACGAAGACTACTCCAGAACAGGGGACTGTTGGCCGCCTCCGTATAAGAAAACCCGTATCTTCGTGCCCTAGGCATTCCGCATTGTAGGAGGACAGGCTCATCACTCCGTACAGAAGGTGGGCTCATACCCTATCCTAAGAAAAAGAAGAAGGTCTAGCCAGGAGTCCTAAGAACGACGCCGCAAATCCTCGTACCGGCACGTTAACTAAGGCAATCACACGACAGGGAAATAACGGAACCTACGGGTCTGAAGTGAGGAAAACGATCACCAATGGCACGACCGGTGAAAGGGAAAAAAAAGTTGTTCAGTCACGAAACCCGCCAGGCAAGGGAAAAAGGGAAGGAAACAACATATGTAAAATGGGGCCTAGAGCAGGCCTCGGCAAAACCTCAGAAAACCAAACGCCTTGGCTGAAACGCGCGATGTAGCACTAATCATAGAGGGGGGAGGGGAACACCTAAGGGAGGAAGACAGTTTTCGGTTACACATCATGATGGGGAAACAAATTCGACGGTCATAGTGACGGTGCCATCGCAAGCTGCTCAGACGTCAAGACGGCAATGAGACCCGATCGCGAATTGCAAAAGGAGGAAAGAAGCCTGTAGAAACAGGAAGCCGATCGGGCCCTGCTGAGGTCCAGCAAACAAGGAAGAAAGGGGAGATCACCCAAAAGTTCTTGAGTAAAAAGAAGAAAACAAAAGTCTGAGACGGGCCCTGCCTAAGAGCGCAGGTGCCACGAATCGAGCATTCATTAAGCAGCCTTCTGAAACCTCTGGCGAGCGATTCTCGAGCCGCATTGTCGGTCGCCTCGCCGACTTGATAAGGAACGGGGGTCCGCAAAAAAAAGGAAACTCCGTCTAGTCGGGACGAGGTTGGGAAAAACAGCATCCCGGCTCCCACGGGGGGCCGAAGGTATGGACTGGCAAAGGGGTCTTTCTGTTAAATACCGCGAACTCCAACACCAAGGAAAAAGTGATGGAATTAGAAAGGAAGGCGCAAATGCCGCCTTGTTAAAAAAGAAGGGAAAGGTCGGCTTGTCTACACCGACAGACTGAACGGAGTGATTCAGATAAGGAGGACCGGGTCGCGCGAAGGATCTCATGAGCGGCCTTGATAACTGCAACAAAAAAAGGGGGAAGGAAAGGCGAAAAGAGCGTGAAAAGGAAAAGGTCTAACTAGTGGATCCGTGCATGACCAAAGGGTACCCCTAGGCATTTCATCGCAAACGGCGTCACTGCAGGGGCAAGAGCTCTTTCACTAATGACGCGCAGTAAAGGGGACGATCGCGCACGAAAAAGAAAGGGGATTTATGGCTAGGGGGAGGGTGTAAAGGAGAGGGAAGGAATATAGCCAATCATGCCGTCCGTAGTCCAACACAACAACAGCCCTGTGGCAACGCGCCAGGTTACGAGCGCGGAAAAAGCATGGGGATCGTAGATCATACCAATGGTCCGCAGGTCAGTCTTCTCAACGGACAAGCGGGGGTTCTACCCCTCTAGCCTATTAGCATGAAAAAAGAAAAAGAAATCAGGCAAAGGACGGTCGGAAGGAGGACCAAGAGGCAGCCATGCCAAGTGGAAATAGAGGGTATGACTCGCAGCATTTTTTAGGCCTCGGTCAGGCTCGCCTGAAAGCGCGACTAACAATAGCGACGAAAAAAAAAGGGGGAAAAAAAAAAAGTGAAAGTGGGGGAGCCAGATCCATGAAGTGACGGCGAAAGGAAGGATTACCACTAAACATGTTCCAGCTTCAGCTAGGTATGTATGTACAGCTTCCTGGCTGCCAGGGAAGGATCGACGACAAATAGGACGCAGGTGTCTTGGAAAAGGAGATGAGAAAGCGGCGACGGATCACCCTAAGAACGGTGTGTCTGCTGCCGCAGACCGGCGACATTCATAATTAGCTCCCGCCTGAAAAAGAAAAGGCTACGGAAAGCAGAGCATCGTGCCAGAACTGGTGGGGGGGCGTGTGACCCTACTGAACGTTCCCCTATCTCGTCGACCCCTACGAAAATCCACCTCCTGATACCAAGGGGAAGGGAAAGCTAAAGAATTGGGAAGAAAACCAAAATTCTGGAAGAAAATCTCTGTCAGCTCTCATGATGAAAATTTCGCGAATGCCAAAGGAATCTTGGCGGCAAACAAATAAAGATGCGAAAAACGGATTCGGAAAAGAACGGAACCAAGGGTTCATCTTTGCATGAAAAGGAAGCGCTGGATCTCGAAAGCGAAGCCGCGTACCCGGATACTCCGGCCGAGAATCAAAGCCAAAGATAAGGAGAAAGGACTGACTCAGACAAAAGAAAAGGAAATTATGAGCGGAAAAAGATAAGTAAAAGAGGAAGTGTGACTCAGAAGAACCCATTTTAATGGGATTTGAGTTGAGCTGGTCCTCAGCCGAAAACAAAATGCGATCTGACATACTGAGGAACCAGGGGAGGGAGGAGGGTTTTTAGCAGGGAAAAGAAAGACACCGGAATAGAATGCTGGAAGGGTGAAAGGAACACATGCCAATCAGGTCTTCGACGGAAAACACTGCCGCTTATCGAGAAATCAAGAAAGACCTTGCGGTAATGCCTGCAGGAAGAAAAGGCGTTAAAGGGGACACAGGAAAACGAGCGCGATGGACGAAGGTTGTCCAATCCCTCAGAGAGGGTTCTCACACACTACGCGACGTTGCATTATGTGCCAAAAAGCAGGACCAGATTAGGAGGCAACGTAAAGACGCTGGTCGGGAAACAAACCGAAAAAGAAGAGGAGGGCACCGCAGAACGAGAGGAGGAAAGCTGGACAAGCGCTATGTAAACAAAACATGACCGTAGACACTCGGGGCCAAAAATGGTGACCGACGACCTTTCTAACTAGGGTAGGGTACAAGAACAGACTTGATTACAGGGGGAGAGGGAAGGAAAGGCGGGGTAGAGGGGGGGTCGCATGAAGACACTATTTCGCGCAGGAACCCGGGAAGAGGAAGTGTAGCAGTCGGCACCGAAAGGGTTTCTCGAACGGTGGTGCGTCACAAGCGGGAGGGTGGAAGCGGTCCAAAAGAAAGAGAGGGGAAGGAGAAACCAGAACTGTTCTGTAATGAGAGGGACAGTAAATAGATGGGGGGACGATAATGGAGAAAGGACGGCGTAAAACTACTTAGTGCTGAGAGCGAATGGATCGCAACACTTCTACCGAAAAACCGAAACCGGAATGAGGAGTCAGTTACTCTGCTGAAAAGGAAAAAAAGATGACGCGAGAAAGGGCTATCAGTCTCGGGAAACACGTGGCACGGCACAAAGGGATATCTTGACGTCTTAAGAGGATTTACCGCACGGAGTTATAAGAGAAGAACAGAAGAGAAAAAATGGGGCGTATGTTATCAAAATAGAAAAAGACGTATTTGGTACTTAATTGGCTGCACTTGGGAGGGGGGGGGAAACGGCAAAGCACAGAACTTCAGAAGAGGGAAAAGAACCGGCGCTATACAGCGGACCTATGAGTGGGTCGACTCGCGCCCATCAGCATTTTTCGCGTAAATGAGGGGCAAAACGAAGAGAAGGGAGTAGTGACGAGGAGAACGTCGTGCAGTAGAACTCAGATGGGAAGAGATTGGAACCTTTACCACAAACCTGGGATGATCACTTGGATGAATGGTCAAACGAGATTGGGCACGTCGAAAGTCGCTGTTCGAAAAAGGCAGGTAGAAACAATACCCCAGTCATTGGAGAGAAGGTTGCTGGGGTACGGGGAAACGCGCGGGGTGGGGAAGTCCGCGAGGCTGCCGCTAGGCGAAGCCATTGGGCCAAGCGAGCGACGTTAGAGACCAGAGGTGTGCAGGAATAAGGGGGAAAGGGGAGTGAAACGGCAGGACAAGGGGGAAAAAAAGAACTAAATGAGGCAAAACTACAAGAGGGAAGTTCATGAGCGACCCAAGAAGGATGAAGGAGGGAGAATATCTCAACCACACATTTAATAAGAAAAGAGAAACCGTGAATACAGGGTTGAGACAAAAAGCCGACGTTTCCGCAAAAAGAAAATGAAAGTGGGGTCCGCGTTAAAAGGGAAATCTTCGTCCAAACGCTCGCACACACAGGTAGGGGATAAAAAAGCAGGGCTCTCATCTTTTCCAAAATCGGCGCCGCAGCGAAAGAACTCCAACACAAAAGGCGCGGTCAAAAAAACCTTCAAACCAACCATCACGGAGAGGGGCGTAAGGGAAGGGCGAATCGAACAGAAAGTGCCTTGACAGAGGAAAAAAGAATTTCACTGCGAAACCAAGACAGGTTACCAGTGCTCATCAAGAGGCAGGCAGGGCACCCGTTGGGTTGAAACAAGCGAAGCAAAAAAGATGCTGCAACACGGGGGACAAAACTGCCATGGAAAGGTGACATGACGAGGTGCCGAAAAGAGGCACAGGACGAACCCCTCGACGGAGTTCATTCTAAACTACTCGGAAAGAATAACAAATATCAGGAGAAAAGATTATGCAGCCTTTCGGGAAAAAAAGGAGAGCTCGATCAAAAGTGCCGCCAAAAGGAAGAGGACCCGTTCTTTAGCTATAGAAAAAGACAGCAAGTGCTCAGACAGAGGAGTTCAAGAAAAAGAAGTAAAGTAATCAAAGGGGGGAGGGGAAGTAACCGAAGGATATAGGGGAGGGGGGGGAAGGGGTTTTGGCCGATCCCTGATCGCAAAAAAATATCTGGCTTTCAAAGAAGCGAGGGTGGGCACCGCGCGGACCCGAAGAAGAAGTTACAAGGGAAAGTTAGAAAAAGTGGACTATGAAAGACTGGATCCAAGAGATCCAAGGTGAGGAAAGCGAGTACTAGTCCACCGACTTCTCCGAAAAAGAATCTGTACCGGCAAAGCAAGCAAAGAAGGAGTGGAAACTGGTGTCGATCACGGAAGGAAGGGACGACCCTAGGTAAGATCGAATAAACCACTTAAAACTGGGGACAGAAAAACATCGGATTCAGGAGGCGAACACCCGCATACCTAAACTTTCTACACGCAATGAACGGTTCCTTCGCTAAAACGGGAGAGTGTCTCAAGACATAGAACTAAACGAATGACTGCAAGGAAAGTGACACTAAACATTAGTGGAGTCAACCGAACAGAAGGAAGCCAAGGTAGGCGGTTGCAATCAGCTGGACAACGAGGGACATCAAGGGCCGGTTATCAATTAAAGAAGGGCTAGCGGCAGGCATATAGAGGCTCAAAGAAGAAGTGAAAGGCTTGCTGAAAAGAGCCGTTAGGAAACACTGAGAGGAAGGGAAGGTCACATCCATAAAGTCATGTCTGTGGTCATCATCAGGGGGGACAGGGATTGTTGGAAAAATCGGCAGAATCTCTTGCGGGAGGAGTGGAAGACTAAATATCCATTTCGTGGACACTGTCGAAGAGAAAAAAAGAGAAGAATCAGAGGTTACAACCTATTCAGGGAGATATGAAGGATAAAGAAAATGGGAGAAGTCGACGACTAGCCTATGTCGTAAATCAAACGGCGAACTATGAGAGGAACAGGGGAAGAAGAAAAAAGGGAAAAAAAAGGAGACAAATCAAGTGAAAGACTGGGGGACGAGCGCCTGCCCTTGTTAATGGACCTCAAATACCAACAAACCGACTTAACCTGTTTTATGTCGAGGGAAAAGGAGGGCGAGAAAGTGAGAAGGGTTCGACTCAAGAACTTTCCGGAGAATGGGAGGGCACGTTGGCCGTACGTGCAGCGCAAGGCCGGAGTGATCTCGAAGGCTCACAAAGCGATAAATCTAGAGAAGAAGGTTAGGAGAAAAAGGAAAAAGAACACCTTGGCTCCTTCAGGAAGAGACGTTCAGGAAGGACGGGGGGGCTAAGGAGGGATCCGTGGGGGCTTCCACAGATACCATAGGAGTATGAGAGACGTCGTAGAGGATGGTTCAGCAGCGCAGCAGCAAAAGAGATGAAACTCTCCAGGTTGACTCCTGCTGCGGCAAGAGATCGGGAAGAGAAAACGATGAGTAAGCAGGGGGAGGGGTCGATTGAGGTGTTAGAAAAACTACGATTCAGGGGGCAATACGTGAGGAGTATAAAAAACACAATAACTAACGTGCCATGAGTACAAGCTGGCCGAATAGGAGCGTGGAGAGGGACAAAGGCCTGAATCGAAGAAAGTAGAGGTACAGTCAAATAAAAAAAAAAATATAGGGGTTCGAACCCTTATTCCGGATAGGAATAAAGAATCCTTACAATCAACAGAGGATCTGTCGAATCCGACAGGAAAAGACAAAGAAAAAAGGGACAACGAAAGAGGGACGGGCTACTCTCAATTGTGTGGTAACGTCTCCGCTGCAGTAATACAAGAGTCGCGGGGAAATAGGACCAAAAACAACAACTGAAAGGGAAAGGAAAAGAAAGGGGAGACAGAGAAATGGATTTGACGCATGATACTACCTAGGACAAAGACTCACAGTGGCGCAAAAATCAAGCCAAATTACCTGGCTTAAAAAAAAATTGGACATTTCTAACACCGGAAGGGCGGAAAAAAACGGGGATCAAGAGGCCAGTTGGATGCAGGCGTCTCTCAATCGAGAGGGACCACCCTAATATTTATCAAGGGCGGAGTGGCCTAACAGGAAGGACAGGAAAAGAGAAACGGGGAAAGGGAAGAGCTCAGCTCTAGCGTGCGAGCGAGGTCCAAGGGGAGGGGGTGGTTTCTTGGTGACTCAAGAAACTATGGCCCCTATCTTGCTAAAAAAAAAAAAACAACACCTCGCAAAAAAGTCGCATGGAGCAGGAGGGGAACTTCGCCAAGCTTCTCTGAGGAAGGGAGAGGTCCTGCTCTACCGAGAATCTGTCAGTAGGGAAAGACAGAAATCTGGGTAGGAAGAACAGACAGTGAGAACATACCTGTCGGGGAACGCAAAGATTAGAAGCAGAGTCAAGGGGGGGCCTGAGGAATAAAGGACTCTCTGAGGGCGATCATCGAAACGGTACCATGCGTCTCGCGTCACTGAGAAACGAAGCTTCAAAGTTAAGCACGGACAAAAAGACGAAGGGGAGCTGGAAAGGGGTACGAAGGAGAAGAAGAAAGCCACTGGTGCCATAAAAAAAAGTGTAGAGGGGGGGGTAGAGTTTATAAAAAGGGAATTACGATCGAAATCAGGCATCCCATGGGGAGAATAGCTGTTGCTTTGCATCGGCTACGACAAAAAAACCGAGATAAGGCGTTTCGGGGAAGGCAAGGCACTACGGAGAAATGAAAGAAAAGACGGCTATCACATAGAGTTAAAGAGAAAAGAATTGTGAACGCGGGAGGTAATAAGTCTCGAGTCGAGCAGCAGAAGAAAGGTTGCTGGAAGAAAAGCAGGAAGAGAGGGGGAACGAGTTGGTGAAAAAGAAAGCCAGATAAAAAAGACAAACGTGGGGCGGGAGGCAAAGAAGAGGGATAAGGAAGACACGGGTTTCTCGCGTCGGTGCATCCAAAAGCGTAAAGAGATCGGAAATCATTGGGTAGGGTAGAAAGATGAAAAAGCTATTAAAAACAGGAACGAAATGACCGTCAAAAGAGGGGGGGTGAAAGAGGGTAAAAAGACTACGCATCGCTCTCGTTAAGCAAAGAACTTTGGTAAGGGAAGGGCGGAGGTGTTTCTAGGGGGAGAAATAGAAATTCGCGCACCATTGCAGCTGGGGGGAGGATAGTGGAGGGAAGTGCTGGGAGTAGGAACAAAGGTGAGTAAACATGGAGGCAGTGGGAGATCGGGAAAGAGCCAACCAGAAATGCGCGGAAGTGAAATAACGGGAAAAAAGGGAAGAAGAGCTGGTTACTTACGGTACTCGATTGAAAACAAAAATTGTAAGATGTATCGGTCTCTACCGCGCGGGGAGATGGGGCGACTGGATCGCACAATGAAAGAGGCACCTGAAACCGGGAGTTGAGGGAGGTCAAGATTACAAAGAGGTCAGAGGGGTGCAACGAACGGGGGAAGGGGGGGCAGCTCATGCTACGTGCGGGAAAACAAAACTTAACAGCTGTCTCAGTGGGCTGCACTGAAGGGGGAGTACCGATTAATCAGAGAGGCCGATGAAATCGGAGGAACTTGGGTGATCTTTTCTCGGGATACCGAAACCAGAAGAAGGGTAGAGGCTTGCTCTGAACTTTGAGGAAGACCGATGCAATCCCCTCAAGGCTGAAAAAATCAAGGAGAAAAGAAGGATCCAGCCTAGAAGAGAGAGAGAAGGGGCTATAAAGTGTCGAGTCCGGGTGAGGGTCAGGAAACGAACGCGAAATTTAACGTGAACATGCGAGGGACATCTGGGAGAGAATGACGGGAAAGAGCTGTCAAAAACGTGTACAAGAAGCAGTAAAGAGGAATATACGCACGTAGCCTGGTTCGAGCTAATGGTGTTAGACGAGAAAGGGAGGATGGGTAGAAAAAAATCACACTGAATCTGGGGGATTACTATGGAAAAGAAAAATCACGTGAACGAAGTTGATGCGGGCTGTGGAAAGAGACGTGCAGGGCAGGGTTTCGTAATCAGGAGGGATCAGAGGGAAAGGAGACAGGTTCTAAAGAGAGGGCTATCAGGGGAGGGGGAAAAAGGTGAAAGTCGGTTAAAGCCGCCTCACTACGGCACCGACCGAGGCTCAACTAACCGTCGAAGCGGCCTGTAGTATCAGAAAACTAGGAAAAAATAACCG
>Ga0179593_1503489_pt1 | contig 13855 bp, 21 predicted proteins | sample CZODoug2_1_08_16_FD_185931 | JGI IMG/M metagenome (GOLD analysis project Ga0179593, IMG submission 185931) | Vadose zone soil fungal communities from Angelo Coast Range Reserve, California, USA - CZODoug2_1_08_16fungal (PacBio error correction) | ecosystem: Environmental > Terrestrial > Soil >...
GGGGCCATCGGAGCGGTTAGGGTTTCATGGGAGTTAGAGGAACTCACCTGGGGGGGAAAGAGTAAAGTGGTTTTTTTATGAAGACAAAATGGTACACAACCTAACGGGGGGTCTAGACCGGGGGGGAGGGGGGACACGTATGGGGAGGGGGGGAAAAAAGCATGCTAAAAAAAAAAAGGGTGGAAACCGTGGGGGAGGGGAAAAAACAGAAAGTTGGGGGCGGTTTTAGCACGAAGGGGCTCCCGAAAAAAGGGTGACCAGGGGCTTTTCAAAGCGGTAGAGGACAGGGAAGGGGATTTCGGCGGAGGAAAGGGTTTGGGGGGGAAAAAAAACGAGGGGGGGGGGGGAATTTAGGCGGGCGGTGGCAAAGGGGGGTGGGAAAAAAGGCTTGGAGAGGGGAGAATCAAGGTGGAAAGGGGAGTAAAAATCTTGGCCAGCAAACGACTTGAAGTTCCGGCAGGACTCCACGGGCCGGTTTGTCGGGGAGGGATACCAAAAGAAAACGCAAAAAGAACACTGTACGGGGTGAAACGCGTCGACGCAAGCTTAGGGAAAAGAGAAAGCCTGAAAACCAAAAAAAAAAAGGAATCGGGGAACAGGGGCAAAGGGGGGAAAACCCACTCACATCAAAACGGGTGTCTCAAATCATACGGGGGGGGGGTAAAAAGGAGGGTCAAAAAGGAAGGGTGATGAGGCGAAAGGAACGTACGGAAGGTGGGGCTGGCCAGGTTTAGAGAAAAAAAGCCATAGTAGAGGTGAAAGCTCGGAAAATGAACAAAGGGGGGAAAAAAGGGGAAAAAATGTGAGAAAGATCAAAAAAAGTGGAGGGGCCCATACAAACGGAATACAAAAAATTACAAGCTTGTGGATAAAGTGATTTGGTTGCCAGAGTTTCGGAAATGGAAAGGTCAACAGGGGGGTCAAAATAAACAAAAAAAGAAGAAGCCCCAGATCAGCTGAAAAAAAAAAGTTCGGACTGCAGCACACAATCCGTTCTGAGACTCCCGGGGGAAGGCTGGAAAAAAATTGCCTCGCTCAGGGGGGGGAGGGTCTCACCTGGGGGTTTCTGGGGGGTTCTTTCTTCACGTCAGACAAAAAAAAAAGCGATCGATTAAGGGTGACAGTATTCAGCATGGCGGGGCGTGTGAAGAAAAAACCAGGTTTTAAAAAAAAAAAAATGGAGGGGGGAAAAAGGGAGAAACACCCCCCCCCAAAAAAAGGACCCGCCACTGAGAGAAAACTACCGCCTTTTTAACTCAGACCCGAAAAAAAAGGTAGAGGAGAAGGGGACGGAAAAATGTGAAGAGGGCAAGAGCCAAAACTAAAAGAACCAAGTTTGTTGATTGAAGATTCAGGAAGGCACGAGCCGAGTTGTGAAAAAAAAAAGGGGCGGAAGGTGAAAAAACAACTGGGCAGGCGGGGGGGAGTGACTCCCCAGCCCGACCTAGCTTTCCTACTTCCCTCAAAGAGAATTGGGTGGGTGAAGAAAAGGGATCGAACAAAAGGGCAAGGTCTGCAGGGAAGAGAAAAAGCCTTAGGGTCAGGGGGGGGGAAAAATTGCTACTCTTGGCTGGACGAGAAAAAAGAAAAAAGAAAAGGAAGCAAAAAAAAACAAAAAAAAGTAAGAAAACAAGAGGGGATTCTGAAAGCGGAACAGAAAGGCGGGAAAACCAAGGAGAAAAAAAGTTGGTACGTGGGGGGGGGGGATTTGTAATGGAGAAAAGACAAATGATGCGGCGAACACTTCTAGTGTACGGGACTGGCCAAAAAGGGGGAAAAAAAAACAACAATGGGAAGGAGACAACGGGGAGGTGTGAGTCAAGTCCTGAGGTTGACGATGCCGAATAGAGGGGGAAGTGACTCTGAAGACCCTGGAAAAGGGGGGTGTGGGAAAAAAAAGCGAAGCAGGGGGAACGCGGCTGGTGGAATCGTTGAGTTGGACCGTTGGAAGGGGGGGGGGGGGGAAGGGGGGGAGGGGGGGAATTCCAATGATACGCCTGGAATCCCCATCTTTGGGAAAGAAATAACGAGAAACGAGAAGCAGGGGCGCAAGTATCGTCTGAAAAAAAAAGGGGGTCCGCCCCACAACCGAGACCAGGGACTTTCCATTGGGATTAGATTCAGGGAAGGAAAGGAAGGGGGGGGGGGGAGGGGAAACTTGCTGGGGGAAGGGGGGATTCGAAAAACCCGGGAAAACAAACTAGACCCAAGACGAAAAAGGTCTTCAGCAAAAAAGAAAAAAACTTGGGGAAAGAAAACTGGTCTGGGGGGGTTAAAAAATAAAAAAGAAGATAATCAAGTAGCGAATTTGGAAAAGAATGAGGGAAAAAAAAAAAAGAACACAAGTCCAAGGGAGTATGTCCCAACGGGCAAGTGAAAAGGCCCAAAAAAGGGGGGGGAAAGGGAAAAAAGAGAGAGCCGCCCCACCCGAGCTGGTTTGTCCCGAAAAATGGGGGAGGGGGGAAAAACGTACGGCAAAGAAGTAGCAAACCAAAAAAAAAAAAAAAAACCCCACCCCAAAAGGAACAGGCCCTTCTGCCAGCAGGGCGGGCAGCCAGGCCAATGACCTAAAAAAAGGGCAAAGGGTGGGGGGGAGGGAAAAAAGCACGGGGGGGGGGGCGGGAAGGGTGGCCCCACGTAAAGCAAAGCCCTGACCAGCCTCCAGTGGGGGGCAAAAAGATGTAAAACGGGGACGAGACATTTGAGAAGTGAAAAGGTTGAAGAATCTACCGTGGTTCGGGTGGGCAATTGGTGGTGGGGGCGTCGGAAAAGAAAAAAAAAATGGTCAGGGGGGAGGGAAAAAAAAAAAAAAAAAGGAAGTGTAAGAGCTAAAGCAATAGGGGGGTGTGGCGAAAGGTTGTTCGACGGTGGAGGGAGCCAAACCGGGGGAATTTGGAGTGTTTAAAAACTGTCGTCCACACTTGTAAAAGGCACCTAAAGGAAAAAACCAAAAGTCAAGGGCAAGCAAAAAGAACTCTCCAAAAGGGGAAAGGGCCCGCATCGCCATTTAAAAGTTGCCCTGTTTGGAAAACAAGACGGCAAAACAGGAACCAAAGGGGGGGGAGGGAGAACAGGAAATAGGATGGGAGAGACGCGTGTGGGACAGTGGGTCGTGGGGTCAGAAAGGGGAAGGGAATCGGGCACAAAACGTGGTCTTGGTGGAGGGGGGGTTGGGGAGAAAAACACTACCTTCTGGGGGAAAAGAGGTCCTGATGTGGCAATAAGTGACTGTCCCTCGAAGCGTGAAAATCAAAAGGGCATGAAAACGAAATTTTTGGGAGGGCCCAATTTACCAGGCCAATGAGAAGGACAGGACCGTTGGGGAAAGTAAGCAGAAGGAAAAATATTGATGGAAAGGGACTGAATAATTCAGTAACGTTTTCGCTGAGACCCTGGTAGATTTGTGGCAAACCTAGGGGAAAAGGCCGTTTTGGAAAAAAGGAGGCGGGTGAGATACAAACAGGCATATTTTTTTCCAAGGGCATGGGGGGACAAAGTTAGAGGAAGAAGAGATGCCGGGCAAAAAGATTCCCACAAGCCGCACCGGGCCCTCAGAGGGACGTTGTTCGGGGTTGAGAAGGGGGACAAGTATTGAGACAGGGGGGGGAGCTCACGGGAAAGGAAAAAAGGGCCACCGCGCATATATAATGTAGAGGGGACCTTCAAAAGGGAAATCAAACAAAGAAAGTGACCAAAGACCAAGTTACTCAAGACGAAAACAACAACAACCTAGGCGAGAAAAAAGTATATAGGGGGTGTCCCGTGCGGAAAAAACGGGAAGGGCGTCCCGCAAATAGACAAAGAAAAGAACTGAACTTCTAGATGCCCTTGCCTGGCAGGAAAGGGGAGCTCACCGGTCCTCAATCAGTGGCTAAACATTAGCAAGAAACGCATCCTTCCCACGCAGGGCTCGGGAAGGGACAGAAAATAGTTGTACAAGGGGAAAAGGATAAGACCAAGAGGAAAATACAGGGGGGGAAGGGCGCACGACCAGCCCCTGCAAACGAAACGTACCGGACCAGACGGGGAAAAAGGTGGGGGTCGACAAAAAGGTAAGGAATGAGGGTCAGAAGCCCTCAAGAGAGGGAGTCAGGGGGCGCAATCGTCGAATACCCGTCGGGGGGCCAACGTAATTGGGCTGCCAGCCAATGAGGGGGCACGTCATGAACTACGCAGAAAAAGATGAGGGGCAACTGTCCGCCAAAAATCTTCGCGCCAGCCAGTAATCCTTGGGAACACACAATTCTCAGGGGGGCGAAAACAACCAAACACAAAAAAAACTAGCCATTAAAAAAAGGGGGGGAAATGCTGAAAATGGGCGCAAAAAAAAAAGCCAGAGGACGCGCGCATACGAGTCAAGGGTGGGTGAAGAAAGAAAGACATGAGTTACGCCTGTGCAATGTGCGAAAAAATAAAGAGAGCACGGGAAGGGGGGAGATCATGTTCAGATGCCTGGGGGGGAGGTGACCCACGGTTTGCACTCGGTAGGAAAGCCCCGCGAAGGAAGAAATCCAGTGGGGGAGAAACGGAAACGAAAACCTGAAAAACAAAAGAAAACCAAACGAGATGCAGGGGGGAGAAGGAAAAATTGCAAGGGGGAAATTCACAAGAAATGAAAAAGGGGGGGACTCCTTCACGACGAACACAACAAGTTTGAAAAAACCCGACAAGGAGGAATAATTCAAGGTGGGGGTCCGAGAAGGGGGGGGGGGGAAAAGGGTTGGTTAAAAAAAACTTCCAGGCTGGGATGAAGTGGGCAGCAAATTTCACCCACGCGGTCGCAGGTTTAGAAAAAAATGGAAAGGTTTGGAACGAGGGTGAAAAAACGGGGTTGGGAATGCGGGATGGCAGGCACCATCGAGAACTGAACGGATACCTGACAGGGGGGGGAAAGTTCAAAACCCCAAAAAAAAGGGAGGGCCAAACGCTCCGATGTACAGTCAGGTCATCAAAGTTGTAACCTCGGTTTCAGGGAAAAGGGGTGGGGACTGAGGAGGGGGGTTTGTCGCTTTCAATAAAGAGAGTTTCACCAAGAAAGGCAGGCATGGCAACAAATGATTCTTGCAAAGCGCTGGGGAAGGGAAAAGGGTGGGGGATGAAAAAAATCACAGCAAATCCAAAAGGAGGAATGAAAGATTTGACCTAAAAAACTAACGCCCAAAGGGAAAAAGGTCAATTTTTTGGGGGGGGGATGGGTTGGGGGGTGGAACAAAAAGAAAAACAAAAACAGGGAATTGCTGTTGAACGAAATGTCTCGCTGATTCGATTTCTAGGGTCCAGACATTGAGTGTCAGGACGAGGGGGGGGAGGGGGGAACGCAAGAACAAAACCACACGGCAACGAAGAGGAAAGGCCCCGCGGGCAAAAAGGGGCTATGACGGAGATTCTGAAAAAAGGTCATAATAAATTTCAAAGTTGGCAAAAATAAAGGTGGGGGAACCATAGAAAAGGACGGGAAAGACGACCCCTGGGGATAGAAATGGTAAAAATTGGCAACGTGAAAAGTGCTGGAAGTAAAGGGGGGGGGGGAGACGCATGCAGACTGTGATCCCTTCAGGGAAAAATAACAAAGGAAAACGAGCTGAACCTGGGGCGAACTTCCTGGGTAGCAGGGGTAAGGAGTCAAACCAAGCAAAAGAAAGGGGGGGGGGGGGGCAGGGTTCTCTGTCGTGGGAAAGGGAGAGTTGTTGCCAAGCAATCTAGGTGAAAAATAAACCTTCACGCGCAAAAGTCAGGGAAGGGGGGGAATGTGAAGGGTCGAGGAAGCTTTGGAAAGAAACAAAAAAGGATAGGAGAGGCAAGTCCTAGTTGATGAGTTTATCACAGTTACTGATCAAATGAAACTAATAACCAAAAGTTCCATTTTGGGGAAAAAAAAAAAAGGGAGAACTGAATTCAATTCCAAAGAAAGGGGTTCCGTGGTATGATGTGCCCCAAGCCAGTCAAGTGAAGAGAGGAAATTTCTGGTGGTGGGTCTTGTCTAATGCGGGATGTATCGAAAAGGACAATGGGAGGGAAAGAGGGGGGGGGGTTGGAAAAAAGTGTGAGAAAAAAAAAAAATTGGGGTTGCATGCAACATAGGGGAAAAGAAGCCAAAATGAGCGGGGATCAGCGAGGGAACAAAGACCCACATGGGTTTGGGATACCCTCCAACTGATCATGAAGAGAGGGAAAGTCAGTTGGGAACGAGGTTAAAACCGAAAAGAAGGGGTGCAACTGAAAAAAAACCTCGCCCCTCAGGCAGGGACAGAAAAGGGAAAACGGACCTGAAGGGAGGAGATAACATACACTTCCCACCAATTTGTCAGGGGAAGGGGAAAAAAAAAATTAAAAATTCAATGGGGGGGAAGGAAAAAAAGGGCTTGCAGATCCACGTTCGACCGAAGGCTTAAACAAAACATTACATCGACTATGGGATGGGGGGTAAAAAAAACCTATAACAGAAAGAAAGAGACGTCCGGGGGAGCCCGGGAAGAAGAAAAAAAGGGGGGAATGTTGACCCTTGCCGTATTGGATTGGGAGGAAAACACGACGAGTTCAGGAAAAAATGCGCGAAAAAGTCCTCGGTGTCGAGGATATCAAAGAAGGGCTGCATACTGAGTTTTGCGCGTGGGGGGGGGGAGTTTTGGTAGGGGCAACCAACGAAAAAAAGGAAAAAAAGGGAAGGTCGCCGCCGGTGAAAAGGTGTCTTTGCGAAGAAATGGAAGAAAACCTGGATTGAAAAGGGGCCCACAATAAGGGGGGGGCCACCATGGTCCCAGCAAAAAAAAAAAAAATGGAAACCCCACCAACCGCCCAAACGCACGAATCCACGTCCACTAAATGGGAAAGCGAAACCCCCAAATGTCCAACATCAAAAAAGGAAATTTGAAAAAAACGGGGGCTCCAAACCCGCAGAAGGGGGGAATCCCAAGGTCACACCGACGTAAAAACCTCTTTCGCAAAACCGCCACGGCAAAAAAAAGGTACTAGGGAAGAAACCGAAGACGAAAACGCCAACAAAGGGAAAAAAGGTAAAAAAGACGTCACCCCCGGTAACCATAAACAAGAAAGAGAAGTGAAAAGAGATACTCAACAAAAAAAAAAAAACTGGGGTGGAAAAGGAGATGAGAAGGGGTGTAAGAGGGGGCGGGGAAGGGGGACATTATGACGAAGAAAGGAAGAAGTCGTGTGGCGGCACAAAGGGATTTCCAAAAGGGAAACGGTTCCACCTAAAACAAGCTTCAAACAAGCCTTGGCGGGTGGAAGAACGAAGCGCTGGGGAAAAAAGGGGGATTAACACGGCCGTGGGTGGGGGGAAAGGAGAAGGGGCGGTCCGAGGTGACCAGGGTTCAAGGGAGGTTGCCGGGACTGGAAATGACAGTGGGGACTCAGGTAGGGGGCGAGTCGGGTTTGAAAAGGGACGGTGGGGGTTGAAACCAGTATCCGGTTGGCCAGGGGGGGGGGGGGAAACAAAGTGGGCCAATCGCAAAAGGAGGGGAAAAGAAAAAGTAATTCGCACCAAAGAACGGGGAAAAGAGCACAAGGGGGACAGGACACGGTCAGTCAGGGGGGGTCGTGTTTAAGAATCCTACAAAAAAGAAAATCCCCGAAAAACCGCGCAAACCCAGGTCTTCCGCATAAATACTAGGGGGGGAAATAGCCGCTGAACCAGAATTGGGGACCAGGGACCTGCACACGAAAAACGGCAAGCCGAACAGAAAATCAAACAAAACGTCCGTTTCCTCAACCAAAAAACGTGGCCAGCGGGAACAGAAATGAGGGGGGGGGGGGATTCCCCGCGCACACTATTTGGGGAGGGGGGCACAGGTGTGAGGAGACCACATATTCGAGTTGAACTCGGGCAAAGAAAGACGGGAGAACCGGAACAAAAACTGAATGGAAAAAGAAAAAGCCCGGAATTGAAGCAGGGGGAACAAAAAAAAACAGCTTGGAAGACGTGGATTTACCTCTTATTGGCAGCCGTGGACAGGGGATGAAAAGGCGACCGAGAAGGAACAGCTGAAAAAAAAAGGGGGGGGGGGTTTTGATCACGCGCGCACCCAACATCCGGTCAAAACACTCTGTTTTCTCGCCATGGGGAGGGCCCGAAGAAGGAAGACGATCAGGAAGGGTCCCATTTGCTGCCGTCCTCAATCTGAAAATAGAAAGAGGGAGGGGCGGTGAAAGGCTGCGGAGTCCGCAACGTCGAAGCGACAAAAAGCATAAAGGCCACGGAGAGGAAGACCAAATCCGCTTGCTCGGGCAGCGAAAAGGGAAAAAAAAAAAGGGAAAAAACGCATGCAGCTAGAGAGCAGAAAGAGTCCACCCCTCAAACAAGGGGTTTTTCGACGTCCAAAGACTTCAGGGAATCAAAAGGGAGGTTTTGGTCGGGGGGTGAATCGCCCAAGGTCAGAAGCAGGAACTGAGAATCTATGACGAAAGAAAGACAGACTAGGGATAAACTGCTGAAACCAGAATGTTGGGTTGGAAGGGGGGGAAAAGCCGAGAGAAAAAAGGACGAAACCAAAAAAAAAGGCTCAGGGCGCGGGCGGGGGAAAGGGAGGGGCGTTGAAAAAATTCGATTGGTCAGCACTAAACAATAAAGCCAAAGATAAAAAGAGAAAAAAACAAACCAAAAAGAACAAAAGGGACTAAAGGGGACACATAAAAAAAGACTTCTGCCTCCACGGGAAGTACAGCTAGGGGGGTTACTTTTGGGGAGGAAAATCCAGGGGGGGAAAAAAAAGGCAACCGGCGGACCAATTCCGAAAATCACCAGAGTTTGTCCACAAAGGCACCTTGCAAAACACTTTGATAGAAAAAAGTGGGGGATGCAAATCTGGTCAAAGACTGCGCTGCCGCAATAAGACGGAAAAGGGAAAAATACTCTGCAAGGGGTTCCAGAAAAATCGCCAAAGGTGAAAAGAGGGAAGGGGGGCGTGGTTGAAGGTTGGGAGGGGGGGAAAATGTGGACTGGCGAACACCAAATTCTCGGCCTGAAAAAGCGCGACGGGGGGGGAACGAGAAAAAGAGAAAAAAGAAGACGGTAGCAGGTTCGCAAGCCGGGGAAGGAAAGGCTAGAAAACGTCAACGGGGAAAAAACCCAAAGCTTCCCAGTGGGGGGGGAGGAAGGAAATTGTGAAAAGTCAAAGCAGGAAATGGGCTGTTGCTGCTTGGGGATGGGGGGATCTGAAAAGTTAGCCACCCCGCAGGAAGAAAAGAGAAAGAACGATGTGAGTTGGCTCGCCCTCCAGCAACTGGTGAAGGGCCAGATGTGTAAGAGGAGACTTAAAAGTTGGAAAGGGGAGAAAAACAAAAACCTGGATTGAGACACGGGACCCCACGACGGTAAAAGGGGGGATTGAAGGTCAAGAGTTGTTTTGTCAAGATGGGACGAAAGTTTGGACAACCCCGACAGGTATCATCGAGAGAGAAACGCTCCGCTTGTCGTTCGAAAAGGCTGGACTAAGAAGAAAGTGCCATTTGGAGGGGGGAAGCATACGCCGGGGGGGATGTCAAAACGGGAGAAAACAACAATACTTGAAGACGGGACAAAAAAATGTAAAAACACGGCCTGGTTCCTCGAAAAACCAGGAAGGGAAGCAATTACGCGCGGGGAAGTTGTTTGGTTGTGCGAGGGAAAGAAGGCAAGGGACAGGGAGAGGGTGAGCCTGGAAAAACAGGGAAAAGGGAAAATTATATCCAACAGAAAAGGTGGCGATACGGGGGGGGGAAAAAAGGAGGGGGAGAAACCTGGAGTTGAGATTTTCAGGGGACCTGCGCGGATTGGTGGGCCTTCAGAAAACCGTGGCAAAGGGGGGAAAGACAAAGAAAAAGAACACAAGGAAAAGGGGACCGAGTCCATATCAGTTCCCAGAGGCAAAGAGAGGTAACAGCCACACTGGAAAATGTATCGGCCGGAATATGCTAAGTGAGGGACAACGTGGGGCCAAGTGAATGTCAAAGAAAAGGGGGGCGGATAGGCGGTGCGTGGAAGGGGTGTGGGGGGGTGGGCTGACGGGCTTTGTTAACCGAGGGGGAAGGGGAAGGGAAGTCTAAAGGGCCGGAAAAGCAAGCAAAATAAACTTCCGCGGCATGAAAGAAACGAATGTGGGGGGACAGAAAAAAGGGAGAAGTTTACAAGGCGAAGCAGATGTTCTGGACGAGGCAAAAGAGGAAAAGCTGAGTGATGGCCGAAATTGAAGGAAAGAAGAAACGTTTAAGGGGGGAGTGGCGACAAACTGCTTGCAACTCGGGGGGGCCAAAGCCGCGTTTTGAGCAGGAAAGAGGGGGGAAAGGCAACTTCAAAGGACATCTTGGGGGGACCAGAGCTGACCGAAGGAAACAGATTCTTTTCTGGGGCGCCCTTTGCCCGAGGGACAGCGAAGGAGGGTTGACGGGGGTTTCAAAACCGTTCGACAAGAATGGAGAAACCAGGGGGGGGGAAAGTGAAAGAAGGGGCCCAGGAATAAGGAAAAAAAGGTTTGAGGGATCCCCCAGGACCTCTGGGAGAAAGGAAAAACCCCACCCTCCGTAAACTAAAAAACACTTGTAAGTAATCTCCCTAAAAATCCAAACTGAGGAATAAGGAGAATTGGGAACCCTGGCAAACGGGCCCCGGAGGGGCTCAGAGGTCGCCGAGGACAAGACCAACCTTCAACCGACTTGGAAAGGCCTGCCACGCGTCAAGTGAGCAGAAAGGGGCGAAAGATGGGACGAAAAGGGCGCAAAAAAGGGAAAAAGAATCCTTCATCGGAAAGGGGGCAGCAAAGAAACCAAAGGGAGGGGGGAAGGACGAGAAGCACAGGAAGAAAAGGGAAAGGGGGTGCGAGAAAAAAAACGAATGCAGGGGGGAAAAAAAAAGTGAACCATGCAGTGTGGTCGCAAAACGCCAAGTGAAAAAGGGAAGTCCTGAATCGGACACGACAAGAGGGGGGGGAAACGGCGCATCGCTCGAATTGGCCAAGGACAAGTGGGATAGGCAGACCAAATGGGTGTACTTCCATGCGTGCGACGCAGCTTGGAGGTGAGTGACGGGGAGAACTCTCAACCATCCAGAAAGACCAAAATCAAACAACAAGGAAACAAAAAAAAAAGAAGACGCATTCCCACAATTGGAGGGAAAGCAGAAATAAAAGACCAGGAGACACCAAAGAACTCGCTCAAAAATCGAGGAAAAAAAAAAAAAAAACTGTGGTTATAGGGAGGGAAGGGGAGGGGACACTAATAGGGGGAACCGAAGAAATTTTCAATAAACAGGGTATATGGGGGGAAGGTTGCGTCCTGTTCCTGACTGAGGGAAAAAAAAAAAAAACAGGAAACTTCCAAAGGGGGAGCCAAAAACAAACCTTCTAAATAAAAACAACTTGTCACATTCGAATTAAAGGGTTTAAAGAGGCTCCCACATCAAGCATGGGGAGGAAGGAAAGACCACGCACCAAAACCCGGAGGGAAAGTCAAGGGGAAATTCAATGGAAGGTTGTACGACCGGTGGTGAAAAGTGTTTTTTGACGGGGGGGGGAACGGAAAAAAAAAAAAAAAAAAAAAAAGAGCAGGGGAGGGGACGGGGGGAGTGGAGCCCAAATGGAGAACCCAAGGACGGGGAAAGGGACGGTAATCCCAAATGGAATGGACCGGGTTCGAGGAGAATGTCGAAGAGGAAGGGCACCGTCGACTTCACGAGGAAACGGGAAGGGGGGGGGGGGAAAGCCAGCCCGTAAGGGTACAAACAATCGGGAAGGGGGGGGGAAAAGCTACGGGATGAAACACTTGGGGGACGTCGTGAAAAGGGACCCCGGATATCAGGACACCTGGGGGGTTTGGGGGGGGCACGCCCAGGTTTGACAGAGAGGGCCAAGAAAGGTGACGTGGAGGAATCGGAATTTGGCTCGCTGGGGGTAAAGAAGGGGGGGGACCTATGCACCGAAGCAAGCAAGAAAAATTCTTCCCTGACCTGAAATGAGAAAAGGGGGGGGGGAAAAAAAGGAGGCCCATTTGGTGCCAATTTTTTGGTGTCTACGCGCAGAGGAAGGAGCAAGGGGCGTAAAAAATGGACTAGGAGAGAAGTGGTCGTTTCGCACTGGGAGGAGGTGCAGGCGAGATGGCTTCTAAAACAAACATTCCCCACCAGAAAAGGCAACCAGAACAGAAGAAAAGGGGGGGTCATGCAAAAGCAGATTGGAGAAGCGGTGAAAAGGGGAAAAGAGATGGGCAAGACAAAAGGCCATAGGCAGCGAAAGCGAAGACAGAAAAAAAAAAGTGGTCAATTTGGGCAAAGGGGGGGACGGCTGGAAACTAGAATTGTTCACGCATGCCAAGGGGCTCAAGCAAAAGGGTATTAAAAAAAAAACAAGGGGGAACAGGGCGTGTAAATACGGGGGCGGAACAGGGAGGTTGAGCGGGGATCCAATGGGGGTGGTTGTTGGAAAAAAAAAAGGGGGGGTTGCTCAACTTGGGGCCGAGTTTTCTCGTGAAAAAGACCCAGTTAGAGGGGGTAAAGAAAAATACTTCACTGAACCTAGGGTGGGAAAGAGCCTTGGGGGAAAGGGCGTTCGCTCTTAAGAAACCAAATGGAAAAAAAGGGGGGCGAAGCATCCCCGGATGAGAAGTTAGACCCGTAGGCTAGAAAGCTATCAACTTGGGAAGGGTAAAACCGAGGTTGGTGAATGGAAATAGGAACTCAAAATGGGTTGTTTGTGAGAGAAAGAGCGGGAAGGGAGCAAAAGGACCATGAAATCTGTCCATTAAAGGGGGTGTTTCGCTGCTAAAAAAAGTCGGGGAAAAGTGGTCTCCGTGGAGTGACCGAAAAAGCAAAAAAAAAAAAACGTCGAAGCCTTTGTTTGGCAAAGAACGCAACGCAATGCTGGAAGAAGGCAAACGGATGCGAAATTGAACGAACTTAAATGGGGGTGGATTACAACCTCCAAAAGGAAAGGGAAGAGGAGGGCCAGCGCCAAAAGGGCGAAGACGGAGGGGGGGGGCGACCGCAGCGGTCCAACATTTCAGATGAACTGCGGCGCGCTCAGAAAAGGACAGAAAAAACTGGAACGGGAAGCAAAAAAGTGCTCCATAGCACTGGGGTAGCCCAAGCAGGTGTAACAATCCTTTAGGTCCAATTCGGAAGTCCAAGAAAAAAAAGGCTGTGCAATACGTTTGCGCACAGATTGGGGAACCTCGTTGCACGGAAATTCACAAAAAAAAAAAGAACTTATGGCGGTGGGGGGGGTATAAACGAAAAATGGACAAAGGAACGTCCGATGAACCGGGAAAAAGCAAAAGCAATGTGCGGCCCGGTATTGGGGGGGAGGGGGGGCGAAAAAAAACAGGGGGTTGATTGCGGCTTGCCGGGTGGAAGGGGCGTGAAAGAGTTCCAAGAACGCTTGTTTCCCCAAGCAGGACCCTGAGGTCAATAGGACGATAAGTGTGCCGGCGGAAAAGGGGGGAAAGGGCGTTTTTATAAAAAAGAAGGCAGCAGTCCTGGGCCAGGTTTTTCTTGGGGACGCGGGAAAATGGAAGGGATTAATCAAAAAAAAAACTCTGGGGTGCCAAAAAAATGACAAAAAGCCGGCCGAAACCCACCAACGAATCCAAAAAAAAAAAAACCCTCCGTCCCCGCAACGAGAAACTAAAAGGGAAGCGAAACAACCTTTTTTCCAAACACGGTTCACCACGGAAACAATCCAGTGGGAGCAACAAAAGGCAAAAACTAAGGGGGGGAAAATTCCCCAGCGTGTAATAAAACAAAAAAAAAGGGGCCAGAAGCCCCAGGAAGACAAGGGCGGGGGGGGGGGGCAAAAGGAGGGGAAAACTTCAAAAACCACGACAAGGAGGGACCGTTGTACTGGGGAAACCAAGGCAACCGAAAAAGTATTAC
>Ga0179593_1527101_pt1 | contig 13855 bp, 10 predicted proteins | sample CZODoug2_1_08_16_FD_185931 | JGI IMG/M metagenome (GOLD analysis project Ga0179593, IMG submission 185931) | Vadose zone soil fungal communities from Angelo Coast Range Reserve, California, USA - CZODoug2_1_08_16fungal (PacBio error correction) | ecosystem: Environmental > Terrestrial > Soil >...
AAAAGAGAGAGATGCGCAGCAGTAGTGCACAAAGTCCCAACTAGACTACTTAGTAGTGGCGTTCCAAACGAACAAAGAAAATAGGCGATCGTGAAGTTGATCAAAGATCGGAAGCGGAGGGGAGCGGCACTGAAGATCGTCAAAGGTCAAGAAACGAGGCAAGGAGGCGTGACGCATCATCGAATGTTTAAAAACCGCCGCTCCAGGTAAAGAAAAGACAACATAAGAACGGCGCCGGTTCGGTGATGGTAGGGGGAAGCGGAGGACATCCTCACACTGGAGAAGGGGAGGATAAAGCTGATCAGACGAAGATAAGTACAACACGCGTTAGATAGGGGGACAGAGAGACCCGAACGGTCACAATCAAAAGACTAAGTACCGAAGAACGGGGGAGGCAAGCACCATTGTAAAAAACCGCCTCTGACTATGGTTCTAGAGCCGGATCACACTTCTTACGACAACGGAAATTTAGAAAACACGGCGTAACGAACACTCAAGAAGATCAAAAAAAAGCATAGGAGGATCAGGGACTAGATGAGGCCGTCAGGAAAAGTCGGAGATCATGAAGCCTGATACATCAATACTCTCGAGCCAAATGGGGCCAGTCGCTGTGAGATCACAAGAAAGGGGTGGGGCCTTAACGCAGAGACTGAAAAAAGGGATTTTCCTTCCCTGACGTGAGGCGGGGGACATTACAGAGATACCTAGCGGAAAAAAAAGGAAACCACTGAAGCTCGTCTGCTCAATAGAGAACGTGATGGAAGGTTCCTGAGAGCTGAGAGGGAACAATGCGACTAGAACTACCTTAAGGGAAAGATGGGAAACTACGAATTAAAAAAAGTCGAAAAGAAGGAAGGAATATAATAACTCCGTAACGGCTTAACTCAAATCTCACGCCGCTTTGACTTCAAAAACAGCGAGACGTGCTCTACTGACAAATTCCAAGAGGGAATATCGCGCCCAGAAACCGTCTGCTCGGGATAAAGGCAAGAATCTCAAGGGGACGTCGGGCACCGTTCAGGGCCATAAAAAAAGGGGTCTTCGAAAGGTCCGCGGGACGATCGGCGGGGAAAGTGTGCAACTCAGACGAACCAGACAGTGGACGCAGTCTCCGGGATTCCATCCAAAAGGGGCCAGTCCTTGGACCTTTGGAGGGAAACAAGCAGTTGAAGCATGAAAAAAAGCGTGGTGAATAATTTTGGAACGCAGATTCCAACATCCCAGAGCCAGAGGGAGTTAAGGGAAGAGGGACGAAAAACGTCTATATTCCGTGAGTATCAAACTCCGCACCATGCCGCCATTGTAGAGAAGATGCTGAAAAAAAGAATTGAAGGGCCCCGCGGACGCGTACTAGGGGGATTAAACTAAGCTCTTCGTCTCGATCTAAATCCCCAGGAACCCAAATGCCAAAACCATCATGGTGCTCACCTACTTAAACGGCAAGCACGCACTCGGAGGCCTTCCTAATCTAGGGAAGGAAAAACCGCGTATTTCGTCAGGAGAAAAAAAATTTAGGACGACGGCTGATGCTATCACCTATACATGGGAAGATGAAAAAGCATAAAAATCGCGAGAAAATGGCATAATCTATCCGTGTTTATAAGGTACGAAGGCGCAAGAAGGAGAAAGTGTAAATAGAAATAGACTGGAGTAAAATAGGACGAGTGGGTTGACTGGGGGGAGCCGGATAACACACTCAAGGCGAGAAAGCGTGAAATGCCGGGAAGAGGGTTTTGCAGGATGGCTTTCTCGCCCGGGTGAAAAAGTTTTCACCCTTGGGACGTCAATCAGAGTGTTCTGTATCACAATGTTTCACCGGGGACGCGGCATCCTGACTAACCTGCTCACTCAGACCATAAGAGTCGCGAATAACTAACCTGTTTTGAGAGATCGTTTGCAGGCTAAAGGATCGGGAAAGCCGTCAGGTTTGGTACCTTGTGATCTAGAAAACGGCGCGCAAGGAAGAGAGGAGTAAAATCAGAGGTAGTGTTCGCCGTGTAGGAGGAGATGTCGGGAACAAAAAAAAAAACTTTAACGCTAACTGAAGCAACAAAAGGGAGGAAAAGGCGGAAATTTAGCTTTCCATCGAGGGTTGAAAATGAAAAGAGGCACGGCAAGCGAAAAAGTTTAAAATCAGTTGAAACAGACGGAGAGGGGAGAAAAAGGGAAGGAGGAAGAAATCACTTCCGCCCCAGGCAAGGCGACTACAGAGCCCTGAAAAGGCTTTTAAACTGGCTCTGGGGCGGCCCTTAAATCCGGGGTTCAGAAGTCTATCTCGTCTCTGGATCCGGGAAAAAAAAGAGAATGAGTAAAATATATATTTGCCAACTCAGAAAGGAGATCCTGGACGTCGCTGCTGTACGCAGAAACAAGCCGGGAAGGGATATTATGACGGGCTAGGGAAGGGGTCTGAGTGGGCAGTCTGTAAATGGGATAAGAAAGTCAATACGCGTCCATCTCGCTCGTATCGATTCATCGGAAACTGAAGAAAGCTGGATTTGAGAAAAGGTAAGGGAGCCTGCGTCGAGTCGGAAGAGAGTGGAGAGAGGCGATGACGTTGTTTTCGTGTTGGGGATTCAAAAAAAAAAAAGACAGGAAAAAATAGCGCCCACGTCATATGAAAATCAGAATTTTCACGGCCGAACATCCGTAGGCCGAAAGGCATAAATAAGGGGAACGAGCCCATGATGACAAAGGAGGGCTACCCGGTTTGACGCCGGACAAAATGAGGTAATCGTCAGTGGTGAGTCTGATGCTCGAAGTGTGTGGACCGGGAAAGGGGGAGATTAAATGGGAGCACGTTCAAAAGCGGATAATCAAATGAGAAAGGAGAAGGAGCAAAGGCGTCCCCCCTCGTAAAAAGCAGACTTGTTACATTGCACGGGAGCAGACGGTTCCCAAGCTTCCACGGTAAGGAGCGGGAGTAAACAAGGGGAGGGGATTCAAACTAAAAAAACAATCTGGCCACACGGGGGGGTGTCGAGGGAATTCCTTAGGGGGCGCAGGAGGAAACGAGGGAAGAGTGTGAAGGATAAATGCGGTGATGAGCAAAAAGTCTCGTAAGAGAGCGGGGCCCCATAAAAGAAGAAAAATCACCGTTAAGGTAGGTGGAAAGAGGGATCAGCCAAGTTGCCCGGAAAAAGGAAATCAGCGTTAAAAAATGTCGCAGGAAAAATTTTGACGCAGACGGCACAATGGTGGTTCTCGGTCGGTTGATTCCAGAATGAAGGAGCAAAAAGAACAGCCGAGCTTAACAGGCCAACTCTCATTTGAAGCAGCAAGCGGGCAATATGCAGAACTTCTTCTCTTGAAGGAGCCATGCAATGCCTGGGAAAACAGTATGGGACATGGACATAGGAGAATATCGACGCGGATCAGGAAATGGAGAGCGCGATGAAAGAGGCTGCGGAGTCAAAGAGGTCGGCTTCACCACTCAAATGTTACAGCGAAGGAGCTTCTAGGAAGTGGTGAGGACAGAAAGGACCCCTGGAACTCAAGGGGATTAGAGATTTGAGGAAGAATCGCCCAATCGGAAAATTCTGATCACACGGACAAAAAGCCGAGTAACTTCGTGAAAGACGAGGATGGGGGAGTAGGGGGGACACGAACGTGCTCACGAAAGAAGGGGGGCGGGAAGGTGAGAACGCGAACAAAGCTGGGAGTCTGGGAGTATTAATCTTTTGAAGTTTCACGGCCGCCGGATGACGGAAACGTCGTCGTGATCTGGTGAAAAAGAGAAAACTGAATCCTCCGGTTGAAACGCGGGGTCGCCGTAGTTTACGTGGCTTGCGTGGTGGAAGAAAAGGGGTTCCACAGAGTAGGCCTAGAGACAAAGGAATAGGAGTACGCGTCTCGTCGGCCACTTCAGGTTGAAATATCTTTTTCGAGGTTCGGGCGACCTGGATCTGGCACAGCTGCCGAAAGAGGGATGAGAGAATCGTTAACTGAAGGCGAGGGGAAGAGCAAGAGACGGAAGCGAAAATCTCGGGTGGAGGAAGGGGGTCGAAAAGCCGGCAACTTCCAGCGAGATCAGGTCCTTGGGCCACGTACATCAAAGTTCGTCTTCCTAGGAGGGAGGAAAGAGGAATGATCTCATCGATTCTTCAGGCGGCGAAATAGGGGTCACTCGCGCGGCGGCCTGCGTGAAATAGAGGAAGAAGTGAAGGACTTCTTGAGGTAGGGCGAGGAGCAGCTCCTGAGCCCATCGGTGACCAGGGAATTTGGGATCAGATCACCGTGGATCTGTCACGGAGTGATTGTCGAGGGGGGTTGGGAAAGGCATCGAGAAGAAAAGACCGAACGCTTTCTGGCCGGCCGATTCAGCGGCAGCCCCGTCTCAGATGGTTGCTGAAGACCCGATCGCTTCCATGAACTCTTGCAGGGGAGTAGGGAGATGAAGAAGAACGGCAAGTTCTTCTCAGAGGAGGGGGAGGAAGATTTACCTCGTCCGGAGGCCGGTGCGGAGAAGGACGGAACGCCGCAATATAGAAGGAGGGAGGTAATCAACGCAGCGCAGCGTCACGTCCGGGAGCTTTCAGGAAAGTGGGGGGCGGCAGGTGTTGCACGCACCTAAGGAGTGAAACAAGGGGGGGTAACTTTCTTGCATACGGTCGAAAATGATCTCTCTCAACCCCACACTGGAGGATCTACCCAGAGAAGCCGATTGCACAGCAGAAACCACCTAACGGTAGAGAAATCATGAAGGACAGCGTGCAACCTTTGCCGCACACACGGAAGAGGCGGGGAGTTATCTACTATCCGAAAACGTGACGAATCGAACCCCGGTCAAAGAAGTGCAGACACTGAGCGCGTCTAATGGCCCGGACGGGGGGAGGAGAAGAAAAAATCAAGACCGAGCAGAATGACGGCACGGAAGAATGTCGGGGACTTATTGAGGATATCACTACGCACCGCAGAACGACGAAGCGATCGGGGGATAAAGTAAAAGAAGGGCGTCCTAAGTCCAACTAACCGGCGCCAAACTGGAGATCGTAAATCTCTTGCCTACAAAAAAAATCTACAAAACTCCTGCCATACTCAACGGTTAGTGACCACTCTCCCTTTCAAACGAAGCTGGGGGGAGGTTCGAGGAGCTGGTCGCAGCCTGTCACCAGTCTACGCATACTAGAATCAAGGCCCCTATCACATCCTTGAGGAACGATCTAGACAAATGAGATCCAGGTCAGTCCGCAGACGCGACGGAAGCCATAAGCAGGTGCAGTGGGTCCCAGATCGCCGTGAATTGAGGGCGCATAACACAGGCACCCCGAATTTTCGCTTCGGCGGTTCCGAAGAGGGAGCAAGGGCAAGCAGAGGCTATTGCCGCCTGCAGCTGTCACAGAGAAAGAAAGAGAGAGAAAAGCTCTTAACTACAAGAATTGGGAAAGGAAAAGCGACAAACTGGAACCTCGGACAACATCGAATGAAGGGTGGGTAAAAAACGCAACAACGAGATCACCGTACTGATAAGAAGATCATCGGCCAATTACAGACTTTTCTTAAACCGCCGTCATCCACGGCCCTACTGGCAGGATATAGCGCCCAAGGGAGGCGAGGGGGAGTCTCTTGATCCAACGGTACTGATCTAGCACCTGTTCGCATCACGACCGAAGCACTGGCCGTGACGAGCGGATGTCAAATATCTCGCGATCCGAAAATTGGCGAGGGCAAAATAGCCTGATCCAGCAAAAGAAAGAAGGGTGGAAGGAGAAGGAAAGAGTGACATCTTACCGGGTGGGAACCGCTTTGGCCGGGATAATGACCCGCTGCACGGCAGAAGGGGAAAGACGGGGATAGGAAAGGAAAGAGGGCAGTTCGAGATCGGGGGAAGGACTCAAGCTGGGCACCACACGGATAAACTTCAAAAGAGTACACGAAAGGGACCGCCCCTAGGGGTAAAAGGGGATCGGTTGGGAGGGAAAATCGGCCGTCCAAAGCGTATCCCCCCACGAACCACCTTGAACGGCTGCAACTTTTCGCAGAGAAAAGTCAAATTAGCCTCCTGAGGCAAAGGGTGGATCAACATAAAGACAAACGTTTATTTTCGGGGGTGGGGCAACCGTGCATGACGCCGATCTTTGCTAAGAGAAGGAATCCTGATTCGAAGAGGTCGCGGATAACCGGGTGAGCTTGTAAATCTGATCATCGAGACTAAGGGAAAAGGAGATCAGAGAATCCGAAAGGGAAGGAAACAACCAGAACTGTATGACGGCTCCGGGGGAAGAGCGGTGGCTAAATCCGCCTCAGGGCGGTTGGCAGGTGAACCGGCCCTCGTGTTCATCAGTTGGCCGACGTTCGTACAAAGGAGAACGGTGCCAAGCCTCATCTCGCCCAAAAGAAATCATCCCCGCGATCGCGCAAAAGGGCTCGTTGAAAAAGTTGCTCGTCCCATAAGGAGCGGAAAGTCTATCATCTGACCGGCTCGCCGGCGGCAACGGTGAGGGGAGATGAAAGGAGATGTTCGTACGCTATTCCGGTCGCGGAAGGCGCGTTGGGCAACACGCAGGACAAAAACGGCAGCTCTCGCACAACAGACCGAAGACGTGCTGAAAGTTCGAGTGTTCCAAAAAAGAGGAGTGGGGGGATCACTGGCGCCTGTCGCGAAAGGGGGTACATTAAGCCGAGGGCTCATTACTCGGTGTCCTACTAAGAGGAAAGCAATCACTTACGAATATGAGAATAGCCTCTGTCGGGAGATCGGTAACACAAAAGCCGGAGACAAGGCCAAGAAAATAGCTCTGCGAGATCTCTAAAACACATTATTATTATTAAAAGAACAGTCGCCAGCGAGAGAGCCTGGGCTGGTCCGTGGGGGGACACGCTTATGGAAAACGTCCAAATGAAACACCACAAAGGGCCGGGAGAATTGCTCGTTCTGATTGATTCTGAGTGCATAGGGAATTCCTGGAGCACTCAGCGGGAACTCTCAGTAGAGTAGAAGAGGTTTAGCCGGAGCCATCAGGGATTTCAAAGGAGCGACTTGTCCGCCGAGTCAGTCGCGACGGAGGAGGAAATGGTGTAGGCGTTGAGGCACACTCGCCCCGGCATATCGGTCGAAACATGACGCCTAAAGCCCTCCGGGCGCGCCGGTCGAGGCTCTCCGAGAGGGAAAAGCAGGATCGATGCCAGCAACGAGCGGGAGCGTTTGAGGAGATCTCTGAGGATGAGTGGTCATGATGCTTGCTAACCGAACCTGTGGGAGGGAAGGAGAATTAAGACTACAAAGGGGGACAGTTAGAAAAACCCGCGGCATTCTACCCCACGTGGTCTCCAAGAGAGCTGTTGAAAGAAACGACGAAGCACCTTTCAAAAGCGGAAAAGAAAAGTGTCTTTTTCTCCAGCGGAAAAAAGGGGGGACAATTCCAATATGGCCTTAAATCCTTCTTAGCAGAGGAGGGGAAAAGCGGGGACGTTTTGACCTCCAGGGACTACTAAGACTCTTTGTAGACAGATCTTTTATGAAGAAAAAGAGCTCGTCAGACGGCCCAACCGAGAGTTGCGGGGGGGGTTGTCCAGCCCTTGACATCGTATCATGAGTAGACACAAGTTCTGAGGTGGCGAAAAGGAAAGAGTGAGACACCTGTGGGCAGGCGTGGGATACGATTAGCGACGACCCCACTCGATCCCTTTGCGAAGAAAGAGCCCTCGTCTCACGTCTGCCTCGGGACAGGAAAAAAGGAGTCGTGCCCAGCAATTTGGAGCGACGTGTCTACTCCGACAGAACTTTTCCCAACTCCAAGAAGGGCCGCGGACGGATGTTGGAAATAGGAAAAAAGAGCCAACGAACTTGCGCGTGGAGAGGAAAATTGAGGGCTCGAACGGCCAAGAAACATTGAAAGGGGGCGAATCCAGGAGAATTGCGAACCTAGGCTGTGCGGAGCAGAAACATCGTAAACACCGCAAAATTATTCGTGAAGAAAAAGCAGGGAGTGCACATTTGCTTAAGAAGGATTCTGCTTTGATCCCCGAAGGAAAGGGAAGGAAACGATGGTATCGTGGCAGGGAGTGGGAAAAACGTACAAGCCGTTGCTTACTTACAGGACCACGTCGGGTTGCGATGAGATGTGAGCGTATCTTCCGACAAGTAAGGGCGACGGTAGTACGTACTGGAATGGGGAATCACTGTATGTTCCCAGGTAGGAGCGGGATGCGCCGTAATAGAGCAAATTACTTGTATTCGTGCACGACAGTTGGGGTAAGGGGAAAAGAGCAGGGGGTGCTGTCATGCGTCCAAGAGCCTCGGAGTCCCTCAGAGGGCGGCAACCGGGAAGGTAGAAAGAGACGATCTCAGGTGGCGTAGCGATGGCGGAAAAAAAAGCCAATCCTTGGGATCCAAGCAAAGGATCCGCTTTTTCGTTGGGGTCTCGAGGAGGAGGGACTATCATGCCGGAGCTAGACGGGAGAGAAGAAATCGTGGCCGTCCAGGCATGTCAGCGAAAAAAGACGGAGAGCGTTCCGAAGGGGAGAACGTGGTAGAAGAACGAAGTTGCTGGAAGACTTGAGAGATAGCGGTGACAGCGATGTTGAGATGAAAATGCGTGTAATTGGTAAGCTGGCTGCGGAAGAATCTCTCAGGGTCAGAATACGTGGCTTCGGGGCCGTATAGGGTCCTTGTCAGAGACTTTTGCCTCCCCGGGAGCAGGAGAGGTGGGGTATTACGCCCGTAGTAATCTAAAAAGAGGAAGGATTCAAGAGCTTCTCTAGATTGATCGAATCTTGACCCGGCCCGGTGCGGTGGACGAGAAAGAAGTAACGAGATGAAGGAAGAGTAGGAAAGATCTTAGTCACTAATCCACGAACGTCCGGATCACGAATGCAGATCTCTCGGAGGGGGTCGCAAAATAAGGACTAGGTAGAGCATCACACAGCAGTAAACTTGAACAGAGACCCAAGACGTCGTGTATCTTCTCCACAAAAAACAGACTACGACGAATGAGAAGAAGGGTTACACAAGAAATGGCGAGACTATTGCATTAGGCGGACGTGCATAAAAGGGAGAGAATGGATGCATCGTGAAAGTGCGAAGTCAGAAAGACTAAGATGCGGGAAGAATCGTCCCCGTAACGGAACGAAGCGGTCATATGCAGCGTGACCGGCCGTAGCACCGCCTCTTCGTCCACGCGGAGGCGAAACGTCCCGCCTTGTCGGAATGGACCCAACGGCTCATCGAACGGATCCAAACAGAGTGGGAGGAAGGAGAAGAGCCTGAGAACCAAAACGGGGGTCCTGCCGGCATCAATACGGGCAGGCTCGCTATTCCGACCGAAGTGGGCAAGAAAAACAAAGAGGCCGTTCCATATCAAAGGTGAGCAGTAATAGAAAGGGTAAAGAAATGGAGAAAGGATCTTATCCATCAGACGTCGAGCTCACCCTTGCTACGCGCTATCAGCACTAGCGTCGATCACAACTGGAGGAAAAGAGGAAGACTTGAGAATCGGAGCATCCGACAGAGAGAGACGCGAGAGAAAGATGATCCAGGATTTCTGAGGGTGGACCCAAGGCGCGGTACTTGCGGAGCAAGAAAGAGAAGGTTCGACGGAGAGCAAGTGAAACCTTCCTCTGGCCTCCCGGAATCAGCTTATCCACTCGTCCGGCTCTAAAGGAAAAAAAAGAAAGAGAGGGGGAAAAATGTGAAGGTACTAGATCGGAATAGAAAGCAAGACTTCGGGAACGAGGCACCGATAGTACAGACGGGATACTCATTATAAAGGTAGACCCGCCTACCGAGATCAAGGAATGTTTCGTCTATTAATCAAGAGACGGCAGTCGAAGGGAGCGGTACAAACGGAAGTCCGCCCACAGATACAATATCTCGAGAAGAGCGGCGCGGGATCAATACGGGGAAATGGAGATTTTCAGTCGAGCACCTGTGAGAAAAGAAAACGACTAATGATGGTTCAGCCTTTACGAGAGGGTTAAGCCCCTGCTCTCTACCAGAAGAGAAGGGAGGACATGGAATTCCATTCACAAGAAAGGGGGGGGGAGGCAACTGACGCGGTCGCAGATGAACCAAGGAACAGGGACACACGCTCAGGGATTTGACAGATAGATTCCACCATCCGCACAGCGAATCATAGGGGGTTAGACTGGTATTACCTGAGAGAGGAGACGGTGGAAAAGGAATCACTCGGTACCGGCATGGCGAGCCTCAGTCACGTGCTCCCGTATGGAAAGGCGCGGGCGCGTCAGTGGGAAAGAAGAACGTAAAATGAATGCCCCAAAGACCGACATTCCCATGTTCTCACGAACTACTGCAGGGGGAAAAGGGGGGAGGGGGGAACGAACACCGAAGGTAGAGTACCACCTGTCGTGGCGGCAAGGGAGTGGGAAAACTCGCAGAAAAACGCGGCTCCGGAGTGAGCGAGCGATTCTCCTCAAAACCGAAAAGGTTCCGCAAGAGTCAGCGAGATTGAAAGACAGCGAAAAGGCAGCCGGTGTAAAGGAATCCGAGAGGAGAACAGCTGTGCCTTTGACTCAGAGGGCGCCATAAACAGCCGAATGGACTGGGTTGAAGAAACGAAAAGGGGGCCGGTGAATAAAACCAGCGATGGGAAAAAACAGCGTGGAAGATGAAGGGAGGACCGTTGAGAAGCCTGAACCTCGTGTAAACATCCGTTTCGGTACAATGTTTAAGACATAAACACCTCTCCGAGAAAAAAGTCGGACAAAGGGAAAGCTAGGCCAGCTCAGGATCTCTGGCCACCTTAATGTTTTGTCAGTATGGACCGCGCGCCGGCGGTGCGTCAAAGGGAGGGGGTAGGGGCATATGCCTCTGATGGGGGATGCCGTGGGGAAGAAAGGGGGGGATAGGGGGCAAAGCACGCTCCGCTCGCGCCGCATCACCCCGGTCAAACCAATGGGGATTGAAAGAAAGGGGGGGAAATAACGATGAAGAAGGGGAAGCTAAAGGGGGACCATAGAGTATGACTCTTATTGTCTCAGTAGACATTTACAGGCTTAACTCAATCACTTCGAAAACGGAGGCATCGACAATCCAAAGGGAACTTCTTTTTCAAAAGATAGGATCCTACGAAACCGCCGGAAAAACAGAAACACAATGCGGCATGGAGCGAGAATGGGAGGAGAAAAAGAGTAGAGATCGCCGGGGGCGAACGAAAGAAACTTCAGGGTTTGTCCGCTTCTGTTGTACGAACAACCAACTATAAGAAAAGTAAGTCAAACTTGCCTTGCATGGGAACCAATGACTTCCCGCTGTAAATCTTTCATGAAAAGAGAAGCGGCTGTCATACTCTCGTAGAGGGGGAGTCGAGAAGGCGCCACAGTCACGCTATGGAAAAGCGTAAGCCGGGTCGCGCGTACTGCGTCGGGTTGCTGGAAAAAAAAGGGGGTCAGGCGTGTTCTGACCAACAAGGAAAAACAGACGCCGGCATAAAGAGCGAACATCAAAGAAAAGCGCGCTGACGCCCGAACTCTCCAAGACCAAAGGTCCATGACAACCATGAAGGTGGATCCATGATGAGAGGAGAAAAAGGGATCAACCCTTTTTCACCGGAGGAGAGGGGGGGGGGTCGGTAGAGAGAAGGAGAGAAACCGTGGAAGGAAAAGGTAGAAGTGACGAAAAGGGTGAACCGACCCAGGCCCGACCCGCGTCATCTCAAACAGGCAGAAAAAGCGTAGGGTCGCAGAGTGTGTGGAAACAACAAAGGTGAAAAAAGTCCAAGGGAAACAAAGTCGTTTCACCTCGCCTTTGCGGATGAACCCCAGCCATGGCGACGATAGTCGAAAGGAAAGGCTGGATCATTTAAAAGGGGCGCTGAGCAGTTCGCAGTCGAGCTTTGTGCGAATCAGGATTCCAAAATGACATCCCTCGTTCATCGAACAACCAAGAGACAGACCTGCGGTAGGGGGCGTGGTTGATAAGAACCTTGCCACGCGTATCATGCTTTAAAGACATCGACGAGGAACGACACGGTTAGCACCAGGGAGTTGGCAAGGGAAATTGGGAAGGACGAGAGCTATACTACGGCGGAGAAAAGGGAGAATGCCAGTGGAAGCGAAAACCATGAGGCGACGATGCCTATGGCTACTGCCGTGCTGGTGCCCATAGGGTAGGCATCGTGAAAGAAGACTTTGAAGAAATTCGGAAACAAAAAAGAGATTGCCTCTGGCGAGGGGAGTCACGGCCAAAGCGGTCTCACCACAGGAGGAGACTAAGAGGAGGAACTGCATAACTTTCCAAGGGGGGGAATCGCGGAACGAGAATTGGCCACCTTCCTCGGGGGGCTGTGGAAGTGTTTTGGTCGAGCCCACGGTTGAAGGAAGGCGTAACATCGTTACAACAGCAGTCCATGGAGAAAGAAGGGAAAGGTGGGGGAGAACAGTTTTCTCGAAGAAATACTTCAGTTCGGGCATTGATCCGGAAAAAAAAGGGATGTTCTCTATATATCGGGGGGATGTCAACAAAACCGAGGCTGAGTACGAACAAATGTGAGAATTTCAGCGCCACACAACATGATACTCTCACGGCGGCACGCCGTACTGGGGCAATTTCGTAGGTGTCACTCAGAGTGGAAGGTAGCCTCGTCGCCCATATGCGAGGAAGAGAAAATCTGGGCACTGAAGGGTACGTGACGGGGAGGGACGACAAGCCTGAGGGAAAAGAGAAGGAAATAGAGACGGAAGGGGCCGCGCGCAAGTCTCACTGAACTCGGGTGGCCTGAGTCGTGATGAAAGGAAACTTCCCGTCTACTCTCAAGGGGAAAGCGAGGGCAGCAATACGATGGTCTTCTGCTGAAGAGGCGGATAAGGAATGCGACGTCGAAGATAGTGCATCCAGGGGGAAAAGGAGGCTGAGGCCTGCGGAAGGGGGAGGTGTGGGGGGGGAACTTCTTAGAAAAACTAAGGGGATCAGCTTCCTTGACAGAAAAAATCAGTCCGGAAGGTGTGATGCCGGCTAACGGACAAAAAAAAAAAGTTTTCGAGGGGGGGGTGAACCACTTTCTGGCATCGAGCTGGACAAAGAGTAACCGCTTTCCGGGAGGATTAGTCGTGACGATGTTTCTTACTGCCTCAAATCGGCTCAGGCGGGACGCCGTAGGGATCTCCTATAAACGGAAGGGGACTTCTTCTCCTCGGTACGTGATCGGGGGGAAAACGGACGGCGGGACGGCGGGAAAAGACGACGATAAACACAAAAAATGATGGACGTCTGGAAGAGTACCGGGGACGAGAGTCACGTCGATAGTCGATCAACTTCACGATCGGCATAAAAGTAGTGGTGACACGCCATGCCGCAAAAAGGAGGGCAGGGTGGACTTCTTGCAATCCGGTGGCTCCATGGGGGACCCGGAAAGAGATCACACAACGTAGCGTAAAAGAGGAGAAAAGGATCATGAGACCGTATTGCCCAGAAGTTCCTCCAACCAGGAGGTGCAAAGGGGCAATTATGCATTGTCTTTCAATGGGTGGACGGATCTGCGATGCCGGGATTTGATAAGGGAAGGAGGTGGACAAACAGATGAAGAGAGGTCCCGATTTCCCGACCGAGGCATCAATTCGTCGAATGTTACCGCAGCGCGGGAGGGAAAAAAAGAGCAAAAGACCTAGTATCATACAAAAAAGGCCGGAAGGGAGGGGCATGGGTAAAGGATCCCCAGAACGTCGTCAGAAGAAGAGAGCAGTAAAGAATATCTGGAAGGACCGGAAAAAAGGAATTCCGTCCGTCAGACCGAGGGGGCTGATGAGAACCCCACCCCCCCCAAGAAAAAGAAAACGTTTCCAAGAAAGAACCAATACAAAGAAGAATAGACGCCTGGTCAAAGCCAGAGACAATGATCCAGCACTTATCGCAAAACAGAAAAGGGATCACCGCACAGCTTAACTAGCAGAAGAGAGA
>Ga0179593_1810643_pt1 | contig 13855 bp, 21 predicted proteins | sample CZODoug2_1_08_16_FD_185931 | JGI IMG/M metagenome (GOLD analysis project Ga0179593, IMG submission 185931) | Vadose zone soil fungal communities from Angelo Coast Range Reserve, California, USA - CZODoug2_1_08_16fungal (PacBio error correction) | ecosystem: Environmental > Terrestrial > Soil >...
CAAGTCCCCGCCTAAAAGAGTCCCCCCCGCAAAAAAGCGATAGATCCTCCCGGCCCCCTCCCCACGATGTAGAAGAAAAAAGATCCAAAGCCCCCCCCATAGAGGAGCTTCCCCTCCCGAAAGGGCATGAGGCCCTCCTATCAAGAAGAATCATAACGGAGGAAAAACACGCGTGTTGAAAAAAGAAAACGCACCCGCAGAAAACCGCCCCTCAAAAAAAAAACGGTCCACCAGGTCCCGATAATAAAAGGCTTATTCCAAAAGGAGGGTCCCCGCAGAAGCCCTACATCCTCGACAAGGGGTGGAAGGCCGACATAGGGGGGGAGGAACGTTTGATCTCACCGCGGAAGGAAAAGAAATGTCGAAAGGGTACCAGCTTCCGAAAAGGAAACGTCCTTCACGCAAAAGAGCTGTCGGCAAGAAAGGGAGGGAGAACGCGCCAGGGGAGAGACCCATCAATATCCAGAAGAAAGCACCCCTGAGAGGGAAAAAAGCTTCTATCCACGAGGGGAAAAGGTTGAAAAGACGAAGAAGGAGAACAAACCCTCTCCGGGGAAAAAGAGACCCTCGTCACCCATCGAGGGAAAAAGAAAAGTGGGTCCTCTACCAGGCAAGAGGGAAAAGCCCGCCTCGACAGAAAGAAGAAGACCGTCAGCAGCCGAGGAAGGGTGCTTTCGAAGACAAAGATAGCCGACCCTTCGAGGGAAAAAAAAAACGCTCCCCTTCAAAAAAAGGGACACACGGGCCTAAAAAGAATTGGGAACATCATCTACGAGGGGGGGGCACGTGTCCCAGGGAATGAACCGCACACATCTAGAAAGAAAGGGGGAAAGGCATCTCTGAGAGATAGGAGGACTAACCTATCCGAAGCACGGGAAGAGAACCCCCCTGAAGGAGAAGAAAAAAACACTCCATCCTTCTCCATCAGCAGAAAATGGGGGGAAAAAGTTGGCGCAGTCCCTCGCGCTACACCGTAAAAGGGGGAAAAAAACTATCCCTTAAGGGGGAGAAGGAGCACACCTGTTACGCGCCGGAAAAGAAAAGGCAAAAAGACTCCAAAGAGAGCGGATATGTTTTATATTCCGCGCAAGGGGAAAGAAAAAAGAGAGGAGAAAACCCCCAACCCAAAAGACAGTGATTACTTCTTCCCAATCATAGTAGAGGGTTCCTCTCTATCAACGCCTCCGACGGGAGAAGGAAAGGGGGGGGACCGCGGCGAGTAAAAACCAGGGTGGTTCTCGTCTTTTTGCCCCCTCGGGTTCGAAAGTTGGGGAAAATCGGTTAAAAGGTACGCCGACTCGGGACGGGTTCTACATTCCTTGGGGAGGGGGGACTTACAGGGGGGGGGGGAAGTTGTGGCGAAAAGCAGGCATTTTTCGCGCGAAGGTTCTCCGGCTGAAACTCATAGCTGCAAAAAAAAATGAGAAGGATTCTAGATGGGGGGGGGGCCGGGTCCATCCAGTTGCACGGGGGAAAAAGGGTCTTTAACAGGGAAGGGGGAGCCCTTGTGGACGTGTCAAAAGGAAAGTGTGGAGCGGCTTGGAACTCCGCCCGGGAAAGGGAAAGTGAGGGGAGACCAAAGGGGAGGCGGGGCTGGAATTGAAGGGCGGGGGAAAAAGGGGGATGGTTCAATACCTCTGTAACTTTTTTTAAAAAAAGTTCCTTGGGGGGGGGTGGGGAGAAAAAACGTGCATTCGCGATGTGAGTTTGAACCCAAAAAAAAAGCGGGATCGAAAAACGACGGAGGGAAAAAACCGAGGTCGCGGCTAAGGGAAAAGGACTGCGCAAGAACACTGGGGAAAGGGGGGGGGAAGGAGTCATCGAAAAGCTGTAAAAAAGTAGTCCTTGATTTCGGAAAAAACTTAGAGAGGTTTCGTAAAAAAAGGGGTAGTCTCCTGAAAAAAGCGGCCGGGTCCCGCCGAAAAAAAAAAAAAAAAGAACCGATGGAGTTGGGTCCGACGGAAAAAATAGTTTTAGCCGACGCGAAGATCAAACCTTTTCGGGGTCTTTGAAACCCCTACTGCTCTTCTAAAAGTCTTAAAACCGTTCCCTGGGAGGGGGGCCTCCTCCTTTTTTTTCCTAAATCAGTCTGTTATCGACAGGCGGCGGCTGGCGGGACGCTGGAAAGGTCCGCGGGTGGGAGGGGAACAGGGGCTAAGAAGGTCTGATTATCGAAAAAACTTGGGGAGGCAGGCGCAAAGAGGGACGCAAACGCTGGCGGTGCTGTGCGTTGGGGGGCTTTTGTGGGAGGGCGGTGGGAAGGGGTCGTTTGGGTTGGGGGTCTTTTTGCGGGGCTGTTGCGGGACCGGTGGCCAGGGGGGGAAGGTTGGCGGGTGGGAGGTGGGCCGGTGGCGGTGGGAGCGGGGCGGTGGTCCGGGTGGGGGGGAAAGGTCCCGGTGGCGGTGCACACGTTTTGGAGTATATCGAACTGAATATTTTTTTTCATTTCAAAGGACGAGACCTGGACCTCAAAGGCCGGAATGAGGGGAAAAGAAAAAAGGCGGCCCCGCAGTTGCTAAAATTCTTTAAAAAAGGCGCCGTCCTGTATCCCATAGGGGGACCGAACACTACCGGAAAAAAAAATCCACTAAAACCATCACCTTCAGGCCTGTCCGTCGAGGAAGATACCATGGGGGGGGGAAAGGGGCGAACATCTATGTCCGGCTTCAAAACCGGTCAAACCTTTTGCTCAACGTAATGCCCGTGAGGGCCACCACACGTTCAAAACCACACTCTTTCAAGGGTGAGTTTGGGGGGGGATCGATCCGTTGGCGCACCGTTTACCCAAAGGAAAAGGCCCCGCATTCGCAGCCTTGGGGGAAAGGCGGAAGGTCCTCCCTCCTATAGGTGGGGGTTAAAAGGTCCGGCCCTTGGGACACGATAAAAAGTATACTACCTTTACTTTTAAAGTAGACAAGTCCCGGGGGTCCCCTGCCTCGCAAAGGGCACGAAAAAGCCGAAAACGACCCCCGAGAAGGATCGGTGCGATCGACACCTATAATGATTAAAAGAAAGCCCAAGCAAACTAAGAATCGACGAAGCGTCAGACCGATCGCCTGGGGCTGCGAAGGGCCGGGCTCTCCCCACACGAAGCCGGCGGGGAAACACAGAAGCCGTCCGGGGGACCGGCCAACTAGTTGACGGGTCAGGAACCTGCCGGCAAGATCCCTGCAGCAAGTGTCAGCCAACCCGCAAGCGAAAAAGGAGGAAAACGCGACGATGGAACGTGAAAATCTGCCCAAGTGGCGATAAAAGCGACAGGATTGGGAGAGGAAAGGAAAAAAACGCATTGGCAATCTGAGCGGAACGAGGCGGGGAAGAGGTGCCTGGAGAGACGCTGCAGAGGACAAACAGGGAAAAGCCTTTCGGCGGAGCGGCGGAGGGGGGACTCTTACACCGAACCCAAGAAAGCCAGCAGGAAAGAAAACGACCGGACAAACACAAATTCCCTGATTAAAGGGGGGAAGTCCGGATCAAATACCGCCCGCCAACGAATTCGTGAGTCGCGTGGGGGCCGCGGGGGGAAAAAAAAAAACCAGGCAGCCCAACTTGGACCGACACGGGGAGAGGGGCGGTCTTGGGGGGGGGGCCTTCGCCTGGGCAAGGGGAGGGCCATGGTTGGAATGGCCGTAGACACCGCGGGGGGTTCCAACGAAGAACACGCAAACAACCAAAAAAACCGTCTAGCCAAAATCGTGCTAGAAAACACGGCGCCAGGGGGGAGGGACCGTGCAAAACACTCGCGGATTTACGGGAGGGGGAACCGAGCCACTGGGGGCGTCCCCCATAGGTGGGGGGAAAAAGGAACCAGATGCCAATCGAAGATTCAAAAGGGGGGGGGCGGCCGCGAGCCGGGCTTTCGAAAAAGAAACGCCAACCTCTTTGGGGAAACCCCTGACCTTGGTCCCCAGACTGATCGGGAGAAGCTTACCACCCGTTCCAAAATTCAACCCCTATCCGTGGGAAAACCTTTTTACTTCTAACTTCCATCTCCCATGCCTCTCCCGGGGGTCAATTTTTGGTGGTTTGTTTTTTGAGTTCTCGAGGTTCTTAAAACTCCTGGGGAAAAAAAATGGAAATTCTCCTAAAAAGGGGACAGCATGTTCAATCAACGTGGAAAAGTCTTCCCGCGGAAGGCAATCCTCTCTTCAACACCACGAGGAGGGGGGGGGGGAGGGAGAGAGATGCTCCAAGGGGGACCTTCACCTTGAAGGCGCAGAGTAGACGAAGGGGGACCCAGGCGTGAAAGGACCCTCGCGGATGAAAGGGCGATTCTGAAAAGGTCGTCAGTACACGCAGAGGAAGGGGGGGGGGAGCGGCAGAACCGGTCAGCTGGCACGCAGAGGGGAACGCGTAGGGGAAAAGTTGGACAACCAGAAAAAAGTTCGAAAGGAAAAGGTGCAGTCGCGAAACCGACTTCTGGGCGAGGGGGGGACGGCCTGAGGGACTAGACCACACGGCAAAGCTGGGGAGAAAAAAGAGCGAAGCGTTCCGGAAAAAAAAAAAATGGGGGGAACCCTCCGAAAGGATCCAGACCCCGGCAAAAAAAGCGGTGGATCGAAAGAACTCCTGTGGGGAAGTTCTTGGGTCGAAGGGGACGTCGGACCAACCGAGGGGAGGTACGGAGGACGGAACCATGGCCAAAAAGCAGGCTTGAAAAACTGAACCGAAAAGAAGAACGTCGTCCGGTATCCAAGTGGGAAAGGGGGTTGTTAAGCGCCACCTGGGGGGGCCCACGCGACCGGGAAAGAGCGCCCGGCGGGGAGCCGGACGGGGGGGGGGGGCCTGATAACCAAGGGTGTCCGGGAGATGTCAGGTCAAAAGGGGGTCGGACGGTCAAAGCCTCAAAGTGGACCAGGTGTATACCAAGTAAGGGGTTTTGGGTCCTAGGGGTCCTCCCCCCCCTCTGGAAAAAATAAAGATCTCCCTCAAAAAAAAAGGGGGACTTATAGCCTCAGGAAATAGTCATCTTCAGGGCCACTTTTGGGAAAAAAGAAGGGACTCTTTCCGGGAAAAAAAAAAAGAATAAAAAATTCTGGAGACACTTTGAAACTGAATAAAACACTTTCCACAGGGGGAATTCTAGCTGGAACCTTGGAAAAAAAACTATCCAACCGAAAAAAAAGGGACAGTGCTCTAGGGGAGGTCCTCCCTAAACGGAGGGGAAAGGGGGTCACCAAAAAGTGACGTGTGCTTCGGAGGACCCGGCCAAAAAAAGGGGGACAGATCTTCAAATCAGGGGGGGGGGCTGCAGGGGAAAAGCGGGCGGTGATCTTAGGGGAGGAATGATCAGTCGGGGGGGACTGACCCATAGCCCCGGGCGACGGTCTTCGGTGGGGGAGGCGGGATCGGCGAACGGCAGACGGGATCACCGCTCTGAAAGAAACTTTCAATATAGAAAAGGAAACGGGCGGGGGCCGGGCCCGTCCAAGGCCGTGGGAGAGGGGGTCGGAAAGAAATCACCAAGCTGCGGGAGGGGGTGATGTGTACGGAAAAGACACCAGGATCAACCGTTGCGGAAAAACAACTCACAGGGCGGATGTGGGGTCCAGGGGGGGCCGGGGGTGGCCTACGCCAGAAGGGGAAGCAAGGGTTACGGGGAGAAAGTTGACGGCCTACGAGAGTCGCCCTACGAGCTCATCCTCTGCAAAAGACGACGACAAGAAAGGGGGGCGTCGAGTCGGGGAACAATACTTCGTGGGGCAGGCCCTCTCCCGGTCCAAGGAAAAAGAACGTCGAGGGGGAAAGAGCTTCTGAAAACCTCCTCAAGGAAAAAAAAAGAAGACAACGCCGATGTGAAAGGTCAAGGAAGAAAAAAATAGGGAAACACTCCCAGGAAAGGAACAGACTTCTTAAAAAAAAAGGAAACACTGTCCACCGAAACCAGTGGACAAAGGGCACCGAAAAAAAAGGGACAAAGAAAAAAAACACCTCCAGGAGAAAAAACCAACCAAAAAATCCACCGCCCCCAGAAAAGTCCCAAATCCCCCGAACCGGGACAACCGGATCCCCCATGGAAAACCGGGGAAAAACTGCCCCCAGGGAAGAAAAAGGAAAAGACCTGGAAGCGGTCCCCAGAAGGAGAACCACAGCAAAAACAAATCGGAGCGCCCAAAAAAAAAAAAAAGAGGCGCCGAGCCATCGATAATCAGGTCTGAAAAAGCCGGGTTGCGCAACGACCGCGAAAAGCCGAAGGGAAAAAAAAACGCCGAAAAAAGGGGGGGGGGGGGGGGCGTTCGATAATAGAACTTAGTCCCAGGGCGTGACAAAAAAAACACAGACGTCTAAAACCTACGAAAAAAGACTCGAAGGGTGTCGAGAAGGAGGTCCCGAGGGTGGAAAACGTGGGTCACAGGGGGGCGTCCTTCAAGCGGTCCCTTTCGGGTGGGGGAACCAAGAAAGACGTCACGCCATCGAAAGGGTCCCCAAAAAAAAAAAAAAAAAAAAAAAAAAAAAACACAACCGAGAAAGCCAGCGGAATAAGAAAAAAAACACAGCAGATTAAAAAGATCGACCAGTCCTGGGGGGGGGGGGGGGCCGGCGATACGGGGGCGTTGTAAGAAGAGAAGCCCGGTCACCTCTCAGGAAAGCGTTCAAAAACTGACATGCGGAAACTGGTCCTAGAGAAAGGCCCCGATCTGCTCATCGACACAGAGGCGCGCCCAAAGAAAACCGCAGCCGGGCCAGGTCCAGAAAAAAAACTGAAAAGGAAACGGAAAAATTCCCAGAAAAAAAAGAAAAAAAAAAAAAACCTAGGGCGAAGGAAAAGGCCGCACCTCCAGGGGGAAACAACGCCGCTCAAGGGTGGCCACGTGCAAAAAAGGGCTTACCCGAACCAAAAGGCACTTCTGCACCGAAAAAAAAGCTCTTCGGGTCAAGGGCCTGATCACGGGGGGAAGCCCGAACTCAAACCCCTGGAAAAAAAAAAGGACGGCCAAAAAAGACTGCTCCAAGCAGAAGGGAAAAAAAAAACTGTGTCTCACCCACCTAAAAAAAAAAAGACGACAACCGGGAAAAGGACCCACTCGCCAAGAAAAAAAGGAAAAAGGCGTGAGCCCACCCAGGGGAAAAAGGGACGTTCCCCTCAATACGGGAAAAAAAAAAAAAAGGGGAGGCCCGATCGGGGGGCTCTCGGAAGGAGAAGGGCAACAAACAACAAAAGGCATTAATGAAAGAGAAAAGGGCCCCTAGAAAGGTACAAACATATCAAGGAAAGGCGTCTTGCCTTGGGGGGACAAAGGTAAAACCCAGGGGAGGAGGGAAGAGTGGCCCTCGGAAATGGAGAAAAAGGGGGGGGTTTTTCCTCGAAATGGTCTCCAAAAAAAAAAAAAACGTTGCAAAAAAGAAAAATTAAAGGGAAAAAAGATGCTTTGTGAAAGGGAAAAGGGTGGCTCCGAAGAAAAAGGGTTCGACTTAAGGAAAGTGGGGCCTCGGAAGGGGAGTGCCTACCGGGAGCTCTCCTAGAGGGAAAAAAAAGGGTCGTTTTTGCTAAAAAGGGGGTCACGTTCCAAAAGAAAGGACGTGGGGGGGAAAAGGAGTTTCTGCAAAAAGGAAGGTCCGCTCAGTGGGGGATGAAACGCGGAAAAAAAAAAGGGGGAGACGAGTATGTTTGCTGAGAAAAAAAAAGGGGCTTGAAAGGCTGTTGAAATAAAAGAGGCCTCGGCCTTGGGGGGGGGGTCGTCCCAGGGGGGACGTCTTCCGGGGGGAAAAAAGAAAATTCCCTTACCATTTGGAGTAAGATGTTTCGTTGCCCGAGGGGGGAGAGAAAAAAAGGGGGTTGCCCGATTTCGGCTTAAAAAAAAGACGACGCGCCAACAAAACGAATCATCTTATCGAAGAGGGGGTAAAAACGCCGTTTTCACTGGGAGGGGGTCTTTTTCGTGGGAGGAAGAAAAAATATTAAGCTTTCTCGCAGCACGGAAAGGGGACGACTTAAGGTGGGGTGAACGCTGGAAGCGACCGGATCAAGGGCACAAGGAAAAGAGGGGGGGACTATCACGGGGAAAAAAAAAAAAAAACGGAAAACGGGGCCGACCTAAGAGCGATGGGGGGGAAGGGTCTGCTTCGTCTGGAAATCAGGGGGTCCTCAAAGGGGGTCTAAGAAGTCTGATGTCGGAAGGGGCGGCGGGCCTTCAGGGGGGGCGGGACTCTTCGAAAAGGTCGAGGGGGGGTCCGAAAATCATCGGGGGGGGGGAATAAATAATTCCCCCGGGGTGGTAGAAAAGGAGTTCTACTGAGGGTCTGGGGGAGGATTCCTCTTGTGGAAAAAGGGGGGCTTGGTGCGGGGGGGGGGGCGTTTTGGAGGGGCTGTTCAGGCGGGTGGGGGGAGGGGGGGGGGGTGGTCTTTGGGGGGGGGGGGGAGGGGAAAACGGGTTTCCGGGGGGGTTTGGGGGCGTGGGGGGGGGCGTGTGGGGGGGAGAGTGGCGTTGGAGGGGGGAGGGGGGGTGGCTTTTGCCGAAGGTGGTCCACTTGGCCCAGGGGGGAAGGGGAAAACCGTTTGGGAAAGGGGAATGATTATCTCCTCAAGGGGGGGGGAAGGTTTTCATTTAAAGGGAAAAAAAAAAAACTGGACATCCAGGCGTTTGGAGAAAAAAGGGGGAAGGCGGTCCCGCAAAAAGGAAAAAAAAGGGATACCTCGAAAAGGAATTCTTCGGGGGCGAGACCTGTATCCGGAAGAAAGGACCCCGTCCATCCGAACGAAAGGGAAGACGACAAAAAAACTTCCCAAACGACTTGGGGGGGGAAGAGGGGTCGGAGCCAGGTTCCGAAAAAAAGTCGTCGGCGGAAAAAAGATCCGTCGGCCTAACCTTCCATGAAAAAAACAAGACAAAACGAAGGAGCACGTCCGATTCTTAGAAAACCGGCAAAAAACAGGAAATCCCCCCCCCCGTCATTGCTCTTCCCCTCAGGGGGGGGGTTGCCTACAAGGGGATCGAGCCGTTGAAAAAGAGCTAACCACAAACACACACCACCAAGGGAAAGAAGGGTCTCCCAAGAGGGGGGGGATGCTCAGCCCGACCCGCAGAAAAAAGTGGCAAGAAGGGCACCCGGCGTCAGCAAAAAGAAAGACGCCGTCCTGGGACCAGAAAAAAAAGAAAGAAGGAAGATGCCCGAGCAAAAAGAAAAAAGAAGTCCCAAACCGCGCCCGGAGGCCGAGCGCAAAAGGAAGAAACTAAGAAAAAAAAAGAGTCCATGATCGGGGGGGGCAGAATGTTGGACCCAAAGGGACCCTGAAAATAGAGAGACACAAAGCCCTATCAAAACGAGGACTCTCCCATGGGAGACAGAAACCGGAAGGAGGGGGCCTTCTTGAGAGGGAAAAACGTTTCAGAACTACGAACCGAAAAAAGCGAAGGGAAAACGGTCGGGCCTAAAACCCTTCCCAGGGTGGGGGCCTCACGGAGAAAATCAGGGCCCTGCCTCACCAGGGGGGTGATCGGGGGGGCATCATTTTTTGAAGAATTCCCCAGGGAGGGGGACCAGCTCTTCCAGAAAGTAGAAAGGAGGATAGGAGCCCAACGTTGCTGAGAGCGGGAAGAAAGTGGATCGAAGAAAAAAAAAAAAAGGGGGGGGGAACCCACGACTGACCACGAAATGACAGTTTACACTAGTGGAAAAGGGGGGTTCTGGGGGAAAGGGGAAACGATTGGGGGGGAAGGAACTGCCCCTAAAATGCTTTGCCGATTGAAAAAGCTGACCACAGGTGAAAGAATCCCTTCCCGTGGGACAAGGAGAGGGGGGGTCGCCCGGAAAAAACCTACCGTATCAAGAAACGAAGAAACCAAGGGATCATATTCCCGATGAGGCGTTGAGATGAAAAGGGGAAAAAAATCATCAAAGAAAAAAAAGGCGCCCGACTTAAAGGGGGAAGGTCGGGAAGGGAACAACTGGGGGCGGTGAAAAAAACACATTCCACGAAAAAAACAACCTTGGTAAACTTACGGGAAGTCTTGTGAAGGGGGGGGTTTTCAAGACCCTAAGGCGAGGAAAGGATTTTCCGGTTTCCCGTGGAAAGGCCGTACCGAAAGAGGGGGTCCGAAAAAACCGGGCCACTAGGGAAAAAACCACTCCCGTCAGGAAGAACAACTGAAGTTCCGGGGGGGGATGCCCAAAAACAAAAGGGCTCCGGGGAAAAAAAAAAAAGAAGGGGGCAACCCTTGAACAAGAAGGCTGTTCTTAAAAAGGGGAAGCCCGAGCTGTTGTCGGGGGGGGGGGAGGCGCCCGGGGGGGAAAAGAGGGAACTGAACCAGAAAGAAAAAAGGAAGAGTCGTGCGCCTCGACAGGGGGAAAAAGCTTCGCACAGCACAACGCAAAAAAAGGGGTCAAACTCCCCCGTGACAGAAAAAAGGTCCCACTTCTGCGAGGACCGGGGGGAAGCTGGACCTCGCGATGATTCGCCCCCAAAAAGAGGGGAAGCCTGCGTTTTGGGAATTACCGGGTGACAAAAACCCCCGCTCACCCCAAAAGAAAGGGGACCACGTCCATTCGTGGTTTGTAAAGAGTTTCTCTCGGCGGGCGGGAATCGACTGTTAACAAAAGGAGTCTCCTCCAGGGGCCGCAGTGCAATAAAAAAAAGGGGAGACGCCGCTCCATGCCAAGGAAAGACAAACAACAACACGGAGAAAAAAAGAGATGTCTCCAATGGGAGAAGGGGAAAGAGGGACCTTCACTTGAGTGGGGGGGGAAAAGGCCGTGCATTAGAGAAAGAAAAGGTCCAATGCAAGTGTCAAAGAAAGAGGAGAACTCGGAAAAGGGGAGGGGGTCGATTCTTGGGGGAAAAAGGGGCCTTCAAAAAGGCGGCACAGCTGCCAACGTCCGGAAGAAGAAAACCGGGTTTTCAGCCGGGAAGAAAGGAAAAGAAAGGTGGGACGCGTACTAACTTGGTTGGAGTGAAAAACCCACCTAGTTTTCTTTCAGTGGTTCGGGAAGAAGCGTGAATCTCTCCCCAAACTAAGGGGGGAGGGGGGGTGAGGTCCTTCTGGGGGAAGGAAAAGGAGGACCCCCCGAGGGGAGGGGGGGGGACTAAAGAGACCTCAGTAGGAAGCAGAGGGGACCATCTATTGGGGAAGTTGCGAAGAAAAGTACATCTCAAAGAGTTGGGTCAATCAAAAAAGAAGGGGGGGTTTGTCTCAGAAAGGGGAGGGTTGGGTGATGCCCTAATGAGGAAGGAAACCGCCGGGTTACTGCAGAAGGAAACCTTTCCAAAATGAAAAAAAAAAAAAGCCCACAGGGCGGGGAAACCCTACGGTCAAAAAAAAGTCGTCCGGGGGGGGAGGGGGTTATCCAATTTGGCATGAGGGGGTTGTTAAAGAGACCCACCTGGGTTTCATGCCGAATTCAGGGGAAACAGGCGGGCCGGGGGATAACTTAACGGAAGAAGGAATCAGTTCAGTGAAGAAAGGTTTTCCCGGGGGAAGGGGGAGGGTCCGTTCTTTGAAGGAAAGTTCGTACTGTCAAAAACCCTTCCGCCAAAAAAAAAGGGACGGGTCCGAGGGTACCCCGCCCCGCCAGACGGCGAACACTGCCCTCAAAACCGTCTAAGCTCCGGAAAAAGGTTCACAAGAAAAAAAGGAGGCCCACAGGGGGGGGTTCCTCGAACCAAAGAAAAGGCTGCTGGGAAAAAAAGAAAAAACACTTTTGAGTAAAAGACCTCACCCCCGGGGAATGCCGGGGAATAGCGCTTCTGTAAAGGAAGAAAAATACGACAAAATTTGGGGAAACTCAAGAAGGGCGGCCAGGCGGAGAAAAGGGCCCGCTTAGGAAAAACAAAACGTGACTTAAGGGGGAAAAAAGGGGCACCGCCAGGGAGGGGGTTCAGGCGGACTCCTTCATGCCAGAGGGCAGGCGATCGGAAATCGTGAAGATTCTCCGGTAAAAAAAAAAAAAAGAGGGTATTCTTGAAGAAAAAAAAAAACCAAACGGGGGAAGATCATCGAGGGGATGACCATGTCACGAAAAAAGGAAAGAACTGGCCCGAGGGGGGAAAGGGGGGGTGTTCGGAGTAAAAGTCGTCCTAAAAAAGGCCCCCAAGGTACTGAATTAGAACTTTCGCAGAGGGGGGGAGACTTTCAATGATCCGAAACCATACGGCGGTAGGGAGAGGGGGAAGAAAAATCACAGGGCCCGCAAACAAGGTTTCAAAAAGAAAAACAGGACGAATCAACCAAGATGGGAGGAGAGAAAGGGGAAGGGGGTGATGTTTAGGACGTCTCGATCAAAAAGGGAAAAACTCAAAGATTGGCCGAAGGTTGGGGGAAAAGGGTGGGAATAATCCTAGGACGGGGGAAAAAAAAAAAAGGGGGAGGGAGGTCCATTAAGGGGGCACGGCAGAACGGTGCGGACAGGGGAAAAAAAGAAAAAAAGAGGCCAAGCTTCCAAAAAGAACAATCCGACGTTGATGGGAGTAGAGTTAAGGGGCATACGGAGGATACCTCGCAAAAAAAAAGAAAAAAGGAACTCGAGGGAGAAACTGGAGCTAAAGAGGCCCCGCCTCATTCCAAAGACAGGAAGGTTAATCACACTCGGGGGAAGGGGGACTCCCCCATTCCCCAGGAGGAAGAAAAAAAAAAAAAAAGGGAAAGCCAAAGGGTGCCACAATGAAAAGGGGGGGGGAACCAGTGAAAAAAGGAAAAGAAACCGCCACCCCACCGAAAACCAAGCCCCCACTCCACCCGCAAAAAAGGAAAAAACTAACCCCGAAAAAAATAATCCCCCTCTCCACGCGGAAAAAACCAGGCCAAGAAGGCACCTTCCACCAGTCCACCTGGACCAATCCACCCTGCACCAACAAATCCAACTCTCCCCCACCTCCACCGAAAAAAGAAAAGACACTGTTCATTTCCGATAATGAGAAAAAGTCTACCTAAAGGAGAGAAAAGAAATACTTAATTCAAAGAGGGGGAAACACCAAACAACTAAAAGAAAAAGCCGAAATCGTCAAGGAAAAAGACAGCGCCTCCGGAAACAGAATAATCAGAATGGAAAAAAGGGTATGACAAAAAACTCTGGCAAAGACTCCACTACGTCTCTAACAGAATCCAAAAGCGTGTTCTCCTACAGAAAACGCAGTTTGTCACCATCTTAGGGGAAAAAAATACACGGGGGGAAAAGTCGTAACCAAAGCCAGCTTCACTCCAAAAAGAGCGACTCCGTAAAAAAAAAAAAAGGCTTGGGGCGACAACATAAAAAAAGACCATCAACGAAAAAAAAAAAAAAAGACAGATACCGCCCACAGAAGAAGAAAACAGGCGCTTTAACAGGGAGAGGAAAGGAATATCGGGTGTCAAAGAAAGCCGAACTCGGTGACACAAAAAAAAGGCAGCGTGATCGATCACAATCGGTCAAACGAAAAGAGGAACATAAAAAAACCGGGTTCCAAAGAAGAAAGGCCCCCGTTACAGAGGAAAAAGATCGACAACAGAAGGGAGCCCAAGTCAAGAAGGAAAAGGAAAAGGGAAGTGATCACCTCAAATAAAGGAAAAAAAAAGGGGCGGCGTTCAGCCGAAGAAAAATCAAGAGACCGAAAGGAGAAAACTCCCTTGTACAGCACGAGGGAAAGGATTGGCACTGGTGAAAAAACCGCCCCACATCGGGAGGAAGGGGAAAGGAGAGGAAGCTGAACTGGGTAGGCACCTAGCAAGGGAGAACGGGGGGGACCCTCGAACAAAAGAAAACACGTCTCACCAAAAGAAATATGCTAAAGCAAGACGCAAAAGTGACGCAAAGTCCCCCGAGAAAAGGGAAACACCTTTGAACAACTGGGCAACGAATTACAGCGAGAAAAAAAAAGGGGTACTACAAAAGAGGGGGGAAGGCCAAACGCAAAAGAAGGAGAAATCTGTTGATATCTCCGAGG
>Ga0179593_1374545_pt1 | contig 13854 bp, 28 predicted proteins | sample CZODoug2_1_08_16_FD_185931 | JGI IMG/M metagenome (GOLD analysis project Ga0179593, IMG submission 185931) | Vadose zone soil fungal communities from Angelo Coast Range Reserve, California, USA - CZODoug2_1_08_16fungal (PacBio error correction) | ecosystem: Environmental > Terrestrial > Soil >...
CAAAAAAAAAGAAAAGAAGGAAAAAAAGCAAGGTGGATGAGAACAAGTACGAATCAAAACTTGCAAGGCTGAGGGAATGGGAGGATTTGGAAAACAAAGACGCCAATTGTAAAAATCAACTTTACGGAACCGAAAGGAAAAGACCAGACGCGGAGTCTAGAAATTGCAAGTGTGGGCCAAAAAGAGGGGGGAGAGGGGGAGTGCAAAGAGGTTAGAAACGGGAAGACAACGCCTAAAATCTATTGTTGCGTGAAAATAAGCTCAGTTCCGAATAAGCAGGGAGGACTGAAATCTCTCTACACGTCAAAACGCACGAAAAAGAATAAAAGCAGGCCCCTGGGCAATGGGAAGTGGAGAGGGGTTACAGGAAACGGTGAGCATAATGGGAGTATGTGGAAGGGATAAGACGCTTTTGGTACACTGCGGAATTCCGGGCGCAGCAAAGCACGAGCGGAGCAGAAGAAAATGGGACAAACAATCAAAAAGAGTTGCAAACTCGAGGGGGGGGAAAGCCAAATGCCTTCACTGACACACAAAAAAGGTAGAAAGCAAAGGGGCCAGCCGGCTTAAAGAAAAGAAGAAAAGTATTAAGACACCGACCCGAAGGGATAACTCAAGGAAAAGTACGATTGGGAACGATGTCTGCCTTCAAAAAGGACGTGGCAACGGAGGGATTGCGCGGAAACTTTAAAGAAAAGACACTTGAAGAAGGACACTAAGAAGAAAAGGGGAAAATTGCTAAGATTTTAGATGAGTGAACAAGAAATAAGGGTCTACCAGGCCGCAGTCAATCGCGGAGCGCAAAAGGATAAAGGAGGGGACGACTCGATTATCTTCATCAGCGGTGAAGAGGACTACCGGGAAAAGGAAACTCAGGACAATGAAGGGGCAGGAATAGGGAGGGGTTTATCCGTAGGACATGTCGGCAGATGTAAAAAAAAAAAGTTTCTCGGGGATAGGGAAGGGAAAAAAGACACCCACCTCCCCACATGCGGGCGAGGGACGACGTGGCGAAAATCTGAGGGGGGGGGAAGGGAGGGAGCTCGAAAGGACTCACTTTCAGAAGAAAATGAAAGAGGGGGGGAGGGCTGGCGCGTTGGTAAAACAGAAAAGCCTTGATGAGGCGTGACAGCGACGGCGAAGGCAAAGAAAAAGCTAAAGCCTAATCGGGAATTTGTGCATTTCAACTACGAAAGAGGGGGACATCGAATCATTCATCATGCGCGGCAAACAAGACTGAAAAAGGTAGGAGACAAAGAAAAGAGGAAGGGTGATTTACTAACTTAAAAAAGAAAAAGGCATAGGCAACCCATCTGAGAGAGGGGAAAGAACGCAGATGCAGCAAAACTTAGGCAGTGAGGTCGAAGGGGCCAAGAAAAAAAAGAACTACTGGAAAAAAGGCCTGAGCTGACGAAATGTTGTTGTTTGAGGGGAAAAAAATCCGAATTGGAAGAATACTTCAAAGAAAAAGGAAAGGTTTGGCTGGAGAGGGGGTTTGGCCTCAGAAGGAAACTAACGTGAGGAAAAAAAAGAAAAAAGAGATTGGGACGTGCCAACATCAGGGACCCTCTAAAAATTAGGGGGGAAATATTTGAGTTCAATTATCCTTGCTCAAGCTAGGAGCAAAAAAACCCATGGGAATGGGGTTGGGGTGTGTTGGGGGGTAGTAAGAGAGAAAGGGGGACTAGAAATGCCGGGGGAACCAGGGGTGAAAAGGGTAGCATTAAAAAAGAATTCAGAGGTGGGGCCACTGAGCTCGTGGAACACCTTATCGTCGTTCGGGATAAAAAAAGAAAAAAGACGAGGTCGCCTCTCGCAAGGGGGGGAACCTCGCTGAAACTATGTAAGAGGGTGTGTCGTATTAGGAAAAAAATGGTCGGACACCGCGAAAAAAAGGGTCAAACTTGTCGGGGATGACTCCAGACAAACTAGCAAAACTGGAAAGCCAAAGTGACTCGAAAAGAGGGAAAAAAAAAAGAGAGTTCAAACGCGGGGAGGATCTATGGTGGACTCTATACGAAGGTCTATTTTCAAAGAGCGCGCGGGGCGCCAGGCGCCGTATAAGCACCCGATTAATCAGAAAAGAGGAAAGGGGACGAATCAGCACGGGAGAAGTCGAGACGGGGGTAAATATCATACAAGGCGCAAAGGGAGGGGGAGTGGGTACCGAAGTCAGAATCCGGAAGGCTGCAAAGAGGCACAGTGGGGGAACGAAGGCGAGCTACGGCGGGTGTGTGAGAAAAGGAAAAAAAAGCAAAAAGCTCGCCAAAGCTTCCTGAGAAAGGACTCTGGCCAGTCAAAAAAAAAAAGTTGGCGAGCTAGACTCGAGCGTAAAGAAAGAGGAGGTTGGGCGAATGATTAAGAAAACGACCTGTGGGGAAGGTCTGGGGGAAAAGGGGGAAATTCAAAGATCTGCAAAACCACATTGGACATAGGAAAAAGAACGGGCTTCCAAAAATTCATCGGCATGGGAACGTGGGGAAGGGAAGCTGAAATTAAATAGGGGAGAGATAAACAACGAGTGAAAGATTAAAAAACAGATCGTGAGAGGATCGCATTTGAGAGCAGGTGAACCTGGTGGTGTGGAAGAGGAGCTCACGGCAAGGATTGAGCAGTCAAGGGGGAGATTCGTATCGGGGGGTGCCCACAAAAAAGGAAGGTTGATATGGAAAAAATGAGGTGAAGGGGAAAAGAGCAGGAGAGGAAAAGAAAAAAGATATAAAGAGTTACGAAAATTTTAGAACAGGAGCTGTCCGGGGAAGGGAGGGGGAAAGAAAAAGAAGAATTAAAAAGAATGGGGATAATGAAACAGCGGAGGGGCGACAGTTGCAAACCGCAAACCGAACACAATCAAAACACAGGATAGAGTTAAGAAGAACACGATGCACAAGAGGAAGGAGAGTCTGTAAAAGGAGAGAACTGACGCCGTCGGATGACTGGTAATGCGCGTTGGGTGGAAGGTGCTTGAGGAAAAAGGGAAGGCTATCCCTGGGGAAGTAAACCGAGAACAAGACCCGTTTGACACAAAGTCAAAGTAGGGCTGGGGGGTTTTGTCTTGTAGAGGGGAAGATGGGAAACAAATTTAAAGCGAAAGAGAACGTTGGTGGAGAAGGAAAGATACTTGCATTACAAGAAAGGGGCGTTCTTCCAAGGCAATTGCTCACGCTAAAACCCTACTTCGTAAGGCCCGGCAAACCTGTTGCAAGGTGATGAGCCGAAGGGAGTTCGTACAAAAAAGAAATCGATGGTCGCTAATAGCAGCATCAGCGACAAACTCGCCGGCCGGGGGGAAGAGACCAAGAGGAAAAAAGAGCAAATCGAAGAAGCTGAAACAACACAACTAAAAGGAATAGGAAAAGCAAAAACGAGAGGATAAGAGAAAGTAATAAGGGAAGGAGGGCCAAGCCGGCTAAGAAACTGATGGCGAGCCGAACATAGCAATCGAGTTCTCTTGGACCGAGCAGGGAAATCTCATCACAATCAGGCAACAGTTTCCTGAAGGATACTCAGCCGGATCGAAAAATCGCAAGACGATTCACACCGACGTGATTGAAACAAAGGGATCTGCAACCAAACCTCGAATCTCTAAGATGTCTGGCCCAGGGGACACAGGGACCAATCTAAAAACAACTATCAGAAATAGTGTGGGGAGGGGGATCGAGGATGATCGAAAAAGAAGAAAAAAGCAATTCAGTATCAGAAAAAACCCAACAAAAAAAGAGTAAGGAAAAGAAACAGGAAAAGACTACTGCGGAACCTGACTTCAGGATTAAATCGCAACGCAAAAGTCTGCGAAAGAGGGGTGAAGAGGAGATCCATATATCTTTGGGGGAGGGATGGGACGTAGTGCGCTGAAAAGCAAAGAAGTCGATGAAGGAAAAATGGGGGGGAATTGAGCTTCGTTGGCTCTGCAATGAAAAAAGAAAAAGACTTCGACTCAGGACTTTTAAGAAAACCTTCAAGGAGGGAGGGACCGGAACTGGTTCAAAGGAAAATATTACGACAATTGAAAAAGCGCGACTATTAAAGAAGGGTTGGTTGGGCAGCCGGGCCCGAACAAAAATCAAAAAAAGGGATCTCACAAAACAAGCCCCGCCCGGGAAACTGAGACCCGCTCCAAACCAAAGGAAACACCCCGAAAAAAAGGACGAGGACATCGGGGGGGAAGAGGGTGCCACATCGTCCAAAAAGAGGAAGGCCTACGATGCAGGATTGGCTGGCAGGAGAGCTAAAATAACAGGCAAAGGATGCTGGCAAAGGGACTTCGAATAGTGTCAAAGAAGGGGGAAAAGGGTAATTGAAGCGCCAAGAATAGGAAAAAACGGACGGGTTCAGGAAGTCCACAGAAGCCAAAACCTTCAGTAGGTACGCAGCGGTGGGGAGCTGCTAACTCTCCTGTTGTGCAAAAAGGTAAAGGTCGGGACTTCGCAAAAAGGCCATACCGGGGACACGACCAACGTCGCGCGCCTCGTGCACAAACGACCGGATAGGGGAAAGCCAGCCAATTCAGAAGGAGGTACTAAGAAATTTTGGGGCAGTGCAGAAGAACTGGCGAACCCAGGAAGTCATGACTGATGAAAAGAAGAAGGATGCAGGAAGGGATAGAGGAGAAGGGCGGCTAGCGGAGATGACGTGAAAAAAAATCATCTAAAAAAGAACAAGAAACCCGAAAATAAACAAGAGACAGGGTTGCAAGGTTCCGGAGACTTGCCACGGAAGTGAGAGGAGAAAGGGCTTGGGGGATGGTCAGAAAAAAGGAAAGGATCAGGCTTGGGAAAAGAACGAATATTGAAGAAAAGAAACCTCGGAGAGAAAAGAGAAGGAAGAGAGACACCGTGCGAGAAAGAATCACAGCCGGTGGAAAGGCGTAAAACGAAGACGTTTATGGGAAAAGAATAGCAAAGTGGGGCAAAAAAAAAAGGCGGCAGGGAGACAGCACAAGAAAACGCTCATAAACAGGCATCGAAGGAAAGTGGGAAGGGACGCCCAAACAACAAAACTCAAGAGGAAGACAGGGTAAGGAAGGAAACAAAAAAAGGGAAAAAAGAGAGGGGGGGGAGACTTTACCAGAACGGAGTAAATTGAGGAGTGCCCCCAGGAAAGAAGGTTTCCAGGGCAATTTCAAATAAACCAAAAAGCAACAAAGGGTAAGTGGCTCCAAGAGGGGGGGAGGAAAGGTTCAGGCAAGGCGGAAAAGATCAGCCGTTAGGTTCCCATCCATAAACGTAGGTCAGCTCAGGGGGAACAGGAGGAGGTTAAAATCTTGGCCTTAAAGAAGGGAAAAAAAGCATTAAGGCACTCAATCTGCTAGGAACCTCTCTCGATGGTTAGGAGCAGCAACAGGGTCGAAAGGTCAAAAGAGAAGGGTTCATGCGCCATGGAAAAGGGGCAGTTTTGGCACACGCGCATGGGGGGAAGAAAGGAGGGCAGGCAGGAAGGGGGGGGGGAACTTAAAATACAGAAAGAGAACGGGGGGGGGAATAGGTTGGAGGGTTGACGGAATTAAGGGGAGCAAAACTCCTTTGGGCCACACAGAAATGCAGAGCGCAGAAACCAACAAAAAGTACCGTCATTTGGGGGGAGACTATGAAGGTAGGCCTCGAGCGAAGAGGATAAACCGGCAAAAAAATCCATGCTCACGTCGTCACAATCGCCGCCTGCAGCCTGATGGGTAAAAAGGAAGGCAAGCTTCCATCTAGACTCTCCCTTTGGAGGGGGGAAAAAGACAAAAGTCAAAGGGGGAGAAGAACAGTCCTCGTAAAAAAATAGAGGGGAAGGAAGTCGGGTCACGGTAACCGTCAAAAAGAGTGGAAGCAACGAGGGGGGACGGGAATCCACATGAGAAGGAAAAAAAAAAAACGGAAGGCGATCCGCCGATAGACTAAAGGGGAACACATCGGGGGGGGAAATAAGCATCCACATGAAAGAAAAAAAAGGGGGAAAAAGGGACGGAGGAAACCGAAGTTCCGTGGAGAAAAGGACAACGAAAAAACAGCGCGAACCGCGCCGAAAAGAATAGGAAAAGATTCATCGTCAGACCGCGGACAATCATCAAGTGGCTGAGTGAGAAGGACTGGATTGGGGGGGAAGGGCATTATCCTGGGAGGGGAAGGGCGAGGCAGGCAGGGAGGAAAACCCGTGGGTTGTTAGAAAAAAGGAACTGCACGAGGAAAAAAAGCGGGGAAACAGGGAGTTAAGGACGCAACTTGCGTAAAAGCTCTTCTGTGAAAGTACGGCAAAGAAAAAGACGTCCTTCTCAGACAACAAAGCATATTAGGGAACAAACGGAGTCTCACAAGAAAGAAAAATTTTCGCCCCATGACGCTTTAGTAAGAGACAAAGTTGGGGGGGGGGAAAAAGCGTTAATAGCACGATAGACAGGCATCAAGGGACTTCCTGGCACCACGGAGAGGAGGGGGGTTGAAAGCAAAAGATAGGGAAGGATTTGGATGCGGTTTCTCAACCGCCTTAAAAAAAATCACCAATAAAAACAGTTCCAAATTGAAGTAATCGGACAGCGAGGGGGGTGGGGGAGGACCTAAAAGCTTCAGAAATCAGACTGAGGAGAAATACGAAAGGCGGGACAAAATCCGAAAAGGTAAGACGACTTCAAATTGGGAAGGAGGGAACCGAAGTGTATTAATTGACGGTGCCGTGGTCCTTTGGGTCAGGGGGGGGTGGTTGATCACTCAGGTAAGGAGCAAATCTAATCGAAAAAAAACACCGTAAAGATTAGGAAAAGAAGGAGAGAGCTGGGTGAACCTGATGGAAAAACACAGAAAAAAGAAAAAAGGGACAAACTCAGGATGGAAAAAACGGGGCGACAATAAAAAACTGTAATCGGCGGGAAATTTGGGAGTATTTGGGGGAAAAGCGAGATTGGGGGGAACCTGCGGAAGAATCACCCGAGATTCACAATACCGCGCGGCTCGAGAAAACATTACTTCAGGGGGGAAGTTCTTAGCGGGGGAAAAGGCGGGCGGACAGGGGAGAAAAAAGGACTCAACCTCCTTACCAGACCAATCTATTTGTAGGGAAAAAAATCTGGAAGTTGGTCAAGAGCTAAGGAAGTGAAGCGATCAGAAAACTCTCGAAAAAGAGGGATACCTTCGGCAAGGCGAAGTGTCTCAGAAAGGGTTAATATCCGTGGGGCAAGGAAATATTGTTGGGGGAAAGACGTGGTTAAGGAAGGCATCAGAATCCCGAAAGGAAGACGACTGAAGAACAATAGAAAAGTGTGCACCTCAAGTGAAGAAGGTATCGACACACAAAGGAGCAAGAGGCGCAGGAAGATAACCAATGATTCGAAATAAGGCGGCAAAAAAAAGGAATTAAAGAAAGCAAATCACACAGGAGATTTAACGAGGCGGAAATGCAATCGCTTTTGAAGAATGAGGGAAGGGGGCGAGCTGTTGGAAGGAATCGACTGAAGAAGGGAGAAAGCGAATAAAAAAAGGCGATCATCAGGTGGGAGAACAGATTGGAACCAGACAAAAAAGTCGAAGAAAGAAACCTTAGGCATGAGAATTTGGGGAAGAACGGGAGTCTTAAGCAATGGTGAAAAGAAAGGGGAAGGGAAAAGAAGCTTTAAACACAGGGGGAGAGGGAAAATCGGACAGTATTGACAGGGAAAAGGAAAAAAAAGACACACAAACCTGGAACAGTCGGGAAAGAGGAAAACCCAGGCATGTCAGAAGAAGAGATGCAAAAAAAAGGCCCAAGTCGTGCTTCATTCGCAAAGTCGACGGGGAGCAAAAGTCTTTTGGAAGGGGATCACGACGCAGGAGACGGGAAGGATAAAAACGGTAAGAGAGGGAGTGGGAGCTAAGAGGCATGAGAGGGCTGGACAGAGAAACTAAGGGAAAAAACAAGAAAACGTCAGGCCCAGCTCATCGAAATTTGGGCAGTGAAAAGCCTAATCTGGGGAAAAGAGGAAATGGTAGAAAAGGACGGCGTAAAAGAAACAAAAAGGAGTCGACAAAGAAAAAGAGAGGGGTGACGGGAGACTTAAGGACATCAGGCGAACATTGGAGCAGAAAAAACATCGAGTCGCGGGAAGAGAGCAGATGCAGAACAGGTGAGTTTCGAAAGTGCAAGAAAGAAGAAGGAAGGGAAACGAAAACTGAAAGTTTATGTGAGGGAACCGACACGCAGGGAAAGCACGAAAAAATGCATACCTGAGAAAACTTTCGGATTGGTGTTGAAACGCAAAAGAGAACCTAAGGAGGGAACTGGGCGGACGGGAAAAGAAGCAATGAAAATTCTGAAACCGGGGGGGAGGGAGCTGAGTCAAGTAAGTACGCAGAACGCTAGAGCAAGGGGGTGGGTAAACTCAGAGCAATTTATAAAAAAATGCACAGGGTTAAAAGCATTTGTTATTGGAGAATTCAAACCTAGAACGGCATCGGGGGTGAGAATTGAAGATCCTTGTCAAACACTTTTCACGCTTGCGGAGAAAAGGAAACGAAAGGGATAAAAAGAGAACTTTGTAACAAATCGCGGGAAATGTATAAGATGGGTAAAAGAAATGAGGAAGCGCGGAGCTAAAAAGAAAAATAACACTAGGGGAAAAGACCGACCATCAAAACAAAGTCCGTAAACGGCCGGGGACAAGTAGACGAAAAAAAAAACCTATCAGATGGACCTGCAGACGTTAACGGGGTTGCCGAGGAAGGAAGGAAAGCATGATTTGGAAGAAAATCCATCAGGAGAACACCGGAGAAGCACTTCCGGCGAATACAGAAAGACCTGAGGGGTCAAGTCAACGCCTCGGAATGAAAAGAAATCGCTGAAAGGAAAAGGGGGGAGGATCACGTGAGGGAAGAAGGGACTTCAAAGGAAAGGAGTGGCAAGGAGAGCGAGAGGAACTTGTGGGAGGGGGAAACTGCACACGCGTCACGGCAGAGGGGCAACGCAGAAGAAGGATATGCCTCTGCCAAAAAAAAAAAAAACCCCACAAAACCACCCCCCACAACACCAAAAAACCACAAAACCACACAACCCCCAAACCCAAAAAAAAAAAACCCCCCACCAAAACAAAAACCCAACCCCCCAAACCACCAAAAAAACCACCACCCAAAAAAAACCAAAAAAACAAAACCACCCAACCCAAAAAACAAACCCACCCCCCCCAAAAAAAAAAAAAACCAACCACCCCCCCCCCCCCCAAAAAAAAAAAACCCAAAAAAAAACACAAAAAAAAACCCCCCCCCCCCACCACCCAACAAAAACAAACCCCCCACCAACCCCAAACCCCCCCCACAAAAAAAACCACCCAACCCACACAACCCCAAAAACAACAACCCCAAAAAACCCCCCACCCCCACCCCAAAAAAAAACCCCAAACCCACCCCAAAAAAACCAAAACACAAACACAAAAACAAAAGAACCAAACCCCACCCACACCCCCAACAACCACCCAAACCCAAAAAAAAAACCCCCCACCCCCACCAAAAAAACCCCCAGAACCACCCCCAACCACCCAAAAAAAACAACAACAACAAGGTGAAAAAGCAAGTCGGCGTAGACACTAAAGAGAAGGGGGGTGGAGCGGGGAAGAAGAAAAAAGCAAATTGTTTCCGATCGAGTGGACCAACGACAGGATACAGATAAGAAGACACAGGGGGAGGAAAGGAAAACTGAGCGGAAGCATTCAAAAGATTTCAGGGGGGAAGAGCTCAGTGAATAAAGCCTGGAGAAGTCAGGGAGAGAGAGTGGCAAACGGAGAGGCTAACAACCATAAGGAGCAGAGTTCCTCTAAAAAAAGCATGGACGTGGGGGCAGAATGGCTACCGGGGGGGGAACTGTATGGAAAATTAATAGAGTGGATTTCTTCGGATCGGGAAAGGAGGCTAAAAAAGAAGGGTGAGTCGGCTAGATGAACTTGAGAAAAGGACGCGGAAGACGAAGAGAAAAAGAAGTCAACCTTTGGGAGATAAAGAGAGGAAAAGTTAATGAAAAGGGTCATTGGAAACCAAAGCCGACAAATTTAGAGGGAGTTCTAGGGGGAGGGGACCCCCAAGTAAAAATAAAGGCAAAAAGGGGAAAGCCCCTCTCCATCAAAAAGGAAAAATGAAGAGGGAAGAGATTTCATCAGTAAAAGGAGTTAAAGTCGCCGCTGGGGGGGAATGGGGAATGGAACGTGGAGTGATTATTAAGGAAGAGCCCGGCAGATAGAAAATAATACGTGGAAAAAGAGGGGATGGGGATTCTTAAAAAAGAAAAAGGGGTCGGGGGGAAAACACAAACCCCTTTTTGGATATGCCCGCAACTTCAAAGAATCAAGGGTTGGGGGAGAAGGGCAAATACTTGCTGGAAAAAGATTGGATGAGGAAAGGGGAGTGATCGCGAGAAACTGCGCAACAGCAAAAAACCGTGGTGGGATGTCGACAAGAGCAAATGGGACGGGAGGAAGCGGATTCGGATGGGAATGGGGGGGGAGCAGAGCCTCATCAAAAAGAACCGGGGTTGGGCAAGCAAGGAAAAAATAAAATGGCGAATAGAGGGAAAGGAAAGAGAGATAAACACATGAGGGACAAGAAGAGATCAAGACAGGGATTCCTTTGGCTCTCGGTGAAAGGGGGACAAGGGGAGGGGGCAAAAGCAAGCGCTCGAGAAAAAACTAGCAAACAGAGGTAAGGTCGATTGAACCGCAGAATGGAAGCACAAAAGAAAAAAAAGTTCTGAAGGGAGGAGGAAGAAGCGTGAGAGGAAATCGTGCCGGCCGAGGAAACCTGAAGGAAAGGGCAAATGTATCTGCGAAACCAAACAAGCGAGGTCGCCCACAGATAAAAAGAACACAGATAAGAAAAGAAAAAAGGTCGGACCACTGGGTGGGGCGGGAGTAGAGGCAGACGATAAAGAAAGAAGGAAAAAATAAAAGCAACAGGAAAAAAAAAGCCAATCAAAAGAAAAACACCCAAGAGGGAAAGTCATTTAATGAAAAAAGAAGTCCGAGAAAAGGTGTAATGATGGACGGAGGCGAGCGCTTTTATGGGGGAAAAAGATGCGTTTCTCCGTGGCAGACCAAGCTGGGAAAGAAAAAGGCCCAGATAAATTCTGGGGATACTTCGGGAAGACAAGAAAGGGAGACGAAATTAGAACTGGGAGGTAAAATTTCGGTGGCGGGCCGGATGGTGCACAAAATAAATTCGACAGCCCTTTGAGATAAAATCCAAGAGGGGAGGGGGGGAACTACCAGCGATAAAAGAAAATCCATTCGAACGAAATGGGAGCAACAGCACAAAACGTTAAGAAAACGTCCCAAAAACAGTACCTGGTCAGGAGAAGACGGCGAGGCAACTCGAGAAGGGGAGGGGGGAAAATTCAAAAAAAGAGCCGAAAGGGGAAGAAGCGACCAAAGATTGAATTTTCACAAAGCATTGAAAAGAGAACAGGAACATGAAAGGAGGACTAGGCAGGATTGCCTACTCAACAGCAAGAAGGTTGCTATCATTAAGTTAAAGGGGGAAAAAAAAAAAAAAATGTTTTCGACAGTCAGCAAGAGCCAAACCTTCAACGTTCTATAACCTCGATTAAAGCCGCAAAAAGAGGAATGTGCCAAGCAGGCCCTGGAGGCAAGTACACAGAAAAAAAGAGTTCAGGGGGGAAGACGAAACGGATGACGGCGCACTCGTACACAATCAATGGAGAGTGTATCAACCGCAGATTAGGAAAGGGCGGTGACGACTCCATCACTTTTTGGTGACTTGCAGATAGGGAAATGAGGGGAAAAAAGCTCAGAAAACTGTGGACTTAGGAGGGAAAAATAACGGGAGGAAGCGAAATGAGAGAGGAGGGAAAAAAGCAGCGGAGGGGATTGATGGAAAGATCTTCCCATCCTTATAGAGCAAAAAACCTCGAGAGAGGACAGGTTTTGGAAACAGATTCATATGCCAAGAAGGAAAGGACTGGGAGAAAGGAGTTCATAACAATTGGGGAAAAAAAAGTTCTTGAAGACAAGACGTCAGACTGGGGGAAAAAGTAAACACACATCGAAGGGAAAAAAACGAAAAGGTGAGTAGAAACAAGACATCAGAAGGACTTATCCTAAGGAAGGGGGGGAAATCAATAAGGGGGGGAAAAGAACAGAGCTGACAGATTTTGGAACGATACAACAAACCCATGTCGCAAAAAAGCTGAGAAAAAGGAGGAACAAGAGGATACCAAACCAAATGCATAAGAGAGGGAGCCTGTCCTTGGGACAAAAACGATTGTCGTTTTGGAAGACTTTCCCAAAGCGAAGTGGAGGACCGGGACCCCCGAAATCTTCAAAGTAGTTTCCTGGGAAGGGAAAAAAACAGCCCAAAGAATTCTCATCGTTGGAAGGTCTTGACTCCCGAAGGACATCCAGAAAGGGGTGCCCAGAAAAGAAAGCTTATGGGAAGGGGAAAGGGTCGCGGGAGAGTGACTTGGCCGTAGAAGAGAAAAAGAAACACTCAGTGAGCAATCTTCGAAAAACGAGCGAGGTTTCAAGTTCTGGCAGGACGACGGGAATGGGAGGGTGGAGAAAACACAACGGAGAGATTGCAGTTGGGAAGCACATTGGCATTTTGTGCAACGCGAGTGGAGAAGAATAAGGGGAGATGGGAAAACTAGGAAGGAGAGTTTAAAAAACATCTCCCCGAGAGCTGGGGGGGGAACGGGGGGAAGGGTTTGAAGGAAAAAAGGTGAAGTAGAGGAAGGGGGGAAGGCAGCCCAATAAGGCAGAGGGAACAAAACGCAACGGGCAGATCATTTTGGTGCTCAGGAAAGTTATGCAGAGGACGGGAGAGAAAGGAAAAAACAGGCAAAAGAAGAGGAGCCAGGATTGTCACTCAGCCAAAAAGGCACACTGGAAGGGTGGGGAAATCAGGCGTGGCCTTAATAGATTACATCGAGACACTTCCTTGTGCGTGGACAAGAAAAAGAGAAAGTCATCACAGGGAAAGGAAAAAAAAAAAAAGAAAGGGGGGTCCTGTAAAGACTTCGACGGGCGTACGCATTCAGACTCAAGATTGAAAAGTCGACGTAGGCCAAATTAAAGAGAAATGAGACTACGGAGAAGAGTCCGGACTGAGCAAAGGAAAAGAGGGGTCAGAAACCAACATAATAGGAGATCACAACTTTTTTAGGAGGAGGACCGAGCTGTACCGGTAAGCTCACGGCATCGAAAAAAATCAAGACTCGCTGCAAGAAAAATGAGTGGAAAAAGTATGGTCAAATGGCCGAACCGCGAAAACGAGAGAGGGGGGAAGGAGTTCATAAAAACATTCGAATGGGGGTTAATGAGGATCCTTTTGACTTGAAAGGTGGGGGCAGCGAAGATAAAACCGGGGGGTTAATCCAGAAGTCAAGGAGGGGACACCCAGGGAGGATCTTTATTCGTAAAAGAAGGCACTAGAGGAGGCAGGGCTTCTGGAAAAAAGGTCCCTTTAAAAAAGCGTAATCTACATGAACAAAGAAGAGAACAGAACCACGAAAGAAACATAGAAAGAAACTGAGAAAAAAGGAAAGATCAGATCAAAGGCGGTTTGAGATAAGAGCAGAGGGGAGAGGAACCATCAGGGGAAGGGCTCAGGCAATGAGGAGGAAGATTGGTTCAAGAAAGGAGGTTGGCCGAGTGGGGCTGCGGTGCTATCAAGGGAAAAGTAGCAAATTCAAAAAGCAGCTAAAAAAAGAAAAGAAGGAAAGTTGTCGGAGAAACTCGCGGAGGGGAAAGCATGGAAATCTCAAAATTAAGAGATTGAAAAGTTTAAAAACAAACCCTTTAAAACAACGGAAAAGTTGGTTAAAATGGACCGCAAAAATCGTAAATCCTTGAGTGAAGTTCGGGGGTCCGTTGGGTTGGAAAAGAAGACCAAAAGAAGGAAAGAA
>Ga0179593_1433186_pt1 | contig 13854 bp, 10 predicted proteins | sample CZODoug2_1_08_16_FD_185931 | JGI IMG/M metagenome (GOLD analysis project Ga0179593, IMG submission 185931) | Vadose zone soil fungal communities from Angelo Coast Range Reserve, California, USA - CZODoug2_1_08_16fungal (PacBio error correction) | ecosystem: Environmental > Terrestrial > Soil >...
CACACCGTGCGGGATGGAATCATTTGAAGTTGGCAAGTGAGCCACGGGGAGGTCAAAGTAGGGAAGGGCAAACCACTCTTGAGCTCAAGGTCGCCTCATTCGGAGATGGTCTTTGGAATGAGAGGAGTGGATGAAGAAAACTAAGTCCCAAAAAACGGATTTTCGCGGTTGTCAAAAACACTTCATTTTGGAAAACGGGGGTCCTTCAAGCCGAACGTCCCATTAACGGGAATTCCGTGTTATCGGGAGTTTGGAGGAAAAACTCTGGAGAGAAACATCGGAAAAATTGGCCTTTCTTCTGTTGTAGGGGCGTCTCTAGGAATCCTACCAGAAGAGGAGACGTCTCACGTGCGGTCGAGAAAGAGGGAACATCTAAGGTAAGAAAGTAAGAGGAAGCAAACATATCATAAACCCCGTGATGAGGGAAAAAAAATCAAAAAGCAACAACAGCGGCGGAGGGGGAAATCAAGCTTGGGCGGAAAAAAGAAACCGCCCATCGTCAGTCAAATCTGCTTAAGAGAGAAAAATTTCAGGTAAGAGTTTGGAAACGAGGAGAAGGTTCAAGTAAACTCGCGGGGATCATGGCAACTACCCGAGAAAGTCGAAGGAATCATACTACACCAGATGGAGTGAGTCGGCTTCTGTAAATCGATGGGGGCCAAAATTCTGAAAAAAAACGTAAAGCTCGATCGGGGAACCGCTCCGCAAGGAGAGTAACAATGCGGAACGTCAGCAAGGTTGTAAGAGAAGAAACCACAACTGTCAACAAAGCAGGCGCAAAGTGTAGGAGAAGTTGCAAGAACCAGGTGGTCCAGCGAGGGTGGGGAGGGGACCCCATGGGGAGAAATATGGGCAGAAACGACCTCGGGAAAAAATAAAGGGGTGAAAGGGCGTTTGCAGAAAAGGCTCTCATGAACTGAGGCCTTGATGAAAAGATAGGGGTGATAGCTGATGTTACGCAAGAAAAGGGAGCGCTGCTGCGAAAAGATTTCAAGGGGATAAACTACTAAAAGACCAATGTGGCAGACAAATAAAAAAGATCGCGGCTTCGCAAAAAACCATTCCCCGGGCAGGATGGTTCACTTCGAAAAATGCAAGAGAGGAGAAGGAGTCTTAACAAAAAAGGGAGACCAGCAAGAGAGAACTCTGAAGCAGTTTCTGAGGGGGAAAAGAACCTGACAAAATATTGTACGTGCAGGCGGGGGAAGTTCACACTTCAATCATCTCAGGGAAGGTGGGAAAGGACCCGAAGAACCTGCTTTGAGGACAGGAGAAGAGACGTTTGGAACCTCCTCAACGGGAGTCCGGACAGGAGGGAAGTGGGCAAGGGGACAGTCGTTTCGTTCGGTTAATTGACTCCGAGGGGGGAAAGGAACCTACAAAAAGAAAGAAGCTTGAGTCTCCCTTCTGCATCAAACCTGGTAGGAAGAAAAAGACACCGGTCAGAATCCGCAATCATCCGGAAGTAATGGTGGTTGAGGAGCACTTCATGACCGGAGCGCACCGTCGTAGCCGGGTAAGGAACGGAACAAGTAGTGAAGGGGAATAAGCAGAAGAGGGGATCGTTTAGAAATCGGTCGTTTGCATTCCGCGGGAGGTGCTAGAGGCTCTTTTTCCGCTGTGGGGGAGGAGACTGATGGTGAGAAAAAGGCATGGGGGAACTCAGCAACTCCGTCCCCGTATGGGGGAAAACGCGTCAAGAGAAGGGAAGAAAACTTTCTCCAAACGGGAGGTTAGATCATGGGGAAGGAGAGCACGCGGTGCAACGCGGAGGTGTATGTTCAGACTATCAAGAGGTAAATCACAGGAGGAGTCCACCAGTGGCGATCTTTTGGAGGTTAATGCGCAGTTTGAACGTATCTTTCCTTCAATAACGCCGGGTGGGGAGGGCTGAACGTTCTGAATAAAAAGGAATGAGCAGTGGAGGAAGAGAACTGTAGAGAGAAAAAAACACAACGGTAGGTAAAAGGGTCTATATCCATAGGACGCGTCGTTCACCGGCTCACAGGTGAAATCATAAAGGTCCGCCCGCGCAACGAGACGAACCTGAAACATGATCTCGGGGTCAGGGAACATTAAAAAAATCCCCGCATCGGAAGGGTGGTGGAATTTATCAAGATCTCTAACTCTAACTCCTCTTGGGAAAAGGCTGAGGAGAGTCACCAAATATAACGCAAACCGGGAGTGTAGTCAAGGCGCGTGGTTCAAACCCTGGAGGGAGGGGGGTATCGGAGCGTTCCAAGAAGAAAGAAAGAAAAGGAGACGAAAAAAGCGGGCACGAGAATCATAAGGGGGAACACTTCAGTAAAGAGAGGGTGATAACTATCAACCCTCTCGAGGGGGAAGAGCAGCTTCTCTCTTGCGCCTCCGTGTTCTAAGGGGGGGAGTAACCAACCCGGTGGGAGGAAGAGGAATGAATAGGGAAGAACGAACCAAAGAATATAACAGGAGGAAAAGTTAGATTTGAAGTCCAGGTTCCACAAGGGGAGGGGTTAAAAGATGTTTTTTGCAAGTGGGGAAAGGCCGAGGACAGGAGGAGGCAACGGACAGCAAGCAACAAGTCGAGAGGGAGGAACTACTAAACGGATTTTCCTGCCAATTACAATTAAACGAGGCCGAGACGACTTTAGACGCAAATAAGAGTGGCCGAACCGCAGATTTGTTCTGATTGGCCCCAGAGGAAAAGGAGTCAGAAAACTGCACCAAAGGGACGACGGGATGAACGCAACAGATGCCTAGAAAGAGGGAAAAGGTCCGATAATGCGAAGGAGTTGTCGCAAGGAATAGTGTGCAGGTGGTTATCCGCGCGTTAGAAGCTACTTTCCGGGGAGCGCCAAGGGCCAAGGGGAGCTCTCGACTCTGAACCGCTGAACGTTCTGGGGGGGGGGAGGGGCTAAGGACTCGAGGCGGGGGCGTTGTCGAACAGTCTGTTTATCGTGAGAACTACAGGGGGTCCCAAGGGCAGAAAACTGCGCAATGAGGGGGAGAATCATACAAGATCACCAAGACTATTAGATGGAGGGAGGGAAAGCTTGTCACGAGGGAAGCGGGGAGGAACACAGTTAAAAAGGGAAGGGGCGCGAGTCGGGAAATGGGGGGCCGCCAAGGGGGTTTAACATCGAAAACATCTCGCGAAAACCTTTCCTTAACGGAAGAAGAGAAGGCGCGCTTTTTGATACCAGAAAGCAGGGCAATGGGGAAAAGGAGACTCAGGGGGGTCAAAAGACGGGAAAACAACAGGGGAAATCCATAAGGGGGGGCCGCGGGTAACACTAGAGAGATTAAACGTCGCGGGGAAAGAAGCACTTCCCAAAGAGAGCGGGACCAGCACAAGAACTCGTCTTGGAATTCTAAGGAAGGGCCGCATTTCTAGTTCAGAACGCGGGAAACCAAGGAAACAGCGGAGTCACCTCCTAATGTCGCCTCAAACGCGGGGGAAAAATAATTAACGTCGTGAGCGGCGGCCAGAAGGAACGCAGAGGTGAGAGGCGTCTTCTTTGATCTGGGGGGATGCGGAGAAGAGAGGAGGGGAGAACGCTGAGGGGGAAAAAAAAGGAAGAGGTTTCCAACCGAGTGATGCTGGGGGGAAAGGTTCTAATGGGGGAGGACTATCTCTGGTCAAGACTTCACCCACAAAAAAAAAAGCAACACGGAAGGGAGGGGTCAAGATGAAGAGCGGGAGACGTGAAAAAAAGCCATACCTAGACAAGGCGCTGAAAAAGAACCGGGATGCACCGAGCACGCCAAAGACGATCACGAAACTTGTCAAGTCATGGGAACCCGGAGAGGCGATGAATGGTCTGTGGTTAAAAAGAACCTGCCTGGCGGGCGTTCAACAAAAGGAAGTAAAATAGCTTTTTGCAAAGTTTTTCAGTCAGCCACAAATCTCAAAAAAGTGACAGGGACATCGTCGATCCTTGGACGTCTCTAAGAAGAAGAGGAGCTGGGGGTGACTGTCTCGAACTACATACAGGAAAAAACTTGGGGGGAAAGGAAAGCGGCAGAAGAGACGGATTCTGCTGCCTGAAGACCTCCTCTAGGAGGAAGAAAGCAGATGTCTCTAAGCCAAAAAACGAGGGAACGTGCGCGAGTAAAAAACGTCAAGAGGACTGGCCTTACGATAAGAAGGACCAATCTATTGAGGGGATCTGGAATATTCCATCACAGAAAACTGGCTCGGAACCTAGTTGACGGACAAGAAAGCCGCTCGGGGGAGGAAAAAGTCCAGCTTTGTACGGCGAGGGAATCCAAGTAAAGAAAAGAAGGGCTCCAAGAGCACGGGGGACCAAAAAAACATCGCAGAGGGAAAACTCGGGCGCTTCGATCGGTAACTTCGGAAGGAATGAGAGGCTAATGTCTACTTTCGCGCTAGGGGGACAGCTGTGGAGTCGAAGCGCAAGAGAATACGAAGGTCTTCATCGTCAATGCAGGGTATCAGCAGGTAGGACGATCCGCACCTGCTTGTTACCGGGGGCGTTGGAAAAGAAAGAAGTTAATATTATCTGAGGAAGGGGACCACCTGGGAAAGCTGAAACAGGGGAATCTGAAAAATGTGCAGTTGAAGGCGTGGGAAAGTGGGGATGACGTCTTCATCTTCGACATATATAACATAAAAAACAGATGAAAAGGGAGGACGCTTCAGTCACTTCAATAAAATTGAAGCATTAAAAGAGGCAAACGGACAAAGGGAGAGCCCTTTGAAAGGGGGTAAGGAAAAAATAAAAGGTTAGAAGCTGGGACTGCAACCGTGGGGCATGAACAAGAAAAGAAAGGGAGATGCGACACGGGATCGAAGTGACATTTTCCGCTTCGGGGGCGGTAGATGAGTCTCGCTCACCCGGCCAAAACGAAGGAATGCAATTAGGGAGGATCATGACTGGATAAAAAGTTCTATACTAAAGGAAAAGGGGAGCTACGTCTGCGGTTGTCACGCTCTTGTTGGATTGGGAAGGAGGACCCCCTTGGAGAGCAAAGAGAGGGAAGGTACAAGTCTTCACAGGGAAACAACAGCTGACAAAAAAAGAGGCAACTGTACGACTGAGAAGTGGTTCCAATGAAAAGGCAGGGCATTGGCTGAGGTTATCTACGCACAGAACGCGCTCCATCCGCCTCACTTGTCTGACGTGGTTGGAATCCAATAAGGGGAGCATTAAGGATTTGGCAAGTGGGGGGGAAAGAGTCTCTTTAGGGGTACGCGCCTATCCAACACCCAAAAACCGCGCGGCTCAGCGACCGCGCACTCCGAGCAGAGGAGTGAGGGGAAGGGAGGGAAAGGTCTGAGAAACGTCTGCCACACAGGAGGAAGGGGAATGTCGAGAACCAATCCAAAGGAACCGAATAGCTCTAAAGAGAAACGCCTGGACTTCCAAGTGTAAGGAGGGAGATTCTGCCGAGAGAGGGGGAGTGAAGTAAGCGAATGGCCCTGGTCCAAGGGAGTGGGACGGTCGGACTTCAAAAACGCCATCCGCGGCGACGTAGAAGAGATCAGTCAACGTCTTTAAACATCGATGTCACGAACAAAGAAATACATAAGAAAACCTCTCGAGGGAGAAAAAAAAGAGGAAAAGCGTAGGCCGCAAAACCAAGCTAGCGGATGGGGAAGGAAAAAAGTGGATAATTCCCCAATCAATCAAAAAAGACCAGGAACAGAGGGCGGGCCACATATAAAAGAAGGGAATAAGAGAAGGGGAACAGCGGACACTTACAAGGAGGTGACTACGGGGGGTGTCGCCAGTGCTGAAAGACGGAAACCGGCATCCGTAGATACAAACCGCTGAGGTGAAAAGAGGAGCTGAGGGGAAGATATATGTGAAATCGGCCCGCGACGTAAACATCTCGATCCAGGGGGGGGAACCAAGTGCAGATGGTTCACTCTTTGGAGCAAAAGAAATTGGACAGTTGGACGCGAATGCCAACCAAAGGGAGGGGGAACCCTCAGGCGCGATGCGATTGACCAGTCAAAGAAGAAAAGGGGTTGAAGAGAGGTTTGTTGTGAAAACTGATGGCTGCAAATGCCAGGGCAACTAACTCAAAGAAACTGTCAGGTGAGAGTTCAGAACCGCGCCTCTTCAGCGATTGAGGGAAGGAACTTTCATTCTTGGGGGGGTTATCTGCGCCAAAAGGGAATGAGAGCGTGAAAAGATCGCACTGGAGGTTGAAAATGGGAGGAAAAATCGGAAAAAAGGGGGGAAAGTCAAACACAAGGATTGAAGGCGGACCCCGTTAAAGGCGGTTACCTGGCCATATGGTAACTTGAGAAACACCTGTGAAAGGCGCGGATAACAGGAGGGGTACAAAGATCAGGGACAAAGACAGCAACTCCTTCAGGGGGATTGGTCGAACCACATGGGGGGTAAGCAATTCGTGAAGCCGGGTGCAGGGCAGCACTCCAGAAGAACGGGGCGATGAAGAAGGAACACGAAGCGATGTTCGCATGACCCAACTCGCTGCCGATAAAAACGCTGGAGCTCCCTCTACTTAAGGACGAGGAGAGTCGGACTGGTCTGGAGGCTAAAGAGTTATGGTCGGACTAAGAGGGGGGATGGCGAGAGAAGATCCTTCCCTGAAATAAAAAACCGATGGGAGTGAATCCCCATAAAAAGAGTAACAGCTTCGGCACAGAAAAACGGGCCGGAATGGTCTGGGTCGTGACGCGGACGAAAGCAACGCTTCCAGGAACCAGGGGAGTAGCATTGGTAGACCACCGGGGAGGGCACGTAAAGAGGATCTATCACAGAGCAGATGAGCAGGAGGAAGAGCTGAGTTCCCGCATGAACTCGTAGGGGAAACGGGGGGTTTCCTTGCTCGCCTCGCTTCTTTTTAAAGCACAGAACCTATAAAAGGAGGGAAAAGAAAGAGAAGGGCGTCCACAAACCAAAAAAACAAAACCAAAAAAAAAAAAACACGGACTACACTGGGTTGTCAAAAAGTCAAGGGTATTGAGGAGAAAGGTTCGCTTGGGGGCCAAAGAGTCTAAGGAGAAGGCTCGTAAAAACGTCCACGGGCGCCGTCTGGTCTAGAGGTGGGACTGGGTTAATGGACCGAAAGAAGGTGGTTTCTTAAAGGCTCGAGGGGGAGAGGAGAAAGTGAAAGAAATAACCGGAAGGAGCAGGTGGAAAAACGACTAAAGAGCAACTCACAAAAAAAAGAGGAGGGGGAGAAAAGAGATCCTTCTCGTCGTGTTAACAACAGGAGATTGATTCTACCGGTCGACAAGCTCACGCGAGCGGTCCAAAAAGGAGCGAATAAAGGAAATTAAAAAAGCCACCGATAAGCCAGAGGGAGCTTGGGAAACGGGAACGGGCGAACGGAACTCGAACCTCCGCGGGTCAAAAGGGGGAGAGAGCGCGCAAAAGATTTTCATTGGAGTAACAGACGAGCTCGTTTGTAAAGAAGGGGCAGCTGGGGAAGGCGCGGGGAAAAAAAGAATCGGGGGGGAGAGCACGGAGCCTAACGCGGGGGAAAAGGGGAAAAGAACTTGGCATCCGCAGTACCGGGATACGTTTTCCCTACGATCTGGAGAGATATCTTAGGAGAAGGGCAAGACCGTTGGTTCCTCACGGGGGGAAAAAACAAAGAACATGGAGCGGGCCCTGAAGCTGGGTCCGAAGGAAAAAAGGAGGAAGGGGATTGAGATGTGACGGCCGCAAGCGGTGAGGGGGTCTTAACCCCAGAGTGGGGATTCATAGGAGAATAGAACAGAACGGAAAAAAATCACGCGGCGTACTTCGAGAAGAACGGAAATGAAGAAGGGGGAAAGGAAAAATCCCTCGAGTTATTCGGACCGAAAAGTGAAGAGGAAGAGTCAAGAAAAAGAGATTGTGTGACCATGTAGGTCAACCCATCTTCGATTTGAATTGTCTAACCTGCAAACATGAAAGAAGGGGTCTAAAAAAACACCAGATTAATGAAGGGAAAGAGAAAAAAAAGGGAGGGGGCGTCTGTCACGGGGGGGAGAAGGGACGTGTGAAAAGAAGAGGTTTACTCTACTTTACATTTCTCCAAATTGAAGACGAATGCCCTCGTCACCAAGCGGAAAAGGGCTAAGGACGACCGCAAATGGGGGATTTGGGTTTCCGCAAAATTTCGGGGTGGAAGAGTGCCTCAAAATGAAAAAGAAGTGGAGATCTTCGGAAAAACCAAGGCGGGAGACATCACAAGATAACAAGACGATGCAGAGAAAACGAAGCTGTCTATTTACAGAAAAAGCGGGAATGAGCGCTTAGGGCACCAGCCGTGGCCAATGGGAATGGGAGAAGGGGGTAGTACGCGAATTGGAAAGCCCGATTGGGGGAAAACATACTCAACCGACTTGGTCCGGAGGAAACGGAAGAAGCGATATCTCTGGGATGGGATCACCAAACCGGGGGCGGGGGGAAACGTAAAAAAAAAACGTGCAGGCTGGCAAAACGCGTTCCAATAAGCCCGCCTTTCTTCCGCGGGGAACAAGATCGACGGTCCGGACGGCAGGAAGGGAGGCTCAAAGGGTTTGGGGGAGAGGTCCAGAAGCGCCATATCAGCTACATAGGGGTGGATTCTAGGACGACGAGGGTCTAGGGGCAACCTGGCTCCCCCACTTAATCAGCGAGTTCACCGGCCTGGAAGGGGAAAGGGTGGCACGAAGAAAAGGGAGTTCGTGAGACGGGAGGAAAAAAAAAGCCCTTGATGCCAGTCCCTTTTTTTATTCTGGCGAGAAGGAGGTGAACGAGAAGCTATCGGGGTTTCCATGCTAACGAGGAGTCGGGGAACCTAGACCGCTTGCTGCTGGAGGTCGCACTCTTACCGCGGGATGGTCAAGAAAGTTGCAGAGACGCGACGACGAGCAAGGGCCAAAAAAGCACGATGGAGGGGAGAGAAAGCGTCGGGAAAAGAAAAAACCTCAAATGCCAGGTCGATGAAGATGAATTTATAAACCAGCGCCAGAAAAAAAAAAAAAAGGTGAGACGAAGAAGGGGTCAAAGGATATCATGTGCGGATTATGTAGGGAAGGAGCGCGTGTGCATTCCACCGGCTTGTACGGGCTAAAACACGATGGAGGAACGAAGCTCGGAGGGTCAGTCGCCAAGTCCGAGAGGAAAAGACAAAAGAGAGGGAGTCTCTCTTCTCTCTCAGCGAGGAGGGTGGGGGGAGTATCGCAGCGAACGAAATCAAGCCCTGCAAGAGGGAACCAACTGTCCATAAGGAAGGATAGGAGGGCTGAGCCTCCTCTCCGGAGAGCAATTCATCACTTGCGGGGAGTGCGACAGTCTTCAAAGAGAGCGGTAAGAGACGAAACACCTGGACAAAGGAAAAAAACACGCATGGGGAGAACACTAGGCAACAGTGGACTAGGGGAAGGGGGTGGTCGATGGGTGACTACAATTTTAGAAGCTAGAGGGAAAAGTCGGAGTCATTGGCTATAATGACAGCGACGGAATAAGCCATCAACTAGCAAGACCAAAAAAACATCAGCGCAGGAGTCGGACACGAGAAAAAAGGGCGATCTTAAAATTTCTATCCCGAAAATCTGACCGGAGAGGGGGGGGACCCGTTGGGAGGGAGATTGGCGGGCGGGGGGGGGTGCCAGGGGGGGTGGGGGGGGGGGGGGGGGGGGGGGTGGGGGGGGGGAGGTGGGGCGGGGGGGGTGCGGGGGGGGGGGGGGGGGGGGGCAGTCGGGGGGAGGGGGGGGGGGGGGGCGGGGGGAGGGGGGGGGGGGGCGGGGGAAAGGGGGGGGGGGGGGGGGGGGCGGGGGGGGGGGGGGGGGGGGGGGGGGGGGGGGGGGGGGGGGGGGGGGGGGGGGGGGGGGCGGGGGCGGAGGTAGGGGGGGGGGGTGGGGGTGGGGATGGTGGGGGGGGGGGGGGGGGGGGGGGGGGGGGGGGAAGGCCACATGGTCAAGGGACCCGTTTGGGGAGACGGCCGAGCGGCGCAAGGACTAGGAAGGGAACATAAGGGGGGGGAAAGCGGGGGGTAGCGCGACTGTGGGAATGGACGGGGTTGTCAAGAGACAAAGGACGGGGAAGTACGGGGGATTGAGGATTTAAGGGGGGGGCGCCTGGCGAACGTGCCTTCGCGCAAAAAAAAAACGGTTCGTGTGAACTGAAAAGAGAGAATGGGAGTGTCTACTGACTGCCAATCGAAATCCGGAAACTCCAAATCCATCGGGCTAGAACGGCCGAAAAGGTTTAGTGCCAAACAGAATTCAGAACGCCTGCGTACGAGAGGGGGAAGGGTCATAGACAAAAGTCCAAAGAAAAGGGGAAGACACACAAGAATGAGATCGGGGGATTTGTAGGAGAGGAAAAAGAACAACGTCACGAGCCCAGGGAAAATTTCCCGTAGTCGTATAATGAAGGGGAGAGAACTTAAAAGAGGACGCGCAAGGTAGCGGACGGAAAGGTTTGGGTCCCGCTCGGCAACTTATTGTCAAGGGGGGAAGGCATATTCGCGCAAAAAGTCTTCCTTTTAGAAGGAGAAGGGAATCAAAAAGTGAAAGCCCTGATGAAAAGGTGAGAGCGAGAAGGGAGGGCCGCCGCATAAGCTTGTACTTGAATAAAAGCCAAGCTCTGAATAAGGACGCAAGAAACGAAAGGGAAAACGGGGGAGGGAGCACCGAGGAGGAGAAAAGCTAAAGGGTCGGATGCAAAGACTTTGGAACAGCTTGGCGCCGGTACTTTAGTCGTAGAGGGAGGGAGAAAGCAACCCAGCGCTGCTCGGAGAAGAGATTATCGCGAGGGAGGGGGGGCCAAGGAGGTGGCTTCGAAAAATGCCCACGGGGAGCGGTCACGACATCATAAGGGATGGGGAAAAGTCCTAGATTATCTCCTCGGAAGAAGAAGGTCGGGCCAGGAGGAACGGAGGGTGCTGACGAGGGGTTTAGTGTTCACGGGCAAAAGTTGATTCGTTCAATGTCGGACGCTCAGAGGAAGAGGGAGACAAACTCGAAAAGTATCGTCGAGGCGAGGAAAGATACTCGGTCGACACGACAGAGCAAATCCAGAATCGTAAAAAAAATAGGGGTAAATCCTAAACCCCGCAGATCGCAGGACTCCCCGAAAGAAACAAGATTCAGCAGCGGGAAGAAAAAGGGGAGGTGGATGGCCAGCTCACTAAGTTCATGGAACTATGGAGAAAGAGAAAGGCGAGGTGAACATTCGCATGAGGAAATGGTAGGACCGAACCGAGGCTAAGTTGAAGGGGGGAAAGTCGGACTCAAGAAAGTCGGAGTGCTTTCTGGAGGGGGAAAGGAAAAGAGGGGGGGGGGCCGGGCCTTTACCTAGACGTAAAGAAGGTAGTGTGAAAAAACCTTCGAGATGACGCGTTGGATGGGACATACAGGGGAAGTTTACCGGCCGACCTGTCTTTTATCAAAAGAAGAGCGGAAGGAGAGTCGACGGGAAGAAGGAAAGGTTGGACTCAAAAAGGTCGTGTGAAAATGCCATCGCGCACGACCTCGACACGAGGGGGAAGCTGTGGACACGCGAGGAAGCTTCTGAACTGAGAAGGCGGGGGAAGAAATAGGAAAGTCGGGGAGGGGGGGAGACTTGCGTGCAGAAAAGCATTGCGAAGAAAGGGGCGCACGGAGGGGCCATGGGAGGTATCAACTCTTCAAAAAATGGGTGAGTACCAAAAAACACGCTAGAATTGTCTCCGCAGAATGCAGAGGGGGATGCAGGGGTTGTTCACATGAGCAACAGACAAGAGAAAAGAACTGACACAAGGAAAGAGGAAAAACCCGTGAGCTCCTTCGCAGGTGTCTCTCTAAAACTTCAGAGGAATCTGTGGGGGGAATACCGTTTGACAGGAAGGGCATTGAAGACTGGACTGGCGATGGGGACCGGGAAAAGGAAACAGAACCGATTCGGCACATGACTATCACGGCCGGGGGGGAAAAGCCTAAAAGTCTCCTCGGACTCGAGGGAAGGTGAAAAAGAACTGCGGGAGTCAAGGTAGAAGTAACTCATTGGAAGGGAGCCTCTAGCTCCTAGGCACATGAGAAAATTATTCAACACTCTGGGCTGATAACCCGAAAAGGAGTTAAATAGGAAAGCACAGAAAGAAAAAGGGGATCAGGGAGGGGAAAAGTACAGGTTCGGGTAGAATAAACTCAAAGTAGCTTGTTCATCACGGATGACCAAGGGGGGGGCACGGTATAGAAGAGACGAGAGAGGGAATAGTGCAGCAATAAGGGAAGAGGAGGGGAATCTTCTTGCGCGTATCTGCCCTATTGAGGTAGTCCCTCAGGTCGCCGTGATCTTGAGGGTGACGAGAAAAAAAGGACCGCCCACCGGGGTCGCTCTCGGAAGAAAAAAAGGGTTTCAAAATAAGGGAGTTAGAGAAATTGGGAGGCAGCCGCGTTAAACGGGAGGAGGGGAAGTGGAGGGCCTCGTAGAAAAAATGCACGCGCCCACCGGAGGCTAGAGGGACGTGGGGGGTAAGTCGAGAAATCATTGTTCAGAGCTCAGAGGTGGTGAGCTCTTAAGGTTTAGAATTAAAAATGTGGTGAACTACGACGAGGAAATCTAATCAACAACAAAAAGGAAAAAGAGCCGGCTCGTCGTCGTGGCCAGGGCGAGGCCGTGCTAAGGTTCCGAAAGAAAATCCTCTATTTCCGTACAACAAGATCGCTAAAGGGATTACGAAAATCGCAAAGAGGGGAGATGAATGGAGCGAACGACTCAAAAGAGGAAAAGCCGGGAGGTTTCAGCGCGGCGCCAAATTTTCTAAAGAACCGGAGGTTGGAGCCAGTGAGTCCGACGAGGCGGTCGGGGACCAATGACCGCGGCGGAGGGGCTGCGTGCACCACGCCAGATCACTGCAAGGGGGGAAAAGGGGAAAACGAACAGCGCACACGAGAACTACACATCAGAGGAGGAACGAAGCTTTGACGAAAGTCCCCCTCTCTCTAGGAGGATCTCTGCTCCAATCGAAGGTTTCTCGTAAGGACACAAGGGGAGAAAAGAAGGACGGAAACTTAGCTGATCACTACCAAGTAGAACCTCTAATTAGGGGAGAATGTCAAGGAAACAGGGGTCAGAAGTTCAAACGTGTTGATACCAAGTTTATAATGGCAGAGCATCTTCGAGGACAGAAATGGAATTCACATGAGGCTTACTTCCCTAAAGAACGAGGAGCCGGGAATACCAGTGAACGAGAGGGCCTTAGGAGGTCGGACTACAGCACGTGATCTAAGAGGGAAGAAAAGAAGCTTCAGGTTTAGTAAAAAGAAACCACAGACCACGCGAAAAGGGAATTCTTAATCACCCGGCCTGAACGCTGTAAAAAAGGAACATACTGGTAAGTATGCAAATGGAAAGAGAGGGAGGTAAAAGTGGTTGCTAGAAAAGGGGGGTGGCAAGGTTGCGATTCTACGCGACTGTCATGTTCGAAAAGGGACGCAAATAATTCGCGCGGAAAAGGACTCTTTGTGCGGAAGAGAGAGATTTTGTGATGGGTGGCGCCCCACAATTGGATTTTTACTAGGGGACGCCAGCAAAAGCTCCGTGAGAAGCAATCAAAAGGAATAAGGGCTGAACATCCTCAAGAATCCAGTATAGGAAACTGAGAATTCCATAAAATCGATGAAAAGATCGTCAGTGGTCAGAAAAATACGTGGACCGGGGGGGGGTTTCAAGGGTATGTGTGACGGGGGGGGGGGAAGGCACTTCGACCACAGAGTTCTAAAAAAGGTCATAAAGGAAACCTACATCGAGAGAGAGGCGTGATCCGAACGCGGGGGAGGGGGGAATGCAGTACAACGGGGCACGGGGTAGAAAAGAGGTTCAAGCCATCATTAGCAAGAGTTTTCAAGATCGGGAGCCGTAGGAGAAAAGGGACAGATGCTGCCATTTCGAGAGGGGCGAACCATCCACTCACGTT
>Ga0179593_1433226_pt1 | contig 13854 bp, 11 predicted proteins | sample CZODoug2_1_08_16_FD_185931 | JGI IMG/M metagenome (GOLD analysis project Ga0179593, IMG submission 185931) | Vadose zone soil fungal communities from Angelo Coast Range Reserve, California, USA - CZODoug2_1_08_16fungal (PacBio error correction) | ecosystem: Environmental > Terrestrial > Soil >...
GGGGAGATTAATATCGCCGGAGGGGGAGAGCTGGTTTTACCAAATCCGACAGCTCCCAGAAAAAGACTGCTTTGGAGGGAAAAAATCCGCCTCTCCTAAAAACGAAAAAGATGAAATACAGAAAGAAAAAGAGGGTACACGGGGGAATCTCCAAAAAAACCGCCATATGTGCTGAGGGAAAATTGCTTTATATGTCCAATCAATACGCTTACAAGAAGAATCCGTTGATGATAAGTGGAACAAATCAACCTCTGACGGGTCAACCAAAAAGCACCAGGGCTTCCTCTAAACTAAAAGAAAAGAAGTAAATTACGACGCCGCCCGCTTCTCTTGCTTTATGAAGGGGAACACCCGGTAATGCCAGCAGAGAAAGAAATCTGTTCTCCATGCAATGCCAGGCGAAAGAAATCTAAGCCGCTAAAGTCGAAAAGAACTTTAGACTCAGTGGAAAGGGGCTTCGTCACAAATTATTCTATTTAAGAAAACCGACCTTTTGCAGCGGGCAGGCTTATTATCTAGGGAGCTATCGTCCCTTATAAGAAGTGTGCAGGCAGCCCCTGTCCCGGAGGGAACGTGCACAACAATGATCGAAAGGGGCTGAAAAAAAGTCCCTTCAATCGCGGGGAGGGACCTACTATTGTGAGGAGAAAAGGGTCAAGCTCTCCAACCACGGAGAATAAGCGGGGTGAGTAGCTTGGGCAGCGGGAGTTCAATCAAAATGAAACTGAGTCGCATTCGGGAGAGACCATGGGCGGCCAGCCTCCGGTGGAAGGAGACGAAAGGAGAGAATTTTCCAGGAGGGGTAAGGAACTCTACACGGACAGGGGAGATTTCCTGCGATCTTCGTCGCCACAGAAGGAAAAAAAGAAAAGACGGGCAAAGGGAAAAAAACAGGCCATCTTTCGAATGTTCGTAGACTAAAGACACTTCAGGGTGAGTGACTTCTTAACCCGCGCAATGATGCTAAAGGCGGATCCACGGATTCGAGGGAAAATTCAGGAGTCGTCAGTGTTCATACTGAAGATTCGGGCGGAGTAAAGTCGCTGATCGTCCTCGACAAGATCATGACCGCTCGGAAGGGAAAGGAAGACGTTCTGGAATAAGGGGAAGGACCAAAATTAGGGGCTATCACACAGCGAACCGGGGCCGCAAGTTCCCCAGGAAGGAAGGGGAACATTGCGACGAGCAATCCATAAGGTAGGAACAAGCAGTCGGGATGGGATTGATAGAGGGAAGTTTGGGAAATCACGAAGTCTCGGTCGGCTGAAGGGGCTTCCCGAAGAAACCGAAGGAAATGAATCGCTAGCTAGGGATGCTTTTTCGGGAAGAAAAAAAAAGGAAGAAATGAGCTAGATGTCGGGGGAATACTGGGGAGTTTTGATAGTGGTTGTAAAAAAAACGATCGGAACTGAGTATACCATCTTGAACTTCGTAAGTGGGAAGTTGCCTAGTCGCTGAAGTTGGCGAAACTGCGGGGCGGCCTCGCGGGGAATAGGGACCAGGGGCGTCCGGGAACTCCCTTTCCGACACACGAATTGCAGGTGTCGTGACGGAAAATCTCCTGCGACCAGACGGAATTTGAAGCGCACATTCGTGCAGACCCTTATAAACATTGTAATCCGTGAAATCTTTAACAAATTCTAGTTCCGACGTCGGCTTCTCGGTACACTTGAAAGAGAGCGCCAGGAACGACCAAAATGTCCGTCACAAGGCGGAGCCCTGAGTGAGAGGTCTTGGCACAATCCGGAAAAAGACAGGAGCTAGTGTAATAAGACTGAGGAAAAAAAAAGAAGATCCTGGTTGCCGGGACTATGGTCAGCAGGGCGTTACATAGGTCTAGCCGGGGTTGGTTTTCGCTCCTCGGGAAATCGGTTTCGGAGGGGAGGATTCATCGGGCGATGGCAGTGGTCGGGGGAGAGTAGAGGAGAGAGTTCCCATTGTGTCATGGTCTGCGACGACATCTGAAAGTCTAAAGGATTCGGATACACAAAGGGAGAAGCTTCGCTCGCTCGAGGCCACCTCTCTCCTTGACCGGTCTAATGAATAGCAACTCATTCGCGAGAGCTCGTGGTTGCTCGAGATATTAATTAGAGTAAAGTCTGCGTACTAGAAATTACCGGGGTTTTGGCCCATCAGCAGAAGGATGGTGGATCGTCGTCTCGGTTCTCTAGGGGAAAATTCCGGGGGCTCCTCGCTCTGCGAACGTTGGAGGGTCCCCTGAAGAGAGAGCTGACCCATCGTCCTAAAATAAAACGATCGATTAAGTGGCGTGACTGACCTTGTGACCCATAAGGAAGGGGGAACCACCAATGAAGAAAAAAGAAAGGCCCTCGCTTGTTTTTGCGACTTACGGCTGGAAAGGTACACTCCCCTCATTTACCTTTCTCACCCACGCCCGAATTCAGAAAATACGGGGGGGGCGGGGTGCAGGTTGACTTCGGGACAGGGGAATCAGGGGTGGACTGCCCGGAAACAGGAACGTCAACTTCTTTTCACAGACATGGCGTCGCCAAGGGACCATCAGACGGACCTTTCACCTTAGCGGGTATGAGTTCTCTTCTCCGGGCGGACTTTACTGTTCTCCGAATCTTCCAACATCTCTCCCCTGGGGAGAGTTGTATTTTTCTCTCAAGGGACCGCCCTTGAAAGAGAGCTATGATGAGGGGACGGGAAAGTGTCTAATACAAAATAAATTATTTTAGTGTGATGTCAATCGAGGAGGTACCTACTTTCAGAGCTTGGCCCAGTCAATGTCGTCAGGAGAGAGCTCAACAACCAACACTCCGGTATTAGGGAGGTAGATTCCTTCCTACCTTCTTGGCCGGCAAAAAGTCATGGAAGGCAAGCGTCGCTAACTAAGTCGAAAAAGGAAAAATAGTTTGGTTCTTCGTACTAACCGAGCCTTTCTAGCGCGCCCGGTCTGGGGACCGAGTAAAACCTACTACCCGAAAAGGGGTAAAATTACTGTGGAAGGGGAGAAAGCGAAGTGTCCACGGAGTCCGAAGACGAAATCGGGGTAAATCTGTGAGGGAGGTCAAAGGCATCGTCCAGGTGATGAACTGGGCCTGGTTGGGTCACCCTGATATGAGGAGGAAAGTGAAAATTCGAATACGGCTCTGCTCGCTTCCTCGGCGTCGGCAAATACCGATCTACATTGAGGGGAACAAAAGGCTACCATCATATCAGCGAGCTCGTGAAAGAAAGGGCGTTGTAATCGGGAAATAATCTGATCTTCAAGCGAAATCGGAGGGGGAAAGAGTCGTCAGGGAAAAATGAAGAATATGCCGGATACGACGACGGGGAATTACCGTCGTGGAAATCTTCAAAAACGCTTAAGGTAGCGAAAATCCGTCGGTCCCCGCCCCAAGACAGGGGACTTCGCCTACTTCGAGGCCCCGGGCTCTCCTAGGTGAGAAAAACTCGTGGGCCTTCGCGGTGAAGCTCTCGTGGGGACGACTGAACTGCTCAGTTGTTTCCCATCTTAAAAAGGAGACGGAAGAGGAAGAACCACGTACCGCACCTTTTGACTAGACAAAAAAATCAGAGAACATTTCGTCGATGGTCCATTAGAAGACCCGGGGGGAAAAAATGGGGGGTGCCGCGGCAAAAAGGAACATCCGTCTATCTACGAGTACAGGTCCTCCTGTTGAGATCAATGCGAACCACAGGATCAGGATCTGTTCACTTCTGGTACGAAGGAAGCCAGGGCCGATTTTACGAGGAAGAAAAAGAAATCGTCTGTTGGCTGGGACCCCTGTTACTCCATGCAAAGAGTCCCGAAAAGAAGCTAGGGGGCAAGTCTCAGTCTGAAGCAGTAAGACTGATCGCGTTGCCCGAAGGGTCAAGGTCCAAGTGCTCATACGTTCGGCAAAGATGTCGTCCTTGCCACCTTGAGATGTGAAACGACACTCAACAGGGTGAAACAGAATCGCAACTTGAATTTGGGGGGGGCCTTTCTCCCTTAAAGCAGAGAAGGCCACTCTATGTCCTCTGCCTCCAGTCTCCGTAGCCGATAAATTGACGGGGGAAGTACGAAAAGGGGGCACTATGGCTCCGGGGCCGCGCCGATTAACAGCAAAGGAATTACAGAGGACTTTGATCGTTCCGCACTATCGTCCCTCACGGGAAAGGGGCGCGCGAACAATCTCGGAAAAAAGAGAGGAACTCAACTAAAAAGGTATCTGGGGAAGACGCAAAAAAACTTACTTTCTCAAAACCTAAATAAAACTAACTTCTACGCTTGCAGGAACTTCGTTAGGGGGTCGTCTCCGAAGGCACGTATGGGGCATGTAAGAGGGCTGCTCTGTTGAGAAATCCGGAGGTGGCGACATCGGCCACTTCATTGCGGTCCAAGAAAAGGTAAGATCAGCCCGAGCCGGTTAAAATCTGTCGATGGGACTGCCAGCTCGGGAAAGTCGCGTCGATCTCTACAACGAGGAAGACTGACGCTCGGGGGGACGGGCCGCCAAGAGCAGGAGAAAGGGGATCCCGCTGCCATCGAAGAGGGCTCCTGGTGGTACGAAGTCGGCCGTGAAGGGGGGAGAAGAAAAAAAAGACTAGGGGAGCAGGCTTCCGTACGCCGTTCCCTGTCAGGGAAGTGGGGGGGAACTGGCCGCGTCACTCGACAGGGCAAGGACCAAAGAGATGGAGGGGTTTCAGGGCCCCACGAGTCCCCTACAGGACGGGGGCCCGACAGACGGCTGGGGCAGCTTTGACATCAATCTCCTCCGTACTCAAACTTAAAGGGGACTTTAAAGCCGTGAAACTCATGCCTGGGACGGGATTTCCTCGAGAGTTTTAGACGAGGAGGAAAGTACGACCCGGCGGCACTATACCAATCGCAGGAGGGAAGGTAAGGAGAAACTATCAGGGAACAAAAGAACCCCTTGCCGTCGCCATCACAGGCCTGCCTGAGCACCGGTACGTTCAAGCCAGGGATTCTAGCTCGATAAAGGTCAAAAGGCATGGTCCCTCGGAAGAAGGTGGGATTCAGAGCTCGGGCTGGCAGGTGCCGAAGCTTGGGGAAGGTTAGCGGCTGAAAAAAAGTTTCCTGCGGGGGGGCTCGAGTACCTTCTTCGTGGGGGGGGGGGGACATGGCTTGCATGGTCGCAGGATCAGATGTCTCGACTGGAGTAAGGAATTAGGGTCGGGCACAGAAAGAAAAATAGGCGATCTGACGGGGCGCAGGGGGCGACCGATGCCGGCTTCGAGATCCCAGGGACATGTCTGGGGCCAGCCCAGAGAGGCTTGGGGGAGGGCAAGCATTCTATCAGGAGGGGAAGCAGTATGGATCATGATTATAGACCCGCCAAAAGTACTCATTCAGCACAAGAGGCGGCTATACCGGCCTCAACAGCGTTGAAAAAGGAAAAAGCGATTATGGTTGAGGGAGGGAGACCTAGGGCAAGTCCCAGGACGTGGGCAACAGAAAGTGGATGTGAGGAAGCGATGGGATAATGCGAGGGGGATATTGGAAGGTAAAAAAAGGACGCCAAAGATATTTCATTCCGCCTAGCGATGATCTTCTAGTCGAAAAAAACAAAAGAGGGAGTAAAAAAATAGTAAAAGAAAACAGATCGCAGAGGGCGATGAAAAAAAGCGCCCATGCTGCAGGGAGGGGGTTACGGCAATCCTCCGGAGAAGGGCCCAACTTGTGGGGTTCCCCTAGAATGGAAAAAAAAGCACACCGCCAGAAGGGGCCACCTAACTCGCTCTCGAACACTCCATTGGGGGAAGAATGGGGGCCGACAGGCTCATGAGGAGGAATTGGGAGGGGACAGAGAAGCCTTATCCAAAACTCTTGCAAAAGCCGATCATCATGTCTAACCATCAAGCGAAGTCGGCACTGGGGGAAAACCAGGGGAAAGGGGCGTCCGGAACTATCGAGATCGAGCGAGCCTCCGCCTCGGGCGCTGGAGGGGGAGTTAAGAGAAACCGAGCGTAAGAAAAATCCTCGCGAAATCAGAGCGAACCAAGGAACCTCTGTTCTACCTGAAAGCCTTCGATGGAGAAATCATTAAAGACTCGAGAACCGTTATCCAGTTCTGATAAGATTGAAGACCTAGTTTACACTTAAATGATCGGAGGTGCCCGGCCATCTGCTGTCGGTAGAAGAGTACATGTACACTTAGACCGGGGGAGCAGGCCCCGGTCCAGGGATAAGGGGAGAAAATCCATGATAGGGTAGGAGAAAGAGAAAACTTCGAAGCGCGTGTAATTTCTCACGGAATTTGTCCAAAACGGAAAAGGCTCTCTCACCATAGCGCAAGGGGAGAACAAAAAAAGATATACTCGATGGCTGTCAGTGAATCATTACGAGTGGGGCCAATGGAGGGATGGCTCCATTGGGGTCCAGACCGGAAAAGGTCTCCACGGGGAGTATGGAGGTTCCTTCGGTAAGTGAAACCTCCTAAGGGGAAAGAGAGTTGGGGGGGGGTGGGAAGGCCAGGTCATGAGCCTGTTTGCTCCAGCACCGTCCAAGTCCACAAGGAAAAAAGACGAAAAAAAGACGTCAAGCCGAAAAAGATAGGGGGGAAAAAGGTCGACGCACTTCAGTGATGAATAACTTCGGCCAACGAGGGGATGATCTCTGGATCTGTATCCACTGGAGATGGCTGTCAAAATGGCCCGGCGGCAGACAGGCAGAGGGAATAAGAGAAGGAGAAAGAGAGCTGGCGAGCGATTCCCTAAAGATTCATGACCCGGGACGCAGTGCTCTTTCTTAGCAGAGCAAGTGAGAATCAATTTGCACAGGAAGATGGGGGAGACCAGCTTTCCTTCGTGAAATCAGCAGCAAGATGGTTCATTTCCCGACAAGAAATCTTCAGTCTCGACGAAAAAATTCCAAGCCAGCGATCAAGGGCTCTGCTGATTTCATGGGAAAAAAGACGGTTTCTCCGTGCCGTCGCCCAGATACCACACATTCAAGCTAGGAGAAAGAAGGAAGGGGCGCGCTCCCCGGCCGGGCGCATCTAGCTGAATCTTTTCGTCTATTGGTGTCATGGGCTCGCACGCCGGAGAAGAGGGAGTCAAGTGGATTGCACAGAGTAGCTGATGGACGCAGGAGACGTCGGCGAGCACGGCATCTTTGAGAAATGTGGCTAACGTTCGAACCGGGCCAGGAACAAAAGAAGTTGCGATTTGGTTCGAGACTCAGAGGTGCCGGCGCACTCAGTGAAAGTTGGCGGGGGAAGAGGATATTGCAGCCGTCTACGCCATGGTAAGCACTGCATCGGGGGAAAGATATTCCGGACCGGCGACAGAACTACCTTGAAACTATAAAAAAAGAACGACCCAGTCCTGGTCAAAAAAGTGTCCTCAGAACAAAAGAAAAGGGAAGGATCTTGGGCAGAGCCAGGAAAAGCAGACATGCCTATGGGAACACTATCCTGTGCCCGATCGATCCTCACGTCCTGTCTTGCGAAAAGGATGACACAATTGAGAGGCGCCGCCTGGGGTTAAAATTGCCTCGCGAATCGGCTTGCACTACCTGTATAAAAGAAGGTGAAGGAGATGGGCAATGGATTTTAGGAACTCTGGGAAACTAGTGAGAAAGGACGACATCGTGAGAAGAGGATCGGGTGCCGGGGTTGACAGCAGGGAGTCTGAATCGGTCAAACTGCTGATGTCGAAAAAAGAATCCGTCGGCCAAAAGAGCTACGAAAGGGGTCAGGGGGTGCCCTAGTCATAGAGGCTTTTGAGAGGGAGAATAAGGTCACTTCTGGTCTGCGCTAACTAATTCAAATTAGGACCATCTCGACAGTTGGAGAAGATAAAAAGTTAAACGAGGGATCGGGCGGGAGAGGCCAATAGGAGATCCGATAGGACGAAGGCGACTTTTCGAAAAAACCCACCCGGAAAAAACCCGCAGCAAGCGAGGATGCAAGATCAGACCTGTGCTTTTGGGACAGAAAAGTGTGCTCCATCCGAGGGAAAGAATGCGCAGGTGGGGAACTATTACTCAATCGTCGTTGAGAATGCAATGGCATCTTTGAGACACCGACTCAGGGGACTCAAAAAGAGAGCTCGAGCCGGGGGCGAAGTTAGGGGCAGGGGGACTTTTCTGCAGGGGGAAGTTAATCCCTTCCAACCAGTCCACACCCATTTCGTGCCATCACAAGGGACGATGAAAGGGAGAACCTCAAAAAAGATTTAAACAGAGAAATCCGAGCCTTTGAAGCAGAGGTTTCGCCGTCACCGCAGTGAGGAGACAAAGGTCGGGGTTAGGGGTTGTATCCGGTCAGCAAACGGGCGGCGCTCGAACGGGGAGGGTGGGGGCGTGGGGGAAGACAAAGTGGGAGTGAACTTTGGGGCCGAGAAGAGGGGTAGACGCCGTCCCCGAAAGTCGTAAAATCCGACTCGAAAAAAACAAAACTTAGGGAGAGGAGAAAAAAGAGGGAGAGGAAAGAAAAGAACGCACTACCGTCGGGAAGGAGAACCAGGATGGAAGGCGCTCACAAAGATCAATAACATAGGGGGTCAGGTAGCACTCCTACGCGGAGTTATAAGGAGATAGACCCTTTCTTACCTTATAATACGAGGACATGTTTCAGAGGGCTGAGATGACTTTCCAGAGGTGGTGGTAAGAATTGTTTACCTCGGGTAAGTAATGGCCATTTGGAGAGAGTCCATTTTATTGTTCCCTAATGCATTGTTGGATTTGGATTCACAATGATCTGTTGAGTCACACCTTCCTACTGGCAATCTCTGATGGGAAGAGAGTTGACGTCGAATCTGAGAATGGTGTCGACCAGACATAAAAACAATCGAATTCTCAGCGGCAGGGGAGGGTAACGTCTACCTGATGATCTAAGGGGGATCTTAACTGGATTGGGATGGGAGTCGGCGGGCGGCGGAAAAAGCTATCTAAGAGCCGGATAGAAAAGCGTCCATGACCGGAGCGCCGAACCTTACTATAGGAAGGAACTCTCTGGACTATATGGGAGACCGAATAGTGTATCTCTCCAGGAAACTGAAGAGCAGGTAAGAATTGGAAGGTCTAGGCAAGTCGAGGGCCTGATTCTAATTCATCTTACTGTCTCTCTTTGGAGTCGACTTGACGAGGAAGAAATACGATTTCTAAGCGCGGACGCGAGGTCGATTTAGGGAAGGCGACAAAACGGGGGGAAAGGAAAGGCGCAGCAACAATTAGTCAAGATACGAGTTAACAGAACCTCTCTCTCCGATGGAGGGGGGGAGGCATACTGAACAAAATCCAGGCGGCGCTCAATACATTTACGAAAAAGGAGGCGCACGAACGTCCCCCATTCATGGGGTCCAGAGGCGGTGTACTAACATAGAAATTCTGGGAAAAGGCTATTCCTAAAGATAGAAAGAGGTTTCGGAACATGTGACTCCTTGGGAATTGGGAGCGTTCATCTGAGGGGGAAGAGAGATGCCTAAGTACGAGATCTTTGGTCCGAGGCAGGAGTCGTGGGGAGCTAAAGTGGGGGGGAGAAGGGAGTCTTCTCCAACGGAGATTTTTGACGCCTAAAAACGTGGGAGGCAGACTAACCAAGTTTGGGGTCTGGGGTAGAAGGGAGAGGGGTCAGGAAAAAAGGACCATCTTTCGAGGAACACTCTGGGAAGTAGAGTCCTCCTTGAGGAGAAATCATCGACGTGGGACCAAGTGAATCCTTTCGGGCGGGTAAGGGACTTTCCTCTCAGAATAACACCAAGCGAAAGGAGTGGAGAGGAAGATCAAATATCGTCAAAGGGTTTGGGGGGGGGGTGTTGGCCTGCTCTCTAAGAGCGTTGGGTCGAAAAGCTCTTTACCGGGGGCTTGGTTCTGAAGAGAATGAGAACTGCCCACCCACTCCCCACCAGAAAAAAACAGGACCCCCAGACACCCAGATCTCGTGCTCAAAAAGAGCCGAAATTATCTCGAAATAAACTGATCTCTTTCATTAAATAAGATGAGTGGGTCGTAGTCTCTAGGAGCGTATGGCAACTTAGACGGCGGGATGTGTGGATCCAGAGCTGGCGAAAAAGCAAATGCAATGGCGCATAACTTATACGGGAGAAGAAGTAAAAGGAGCAGTTTGGAAAGTAACAGATTTCTAGTAATCTCTGCAAAGAAAAGAACACGAAGTCGATCGACGAAGCGAAAGGGAACACCCTGACGACGAAACTCAGCATTCCACGTTTATCCTAGGGGAGCGAGAAAATGAGCGCCGGGTTGGACGAATTACGGGATCAACCTAAGTGTCTGGCGAAGCTTTCATAGCTAGCGAGGGGGCCGGAAGTTGTTTGAAGGTGCGCAAAGAAACGTCCCCCGGGAGAGTGAACTTACTTATGGGAAGGGAAAAAGACACTACCTATCAAAGAAAAACTTTTCCGAATTGGAAGGAGGTTACGAACTCATCTCCTCGGGGTCATCCTTAGGAATCAAGAAGAAATAATAATTGAGTTATTGCCTGTTGGGTTGCTCGAAGGCCATGGGAGAAACGAACAATCACGACTCTAATAAGTAAGTGACACCTGACAAACTATCATTGGAAGGAAGAAAGAGTAAAACGGGGTTTCCTTAAGGGAGCACTTAAGGGAAGGTATTAGGGAATCTCTACGACAGGGAAAAGGGCGCTGGAAGAAGCGAGTTGTTTATGAAACAAGCCTTGCCTTGAAGGAGGGAAAAAAGGGAGGAGGGAATGAAAGTCTTTGTGGGGCGCCCCAGCAGGCTCTATTTCTGGCCCCAGTGGTCATGCATTTTAGTCGGGATAGGCGCTGGCATTAAGAGAGTTGGAGGAAGACAAGAAGAGCAGACGACGTGAGGGAGAATGAGGAGAAGACGGCTCTTTTAGGGAAAAAAGAGGCGGGTACCGTCGTAAAAGAAGGGAGGTTTGCAGGCAGCGAGCGATGGAAGGAGAATGACGCATGGCTCAGTCACAAAGGGGATCTATTCCTCAGTCCTGGCGTCTGGAGGGGAGAGGGGATCTTTTGTTGGGGAGGGTCTGGGGGTCGGTTTGCGGCGAAGGGAAGGCCAGGGATCACCGGGAAAAATGGGAGGAAGAGGACGGATTGCCTGAACCAGAAGTCGCGAGGCAGTAAAATGGAAGATCAAGGCGGTAAATGACAACTTCGAGATAGGTCAGGAGGAAAAACAACAACTGGAGGGGAGGTATCGAATATCATCGACGGAACAAGGAGAGCGCCCATAGCGCGTAGGTTGTTACTTGCAGAGAAGGGGCTCCCTAACGCTCGCCAAACGCTTGGGGGGGGGACTTGGAAAAAGGGGAATTCCTTCCCGACACCAACAAGACTTCTCATTAACACTCGCATCCGGTATAAAAAAGGACAGACGGCCAGGGGGGCGGAAAGAAGTTGCGGAAGGGAAGAAAAAAAAGAAAGGGGGGGGGGGGGGGGTTTCACTTGAACATACTAAGGCCATCAAGCCTGCTGAAAGGGGGTCAAACAGCCCGGCGGTCAGATCAATCGAGAGGGCAGGGACAAGACGCCTCTACTGGCCGTGAAAGAAAAAAGGCGGTGAATGCCAGCCGCTGAGACACAGAGGGCGCGACAGGAAAAAGAAGAACCCTCGGGCCGAAGGCGATGGATCAAAAACAGCAGGAACAGGGAGGAATCAGAAAAAATTTCAAAGGTAGCGGCACGAAAGTGGAAAAAAACGACGCGCGGGGAAGGGGGGGGGCCCAGCGGAAAATGAGTCTGAGATCGAAGAAAGGGGGAACTCCATGACCGGAGCCACCGGTCAGCTTGGGGGGCACCCTGTCTGGGAGAACTGAAGCGTAACTCATGGAAGAAAGGGGCTCAGAAAAAAGCAGTGGCCGACCACTTGAGGAGAGGCAAAGATAAGCAACATGATTATATTCGTGACACAGGCTTACTGGAGGCCGGGAGGAGGGCAGTGATATGCTTGCAAGGCTGATGCCATAAGTCCTTTCTCGTTTTCGTCGGTGGGGGAGCTCGGGATGGGGGGGCCCTTGAAACAGACAATCCGGTTCCAGCTAGTTTCCTTGCCCATGGGGAAATAAAGCGGACTTTTGAGGGAAAGAAAAACACCGTCAAGGGACGGGCAAGGCGATCTTAAGAGCAAAGCTTTCGGAAGTTTCGTAGGGCAAGGGGGATGACCTACTTTCGAAAAAGGAGAAAGGATTCGACGGAGATAGGAAGAAAATTCGGCTGGAGGGAACCGTCACGGCTTCTTCAGGGTGGCAGGAGGTCTATAGGCGAAATTCAGGGGGAGGTAACTCTCAATCAGGTAAATCAGGGAATGCTGGCGAGCGCAGCCATGGAAGAAGGGAAGGGGAAAAAAGTGAGCCAAGGTTCGGAGTCACAAAGGAACCCATGGTTCAATAACAGCGCCTGGAACAAAAAAAAAAAAAAAAAAAAAAAGCGCTACTATAGAAGAAGATTCCTGCCAAAAAGAAGAATGGGATGTGGAGAGGGTCTGGGCTGGTGGGGTAAGGGTTCTCCGGGCAGTCGGCAAAAGGGGAAAAAGGATACCTAAGGGCGTCAGAAAAAGAAGCGAAAACGAGCTTGTCTCAGAGACCCTGATCGGATAGGACGATAAAAGTCTTTTTAATGAGATGTGGGGGGGTTCACAGCGGCGAAGGAAGGAACCATCGTGAGCATCATGGGAAGTTTCATCAAACGATAGGTGCGCTCCTGCCTGGACGGGCTGGACAGGGGGGAAGTGGGGGCTCTACATAGGGGAGGGAAGCTGAAATTTAAGACAACTACTTTTGCAGATGGCGGGAGCAACTTTCTCCTTTCAAACCGATTGGCGGGGCTAGGCAAAAATGCTGGGGCATCCCGTCCTCGGGAGGGAAGACCAGGCATCTCGAACACATGGGGTATAGGGTCAAGGAGGAACTTCTAGCTGAACAGGAAGAGATCACCTTAACGGAGACCAGTAAGAGGGGTCCGCCACCCGACGATTGCTGAAAGGAGTTTAGTCAAATAGGGATGGAAGGGAGTACATTCAGAGTTCGTACACTTGCACCCCGGAAGGGGAAACCCAGAGAGAGCCAGGGTAGGATATCGTGATACGGCTGACAGGTGCCTGTAGTCCTATCGTCCGCAGGTTGGGCCAGTTCCTCTGGAAGATGGCTTAGCTAAGGATTTGATGGTTGGACATGGTCAAGGGGTTAAATGGGAGGAATGGTATGGGAAGGGTGAACATACGAGTGGACGACGTGGCACAGTCGCGTGTTCTGGCAGCCTCTATCGTCGCCGGAGTCTCTCTCCAAGCGGGACAGGAAAGTGGCCTTCGCCCTCAATCTGAGGGAGGATTTTTTTCGGAAATCGAGATGGGGACTAACTGGGCGGTGGGCTCAACGATTCCTAGTGCAAGAGAGTACCGGAGAGTACAGATTCGGATAGTGATCGAAGGCATCGCGTAGGCGGATCCGTGATATTCGCGTCTGGAGACGCCACTAATAGGGCGCGCCCAAGTCGCCGGATAGAAAAGGTATCCTTAGTTTCCAAGTAAAAAGGCCCTGCAGGACATAAAAGCAGGGCTCTTAGTGGGGACTGACTGGACATGTCTGAGAAAAAAAAAGGCTTTCATCTTTCGAAGAAAAAGAAAGAGGGGATCTGGAAAGAGCCCTTTCTGTTCATTTGGGGAAGGACTCGTCTAAATCAGGTGGTCCCTTAAAAACCCAGAAGAGTAACCATCACAGGGACTAGCCCTGGATCCCAACAGGGGGCAACGGAGGATTCCGGACGACAGGGGCTGGTAAGGCCCTTCCCACATCTGAAACAACGGTCTTTTTAGTAGTAGGATCCTCGCCCGTAGGGCTAAAGTCTGTCGGCTGACTAATACAAAAAAGAGGGGGAAGTTTCTTAATCTCAGAGGAGGGGGGACGTCAGAGCCCTAATGAGTGAAGAGAGGATGAG
>Ga0179593_1675888_pt1 | contig 13854 bp, 24 predicted proteins | sample CZODoug2_1_08_16_FD_185931 | JGI IMG/M metagenome (GOLD analysis project Ga0179593, IMG submission 185931) | Vadose zone soil fungal communities from Angelo Coast Range Reserve, California, USA - CZODoug2_1_08_16fungal (PacBio error correction) | ecosystem: Environmental > Terrestrial > Soil >...
TGGGGAAACTACAAGGAAATCCACAACCGCCACATCAAAAAAGAAACAGCAACAAATCGAAAGAAATCGGACTCGGTTCACAAAGTGGGGGAGAGAAAATGAAGAAAAAGGGAAAAAAAAAAAAAACCAAGAAGAAAAAAGGGGGTAAATTCACAGACAGAGGGTTTATTTGAAGATGGGAGACCGCATAGTTTGTCCTTTCCATAAAGGACTGCCTATTAGGGCGCGGGAGGGAAGGGAAAGGAGAGAGACAAAGCAGACAACTTAATGGAGCTACTGAAAAATATGCAAACGGTAGTGCCATAACCGAAGATCAAGGGCAGAAGATACGGGATGTAAGAAGATGGTGAAAAAGGGGAACTGCCACTGGAACGAGCCAAAAAAACGCACACGATCGAAAGGCCCACCCGGGACGACACTTGCCTCAGGGGAATGGAGGAAAAAGGGAAAAGACCGGCAAGAGAAGAAGGCAAAATTTCCAAACAACGAGGAACGGTTGAAAAGGATTGAATTGCAGGCTGCAAACACGGGAGGCCTTCCCATCCAGAAAGAGAAACCGGCAAAGTGAAACACTCATGAGACTACATAAATGTAATTCAACGTCCGCCCGAAGCTCTGAAAATAAAGTTTGCGGAGATGGCCATAGGGAAAAGAAAGGGCCAGGTTTAAAAGAAAACAAAAAAAAGGGGCGGAGCCAGCAAAAGGAGTGCGTTCGAAGGAATAGCTCGGCTAGCTGGAAAGAAAAAAAGGAGGCCTACGGGAAGAAGAAAAGGTGGTCTGGGCAAAGGGGGTTCAGAGAATAAATGAGAAAAATCCACAGGAGTATAAAACAACACAGGCCAAGCAAGAAAGAGAGCAGACGGGATAAAAAGACCTTAGTGAAAAAGTATCAAACCAACTGAGGGGAATCATTGCGTAAGAAAAAAATCGAACGAAAATGATGGCAACCGAAACTACGGGAGAGGAATGAAGAATTGCATCGAGTAAAGACCGACAATAGAACCATTCTCAATCACACTCACACGGAGAAAAAAAGTCGTAGGGAACAGTTACGCTACGCCAAAAAAGTTGGGAGAGATGGGGACTGTTGGGCAGTATTTCTGGGGAGTAGGTCGCGGAAAAGAAAAGCCTGAAGGTCGGAGGAAACCAACATTAAAAGACCCGGAAACTGACTGCTGTGAAAAAACCGAATCAAAAAAAAAGTACTGGCGGAAGAAAGGGAAAATCGGCCACAGTTCGAATAGACCGAATATTGGGGGAACAATGAGCAAAAACGCGGGGCAGTACTGCCAGAGGTGGCCCGCTGAAAAAAAGAGAGACATAGGGCACAAAGGGAATGATCCAATAAAGAAAAGGAAACATTGCATGGCAGGGAAGAAAGCGATAACCTCCACACCGTATTTTTACAAAAAACAATCGCTCCCCCCCGGTTCGTCCGAATGAGAGAACAACAAACAACGGAGGGAAAAAACTAAGCATCCGAGAACGAAAGTTGAAAGGGGAGAAAGGAGTTCAATGGGGGAGAAAGTCTTCAATGGCAATGGCTTCAGGTCACATTGGATAACAGGAAGCACCCAGGGTGTCCGGGGAGTAAATTTGCAGCAAAAGGCCACCCACCTTTCCTGGAAACCGCAGGGGGAAGGAAAGACGCCCTCATTGGCAAGGGGCGGACTGGAGTAGGGGCGGTTTTCCGCAGTGAAAAGGTGAGGCTGTGTCACGTTGGAAGTCAGTTTTGGAACACAGTGAGTTGGGGAGGGGAAAGGAGCCCTGGCAGAAGAAAGTCAACATCCGGGCAGCACAAGGAAAAGCAAAAACGACAGAACCACATGGTTTCGCAGACCAGCAAATTGAATTCCCGGCAGGGGAGTGGATATAGGTGAAGAAGCGCATGTCTGGAATAGGGCTTGCTCGATCAAAAAGGGTTTCACAGCTTCTGCTCATGTTACAGGACAAACCAATGGAAAACGAAACTGGAGCAACAAGACCGCCGGGGGGTGATTAAGGGGGGGGAGCCTTGATTAGGGCCGATTTTGAGGTGTTCTACTAAAAGGGTGCTTGGCAATCAAAAGGTCACAAACGCAGGAAACGTAGCAAACCTTTACATTGGGCCTTCTTAGCGAAGCAAAAAGGGGACGACCCCCTCTTCAAACCTGAAACCACCCCGGGGCAAAAAGCGTAGAGAACCGGCGGGCGGCGGTCAAGGCAATCTACGCAAAACCCTCTCCGCCCGGGTCAGAAGGGAAGGGGGAATTACAGGAAGGGATGTTTGCCCTGCCCAATGACATAAAGTTTGAGAAGGTGAAGGGGATGCGAAAAAATAATTAACAAAAGTAGGAACAAGTAAAGGGAAAAGGAAACATGAGTTTTTCGCAACGGGGACCTGCGGAAGGCGAACAGAGGCCGAGTTGGAACGGTCCATCAAAATGTCCAGCAACAGCGAGCTGGGGCCGGAGGGAAAAAGGGAAATCGGGGGGGAGGGGGTAGTGTAGTTTGGCTCGTGTCAAGGGAACAAGGCGGGTCTATTACAACATGCCGGGGGCCATAAAGCACTTTTTCGGCCTGGGTATTGCCACTAAAGTGAAACGGTGGGAAACCAGAAAAAAGAGACGTGGGGCATGGGTCCGACCCGCATGATGAAGTGTCGGCCAAGGACACAGCGCGCATGCCTCAAAAGAAAATGAAAAGGGGATGGCCCACACGACCTTGACAAGGGGCCAAGAGAAAAGCTCCCAATTACAAATAAACAGAAAGGGGAAATAAAACCCGTTTCGTTCAAAAGTTTGAAGTTGACTTTCAGTTGGACATTTTGGATGAACTCCTTAAGACAGGATGGGAAATGTGAACCATAAAGCCGCCTCAATCGGGGATGGGCGTATGGTGTAGTGGGTTGCTGGGAGGTGATAAATGAGGGAAAGGCCAGACACCTGGAAAATGAAACTCAGAGACAAAAAACCGTGACTATGAAAGACGACGGGGAAAAAGACAGTATTTTGAGCACAGCAACCCGGCAAAAAAAAAGGGCCATAGGGAAGGGATTCAACCCGGAGTCCGAAAACGAAAAGGGTTCGCCCGGGGAAAGGACCCGAAGCATCATGGGGGGAAGAGATGAAAGGGGAAGAAGGGCAGCGGTTTTTTCAGAAAAAAACCATTCCTCATGTCCGGATCGACCCTTTGGGAAAGAGAAAAAAGCTGGGACAGAGGGAGGAGAATGGTTTCGGGTTAGGAAGCAAGGGACGTTTGAAGGTAAAAAAAGAAAAACGTGGGAGAGAAGAAGTCAACAGCTGACCGGGCAAACAATTGCCCTTGGTGGATGTGGAGGAAAGAACGTGAGAGACTCCTTAGCTCAAAGGAGAGAGGGAACGGGTATGTTTCCCTAAACGGGTGGAAATGGTTGTTCGGGACAAAGCCGTTCCCAAACAAATCCATGGGAGATCCCGAGAACGATGAGGAATGGTGTACATGGTGGGGTGAGAAGTGGGGCAAAAGGGGTGCGTGTTGGAAAAAAAAAGCGGAAGACCCGCCGCCAACCGGGAAAAAAGCAGGGAACTGTAAGCGGAACGGGCACGGGACCTGAAACCGCCAAGCTGGAAGAATGACCCACAGACTCACCACTATGACCGTTGTTATACGGTAGAACATGCCACAAAACTGTGCAGTGTTGTCCAAGAAAAGGTAAAAAACTGGAGAAAGAAACCACGGGGGTCGGGGGGGGCTCTTCAACGCTTTGAAACATCCAAAGTCACCCAAATTAACAAGGAAAGGGAAAGAGAAAACAGGTAAGCAAAAAACGCTAAGCGGTCCTTTAGTCCGGAACGGAGAAAAAAACAGGTAAGGGAAGGAGAAAAGGGGGAAGTGGATACGGGGGGACTCGAACAAACAGAAAAACAACGAGAAGATTAACATCAAAAAGGAAGGGGAAAGTAGAAGCTTTGGCAGGATGTAACCAGAAACGACGTTGGAGTAGGTAGAATTGGTGGTCGAAACCAAACAACATGAGGGGTTAGAAGAACGTTGGGATCTGGGGGTTCCAAGAAAACCCTAAACCTAAGAAAGGGGTAAGGGAGGTGGCAAAAGAAACCAAAAGGGGGGCACAACGACCCCCAGAAATGTTCTAAAAAGAAAAGGAAAAAAAGGAAGAAAGAGTGGAACGTGTGGGGGTAGAAGACTAATTGGAAGGGGGGAAGAAAAAACCTGTAGGAGAGAGGACACAGTCCGGAAGGCAACCTTTCGGGTGGAGGCCAGCAGGAAAGACGCACTTTATGCACTTCAAACCGAGACCAACAAAAACTCACAACACGAAAAAACCACGCAAACTCAAAACGAAAGCAAAGAGAGAGGAGATACAGGGTAAGGTGTGGGGGATGGTCGGGAAAAAAAAAGCCATCCTCGGTGCGAACCACAAAAAAAGGGTCACCAACATGAAGATCTGACAAAAAGGAGAGGAGGAATCCACCGGGGGAAAAAAATGAGAAATCAACCAGGCAGGAGAAGGACGTTGTAAAAACGTTTCGCAAAAGGGAAGGGGAGGGGGAATGGAAAAAAACATTTCTCCCGACCAGTAAAAGGGGTGTTAGAACGGTGAAAGGAAAAACCCCGGAAAGGGAAAATCCTGTTACAACAATGAGGGGGTGGAAAGAAAAAAAAGAAAAAAAGAACCCCATAGGAGCCGCCAACACAGGTCGTCGAAACTGGAAGCGTGAGCGGGCAGGCAAGGGCACGACAAAAAAAGTCACTTTTCGGAAGAAAAAGTCAAAGGAGGAAAAGAAAAAAAGTAATATCTGACGGCCCGTCGAGGGGGAAAAATCAGCTCAGGCCCGAAAAATCGAGGGGTTCCAGAGGTCCTCCAAGGGGTATGAACGCCAGAAAGAAGAGGAAAAAGTTGCCAGAACTGGATCGAATATAGAGGAACGACCCAACCGCAAAAAAGAAAGAAACACCAAAGAAACGAAAAATCAAAAAAAAGAAGAGAGGGGTAAAAAGCAGGTAGATGACTCAAACAATAAATAAAGTGAGAGCAAAAACGACAGGGAAAAGGGTGTTTGGGGGGGGATGAAAAGTGGTTTTGGGTGGGGGGAAGTAGTGAAAGCGAAAACGAAAAGATTGGATGGACTGGCAGAGGAAAAAGCGCGCAAGGGATCAGGAATCATCATTCGGCTACAACATGACAAAACGTCTAAGAGGGGGGGGGACAAAAAACAAAGGTTGGCCGAGCGAAGAGAAAAAGGGGAAATGGTAGAAAAGCACCAATTTTTCTGGCATGAACGACCCCCAAAAGAAAATGGGGAAAGAAAACGCACCGACTATCGAGTGCGCAAAAAAAAAAATCAGGAACACGCTCCGGAAGGGTCTCTGGGTAAGGGGAAAGAAAAACGCAATATGGGTAAAGGAGGGAAAGCAGCAGCACAAGTACAAACAGGCAAGCAAAAAAGGGGGGGGAAAAAGTGCCACGAAAAGTGCGTCAAAGAGGTTGAACTCTCCTTTCGCAAGAATAAAGAAAAAATCCGAAGGAAAGACACTGAGGGCTCCGAAAAATAATCAAAAGAGGAGGAAAAGGAGGAGTGTTCCCACATAGAAAAAGAATAGAAAGAGGCCTCAGGGGGGAAAAAAAATCGGAAAATATTGGTTTTGGAAACGGGAGCAGCCGGCACAGAAAGAAGCAGGGGTCGAAAATGCATTCGTCTAATCATCATGAAAACTCGTAAAGGTTGAGAATGGTATGGGCAGGGGGGCCGAGAACTAAATTGGAAAGGTCAAAAAGAAAAAAAAAAATAAAATCTGCCAATTAAATACACAACGGAATCACAAAAGAGGAAACAGTCTCCGAAACCCCGATTGGGGGGATGAAGGGCGTGAAGAAAAAGACCTGTACCACGAAACAGGAAAACGCGAAGGATGTGAAAAACAAACGATCAGACAGACGAGAACGCAAAAGGAGAACGAAATAACTAAAGCATCGAAGCATTGGGGGGTAGGAACTGGGGACTGGGGGGGGCGATTTTGGTGAAAAGCTGTTGCTGGTATGTCCATTGGCTGAAAACGGAAGTGCGGCTGTAAATCAGGAAAAAAATTGCGGGGGAACGTAGCAAAAACAAAAGTAAAAACCCAAAAAACCCTGTGGGAAAAAAAACAAAATCACCCAAGAAAAAACTGGGGTCGGGAAAATCATGCCATTCAAAAAAAAAGAGCAGAAAAATGTGACCAGGAGATACCTGCAGAGAAAATTACAGGTGGGGGGGTTGGCCGCCTGCAAAAAGAAACAGAAAGAAAAATAGTGGTTATCAACTCAAGGGCCGTGGGGCAAGGCTTAGATAAAATTTTGAAATCAATACACCCATTCGGGGAAAAAAAACGAAAGAGAGAAAAACGAACTCTTGCTCCCCTTCGAAAAGTCACGGATCTCGAAAAAGCCAACAGGGCGAGGAAAAGAAGGAGGGCGAAATTGGGGGTGACGGGGGGAATTACGGTGGTCAGGGGGTATCCGATTTCAAGCAAGGAACGAGATTCAAAAGGCTATTGAAAGAGGAAGTTTTTGGCAAAGTTTTAAGGGTTGACTTGGGCCAGCAAAAAAGTCTTTTTTTTTTTGGGGGGAAAAGCGTCGCAGGCAACGGGAACAGGGCCAATAAGAGAAAAAAGCAAAGGAAGGAAAGTGAGTTTCCGACAGGACGGTGATATGTGAATTCAGGATTTGATGGAAAAAAGTGTTTGGAGAAAAGCGCAAGCAGCCAGGGGAAAGGGCACATCGTCACAAAGCACAAGGGAAAGCCGAATTGGATACACCGGAAAAGTACAGCCAAGGGACGGAAATGTGACCAAAAAAGGGGGGACGAGTCTCCAAAGAGAAGGGATGCGCAGGGTAGAGGAATCAAGAGGTTTCTGACGACGGGCCTTGCTCAAAGCGGGGAAACGGGCCTGACAGAAAAAAAACGATTCGAAAAAGGAGCAAATCACGGGTAGACCTGGGATTGGAATGTTGGGGGGGGATCCAAAAACGTAAGTGAGAAAAAGGGCCGATTTTTTATTGTTCTCCCCAAGGGTGAACGAAAAGGAGGGGGGAACGCACAATAGCACACCACACCGAAGGAAAGCCGGGGGAGAGGTGCTTTCGCTTAGAATAAGCAGGCATGAAGGGTCAACCAAAAAAGTAATGACGCTTAGACCACGCAAGAGACGTGTTACAAACCGGAGGCAGGAAATAGCATCTCGAAACAAACGCGGTTCAGAAAAAAAGAAGGGATACAGGGGAATGCAAAGCAAATTGGTGTCCTGGACAAATTATTAGGGAGGGAGAGAAGAAGTAAAAAAAATGTTCGGACGGCAGAAAAAGGTCCATCTTTGGTTCGGAAAGGGAATCCAGCCCCTTTGGAGAGCTACCACGGCCGAGTTCAAGCAAAGGACTGGACCAGAAAACAAACTCGTCCGGGGGGCAAGAGGGGTGTGCGTTATTCAGGGGGGGGTTCAGGGAAAGAAGGGGATAGTGGACATGCGTGAGTTTTGCCATGAGGACTGGGGGGCCAGAAGGACAGTTTGGAAATTCGACAGCGGAGGGAAGGTATCCAAATGAAAAGTTTGGTAAATCACAAAAGCACCCGGCGGAAAAAAATAATAGGCACGCAAAAAACAAAAAGAAGAAAGAGAAAGAAAGAGCTTTTGCGAAACGATCCAAACTCACAAATAAAAAGACTGGGGAAGGGAAAATCAAAAGGAGGAAGTTTGGGGACTTGACTTGTCCAGGGGACATTGTTTGAGGTAAAAGAAATCGATGGGGAAAGATCAGGTCGGGGGATGTGGAAGTGGGGGTGTGGGGGAGGGATCAAGTTCGGTTCCCCAAAAAATCGCAATGCACGAAATAAGAAAGAAAGACTACAAAGAACAAAAAAAAACAAACATCCATGAAAAGACGCAGAATAAGAAAGGAAGGTTGAGCAAAGAACGCAAGTCACCAGCGCAGGCGGAAAGGAACACCTTTTTGGAAACCAAAAAAGAAAAAAAGAGCGTCGCCCCAAAAAAGGAAAAAGACGCCGGAGGGGGGGGAATCTTTCAAGGGGGAAAAAGTGAACGGGTTTTAACTGTTAACTAAAAAAGGAGCATGGGGGAAACGGAATTTCAAAAAAACTGGACGTACCCCCCAGCCTTAATCTGAGGAGAAGTTTCATTTATAGGGAAGCCTTGATTGGGGGTGGATGACCGGTAAAGAAAAAACTTCCACGGCGCAACAAAAAGCTGCCTTGTGAGTGCTGGACAAAAGTTGCGCCTTCCCGAAAAAGGGTATGCTTTCCAACAAGGAGAGAAGAAAAAGAAAAAGGGGACGTTGGATGGGGGACCCAAAAAGCGGGCTTGGGTCCGACCGGTCCCAAGAAAAAAAAAAACAATGGGATCAGAAGTGTGGTAGGTACCAGGGCGTTTGAGGCCGGTAAAGAATGTTTTCAAGATTGGTTGCAGCGGATGGGAAAAGTAAAGTTCCTGACCTGTCGCCGAAAAAACCGCGACTGTTTCACCACGAAAACGTACAACAACGGGGGGAGGGGAAGGAAAAAAAAAAAAAAAAAAAGACCTCTTGAAACAAAAAAGCCACGAAGGATTTGCCTTAACGGGTGAGACCAAAAAAGGGAAACGTTGCAAGTTTTCCAAAAAATCAAGGAAACCCAGGGCGCAACGGGGGGTGTTTGAGAGGGGCGGCTGAAAAAAAAAACAAAAAAAAAAAACCACAGGTCCAGGCTTCAAACAAAAACCGAAAGGAAACGGGAAGCCGGGAACGGGGGCCTGGTAGTCATCAGCTGGCCAATCAAAATAATTGGTTCCTTGTTTGCAAATCATCTCAAAAAAGGAGAAGGAATAAACATTAATAAAAAAATTGGAAACAGGAATCTAATCGTGTCAAAAGACTGGTAAAGCACGCAGGACTTCGGCGACCGTAAAAAAAAAAACGGGCCCAGGCGGGGGGAGAAAATTTGGAAGCGGGGAAGAAAAAAAGCACCATGAAAGCAGGGACCAAAAAAAGGGAAAGGGGTGGTGGGGGAAGCAAAAGTGGGAAAAGGAGTAACAGTCCTTTAGGAACACGTCCATACCAAGGAGTGGAGAGGTGGTCCAGACGGTGAAACCGTTTCGAGCAAGACCAACAGAAACCGTGGGGGAGACAGGGCATGACCTTTGGGGCTCGTCCCGGTTTGCAAAACGGAGAGGAGACTTGCAGGGGAGGATTCAAAACACAAGCCGAAATGAAACCATCACACTAATACAAAAGACAGCAGAAGAGTCCGAGTGGTAAATGTGGGGCAGAACAAACATCACCGGAGGGGTAAAAAACCCAACAGGAAACAAGATCCATACTCTGGGGGGGGACAGATCGAAAAAGCAAACCCGCCGGACTTAAAAATCGTCCCAGCCAGCAATGGGGGGAACGTTGAAATCGTTGTCTGGGGGGAAGAAGGGGGTCAAAAAAAAAAAAAGGTCCAAAAAAATATGCAAACAGGAAAGGGGAATCAAAACAGAGTCTGTGTAAACCGGGTTGCCGAGAACGAAAAAAGGCCGGGGAACAAAAGAAGCAAACGGTGGTGAAGACCACAAAAAAAAAAAAAAAGTCGCCCCGGCAAACCAGAAACAAGGACCAAACGGAAGGACTGCCGGAAACCAGGGGCGACAAGCTTTCGAAGGAAAAAAGAAAAAAAGGAGGTAAAGGAAAAAAGGAAGAAGACTACAACCGACGCCTGTAAAAGTGGGCTCGTCTCAATAGGGTGAGGTAGTGCCGGCCTCAAATGGGAGTCAGGGCAGATGCCGCACAGGACGCAACATCTTGAGAATGGGAAGAGAAAACACAAACATAGCCTAGTTACAGACGAAAATAAGCCAAGACAAAACCCAAAAGAACCAAAATCCAAACTCACTTAAGGCGAAAACCTCTCATTGTTTTCAAGACAAGGAGAGGATACCATTGCTATAATGATAAAGGAAAAACTGAAAGTACAAATCAAACTGACCTACTGTGGTGTTAACAACGAAAAAAATTCCCAGGGGGTTGAAAAGTAGTTGGTTGAATCGCAAGGTGGGGGTCGGGGACCATGGGAACAAATTATGAATGAAGGAGAAGGATGTGAAAAGGAGAAAAAAAGAGAGAATGTCAGAGCAAGAACATTACACGTCCGAGAGTCAAAAAGGAGTGTAAAGAAAGGAATAGCCTAGCCGACAGGAAAAAAAGAGCAGGCATGGGGAAGAAAAAAGACACCATTACTGCCCTGAACTGACCAATACCAAAGAATCAATCCGTGTGTAAAACAGAACGAACCCGCGAAGGCTTCCAATGAAAAAAACTTCCGTTTACACGAACTCAAAAAAGAGAAGATCAACGGGCCAGCACAACAAAAAACAGGGGAGAGGACAAAGAGGGGGAAAAAGGGGCGAATTAAGGGGCCTAACAGGGGTTAGTCAAGCCTTCGGCTCCAAAAAAAAAAACCTGCCTGAATGGGAGAACACGCAAATGGAAAAAAGAAAATGACTCACTAAAAGAACAAAACAAAGATGATCTGAAAAGCGGCGTGTTGGGGAGAGAGGAAAAGTATAAGAACGCAGGTTTTTGAAAAAAAAAGCTCTGTGGAAAAAAGGGCAGAGAGGCAAATGAAACGAAGAAAAATAGAGGTAGGAGAAGGACGAAGGCTTTCAATAATAATCGAAGGCAATGACAATGCTCTACGTGCAAACCAAGGGGGTAACCGGTAGTTGCGGGGAGAAATAAAATTGAAGCAAAAAAACTGCAAGGCAAAGGAGAGAAAGAACCAATAACTGGAATGAAAAAAATCAAAAAAAACAAGAAAAAATCCATGCGAAAAAACGAAAAAGGTTCTGGGAAGAAAGCTGAGAACAAGGTCACGACAAGCGAAAAGCCCGGGGCGAGGATGACAATCCATTTCGATCAGACATGAAAAGCAATTAACTATGAAAAAAAACAACATCCAAAAGGGGAAGCTCGGTAAGGAGGGGTAAAGCCCAAATGTTGGCGAGGGGGGGGGGGGGGGGGATTGGGGGGCTTAAAAGCCAGGTCTTCACCCCGGTATTTAAGAAAATCTGCCGCTGCTTCAAGAAAAAAAGAGAAAGGGAAAGAAAAGAAGAGAAGACAACAATTAAAAGGGATAGAGGAAAGGATTACGGTGACAAGAAATTCAGAAAGTCCCCACACCCTCCAAAAAAAACAGAAGCCGAGCAGAAAAGGCGATTTCAGCGTAAGACGAGCCCCGGAGGCCACCTGTACTGGCAATGTTGTTGAGCTAAGGCAGGACCTAGGGACAGAAGAAAAGGGGGCCAAAGGGAAGGAGGTGACCATTGCAAGGCGCGGAAGAAAAAAAATCTGATAAAAAAAAACTTAAAAAAACAAAAAAAAAAGAAACACGCTTTGCCTAGTGAAACCACTCCAAAGGGAAACGTCACAAAACAACAAAAAGGGAAGTAAATCCGAGCGGAAGAAATGGGGAGAAGTTGTGGAATCACGGAATAGGAGGGGAGGGCTGAACCGCAATGGCAAATGAAGTGAAAAAGGCCCATGGAAAAGGGATGTGCATCAAAGGGCCGGGGAGGTTCTGGGTTTGCAAAAACAACTCTGCGTAAGAAAAAAAAAAAAAAAGGCAGGTCAAGTGAGGAGGCCTTTTCGCAAAACAAAAAAAAAAGTGACGGTGGGGGAAAGGGGGAGGCGGTTTGTGACAGCAAAAAGGGAAAGTGATGAGAAACAGTTTTTCAAGTGCCAGTTTAAATGTTTGCTGACGGGCCCCCTGGGAGAAACCCACCAGTAATCAGGAAATACGCAAATGGCAAACGCACAGAAATTTTCGGCACAGGACAAAGCATTTGACGAAAACAGAGAGAAAGAGTGGTTTGATGGCATGGAAAGGGCTCCCGAGAGGAAGGGGAGGGAATCGATGGGAAGGAAAAAGAAGACGCGGTTCGGAAAGAAAAAACGAAGCATCGATTTGACGGCGAGAAAAGCACTCAACCGAAAAAGTGGGGAAAGGGGACAGGTTTTTGGTTTTGGGAAAAAAGGTGAAAAAAAACAATGTTGACTTTAGGGCTACCTCCCTTGTGAAATGGGGAAAAAAAAAATGTCCTACAAGGCAAAAGCGCCAGAAACAAGCCAAACACGTACAGGGTCATTGCCTTCGCAAAAGAAGCATCAAACGTTTCAAAAAAAAAAGCTCCCGGCCACGAGGGGGAACGGCAAGATCGAGTTATTGTCAAACAAGGTTTTCCTTGAGGGAGAAAAAAAGAGAGCAAAAAACGCCCGCCCGTTGAGAGACCGCGGCGGGTGATGGGAGGGGGAGAGCACGCAGAAGGGTTGGCATTTTCCCAATCAAGGTTTCTGGAGGATGGATACACAAAAAAACCGGTGGAGGGAACAGGAAAAACCGCACGTCCATCGTTGGGGTGGGCTGCAACATGGGGGATTGGAACGAGGCCGGTGAAAAATCTAAAATTGCACGAGTTGTGTGAAGGACAAGGAAGAAGCCAGAGACGAGGAAGGGGCAGAGGTGTGCAAAAAAAATCGCGTATTCAGTTTTGGCTATTTGGCAGGGAACGGAGACAAAAGGACTCTTTATGCCCATGAAAAAAGAGTTGCTATGGCAAGGAACATCCAGGGGTGAAAAAACCGACATCGCTCGGGGATAAATGTAAAAAAAAATTGGGATGGGATTTTTGAAGAGGGCCTGCAGGAGAAACCTTCAGAAGGCCAGCACACAGTAGGGCAAAAACCAACTCACGGTGCCGAGGGTTCACAAAAAAAAAAAAAAAGAACAAAATGGGGTAATGAAGGGAAAACGGTCAAAACGTGAAAGAAAAAGACATTTTGAGAACAAATGCTTGAATTAACCCAGCAGGCTGCGGGGGATCGTGGGGTAAGTGTTCTGAAGTGGGATCAAAAGGGGAGCAATTTCAGCGTCAAAAAAAGGCGATGCCAGCGAACCGACTGCCGTCAGCACCCGACTCATGAAGAAAGAGAAAACTAATACGCAGAAGAAGAAAAAAACATCGCACTCCAAGAGGGGAAAACTTTTGAAGGGGGGGGGGATCCGGAAAAAGAAGCAGAAATCGAAGTACGCAAGGGCCGGGCACGAAGAAAAAAAAAAAAGGGGCGAAGGGGGTTGACGCAAAAAAACAACCCCCAAGAGCGAGGGGGAACGGTTGTGTGGAAAAAAAGAACCAACCACCAGGGAGAGGGGTAAAACGGCGCGAACTTGCAAACAAAGTAACCCCCAGCCGAAAAAACCATGAAGGAGAATGTTTGCGAAGTTAGTTTAATCCGAAAGGGAATAACGCAGTCTTTCTGCCAACAACATGAACCAGTGGGGTGAAGGGCCAAGAAGAACCTCCCCGTATCCTAAAAAGAAGGTTGTTAAATTGTCGCAAAAAAAAATTGGCCGAACACAAAGAGAAAAAACTCACCAACGTCAATGGGGAGAGAAAAAACTCAATGCTTAATAGGGCGGTGCCGGGTACCTGGGGGGTTTCAAAAAGGAGGGGGGGGAAAGCACCGGATCGGGGAAAAGAGAGAAATCACATCCTGGCGCCAACCGAAAAAAAACGTTCCAAGTGCCAAAGCAAAAAAATGAAAAACCACGGGGCACTGAAACCGCCGGAAAACGCACCCAACCACGGACGGTATGTGAAAAATTTGGTAGAAAATACCACACAGGGGCATTGTGTCAAAAAAAAAGATTTCCCTGGCAAGAAAGAATGATTGGGGTAGGCGTCTTGGACGCCTAACATCCAGAGAACAAGGAAATGAACAACGAAAAAAAAGGGAAGGCCGAAGCAACGCCCTCAAAACAGGGGAAATGTTAAGAAAAAAAAAAATTTGAATGGTGAAGGCGAACTGGG
>Ga0179593_1690955_pt1 | contig 13854 bp, 14 predicted proteins | sample CZODoug2_1_08_16_FD_185931 | JGI IMG/M metagenome (GOLD analysis project Ga0179593, IMG submission 185931) | Vadose zone soil fungal communities from Angelo Coast Range Reserve, California, USA - CZODoug2_1_08_16fungal (PacBio error correction) | ecosystem: Environmental > Terrestrial > Soil >...
TCCAAAGACTTATGCTCAGCATCCTTGAGAGGTGATGCGGAAAAACGGTGGACGGAGAAGGGGGGAGCGCAGGAGAAAAAAAACTAGAAAGGCCCGCTTGAGGAACGCGCCTTTTAAAGTTTCCGCGGGGGCAATCGCCCACAAGGGATGTCTTGTCGGGCCGCATCGCACTGAAGCGAGCGCTTATCCGACGTCGAAACGCTGAAAAGGCGTTCGACTTGAGCCTCAATCAAAAGCCACCAGCGGCTTCCCTGATCACAGAAAAGTGAGGGGCCTTCTACGCGGGATTCGTCGCGAGTGCCTCTACAACCGATTCGCGAGCTAAAGCCTGTTCCGAGATCTGGACTGGGGGGTAAATGTTGCGATCAGCGAGGGGAGAAGTCTACTACAAGTGAAGCTTGCGAGTGGGACAGCCTCGGCGAACCTGGTCTATTCGGGTGGGGGCAAAGGGGGGTTTATGAGGGCTGGGCGCAGCGCGTCGCCAGAAAAAAACTCTAACTCGAAAAGGGGGGGCAGTCGACAAGGGGGAGGGGGTGAATGTTTCTCGCCGGGGAAGGGGGAAGGGGGAAAATTTGGTCAACGAAGGCGGAGAAAAGAAAAACACCTACCTGGTCTAATCAACCCTCCAGCTAGGAGGTCGAGAGTCCGAAGCGGCGTGGATGGACTTCGCTTAAGGACTGAGCGAAAAGCTTGGGTCTATAGCTGGAAAGGGGGCAGCTACCAAAGGGAGGACTAAAGAGGAGGTGGACGGCGGAATAAAGAATTGGGCCTCGAAGGGTGCCTTCGTGAACGAATACCTTAGGGGTGGGTATCGCTGCCTGAAAACCCTTCGCCGCGTACGGAGGGGGCCAATCGAGAGCCTATGGAGATCATTATCCGCAGTCACTGAAGGGAGGTGTGTGGAAATAAAAACCATCACTAAGTAGAAAGGGTATCGCCGGGCAGTAGGGAAAAAAGGGGGGACCGATGAGCTCTTCTACCCACACACGCGGAGAAATAAATCACGAAACTCACCACCTCAAAACGCGAGGGTGCCAGGACGCCTTCGAAAGAGAAGGACCAGAGAATTTCAGAGAGAGATCCGCAAGTCTGGGAAGGGGAGAAACCTCGGGGGGGGAGAAGACAGTAACGGAACTTTACTGGCGCGGGGAACGGATCAAGACCTATTCCGCGGGGATAATTTCTCAACTAGTCTCGTCCCGGGCAAACGCAACATCCCTCGGGGGACAGCAAGCGATTCTCGAAAAGCTGGTAGGCGGTCGTATCCGAAAAAGAAAGAAACCTGCAAGGGGGAAGGCGTGAGCCAAATTCTCTCAACTATGGAAAAGTTGGACACCGACAAAGCGGGAGGGGTCTGGCACGGAGCCTCGTATGGAAACCACCTGTCGGTTGGAGACAAGGAGTCGGAAGGGTCCAAGCCGGCAACGAAGGAGAGAAAAAAAAACCGGGCTCGAATGTCGAAGGGAAGGGTCTGAGAACCAGCGTCACAGAGGGGGGGGCTCAGAAGCGGTGGGGGGGTGCTGCCAAGCGGGAACACTTCCATGTCTTTTGGGGACGCAAACAGGGGGTAGGGATTCGGGGCTGCAAACTACGGCCGAACCGGGACGCCGGGCAAAAAGAAAACACCCTCGTCGGAAGATCGAAGAAAAACGGAGAGGAGGGAAGGGGGTCCGGGGGGTTTTTTTGGGAAAGGGAAACACGGTCCAGGTTCCGGTCTTCAAAGGGAGATTACGCCGGAAGCGCAGCTGCGGCAGACATTACGTTCCGGCGCAGGATAGGCAAGCACGTCATCGGAGAGAGAATTTGGGAAATGGTGTTGGTTCTACTAAGAGAGGAAATTCGGCAGCAATGGGGGGTGAGATCGAACGTGAGTGGCCGGGGGAACTAAAAGCCGAAGTAAACTTTTTCTAACAGGGGGGGATGAGTGCCAGGAAAGATACAGGGGGAGTCCAACGGACTCGAAAAACGTAGATTGTGCTACACGCCATAAGGGGGGAGGTAAGTAGATCTCCTATACCGAGAAGGACGGAGCAGACGGCTTACCTACCGGGTCAGACCTCATCGGGGTGGGGCAAGGGAAAGAAGACGCGGCTCGGAGGGCTGGAGAAAAGAGCAGCTCCGACAGTAGGAATCGGAACGTCATGAGGTATCTCTTTCTGCAACTGTACACTGGCCGACGGAAAGGGGGGCCAGGGACGTTGTAACCCGTCGGCGAAGCACAACTTCACGTAAGGAGGGTGGAAGGTTCTTTCAAATCCGGTATCGGGGTTCGCCCCCGCCAAAGCAATCTCGGTCAACTACGAAAGATCAAAAAAAACCCTCTCTCACAACCGAGAGCTGGTTAATGCAATCCCCGAACATTACGATGACGGTGAGAAGACGAGGGCTCGTCGCTGTGGGCGAATCTGCTTGAAGAAAGTGGAAAAGTGTGCAGTTCGTCTTACCGAGGGAACACAATCGGGGCCCTCTATCGGCCCAACTTCATCCGGCCAAAAAGAAGGGACTCGCGAAAAAGGGGGGGAAAGTGGCCCTCTTGGCTCGCAAGGGGAAAGAAAAAATTTCAATTTGATCATAGAATCCGTTCCTCCTCGTTCTTAAAAAAGCCTCGCGGTCGGCTTTCAGGAGCACCGGGCAGAAGAAGGGAAAAATCGACCACTCCGTGGTAGTTCAACAACGTGACGCATAGAAGAGACATCGGCCCCGACTCAACCGGTGAAGGAGGTTGCGTTGCTGGCAAAAAAATGCCCATCAGCATCAACACAGCTGAAAGTTGCGCCAGCGGGATGAACGTCAGCAGCGTTCACACGGAGGGGGGCGAAAGACGCCAAGGCGTCAGGAAAAAACTATTTCCCACCAATGCTCGCGATCGCCCGGCTGCTGCCGCGAGAGCGGGGTAGAGATTGCAAAGGGGGGTATCTCCTCTCACAAGCCCACTCCAACCAAGCCGGTTGTGGGAGAAACTCGGGATTATGGCGGGAAGGGAGACCGAGCCAGCGCTTGAGGTCCCTTTTTCGAAACCGGAGATGCGGCACACCCGCAGAGGGGGACCGGCGTGCTGCGTATGAACAACAAACTCGTCGCGATCCCAACGGCAAGTGGGCCGACAGAAGGTCGCGGGTATAGGGGGAATGTGCTGAACTGCCGTAGGCAGAAAGGGAGGTGGTGTCCGGCAAACGAAAGGGCCGTCAGCTTCAGACTGTGGCCGAGTCAAAAAGGGAAGGGAAACGAAAGCATGACGCTGTCTGTACCGAGCCACCCGCAGGAGGGAAACTAGCGGCCCTTCCAGAAAAGAAAAGGCCAGCCGAACTAGATACGCACGTCACCGCCGCGGTGTTCAGGGAAAAGGGGAAAAGCAATCACATAGACGCAAGAGGGAGGGACGTTGACACAAGACCACCTTGGTTGGTCTAAGCTGCAGCGAGCGCAGGTCCGTCCGCCTGGGAGAAGAGATCAAAAAAACGGATGAGAGGAGGACCCCAGTCGGCTACCGAAGCCGGGGCCGTCGAGCGCAAAAATGGCGGTCTTGCCGATATAGGAAAAAGGCCAAGAATCGCTGCGTTAGGCGGCGCTTTCCGAAGGACAAGGTCGGCTGTACCGAGAGGACGTCCCGCGAGGGTGCAAGATATGTCGCTTGCAGCTGCGCAAGCACTTGCGGGAGGCTGGTTTCCCAGGTCGTGTAGAGTCCTAGTGTCAAGTCAAGGCAAACATTTGCCGGTATGAGGACGGCCAGAAAACCACCTCTTTCTCGGCACAAAGAAAAAGATGAGTCGCGACGAGGAGGAAAAAATAGCCTCTCGGCCGGAAATTCTAATGACTCTGGAGTTGCGCCTCGGACAAAAAGGGTCTTGGGAGCATCGCCGCGCGACTTTAGGGTTGTAGGAGGGTCACTTCAGATCTGGCGGGAAGGTGAAGGGGCGCTGGACTCTCGGGAGGATGACGATCACCAGGGGGGTCACCATCTTGACGTATCAAGTTCTGTGATGCTTGCCTGCTGAAGACCGATGGCTTGAGAGATCACACAACAAAAAAACAATACAAAACACCACGCGAAGAAGCCAATCCTTGGGATATCGTCTGAGTTGTTAACGGGAAACAAGGTTCTCTCAAGACGGGACGGACGCTGTAGGAAGCCTTTCAGAAGACAAAGAACGGATTTTCGGTCGGTGGTCCCTCTGTGGAGTTGGGAGGGCCATTAGATAGAGGGAAACAACTCTAGTGTGATGTAGCCTATGGCGGGAAGGGGGAAGGGTCCACGTTTGGAATCCCTCGGGGACAAGGTCTTTTCAGGGCAGTAGTTCAGCGGAGAAACTAGAAAACTTGGTCTTCATCGGGAAAGAGAGTGGAGGGGGTGTCATAACGGACGAACAATGAGGGAAGAGGAACTTCTCGTTCGTATGCTCAGTGTAGAAACTCGGCCGGGCCGAGGCTGATAAGGGAATTTTTTTGTTTTCTCAAACGGTCATGGGGGGTCTCGGAGATGAAGGGGGAGCGAATTGCGCCACGCTACCTTTCCGGGCGGAGCATTCAAAAATATGGGGCCGTTGAAGAGAGCAGAACCACCATCTAAGAAGGGGAGGATGAAGGGAAAAGCATCTCAAAGTCTCTCGGGGTCCTTGGATGTTTGGGGGGGTCACAAATCTGAGTTTCTCGATTTTTGACTCCCAGGTTTGACCGGGCCTCCGACTTCAGGGGAGACTCTATACGTCCTTTCAACCACTTTGGTAGAACCGAAATGACGACGAGGGTCAGTTCTCGGGAGGGGGGTTTGAGAAAGAACCGGACGAGGCCTGGTCCATGTACCTACGATCCTACGTGTGAAGATTTCTATGACCTAGACTGGCTAGAAGCATTAAATCCGTCGATCAGGTCTTTTCTATAGGTCAGTCAAAAGTACCGAGGAGGTAAGCTTTGAATGAAAGCTTAATCATTCTTAAAAGCACTGGGAATCTAAAAGAACTAGATGTTTTGAAGGTGATGAGGAAGGCGGGCTAACATATGGGTGGGCCTTTATGAGGAGGTAAATCGCCGGTATACTGACCCCTCTTTGGGGGATTTGGGTATCCACGTAAGTGGAGTCGCTCATTGCAAGGCTCGTGTAAAATTCCGTTAGGGTGTGCCGTCCATCCCTGACAGAATTACTCTTTCCCGTGGGACACGGGAGAGGCAAACCGGAAAAATGAAGCGGTTGTTCCCAGCCGGGCGCCTTGTCTTCTGGGGAAAGCGTGTCTGAGTGCGTGCGGCGATGGAAGGGGGTGGAGGAGCGGGTGGGAGAAAGAGGTGCCGGCGAAAATATAAAAGAAATGGCGACACAAACAAACATTGTTCGATAAAGGGGGGGGAGGGGACCTCCTCGCGAAGTCGGAAGAAAAAACATCGTGGGGCTGGCTATCGGGAATCGTGAAAGATAAGGACAAGAGAAAGGATTCAGGGTTGGGTGTTGGCCGCAAACCGGGGGGAAGGTCAGGGCGAGACGGCAGTAAGTCAGTCCCCGTGACCGTGTCAGTGGGCAGGAAGACCCCGCTTCTGGGGAAAGCTCTAAGGGAAAAAAACACGGGGGGGGGAAAATAGATATTCCGACGTTGTTTGCGCCGGCACCTGCTAACAAGGTACGAAGTTAGCTGCAGAGCCGGAGGACTCTAATGGAACAGTTGCCAGAACCAATTGGTTGGAAAAAAGTTGCTTCAGAGAAGCCACCGGTCAGCTCCCTAAATGTGTAAAGTTTTGATAAACTGAAATCTCGCGCACATGTGGGGGGGAAAGAGACTTGATGCCGGAGGCTGACCAGGATTTGCGATAAATGGACGAACGGTGGTGGGGAGGTTGGGGACCCGAACTAAACGATTGTGGTTAGGTAAGGAACACTTGCTGCTTCACCTCATGACTACTCTCAGGGTGTTTACAACTCCTATTCCAAAAAATGGGTTGAGTGCTTACTCAGCTCCCTCAGGAGACTGATGCTGAAACCGTGAAAGGGAATTTTCGTCTTGACCTAGGGATCCGAGGGGGTGGGGGCCTTGCAACGTCAGACTGCCTTCGTGGAGTCACTTCAAGCCCTAACGGTAGCCTTAAAGGAAGTACTGATACAAGGAATGAGGGGTCTAAGTCCGCTTGCGTATAAAAAGACGGACGGTATCAGGTGACAGAGTTTCGACAGGTAGTCTATAAAAACCGGCGTGACAGACCGCCCTTTCGGGTATCGTTGGACAGGGGGGGGGGAATGTCAATAGGAACCCGAGTCGGGGGGCCCGTCTGGTTGAAGACCATTATAATAAACGACAACTAGATGTTGGAAACATCCCGGGAATCACGACTAAAAGTTTATTGAGGGAAGCGTCTAGGAAGGAGCGCTTGGGCCGACCTGAATTAAGAGGCTTCTCTCTCGGCAAGGTCGCGCTACTCTGGAATCGGGAAGAAAAAAATCAGAAAGCAACATCCCCTCGGAGGAAACATCAGCAGCCAACACGCAATGCACGGACGAAAAAAAAACAGTCGTACATGGCACGGTCTAAAGCAGGGGAGACTGCATTAAGTAGGCGCTATCTCCGCTGACCCGACCCTGGCCGGTCTTCACCGCAGAGGGGGGGGGGGACTGAGCGTCACCGTCGTGTCCGATATGAGAACCAAAAAACTAGGGTACCTTGACCAACTTGAGGCGAACAAGTCCTTCAGAAGGGGACGGGAATCTTCAATCCCTTGCGTCCGAAAAAGGGGCCTTGCATTCCGGGAAGGGGGACTGTCTCCCGAAAACGACATGGGTGGCAAAAAATAGCCGGGAGCGGACAGGTTCGGTCGGAAGGAAAAGTAAAAACTGCTCTCCCCGATCATCAATAACTGTCTCCACTAGCAGCCAACTCGCCTATCAGAGAATCAGGCTGGGGGGTCTTTCGGTGAAGAAACATTATTCTATCTTCTTCCCAGCCTCTGTAAATCTTTCCATGCTTCAGAAAGAAAGCGCTGGGATCAGGGAAGCCAGTGCCGCAGCCAGGGTTCTGCTGCCCTAGGACCGCCGAGAAAGACGGCTTTGAGGATGGATGTGAGAAGCCGCTCATGAAGGGAAGTCCGTGACACCCTACAAAAAAATCCGGGAAGGTCAAGCCCTTCTCGGACTTAGAAAGTTGTGAAGTAACGCGGCTCGGCCAGAAGAGTAGACGTGGCGAACTGAGAAAAAAGGGGCCGGGTCCTTAGAAAAAAAAAAGAGAACTGCGCAATTCTCGAGGAAGCCAGAAGGGGGAAATGAAAACCACAGCTCGGAAGAAACGGTTCGGGGTCACACCAGAAGCAAGCAGCCAGCAAACGGGAGGAAGGCGCCGCTAAGTCCATTAATAGCCCAGGAACTCGTTCAGGCCTCCTGTAAGAGGGGGAGACGACTCGTCTCCGAAAGGCAGCTCATTCAGGTTGACTGTTGACCACGAATAAGGAATCTAAAGCGCACGGGGGGGGGGAGGTTGGAACAAATGCGTTTGTAGGTGATCGCATCGAAACAACAACACTTAGGCTGGTATATGAGAATGCCGGAATCTGCTGCTAGAGGTAAAAAAAAAAAAAGTCCAAAACAGTCGAGGGATCGAGAGTGTCAAAAGCCATGAGTTTTTCGGGTGAGATGAGACTAAAGACAAGAGGAGCGGTCTACGGGGGAGGAAGGGAACGCAGGAAAGTCACTGGTAGACTCTACAGGGCGACTGCAATCTAACTCGTGGGAGGTCATGGATTACCAACGTGTAGTGGACGGATTCTTGGACTGGGGAAGAGGGGAGGCCACCCCGATGCGAACTACCTTCGCAGCCAGCGTTGGCAAGGCAAAAAACCGGTTTCAGGGACTATGCGACAAATGACGCTCTTACGCTAAAGGTGGAGAAGGAGGAAACCGTGGGGTTGGTGCTGTCAACGGTGATCGCGAGATTTTCAGGGGATGGGGGGGTGGGGGGGGAGACTACGGAGAGGGGGGAAGCCTATGAGGAGGGGAAATTGAAAGGGGAAAAGCCTGGGACAATGCCGACTTAGAAGAGTCTGGCTGGCGTTTCTGCGACCCGAGACAGCCCGGGCTGAGGGGATTTAGCTGATCGAAAACTATCACAGGAGATGGGGGGCCGAGTACTCGAGGGAGACAAATGGCATGCTCTAGAACAACCGACTTATGCACAAAGGGGTCGAAGGCAACCTTTGGGGGGGGAGAACCGATCGTCGCATGGCGACACCCTGGGCAGGCGTAGAGCAACGAAAAAAATGCGCGGAAAAACGAAAAAGTCTTGGGAACGATTGCGTGATTGCCTGTCTGGAGGGGAAGGAGGGAAGGAGTACACATTAGACAACGAAAAAATCAATGTTTGGTTCAGAGTAGCAGGGATGGTTCACGGGGAGGCCGTAGTGGACAAGTGCTTGGGGGTCAATTCTGGGGTCGGGGAGGAAAAAAAGAAAAGTTTAGGAAAGAGGGGGGAAAATGGGCGCCTAATATGATATAACCTAACGGAACATGTATCTATCCTCGGTGTCGTCGAAAGTTTATTCCAACATGTCGATACTGAGCAACGGCAGCTTGGGACCTAGGGTGTGGAAGAAGGGAACTGTTAGGTCTGAGGGGGGGGGAAAAGACAGGTCATTGGTGAAGTCACCCCCCGCAGGACAAGGGGGATACGCACCGCCTTGACTCGAAGAACAAAGAGTTACATCGCCCGTAGTAAAGAAGAGCCTAAAAAGCGGGGAGCAATCGATCATTTTAAAACTTGTTGGAATGTGGGGAACCGAGGTAGTGTGTTCAAAGGGTTTATCCGTTTCCTTTGAAACCTTCGTATGTGCTGTCTTCAACACCCGCGAAGTTCTAAAACCTCTTTTTCTCGCACTCCAAACCGCCCTCCTCTTCTGCTAAGGGAGATCGGTTTTCCCCTCACAAGTGACGCATCATAACGGGAAATTCTCAAGCCGGTGCCCTGGCGTCCAAGAAATATTCTCTGGTCAAATATGCAGTAAGTCCGGCTCGATTGGTTACTTCTGGGCCCTGTCCGACTGCCCAGGGCAAAAAGGGTAGTCTTTGGTCCGGGAACCGCCTGCCTTCTGCGGGGGACTCCAGAATACCACCTCCCGCGATTGAGGGGTTAAAAACTTCGTAGACAAAAAAGGCGGTTAGTGGTCGAGACGATCAGAACCGAAAAGAGTGTGTGAAGGGAGGACCCAAAGATCGGGCATTCTAGAGCCACTGCAAGGATCGTATCGTTCCCTCACAAAGAATCAGAACACTTTCTGAGACAAATGATGACACTTCGGCACTTCACGCAACAAGGCGACTCCGAACATTGGGCTGGGCCAGAAGGAGGTCTCGTCATTAGGAGAGAACGGAAAAACATCGTGGGCGCGGAGACGGTGGATCCGAGTAAAACCTTGGAGGAAACCAGGGGGGAAGGATGTGAAGGGGGAAAAAGTGTGGCAATTCTGAAATCTCGACGACGGCGATTAACAGGCCACCGAAGGGGAGAGTAAAAAACACAAAACGTCGGACACTCTCCACAAACGAGGAAGGAGGGCGAGGTGGGCGGGCCAAAAAGCAAACGGTCCAAAAAAAGGTAAGGAACCGTCGAGACAAACGAACACGGGCACAACAGACAGAATCCGGTGGCGCAGTGTTTCAGGAGGCCGCACCCGGAGAAAAATGGGAAAATGTGTTCTAAGAGAGGGAGAGAGAAGGGTTTGGGCGGATCGGGGGACGATGCCGGAGGGCTGACGAAAAGAGTGGCGACAAATGGAGAAAAACAGACCGTTGACAAGCGGAGGGGTTCCAGAAGCAGAAAAAGGCGTGTCGTGCAAAGGGAACATCGAGCATGGTTACTAAGGGCAAAAAAGTCAAAAGAGGGGGGGGAGGGTAAGCGGGGGGGCACGCCTACCAGGCCATCAGTGGAGGTATCGACGGATTACAAGCCCGAAGTTGTCCGGGGAAGCATGAGGCGGGGGCGTTGCCAACGTCAGAACGAAACCAGGGATTTGGGAACTGACCGGCCCGTATCGAAACTCTGAGATTGGACAGATGTGAAAAAGATCGGAGAGTATCCAGAGGAAAAGGCCGGACGCTTCAAAAGGGACTTGCGAACCCATAATCGTCGACGTCATCCAGAAGGAGGGACGGGGTGGACAACAGGAGGGGGGGGATCGTTTCGCCGAAAGCTCGAGAAGAAAGACGCCCGCGATCCCACCCAGGGACAACACCGCAGAAAAGACTGGGGTAGAAAACACATCAAAAAAGTGACGATGTGAGGGGAGAATTAGCGGCCGGGAGAAGGAGCGATGGGAAGAAGCTTCAGGCCTCCTTTCATGCATATCGATCGTAAAACGTCTAAATGAAGAATTCCGCTTCATCGAAAAAAAAAAAAGAAATGAAAGGTCTTCGCCAAACGGAAGAATAACAATGGGGGAAGGACTGGGAAAGCCAACCGGAGGTCCCTCTTCAAAGGGAGAGTACCCATGCGGGAAGAAAAGTTGCTCGCAGCTAAATCAGGTCCCGAAGGGCGGGGCGGTGCCTACCTGTCAGGGGGAGGAGTCTCGCAAATCAGGGTTATCCGGGGCGCTCCATGAAAATTCTTGGGGGCCGGGAAGAAGACCGAATGTGCAAAGAGAACGGGTGAAGCCGTTCCCTACTACTGGGGACTCAAAATTGCGGCCTATGGGGGCCGGGAATGGGCTTAAGGAAGAACAAATCTCAACTACAGGGCCAACAATAAGAGTTCTCAAAATGTGACCTGAATTATAATCATCGTAAAGGGGTCTTGGGCACTTCTAGATCCACCAGGGATCTCTAGTCAGACGAGAAAAAAAAAATTTCGATGAAGCACTACAACCTTGAGGCTGAAAAAAGGGGGTCGAAGGGGTCCCCATTCGAAAAAAAAATCTGGGATGCAGTAGTAAAAAAAAGTATAAGGGCCCGCCAAACCACTCGTGACGTGACTCCGTCTTTGAAAAAAGAGCCAATTTCGTGGGGTTAGGGGACGGGGTATGCCTATTGATCGAGTTCTTAATTGTCAGTTGCAGACCTGAGGAAAGTGTGCTCGTCACCGTAAAGTCTAAACAGGACAAGGACTCAAGTAGAAAAGTGGAGAAGGGACATCAACAGATGGTCTCGGAACTGGGCGACAACGGGAACATCGGGACGCGGAAGGAGGGGGAGGGACAGATGCAGGGGTCGAGGGGGGGGGCCGAGGAAGGAGGAAAGAACCCGGGCGTGAAGGCGAAAAACGTGGGGCCTTCGAGGGATTCAGCATCCAGAACGGTGTTCCAAAGAGACAGTGCCCCTCCAAGAATCGGGGAGAAAAATGTAATGTCCACCGAAAGCACGAAAGTGCAATCCTCTTTCCCTGACAGCCTCGCGTTACAGGCAGGCAACATAGAGTGAGGTGCAGGAGAGAAAATGGATAGGCTCGCCATCAGCCGCCCGCAGAGACTTGGCCGGGGAAAAGAAGATCACGACCGAAGGGGGGGGTGCGGGAAGTGCAAAAAAAATAGGTCGAAAATGAGCCGAGCTGGAGCCACTGGGTTGATCTCTCTCAACGTGAAGGGGCGAGAGAGAACCCCCCCGGCGAAAGAAGTGCTAAGGAGGCTAGAACGAACAACCGAGCGGTTCGAGGGGATCTCTTGTACGAACCATCATGATATGTCTTTTAGATCTTTGCGGCTGCCGAAAACTCAGAAAAAGGGCTGACCCACTGCGGAAGGGAAAAGGGGAGGGCATTTTTTTTTTGGGGATACTCCTGCGGCTCTGAGGCAGCGTTACGGGCGGGGCGGTGGAAAAAAGAAAAGTGGGGAAGGCCTGAACTAGGCTGATGTGTTGAAACTGCCGCGACGTCCAACAGTTCTGGTAGTCTCAATCCAAGCGCAGTCCCCGGTTCAGGGGGGGGAACCAAGGGAAAACCGGGTTCTGGCCTAAGGGAAGACAGGGAAAAGAGACAAGCCTTGAAGGGACGCACAGTGTTCTCAAGGGGGGGGGTCCCGCTATGGTGCGGCGTGGTGGCTGGAGCCAACGGACAAGGGCTGTAGGGGCATCAGTTCTTTCACTTCGTCGCAAAACAGAAGTAAAACGGAGTCAGGGGCTCTGACAGAGGGAGGTCTGTAAGACTAGGACGGAATTTTCTTCACAATGATGCCAATATAACACCTCAGGTTTTTGCGGGGGGGAGGAGGGCATCCGAGGAGCTAAAAAGCGATTCCTAGCTGACAGAGAGAATGGGCCGTGACGATATGAGGGAGGTTTTACGTAAAGAAGCTAAAGTTAAGGGGGGGAACTGCCGCCGTGACGCGCTTTACGGCCCCGAAACTGAAGACCTTCTAAATTGGTCCAGCTGGCGTTTATGCCTATGGAAATCGGAAAGCCAAGAGGGGACACAAAGCGATAGGAGAATTGTTGTGGGGTAGGTGCGAAGTAAGGCCCTATGCTTAGTACAATTTTTCGCCGCCGAATTTTAAGGGGTTGCAGAGGGGGGGCGTGTGGCAGAAAATTGGGGGTCTGTCTGAGCGAAAAACGGTTCGGAGGAAGTCACGACAAGCGGCAGAGAGGAGGGGCAGACAGAGAAAGAGCGATCGGGAGTCAAAAAAACTGGAATTGGGGCAGATGCTTCCAAGGGGAAAGAAATAAGAGTAAGAACGGTGGCGGTTTGAATCGGTGGGGGGTGATGGAAGTCTTCAGGAGGACACGCCCTTCGTGTTTCTATACCAGCGGGGGCTGGGAAACGGTCTCTCTCATGATAAAGAGAGGGCCCTACGGGCGGAGATGCCTTATGTAACAAGTACTTGTACAGCATAAGGGTTCGTCCCAATAGGGGAGGGGGATCGGAAGAAGGCCATCTTCAGGAGTAAAAAATGGCGGGCAGGGTATGGTGGGGGAAAAGTCGCACACAGGTTACGCGAGTGTAGGTTAAAACGAAGTACGAAAGGGGGTAAAAAAAAAGAGGGAAAAGTGAGGAGGAAAAGGGGACTTAAAAAGGGCAAAGAAGAAGTAGGGCGCCCCGATGTAGCTGAGAGGCCTAGGCTGTGAAGAGTTTCAGTCTCAAATTTGATATCATGCGCGGGAAGGGCAGAAGGAAAATGGACGTGGGGGGGATGATCGATCCTCACTATCTATAAGTCTATAAAGAGGAACGGCAAGCGACTGAACTTGGCGAAATTGGTACCGGCAGGATTGGTTTTGTGCGCTCATACTTCTAGTGACAGTCCACCTATGGGAAGGTGGGGTCTTCTTTGGAGGGTGGTGAATGATCAGCTTGGGGACGGAATACTAATTCGGTGGTACCGGCTACAGAATCCGGTTCTCGTTCAGGTTCAGTTAGTCGATCTCATGCTGGGATTCGATGTTAGGTGGGCCTAAGTGAAGAACCCCAATCTTGTTAATGTCTGGGGGGACACTCAACCATTGTGACATCGTGTTTGGGTCTCGACTTCCCTTGCTCACCTTGCCGCCATGCTTGGAAGAAAGGGGAGAACACCAGACGAATTTGGTCATTATTTTCTCCATTCTCCCCCGCGCCTTCCTCAAAAGGAAAGTCCCCTAAGAAAGTTCCGAGACCTCAAAAGTGGACTACCGTCGGTTAGCCAGTTGTGAAACCAGTAATCAAAGTCGGGGGGGAGGGGGGGAGGGGCGGGAGGGGGCCACTGGGCGATGACAGAAAGGAGAGTAAAGAGGACAAAATCAGACCTTTCAAGTCCTTTAAGGCGGTAATTCGCGTGGGCAAGGCGATATTCAAAGTTACGGAAACAGAACATGGTGGGGGTGATTTGTGTCCAGGAAAAAGAACAAAAAAGTTGGCGACAGAAGAGGGCAACAAACAGGGATGGGAGAAAGAGAGAGGGCAAGAGCGGTGAAGGGAAAAGCGACGTCTGGGGCAA
>Ga0179593_1264735_pt1 | contig 13853 bp, 13 predicted proteins | sample CZODoug2_1_08_16_FD_185931 | JGI IMG/M metagenome (GOLD analysis project Ga0179593, IMG submission 185931) | Vadose zone soil fungal communities from Angelo Coast Range Reserve, California, USA - CZODoug2_1_08_16fungal (PacBio error correction) | ecosystem: Environmental > Terrestrial > Soil >...
TTTATCAAAACGAGGTGGGGCGGAGGGAAGAGGGTTGAAGGTGAAAAGGATCGAGCTAGCGTGATTTTTGCCGAGGCTCACGTGGTGAACCACGGGGAAAGGGGGGGACAAACAACTCGGGTGAACGTGGTCTCTTGTCGATACCTGATCGGGTCAGGGATAGATTCGCGTGGGGTCATTTCACCTCGGGGAGGGAAATAGCCCAACAACAACGGACGCGCAACAGAGTTCCCGGTCCAACGAAGGGAAACGGCTGATGGCAGGGGAGGGGGGGAGGAGCTCTAATAACCGGGTACGTGGAAAGCAGTTCTAGAGACGGTAGGGTGGGTCAATGGAGGGGGAAAAATATCCCAGATTGAGACCGCGGAAAGCGGTTTTGCACAGCGAGAAGGGGAAGGGAGCATTCCTGCGTGGGAGTGGGGGTGAAGGATCATGGTCCGCCATCTCAGGGGAGGGGCGGTAAGCCGTCGGGGCTCTCGACGCGAGTCGGACCGGGGCGACCAAGATTGACGCAAGCCGAAACCCGTTGAGCCGGGTGTCGAAAAAAGCTCGAAGATTGCCCAGTTGGGAAAGGGCCCGAGGGGGTGAAGGGGAACTCGCTGGGGGTCGGGGGCACTCAGGAGCGAGGTCACCAACAAAGTCCGCTTCACCTGGAGTCGGGATTTTTACCCCGCAACCGCAAAAGAAAATAGAATCGAATTCCGATAAGAAGTGAAAAAAATTGTGAGAACGGATCCTGGAGTAATTCCTCCTGTGAGAAAGGGGAAGATGGTCATGTTGACAATTAAGGCAACAGGGAACTATAGGTTCGCGATAGAGAGTGGTTTGGCGACTCCTCTTATGTCTTGAAAGCCGGCCCAAGGGGACTACGGAAAAAAGGGAGAACACTTCCCGTCCGAAAGTCTGAAGAGGGAGGGGGGAAAAAAAAGAAGTCGGCTAGTCCATTCACTAAACGAACCGTGGTCCAGCAAGTAACGCGGTGGAAGCAGCACCTTGCTAGCGCGGATCCGACGGGGGGAGCCAGAAGATTAGGGCCCTCAAAATCGGGCACGTTCTCATCCCTTTACCTGGGACCGGTGAACAAAGCGTCGAACAATCTTCCCCGGCGTGACGGGGCCTTTGTCTCAGGTGAGGAGTCAGGTGTGGAACTTTGGGTGAAATTGGCTTCAAAAAAAACGAACTTGCTACCTTTCGGGGCAGACAAGGGGAAAAAAAAAACATTTCATAATCTGGCGAAATATAGACTACTTCTCACTACACCACAGCTGGATGGGATCACGGTTATTAGACATATCGTGACGCGGCGAGGCACGAACCTCACGAGTAAGATCGGCAAGGAAGAAGTGCAACCGTTACCTTGAAAATCCACCACGGTCCGGGAAGGAGGACGGGCTTGGACTTCAAATAAGGGGAGAAAGGGGGGAGGTTAAAAGGTAAAGGGTAGGAAAATGAAATATTTCGAAAAACGTCCATGGGTGGAAGGGGATACAAAAGGTCGGTAGAAAGTGAAATTGAGTGGGAGTATCCTAATCGGGTGAGAACCTCGGGAGTTTAGCAGGCCAACATCAGAGTGTGGGGAATGGGGGGGAAAAAGCAGTGTCTCTTCTACAACCTAGGGGGGGGGGACACTGGTCTAAGAAAGGGTAGACGGGGAAAAACGAGCTTGAAAAGCGGAAAAAAGAAGCAAGTAGCTTGGAAACACCTTTTTTTGAAAGGGAAGTGCGAAGGGGAAAGTTCGCCTGACCCACCTAACTCGGCCGTGGCACGGGGAAAATGCAGATAGGGGACAATACACCAATCTTCTTATTTGCTCGTCTTCTCGTCTAGGGGTGTGTGAAAAAACAAAAAACGGGAAATCGGGAGAGGGGCGAAGTCCTGCTGGTGCCAGTCAGACCAAGTGGGGGTGGCTATGATTAGTATTTCAACGCTAGGTACTTTATCTAGGGAAAGAAAAAACAGGGAGGGGAGGGAGAGTACCATCGGCGTGGTAAGCGAGAAAAGTGTCGTGAGGGTTTGGGGGCCGAACCCCGGGGACTGAACTCCGAAACCAGCAGAAGGACGAGTTTTGACGATGTTGGAAAAATACTTACTTCGACGTCACACATCTGCTCAGGGTAGGGCTCACCAAAAGGGAAAGGGAGAGGGGGCCACGAAAGGTACATGCGTGTCCTTTCAGTCGTTGTTCTGTTCAAGACGGCCGACAGGGCCAATCCATCTCACCAGCACGAACGCACCACGATCCACCGAGACGGCCGATTTTAAAGATCTGGGTCTAGCCTGGTGGTTTGAAACAAGGCAACGCGCTGGCCGCAACTGCGAGGTGGGAGGGCCATGGCACCACAGCGAGGGGATAAGACAAGATTCAAGTGTGACGCAACCCCATTAAGGATACTTCCCAACCGGTGAAAATCCCTAAACAAGGAGAAAAAAGAAGACACATGGTCTTTAGACATCGTCTCATTTTAAGGTGCAACTCCTCTAAAGCGAGAGGGAACTGAGCTTTCGCAATGCCCGGAAGTTGGGACGGTGAACGGAAAAAAAAAAGGGTGTGACCGGCAAGATAGGGGGGGGGTCACGACGTGATTCTTATTTGACCGCAGGTGACCTGAACTATTAGAGGGGAAACGCGCTGGGTTAGATGTAGCGGAGCGGCCACTCAAGAGCGGGAGGACTATAGAAGGCAGAACAGGGAAAAAAGACCTGGGTCCGAAGTTATGTTGACGCCAACTTGACAAAACGCAGGCGGACAGTGAAAAAAGTTGCTAACGATCACCGGGAAATGTGGTCAGAGGGGGGGGGGAAGGAAAAGCTGGACGACGTTGGTCACTCGTTTTAACGTCCTTTTCTATTGCGGGGAGGGAAGTAGGGTCAACCATTTAAGAGGATGGTCGTCCCTGCTCAAGAGAAGGAAGGATAAACGATGGAGGGGGAGGGATGGGTACCGGGTGCACGAAATTGACCTGGTTAGTGCTGGGGAAACGGCCGCGACTACGAACCTGGTTCCAGAAGCAAAGGAAATAGGCCTGGGGGGGGGGGGGGGGGGGGAAGGGGAGGGGTGAAGGTTGGGGGGTGGGGTGGGGGGTGGTGGGTGGAAAGGGAGACAAAAACTGAAAAAAGTGTTTGAAATTGCCGGGCTGGTACGACCGACGAGGAAACATATGCCGCCAAACATCGCCGAGCGGCGGCGCTTCCTTCGATCAATACAGGACTGTGTCCAAATCTGGGTCCCGCTGATCTGAAAAAGTACGGCATCAGAGGCTACATTGAAGAGGTCACTTCTGCGCGGAAACGTCGCAAAAATCGGTGTGCAGGGAGACGCAAGATAAGACCATTGGGAAAGAGACGTTGGATCTTATTGCCGCCGAAAGTCACTGCACCCAACCATCACAGGCCACTTGGGAAAACGCAGGCCTGGCGGCAAAATGGGAAGGGGAAAAGAAGGCGAATCATAAGGGGGAAGCAAAATCTCAAAGGGGTCCTTGGAAAGTAGGAGGAAGAGTCAGGTTAGAGTAAACGAAGTCAACTACTAGGTGGCTCGACCTAAAAAATACAATTAAAGAAAGGGCGGGAAACCGAAAACAAAAAGCACGCCGACGGAATCGAGGAAGGTTCGATGCTCCAAAAATCAGAAGAAGAAGGGTTCTCAACGGAAGGGTTACTGGGGACGCACTTCACCATCACCACGAATCGGCTAGACTTCAGCAGAGGAATCTGGGAGGGGGGGGGGGACAGACGCCAGAAGTAAATCTGAAGGTAGTGACAGCCGGCGAATCGTCCGGTGTAGTAGCCAGTTACTTCAACCTCACGGGCAAGGGCATCGAAAACCATAAAGACCCCTATCCGGCACGACCGAGGAAAACGCCGTGAACACCTAATTTTAACACTCTGCAGTTCCAAACACGTTCGCCTTAGCGGAAACAAAATAACCGAGGAGTGAGGTCCCCCATATCCCCAGTCACGGCACCTCAGGACCATAGTTTGTAAGAAAGACAAAAACAACAGGGGAAAAGAGATAGTTGGAAACTCTTGGGGAGGGGGTGAAGGCCTGCTCGAGGAAGACTCTAACTTGGGGGAAGGCGAACGGGTGGAAAGAAGTCACAGTGACATTCGCCAAACCAATCTTTGTGAAAAAAGGGACAGTCTGGTGAGAAGGAAGGTCGGTTGAGAGATGGTTGGAAGGATGCCGATTCAAAAGTGCGAGTGCAAGGCAGATACGACACCACCGAGCAGTGCAACCTGGTCAACGCCTGGAAAGAGCAATTCGGGCCTGAAGTCCGAAAAGGGTGGCAAGCGAAAAGGGGGGGGGGGGGCCGACTTTCGGCGAGCAGTGGGTTCTGTGCGGGAGTTAAAAAATAGGTCCACAATCGTAAATTGGGGAAGGCGTCCGGCGAGGGGAATTGGAGCTCCCTTCCGTCGAACTGTAATAACCAGTGTCTTTTGGGAAATGCGGTACGTGGGGGACCGAAAAAGAGAGAAAGGTAGGGGACCGTTCTCGCCACCGCTTCTCGGCGAAGTGAGGCATGAGAAAACGACCCCCGCCACAAGATCAGAAAGGGACGAAGCGCTAACCGCGAGCAGGGAGGGGGGGATGGGAGGCCCCTGTAAGGTTTCCTGGGCGTTGCTTAACTGATACCATATGGTTCAGTGAAAGGACTCGGAAACTCACGGACTAGTCACAGGGGGTAGAGAGGGGGAAGAGCCTTCGGAAACGGCGTGGGAGGAATGAAACCAACCCGCCGAGGAAAAAGGGACAGGAGGATGCCGTACGGGTCTTCCTTTGCCGACATGGAACATAAATTACAACAATGAACGAGGACCGTCAACAGGGGGGGGGAGATAATGCGTGGGGTGGGGGCATAGGACACGATCGGTCATTTAACTCCGGCAACCGGTGGACAACCACCTATCCTTGAGGGGGAGCCAAAGAAACTTCCTAAAGAGGGGGGGGAGAGCGGCTTCAAAAATTCTTCGTCTGTGGCCGAAAAAGAACGGTAAAAGAGCGACTCTGCAAAGCCCGAGGAAGAGGGGGAGATTTCCCCTATGCCTACTGTTTGAAAAAAAGGGGAGAATTGACACTCCTGGGCACGCGCGCACGGGAAAGTAAAAAGGGGCACAACGCGTCGAAACGTCTTCCTCCTGCGGAACGAACCTGACCATGCCCGAGGGGCGGGAGAAACAGTGGTCTGCCAGGAGGGAAGACCAAACCCAAAGGTGGCGGGCGCAACAATAAAAAACTTGCAGAAAAAAACTGGGAGACCGGAGTTACGAGTCCTTTACTACTCTATAGGAGGGGAACGGATGAAGAGACACCAGAACCAACCCACGCGTCCTTGAAAGCGTAGCGGGAAAGAGGCCTGGGGTTGTCTCTTCTTCATGGGGGAAAGGAAGAAGGAGGTGCTGGGACCTCCGGGGGAAAAAGCGGACCGGTGCAGTCCACCAACATCTGTAAAATCGGACCATGAACACGTCCCTACGACAAGGAAGAGGGGGGGGAAGGCTTTTCCCGCACATAGATCAGGAAGGGGAGGACAAATCCAGGAAAGGGGTTATTAAGGGCTCGTCCCAGGGGAAAACGAAGGTCAAAGGAAAGGCCCTTCATGCGGTGAAATCGGACGAGGGGTTTCAGGAAGCCCACTAGAGTTTGGGGGACTTGTTAAAATCGCCAAAAGGCACGAAGGTCCGGGACGAAAAAAGTAAAAGGCGCAGAAGAGTAATCCCGCCCAAATAGTCCTTAAGTCGGAGTCAGTGGGCGGGGATTAGAATTCATGTCCCATTTCTGGAACCCGCCTGCTGGAAAAGAAGAACCCAGGGGGGAAGTGAGGCGTTCGGGAAAACGAAAAGTTTACAGAAGCCTCTGTGACACTAGTGCCTGAGGGGAATGTGGGAACCACAAAGCAAGGGAGGAGAATAGTCGACAGGAAAAACTTTGAGGCAAGCCAACAAGTGTGGAGAAACAAACAGGCTCTGCTTCCACGATCGATTACGTATTCACTCATCAAAAACTTAGGTGAGAAATAGATGAGGAAGTAAGGGAGGAGCGTTTGGGGAGAAAGGCTTAGGGGAGTCCAAAACGTGGAGGAAAAAGGACCATAACCTTACAGACTCAGATTATCGGGGGACTCGGGGTGAAATAGGTTGTCCCAAAGGGACGGAGAGCCAAGGAAAAACACACGCCGTAGGACGTGACTTCGTAACCTTAAACGCCACTAAGACTGCGGGTACGGAATCAGGGTTCTTTTAAATCGAAAAGCCTCGGGAAAGAGAAGGGAACACTGCTAAAGGGAGGAAGAAAGCACAACTCAGTCCTCAAAAAGCTACGACCTGTGGGCTGCAAACGGAGGAGACCGGAAGGTTTCGAAAAAGGGAACTGCAACAGAGCTTCCCAATAGGATGGGGGGCGAGGCATTGAAACACAAAAAAAGTCCACAACGCGAGGAAGGAAAAGAGAAGATTTGAAAAAAAACATGGATAAGGAAGAACAAGGGGGACATCGTATACATCACTCTTACCACATGTACACGCGGAGGGAGACGCGGATTGAGAGGGGGGAAGGGCAAACTAAAGGATTCCTCGAGGAAAAAGAAAGCCTTTCAGTCAAGCCCGGAAAGGGTTACAAAGGGGGAAAGGGGTGGAAAAAGGGGACGCAAGATCGTCACCTGAGGGTTGGGGGGGGGGTGGTTTTGTTGTTTTTTGTTGGGGGGGACGGGGGGGGGTGTTGGGACTTGAAGGCTTCACGTTGCCGACATAACGACCCAAAGCACTGAAGGATCCATTCCTGGCTGGGGGGTCGTGGAGGAGGGGCTCAAGGTTGAAAAACGAGGTCGTACCGGACGAGGAAGCAAACAAGGTGAACAAAGGTACGAAGTGCTATTGGGACGCCAACTTCAAACCGGACGAGGCGACGAGAACGGAAAGAAAATCAGGGGGGTAAGTCAAATGGTCCTCAGAGGCCGGTTATGAATAAGGGTCAGGGGAGAGGTTGCAAGCGGTTAAACGGTCTGAAGTGGGAAGGAGCCACCCATTCATCTTCGGAGGAACAAAGTCGTCAGAAGGGTCTCATGACTAGAGAGTTCTGCCCGGACAAAAATATTAATCGGCTGGACTGGTTAGTCGCTGGGCCAGTGGATAAATCGGACGACGGCCGTGCGAAAGAAAAGCAAGAAGGAGGACGGTTGATCCCATTCTGGGTCTTGGTGGCAACCTGTCCGGCGGTAACCTTTACGGGGCCCAAACGGCAACATCGCGGGGACCGCCTTCAGAAAGCCCGTTCCTGTCCAAAAGGGGAAAACATGCGGACGCGTCGGATCTCCCATCAGCATAAGCGGTAGTTACGCACGGGGGTAAGGAGTACGGGGCCGGCGAAAACGCGGTGGAATTCGATCCTGACGCGGAAGAAGGAAGTTGGGCGAGGCTAATAGCAACCCGACCATCACGGAGAGGGCAGGAATTTCTCAACTTGTAACTAGCGACCTTCCATGAGACAAGACACTTTTGGAAGACCGATGGGCTCAGGGAAAATATTCGGAGAGGACGGAAACCGACGCAACAGGGGCGCAAACCTCGATCTACCTTAGAAGAACGGGGGAGGGGAACCAAAACCTTCACCCCACCAATCCCTTAGTAGAAGTCGCTGCAATATCAGAAAGGGAACCATAACTAAAATCGTCTAAAAACCTTAAAGGGGACGGGGTCGCACCAGCAGACAAAGACGGAGAAAGCCGTACGGAAGGGGACTAACTCGGGCTTCGCGAGCCGACGCACGCAGTCAGAAGGTAAGAGGGGAAACTGAAAAAGCTCCGCGAAGTCAGACAAGCCGGGGACGGCACTCGCAAAGGGGGGGTTACCTCTTCACCTTCCGCCAAACCGAGAAGATAGTATGAAACAGACTAAGAGAGTCAACCCGGCCTGGTCATCACCTGAAGGTTTCCTCAAGGCGGAGATGGTAACAACAAAAACGGAAAGGAGGGCTCCGATACTCGAAGGAATCACCAAGAGAAAGAGATCCACCAGCACTGCACCAGAAAAAAAAAAGATTTTAATAAAGCAAATGGGAAAACAAAAGGGAGGGAGGTAAAGGAGATTTTCTCAAAATGTGGGCTCGGTTCCGTTCTGGGTGTACGAGAGGAAGGGAACCGATCTGGGGGGGGGGGGGAAGAGAAGTGAGAAACGTGGGGGAAATCTCCTCAGGGTACACAACCCTCTTTTTTCCACTGACGTTTGGTATCATGAGGGGATAGGGGGGACGTCATAGAGTAACGGGGGCTTCATTATGCCAAAAAATCGTTCAACGCTGAACTCGACGACACCAAAACTACATGACGGGAAACGAGGGAAAAAGGAGAAGACTTCTAAAGAAGTCCTAAGACCTAGTGCAGCCGACGTTTCAGGTGACCTGCGACGTCGCCGGATTCGTGCACGTTAGAGGGACAATATACACCTCTAGGTTTGGGGGAAACTTAAAAAATATATGGGGGAGGGGGTAAGAAAGGACCGAAGGGCGCCCGTTAAGGAACCGGCCTGGAGTGGTGGTTTTGATCTCCTTGGGGAAGCCCCTACCGAGCAGGTCCTGGCCATCGAACCCGCGCGGCTGAGATAGGAAAGGGGGGAGCCACTCAGATTCCTCAAACTGAAGAACGAAAAATTTGCTCGAGGGGAGGAGGAAGTCTCAAGGATCAGCCTGAGTGGGGATCTGCCCAAGGGGGTTCTCCGCCAGTCGGAAACCGAAGTGATGGGCGGGGAGTTAAGGGGTCTCCTCCAATCAAAAAAGTACCTGTCAAAAGAAGGCGGCTTAGAGAGAAGAGGGGGAATCCCACGTGTCTCCTTCCTTCACGAGTCAGGTTCGGAAGTAGACCGCGTGCCTTGAGGGAGAAGAGGGCTGAAGGGGGAAAAAGCCTGAACGGGACTGGCAGGAATCGCCGGCCGGCCCTAGGTTAATGGGTTGGACTAGGTCATCGTAGGGATTGAAAAAGAAGAACCTGTCAAAAAAGGAACTCTATCCGTTGGGAATAAAAATCAGGAAAAGGAAGGCATGCTCTGAACCACTTCTTAGGAGGTCGAGGCCATCAAATAACATGTCAAACCGCAGAGTGAATACGGGGGGTAACGGAAAACAATATATCTTGGATTTCCGGAAAGAAAGGACCGAACAGGGGAAGAAAAGCCTCGAAAAGCCTGGAAAGGAGCAGTCCTACATGGCCGGTGCACAACGCGTCCGAACACTGCGTCCAAGGAGAAGGAAAGGGGGGAGGTAAAAGACGGTGATAGGCAGCGCCAGGTCGCGTCAATGGGAGTGTCCTTCTTTTTAAGTTAAACAAAAGGGGGAAAACGTGGGGACGGAAACGGGTCCGTTCTTAAAAAAGATGGAATCTCCGGTACGACAGCGACATTGACAGGAGAAGAGGAAATCCGTAACCAAAAAGTGATCCGGGCGGAGAGGGTCATCGTCCGTTTCAGGGAAGGAAGTGGCTGTCACTTGCAAAGAACGAGGACGGGAGGGACGGGTCATCTTGAAAACCCGATGAAAGTGAATCCAACACTGAAAGGGGGAGGAAGGCCATTATTCGGGTAAAAAATCGAGTGTAGAAGGGAGGTGTCAGGGCACCTAAAACGTAGTAGAACAACGGACATTGTGGGTTATTAACGTACGTCCCTGGCAAAGTCCAGGAGGAATATCAAGGAAGCGGTTAACATCTTCCAGGGGAATTGTTCCATAATACATTGGGAAAAAAAGGGTGAAAAAAGATCCCAGCTAAGAGTGTAGAGAGTTTAGACACGGTCGAAAAAAGGGAAGGTCGCGAATTCGCCGGCACCAAAAAACGGCCGGTAGGAGTCTTAGGTCCTTGGGTCTTATGAATGGAGGAAGGGGGGGGTCAGGTCAAGTCCCGAGGAATGTTCAACAAAGAAAAAAAAACTGCAGACATTCCAGGGGGACAAACTACGGTGACCGACCGGCGGTTGGACACAGGAGGCACAGGAGAACGGGGGGGGACCAAAGGACCTATTGAAAGAATGCTCAGGGAAGGGAGGGGCAAACAGGCAAGAAAAACAGTTTCTAAACCGAAGAAACTTGCTCGGCTTCACACCGGAGAGGGGGAAGGGGAAGATCAAAAAAAACTAAAAAGAAAAGAAAGGGAGAAACGAATCGCGCGTGGGGGAGCACCGGGCTTCGTGCAAAGGAAAAAATTTGCTGACCGGAGGGACAGGAGAAAAATCGATATAAAGACTCCGGGTGCTTTGGGCAAAGGGAGCTTCAAGAAAAAACATCGGAAGAGGGTCGTGCTCGGGAACCTCATCACGAAGGAAGGGCAGGGTGCCCAAGAGTTTCTTTGTGGCACATCCGAGCCGAAAAAAGAAGGAGCCAGTCCAAAATCTCCCAGGGGGAAAAAATACACGACAAAAAAACAGGCTCCGACGAGAGGCCTACTTTTTTGGCGGCCGTAAGGGAGCGCAAATGAAGGGGAAAAAACGGAAGGCCACGGCTCCTCAACTACGAGGGGTAGAGATGGGAGCCATTGAAAACCAATATCGATTTGGGAAAACTTTACCAGACACAGAAAGATGTGAAAAAAGGAATGATCTAGCCTCACCAGGTTGAAAGAGGGGAGACCTTGACAAAAGCAGGGGGGGAGACGAAAACTAAACCAAAGACTTACGGTCTAGATCGGGGCACCGAGAAAAGGCTTGTGCTACTCGAAAACAACCCGGGGGGGGGACGGCACTTTCTCGGGGGGGGGGGGTTCAAGTACGTCAATATGGCACAGAAGGAGGGCGTTCAGGTTGCCGCCGACGAAGAAAAGTACTATGACTGCTGAATCAAGGCAAGAGCATGGGGTGTTCGGGGTGGGACGAACGGAGAAAAAGGGACTCGATGACTCCTCGAGACATACCTTTCGGGCCACGACTTCCGACCGAGGTGAAGGTGGGCTAAAAAGAAAAAACAAAGACTTAAACCTGAAAAGAAATCAACGTGTCGGCAATGGGCAAGAAGGGGAGGAATAAGCCTTTTCCAGGTGTCAACAAAACTTCGGTCAGTGACTGCAGGGGACAAGTCATCTCTTGAACTTACCTTCGGCATAGCAGCAACTGAAAGAGGGGGGGGGAAAAAAAGAGAGGAGCTGCGGCCAACGAGGGAAACATGCGGGGTTACCGGTTGACGTGCTGCTTTACATGCCGAACGACAACGTCCGTTGCCGACGCCTCTGAAAAGCCTCCTTTTACAACGAAAGGATCGCGGGGACTTTGAAAACTTTCTAGGTGGAAAAGAACAGAAAGGGAAAAAAAAAACAAAACAGCCATCTCTTCCGGGAAGGAATTCAGACGGGGAAGGGGGGGAACCCTCGTTAAAAGACTCCTGAAGAAAATGAGCCATCAGGACGGGGCATCCGAGTTATCCTCACAAGGGACAACGGGGGGCTGTGCTGAGGGGAATCAAAAAAAAAGGCGTTGGCATGTCTATATCGATCCTAGCAAGTGACGACGGTACTGGGGTGAAGCGAGGGTTCTTAAGATCCCCTAACATCACGGCAGCTGAAGAAACTCATTTCAAGGGTCACAAACTGGGAGATCCCCTGATGCGAGACGGCCAAGTTCAGACAAGAAAAGTTTCGTGACTAGGAGGCTGCGGCATCTTCGTGGCGACAATTCGAAACGAAAAAAGGGTCTCTAAAAACTCAAGATCGGCTGGGAGGAACAAGGACGCCTTACACCCCCCAAAACTGCAGGACGGGGGGAAGAGCGGGAAAGGGAAATCGGGACAAATACGAAAAAACTGTCTCAAAAAAAGGTCCCGAAGGGGGGAAAGGGAAACCGCCATCACAAAAACGCGCGTACGTCGCAGTAAACTTCTGCACGGTAGGAGGAAAGCAAGAAAAGAGTCAAAACGATTCAAGTCGTTTACCGTCAACCTGAGAGGCGGCGTCCAGGGAGGGAGGAAGGGGAAGGAGTTACGGCAATCCTGGCCGATGGAGAGCCCAAAGAAAACGACGAAACCGATCCTTAACGACCAAGAGGGCAAAAGGGGTTGACCTCGTCAAAGGCGGCGCGACAAATTTCTCCAAGGGAAGCAACAACCATAAAGCTAGGAGTTACGGGCCCAAATCAGAGAAAGAAAAAAGAAGGGAACGCAAATTGAATGAGGATCAACAACAGGGAAAAGAGGGAGAGGGTGAACCTCTTTGTCATGAGGGGAGTTCCTGATCTCGTGATCGCGGGGGAAAGACTTCTGGGGGGGGGTGTGACGACTACTTAACTGTTGGACACCTCCGTACGGGAAAAAACAACAGGTGGGAAAGGGACTGGTCTTTTGGTGGGGGTGTAAATTGTTACCTCAAAGGATAGGGGCGGCGAAAAGGAAAAGGGGGGGAGGGGACTTCCTCAAAACTTTCTATTGAAAAAAACCTATAAGAAAAAAGTACATGAACGAGAATTTCCGGTAAAAAACCTTGAACAGATGACTTGGGAGTAGGAGAGGGAAGAACCGAGCAGAGCTACCTTGAATCCGCTAACGTGATCCAGTGGCGGCCGGGGAGAGTTTAATTCCAAAGCTGTGTAAGAAAAGGCGTCAGGACCTATTGCGGTGGGGGGGGGGGGGGGGGGGCAATCGTAAACTCTCCCTGCACCGTTCCGGCCGGGGGAGGTTTGGTTTTAATTCGGAAGTGGTGCCGCCCACAGGAATCGTCTTGCTTAGCAAAAACACTTTGGTTTTTTTTTTGAGCTCCCGAAAGGCGAGGACCGGGCGACCACACGAATTGCACCGACCCGACGAAAAAAAAACAAGAAACTGCGCTCAGTTTCACACGGCCGGCGACGACTAAAGGGGGGAGCCCCTTTTAAAGTGCCACTGGTTGGGCGTAACTGTAAAATGAGGGGGTCGGGGAGGTAAGCTTCGAAGCAACCCGCAGAAAGAACAAAATCTCGCAACGGAAACGTTAGGCGTGAAAAAAGGGGGAGCTAAACAGCGGTTCTCCGGCAAGGCAGAAGGGAAAAACACTGGTCCTCGTGATGACGTTCTTGATGGATAACTGCGTCTCCATGTGGTTGAACATCTAGGAGGGAAACGGGAGTCGCTCGGGCCGAGATCTGGCTTGGGGCAAGGAGGACCTCTCTGAAAAAACCTGTTGACACCAAAATATCCGATACCGGTAGGGGAAGCCACGTACAGTCGAAATTCGAGGCGCGAATTCTGCCCACGGGACGTATAATCAGGGCATGAACAAAAAACAAAACGCCACCTGCCTCGTTGCCCTATCACCTCGATCGGGGACGAGGTCCGGAGGGGAAAGGGGAAGTCACGGTGGACCCCTGCGGTGGGCCCTCCGAGGCACATCTTACGGGGGGAACGGGCACACAAGGACACTTAGTCCATCTTAAAAGAAAACCGGGGGGATTGACCATGCCGGAAAGGGGAGCGTCAATTTAAGGGGACATTTGTCGGTTGCCTAAATGCAGTTGCGAAACAAGAAACTTGTTACCGGTTCAGTAGTTTCCCTGAAGGGATGTACGGGGACAAATCGGTAGCGTGGAACGTACTTCGAAAAAAAAAAGAAGACCAAAAGACTTGCCGGATGAGAGAGAGTCCATGTGACTGGGAAGTAGTGGGAAACGAATCAATGTGAGATCTTGCATTTTCACCAAGGAACCTGAGGGGAAAAAAAAGACAAGAGGGGGAAAGGATTCGGAAAAGGAAATCGCTGGGATCGTTTAAAGACCAATCTACCGATCGACAAGAACCAGGGTTATCCGAGTAGGCCGGTGAAGCGGGTAGAAGAGCCTCAGCGGGTGCAGGAACAGAGGGGGGGACGGGGTTGGGGTCCGTAGACGCAGAAGGTGGGGAAAAAATGGGGGGGAAAAAAGAA
>Ga0179593_1481055_pt1 | contig 13853 bp, 14 predicted proteins | sample CZODoug2_1_08_16_FD_185931 | JGI IMG/M metagenome (GOLD analysis project Ga0179593, IMG submission 185931) | Vadose zone soil fungal communities from Angelo Coast Range Reserve, California, USA - CZODoug2_1_08_16fungal (PacBio error correction) | ecosystem: Environmental > Terrestrial > Soil >...
GGAGAGGTGTCATTGAGCAGATGCATTCTCTTAAAGCTGACACGAATGAGGGGGGTCGTGGACGTAGTGCAACGACTACCCGATCTGGGCAAGCTTTAAGGAGGGCAAATAGGCCGAGACGACGCGCAAGCCAAATCGAAGTTCGGAACCGGACGGACAGAGGGGGGAGAGAGCCTGAAAAAAGTGGGATCGGGATTTCGCAAACTTGCCTGGCATCAGTAGGGCCTTGCCAGACATTGCGTCTATTCCACGGACAGAGGAGGATTGGGACTGGCGGAGGGGAGGAGGAGAAAATTTGAGGCGCCTGACAAGGTCTCGAAATCAAAAAAACACCCAACCCTCTGCACCAGTGGGGGGTGGTAGATAAAACCTTAAAGACCGGCGTACATCAATCACAGGGTGACGGAGCGGAACTCGCCAGTGGCGGGACTAAAATCACAGGTGCAAATCTATTGGATTAAGGAGAGGAAAAGCGGGGGGCACGGAAGGGGAGAGGAGGGAAGGAAGCCGAAAACAAGAACTCCCAGTCATAGCGAAAGGGACCGTGTCTCATACCGGCTTCGGACTAGCTTGAGGCGTCGCGAACTTCAGGGTCCTAACGGCGTCCGAAGAAAGCAAGTTCTATCTTGGGTCTTTGGGAAGAGGGGGGGTGACGGGACAATAGGGGGATCTATCTGCTCTTCTCGTCCCAAAATAAGGCTTTGAGCTGCTCTCTTTGAACCAGCTTCGATCACATATTTACGGGGGGGGGAAAAAAGGGAATATTTAGAGTTAAACACTAGTTCCGCCGGTAGAACCACGTGCCAGTTAATATCCACTCCCAAATCTGTGAATCCTTAAGTTTGCATTGAGAAAAAAAAAAAGCAGGGGGGTTCCAAAGGAGGGAGGATGGGATCAACATGGTAACATGCTTCTAAGTCAACGTCGGGGGTGGTCGGTTCGTCAAGAACCGAGAGGGGGGGGGGGGGAGAGAAAGAGAACCCGCACAGAGGGGTTTGGGAAGTTCCTCCTCTCGTACTCAAAATCAGCTTAGCTGATCGCCGCGAAAGCGGTTGGGAGCAGGATCTGAAAACTTTCCCCTTAAAGCAGACCGATCTTCAGAACCAAAGAGGAGGTATAAGATGCCAGGAGGCCAAAGCAAGAGGTGGGTTTGATGATATTTGAAGGGGCAAACCTGCCTTTTGATGAACCCGGTGCTGGTCTAAAAAATTCCTTCTGCCTTTAATGAGGGCCCTGCTGGAGAAAAAAAAAAAGAATAAGAGGAGCCAGGGGTGTCGGCAACCTCCATCTGGAGACTCTCTTGTCCCCCCCCCCAGAGAGAGGAAAGAGAGAGATGCACCCAAGCTTGACCTTCACTGGCCTTACAGGGGCGTACTGAAGGGAGAAAAAAAAATTGCTCGGTCAAGGGACCGTCAGGGGAAGACGGTTGTTTAGGCAATCGGGCCCCTTTTGAATGAAGGGACCTCAGTTTCCCGAGAACTGACATATCCGTACGTCACATAATGGTTTCAAGGGACGGCGGGGAGGGAGGATAAAGGAGCCTGCCAGAATACGAGAAAATCCCTAAAAAAAAGGAGGATAGTAGGTCTTGTGGGGGGCCAATCTTGTCGGGGTACCGGAATGGCTGCGGATAGAGACGAACGTTCGGCCATTTGGGATTCCAGGAAAGAAAAGGAAGAGGAAGGAAAGGCCGCCTTAAAAGGATTTAAAAAAGTCCAATTCACGAGCACCCCCTATTTTCAAGAAAAGTCTGCTACTCGACGACGTCGGGAGTGTTGAGTCGTAAAATCGTCTCCCGGACCGCAAATGTCGAAAACGGAGTCCAGAATACTTTCAAAGAAAATACTAAAAAAGAACTCGACCAATTTCTTCCGGCCTTGGAGCCGACCCAGCGGGAGCAGAGATCAGAAGAGAGGGCTAACAGGTTCTCGCTCGGACTTTTAGTCGTGCTTCATCCTGAAGTTGGGGCGTGAACTGGCATGGGGGAAAGAGGACACTCAAAAACACAACAAAGAGGGAGGAGGAGAGATTCCTCTTCCCCCAGGCGTGTTGCAAGAAAGAAAGGGCCAGGAGGAGAGGCGCCATGGAAAAGCGCAGATCGAGCACAATACTTGGGTGGAAAAAGAGCCGGAGAAGGGCTAAAGGGCTGCAAACGGACCCGCCATGGTCGGGACAGACTTGCGTCAAAAAAGGGAGGAGCAAGGGGACGGACTCGGGAAGGAAGGTTTCGGGCGGGATAAACTCCTGACAGACGCCCGCTCCTGCAAAAAAAATTCAAAGGACGTCGCGAGAGTCAGCATTCCATCTTTTGCAAACCTCTTAAATCAGGGGGGTGAAGTGAAGGGAAGGAACGAGGGGAGGGAAATAGGAGATCATCCATCTTGGGACTGCTGGCGGGCAGAATTCGATATAGAAGGGCGGCGGAGACAAGATGCGAAGAATCAAAGCCTTCAAAAATAAGAAATGTGGGTCGAGGATGAGGTTCCGAGATGAATGGGAAGAAGGACGTGGAGCGGCAGCGTCGCACAACTGAAACCATTGATGGTCTCTTAGGAATATCAAATCGTAAAAGGGGTTGCAAGTGATGCAGATTGGAAGCCCTATTCCCTGAGAGGAGGAAAGGAGCAAGTGGGGGGGACTTTGAGGGAGGCACACTGCTGTAGGAAGTAGTCCGAAGTCATCGAGCGGAAGAAATATTACAGCGTATCGATCAGAATTTCCTCAAAACTGCGAATTGGAAGAGTTAGCGACTATCTTCGGAACTAAGGACCAACAGGGGCCGCAAAGGGTAGGGAAGGAACGAGGGGGCCTGCAGGTTTTGTGAAACTCGTTCCATATCAAAAAACAAAGTGTATGGGCATCTGGATCGCATGAAAAAATGTCGGTCCGTCGGGCAACGATTAAGCCCCCAAAGGGCGCGCTGGCGATAAATTGGGGAAGAAGTCATGAATGCGCGACAAAACCCGCGACGTACGCGCGGGGATTCATCGCCAGAGGTCGGATCGTCGCGGGCACCTACCAAACGAATGTTTAAGGATTGGGGAGGGAGGACCTCCAACGGGAGTATACTAACTACCGAAGCACAGACGGTGACATGAAAAGTCAATGCTGTAAAGCCTTAACAAAATGGACTAATCTTAAGTTCAAGTTACTCTGGCTTTGGGAACCTGTCCGGCAAAGGGGGGTACGAACTTGAATACGCAGGGGAACATCGTTGTTGAAGATTCTTCGAAATCATTAAAAAAGGGGAATCAACGCTGCCGGACTCTCTACTCAATTTCCGGGGGGTGGGGTTGGCCGGTAGCAAAACGAAAAGAGTGAAAAGGAGGAAGAAGAAAGGGGGGGTAAGATATGCGCTCCCTTTAAAAGATCTGCAGTTGGGTGGCTGAAACGATTCCTGGAAGCCGTTAGACAGACAGACGCTCTCATCTATTTCTGGTCCGGGCCGGTCCTGAGCACGGGGAACGAGAAGGCGATGACTGCTATGGGGGGTGGGAGGGATTGCGGAGACCGCGTCGGACTGACCGGCGCATCGAAATATTGGCTCGATGCCGAGAATCGGAAGGTCAGTGAGACACCTGGCGAAGAGAGAAGCTCCGTCACCTTCTGGAAAAGAGGGCTGTCGCCGGGATTTATTGTGCGGAAACATGCAGGACTAAACTGAATCCTTTCCGACAGGGGAAAAGTCTCGACGGAGGAGGAGCTGAGTTGCGGGGAAGGACAGGTATGTCCAAGTCAAATCGTATTTCCCTGCGAAGATTGCAATCCTATCCACTGGGGCCGGGGAGGGCAGAATCGCGAAAGGGTTTAGAGATGGCGGCTAGGGATGTGCCCGGAAGGTTGGCCCTGACTCGCCTTAAATTCAGAATTCTCGTGTCGTCGGAGGAGAAGAAAGGGGAAACTTCTCATGGGGGGGGGAGAGAAAACTGAAGCGAAGTCTACACCCTCAATTTCACAGCTCAATCTCTAGACAAGAAAGGAGATAGAAGGGGGGAAAAGTGCAGATACTTCAATCTCTATGCAAAATGAAGGGGATTGTCGTGAGGAATCCGACGACCACATAATTCTGCCAGAGGAATCAGAATAGAGATCAAAGAGGCTCGGGGGCGAATCCCTCGTGGACCGTTCGATAAACAGCGAAAGGGCCAGACATCGAAGTGGGAAATCGGGAGGAGAAGAATGGTACTGATCGGGAATGCCTTACAATGCGCGAGGCACCTCAGAGCATCGAGCGCGTGAAATTTCGAAAGGCTTTATAATTTAAGGGGGGTCGGGGCCGGAGAAAAGGGGCATCGCAACCCACAAGAGAGCACGGGCCGGCGACAGCCTTCGAGAGAAGAAGCGCCGAGCTTGAGCAAGGGGCCGAGCTGACAGGCGAAAAGGGAAAGAGCAATCTATGGCGTAGAAGGAGAAAGCGGGTTTTGCACGGGAAAGGGACCTCCTCAGGAAAAAGAAAACTCGTCAAAAGGAGAAGGTAAGACTGCACGTGGCTCAGAAAGGCTTCTTGAAGACAAGGCTCGCTACTGGAGCACCGTCTTCCGGACGGGGAGAAGCAACTATGCGAGAGGATGTTAAATCACGTAGCTAGATTTGGGTCAACGGAGAAAGAACGCAGCGCCTCCCTTCCTCCGGCATGGGAAGACTACCCGCGGGGGGACGGGGGGAAGAATGAAAGTCGGTCCATAAGGGGGAAGAATAATATCGATTTCCAAAACGATCCACGCCGAGTAGAACCGTGCACGGACAAGGGGTAACGCCCGAAGTTTCAGGAAAGTATGTACTTCAGTTTAGGGAGAAAAAGCATGTGCAGTGCCCCTCGGCTCATTTGAGAAGAAGGGGATTCATGCGTAACGATACCCACCGGAGGTCGTATTGAAGGACAAAAACGGAGGCGGCGGCGGGAGGCTCAGAAAACGCATCAACCATCGTGTTGTGAGGGGGTCCCGCTCGCGGGATACGGAAACGTGAATCAAAAAAGAGGAGCGGCGGAGTGGAGACATTCTTCCCGACCACTTGTCGCAAAGAAAAAAGGGCTTAAAAACGTGCAAAACCGACCGATATTCTTATCCTGGCTCCAGGGGGAAAGCTATCGGGGGGTTTGGGAATATTGGGGGATAGGGGGGTAAACCAATTAGTGACGCGTGCGGGGGGAAAAAAAGTCCCAGAGGGAGACGGGAGTTCGGAGTGAAGAGAATAGGCGAGCAAAACTTCAGGAAAAGCGCCGTGTGGAAAGGCTCCGCTGTCAGAAGAAGAAAAAAAAAAAATAGAGGCTCCAAACGGCTTCTCCCCCGGGATCTTCACTGTCAAGGGAGAACAGCGTGCTTGCAAGGTGAAGAGAAACGGGCTATAACAGGGACACGAAGATAGTGGGTGAGAAGATGAGAGAAAGGGTAAGAGGTCCCGTGAAAACGGAGCTTACCGTTTCCGGAAAGAGAACCATAAATTGTGGAAGGAAATGGGGGCGGACGCGAATATCACCTCCCAAGATCGGGAAAGGGGAAGAAAGACGACACAATGGGTTCGGAGGGGGGAGGGGGAGATGAGAAACCTCGGGAGGACGAACAATGCTGCGGAGATAGCTATCGAAGGAAAACGTCCGGTCCCAAACTTGGAGACTCCTCTCCTATTCAGCCAACTCCCCTTTACAGGCGTAAAAAAGAAAAGAAACCCACGCTGGGCAGCATTGTAAAAGGCCGGGGCGAATGGGTTTGAGCCAGGATAATATTTCTGATCCGGCGGCGAAAGGCCGGCTGGTCTGCGAAAGGCGTTCACCAATAAGAGCATTCCCATACGAGGAAGGGAGAAATGCAACATCCGACACAAGAGAAACTTGGGAACGCTCACCTCGCTTCACACGAGGCGGGCCACAATTAAGGAGAAAGGCGCAGGGAGTCCGCGTTCAGGACCGCGAAGCCGGCAATTGTAGGTAAGGTGAAAAGGGATTGGGGGAAAGGGCATCTCTAACAAGTATGATGAGGAAAAAGATGGGGCCTTCCCACATCGCCAGGCTTGAAACGGGAAAGCAAACAACTTCCGGCTGAGGAAAACCGCCATTGACCAGCGGACTAACTCATCAATCGTAGGAACTTTGAGGGGACCGATAGAAGGGAGGTCTATGAAGAAAAAGGAGAGGAGGGCAAGGGAATCCATTGGTCCGGTAGCAATACTTGGCGTTTTGGTATGGCACGGTGCCAGCTGAACGCCGGTTCGCGGGAAAAGGGAGACGCCGGACAAAAAAGAAAACAATGGAGAGAAGGGATAAAAAACTTACAATACTCGTACTAGAAGAGTTTCCCCTACTGGGGGGCTCAGCGCGTGGCAAGGGGAAAATGAAGGGGCCGGAAAGTGGGGGAAGAGGGTGAGAGATCTTTTTCCTCATTTCGGGGAAGTCCGCTATCTCCGCAAAAAAATCAAAAGGGGAAGGAAGTGGCGAAAACCAAAGTCTCAAAAAGGCAAGCAGACTTTGGGCGTGCTTCCGCCGAGAGACTGCACGACGTGATCGGGAGATACACTTAACCAAGAAAAAAGTTAATGGGCCAAATTGTGAAAGGGGAAAAGGGACAGCTCGGTAAAACTGGCATGGCTCAAGGGGATGCCAGATTGCATCAACATCCCGCTCACAGGAAAGCGTAAAAAGAAAAACATTCTTCGAAGTGCAACTGTATCGAAGGAAGAAGGTCAAGAAGGGGGGAAGAACGGAGAGTGAAATCCGCTCGGTTCCAGCGGGTATAGGATCAGATTAAGGCAAGCAAAACGGCGAATGGGAAGGAAAGCGATGCGGCAATAAAGGAAAAGGGAGGAGAGAAGAAAGGAACTGGGGTGGTCAACCATGGAAAAAAACCCCCTAGTTAGGGCTCCTGGATCGGCAGATCAAGAATATAGGGTCAAACGGCGGGCAAGAGGGAAAAAAACCCGGCAAAGCTCGAAAAGTTTGGGGCGGGAAGAAGAGGGAGGACAAAAACGGAATCTAAGCTTCTGATTCAAGCGCTGCTGCGCGTCACGGACCGTCCACAACGAGTGTTTGAAATTCACGTACCCAAAGGCTCTGTTGAAAATAAACATAAGAGGGGGGGGAAAGGGGGCAGAATACGCATGGAATCATGGGGAAAAAGCCTCTGGCGAAAATGGCGTCTAAGCAAATTAGGACAGAAATTTCAGAAACTGTCGGCGGGTCTACCGGGTTCAGTCACTTCGGTCGCGTGGGGGGGGGGGGAAAGAAAGAAGAGGAGGGGAGGGACAACCACATTCTGATGAAGGAACAAGGATCCTCTAGGCTCGGCCGGATTTTGGGACGGGAGCCCGCGCGAGGGTCCGGAAAAAAAAGTCACCTCGCTAAACTGTACCAAGTCTAGAAAGGGGGTTGGGGAGATTGCTGACTAAATGTTTCCGACGCCGTTGGAGGACCCGACAGTCTCAACAGGTTCTTAAAGAAGGCATGTGAAGCAAGGGGGAAGGGATGCAACTGACGAGAGCGAGGGGGGTTTGGAGAGGCTTGGCGACAGAACCCGTAAAAACGTGCCAACGCGTGAGACAAAAAGTGCACAGGAAATAGATTTGCTCTATACGGATAGTATAATTCTCGGAAAAAAAATGGCGCAGAGCGACGGAGAAGAAAATTCTCAGAAGTCTTCGGGGGAGCCGGACGCAAGGCGATCTTGGTGGGGAGATGACCTTGGACAAGACGAAACTCTCCCTGGGAGGGTCAAGCGCTTTCTGGCAGAAGAAGGTTGTCGGGAAAGGACCAAAGACAGGGAAAAAAGATTTGGCACCATCGGGGATCCACTTGTTTCCTGTTCAGGGCGATCGTGTTTTATCGACGGAACGAAAAGTTCGGAGGTCCGACCCCTAACGTCAAAGTAGCCGTAAAAGAGTAAGGAAAGGAGAGGGGGGCATTGGGAAGAAGGAAACTAGACGATGAAGAGAGAACTTAAGACATCTGCCGCGGGGCAACGCTCAATCTCGAAAAAAAAAAAAAAAGAGGAACAATATATGAGAAAAGGGGGACAAAGGGAAGGGGGACAGAAAGGGGAAGGAGATCCCAAAGGGGAAGAAGTTTAGGTCTTCTTCCTACAACACGAGAATTCAATGAAGCGAGCAGGAAACGTTGGCCTAATATTCTCCCTCAAAGCTCAGGTCTAGAGGAAGGAAGGGCCCTGAAAAGGAGAAGGGGGGAGAGGGAGGGAGAAACAGGTTTTCAAGAAAAAAGAAAGTCAGACTTGCCATCAATTTGGAAGCTCCTGCTCGGAGCTTGAAAAGTCCTGAAGGCCTTCAAAAGAGTTTTCGAACTGATCCATCGGACACGTCGAAGAATGATTCAGGAAGGAAGAGGAGGGGGAAGGTGTGAAGGCGTCGCAGAAAAGGACCGAACGTCCGGGCATCACTCACATCTATGAGATGGATGCGCCGTCTAACGCGGTTTGGGACGGGACGGGTCTCGCCGCCTCCAACGACCGGAAAAAAGTCCAATACTTCACTGTTAAAAGAACCTGCCTGAGTGAGGGAAAAAGGCATCTGAAGAGAGAACTTAAGGGTCTAACGTTCGGAAATCGGTAAGAAAAGCAACGAGTGATCTCGCGGTTTCGTTGCTGAGGGGGGGAAAGGAAGAGGAGGAGAGGAAATTCTCCCGTCCCAATAAGCATTTGTCTTCAGAGAGCGTCCGGCACAAATCGGAAATGACTGGAGGTTGACGGAAAGATATGCGACTTTCCAAAAAAAACTCTCGGGGGAGTCGAAGTTCAAGGGAAAAGGGAGAAAAGAAAGGAAAGAAAGTTTATAACTGCTGAGACTTGCTTATACGCATTCGTGCCCAAGCTATTTTTCATTGAAAAAAATCATCGGACGACCGGAGGGGGAGAGGGGGATTTATTTCCGTCAACCCATAGCCCGGCGGGAGGCAAGAACAATCCGCTCAACCGGTGGAAGGTACTCTGTCGCACATCTAATAAAAGAGAGAAGAGGGAGATGGGTTGGGGGGGAGAGGGGAAAAAGTCAAACATCCCACGGTCTGGGCGCCTTTCCTGGGCTTGACCGCCTGGACGCCGATATCTTATCAAATCCAATTATTCACCTCACACGGGAAGGTCTGAGGTTACTTAAGGTAGAAGGGGCGGCGGGATCACAAGGAAGAAGTTAAGCAACTTGCGGAAGGGATCAGTATCTTCTCGAACACTCGCCGTTTTTAACCTCAATAATAGAGGGGACCATAGGAAGGAAAAGGAATCAGGAGGAGAAAGAGGGGGAAAGGAGGGTACGCCGCGAATCGGACTTCACAGTGCTAAAAAAACCTCGTCCAGTAACTAGGCGGGATCGTGGTGTGAATCTGGCATAACCTTTTAATGCGTGCGAAGGGAAAGAGATGAAAATTGGAGAGGAAGGAAAAGGAGAAAGAAAAGGTCACCGTTTACAGTCGCTCGATCACGTCACGGAGATCTCGGCGTAAGACGGCCGACCCAAGAATGAGGTAGGTGAGGGGTTCGCCTCTTTCTTCCTTCCAGGGGGGGAATGGAGGAAAGGAGAAAGAGAAGGGGGAGAGAGGCCCAAGACTGGGATGAACTCGTCCTTCATCCAGGCCGGCCCGGCCCCTTCATTTCACACACGGGCCCCCAGTTACACCCCCGAGGCAAGGTGCAACGGAAACCTTTACTAATTTGGGGAAAGAGAGAAAAGATGAGGGGAGAAAGAGGGGAGGACCCCGCAGGAAAAATTCTGCGAAGGAAAACCCAGAATACTGGCCCGCCACGAAGAAACGACAATTCTGAAAACACCATGCGTGGCACCATTGGGCAGCCGCGGTAGGCGCCCTACTTTATCTTTAAGACACTTTGGGAGAAAGATGAGAGATCGGGGAGGAAGGGGAGGTGGGGAAGGGGGAGGGGGGAAGAGGAAGCCGGCAAGGGTTTGGCGAGGAAGGGGCGCTGGTTTGAAGAGCATCGGGGAAACAACAACGGAGGAGAGGAAAGATGGCATCGTCACAATCGCAGGCCGGAAAAAACGGCCGTCTTCTCTCGGGGAAAAACAAGAGGAAGAAAAGCGAGGAGAGGGGGAGGAAGGGGTTCGGCCGATCTCCTGCTGGAACCCCCCTCTCGGGGCCAGCCTGCCGCATTGGTCGTATTTGAAAACTTGCTTTCTCGTATCCAGTCAGGAGGAACGGAAGTAGCAATTTCAGTATAAAGGGGGAAACTAAATAGTTAGGGATAAGGGAAAAACTTCTCACCTTCTTCTATCTGAAAAACTTGCCTCTCTGGGCTCATCGGTAATGCCGTGTGTGAGGAAGGGGAAGGACCGGCATTGGGGAGAGGGAATTGATCATCGTTTTTCCTCCTTTTTCCTATAAAGGCTAAAGCATCCAGAAAATTGGGGGGGGAAGAAAAATTGCGAACCCATAATCCTCCAAAACTTTGGGTCTCGCTGTTTCCCGTTCCGAAAGATCTGGCATTACGTGACTTGGAGGACCAACTAAAAACATGGAAAGGGGAAGGCGGGGGCCCACGGAAAGAAAAAGAAAAGAATCCGTTACTGTCAAAAGTAAAAAGTTTTATGCCAGATGGCACTCAACATCCCCGAGCCCAAATCGTAAGAGCCAATCTTCGTCAGATTTGGGGAAGGGAAGGAAAAAAGAAAAAGGGAAAGAGGGACATCGGGGAGGTAAACACATCTGGACTCTCTTCTCATCAGGGGGTCGAAAACGGCGGAAGGGCCAGGAGGGACGAAGATGATAGAACGCCATTGGGGAAATTATTTAATTGGGGAGAAAAAAGAAATCTGAAAGAAAAGGTCAAAGGTTGAAAAGAGGGGAAAGAAGCCAACCACAGTTTATCCTAGGCGCGGATAAAGTAAAGCGTGGACCGGCTTTCACGATAGCCCCGGCAAGGAGGCTCAGAAAATCTGAAGAAGGTCAAACAGGAGGTCTCATAGAGGAGGGGTCACACTCTCTCGGCTTTATCTTGATAAAGTCCACACTATGGTTGGCGGATTTCTGTATCCTCCCTAGGCGTTAGTATAATAAAATCGTACCGAAGGGGGAAGGGGAGGCGAAAAGAAGGAAAGGTATCCCTAGTTTAAAAAAAAAGGAAACGGCTAATCAACTTCAAGGATAGACAGAAACTTTCGGGCTGGATATCAATTGTCCCTCAACGTGGTTTCTACTCTGAGATAGCAATGAAGGGCATCCCTCTCATTGGAAGAAAAGAAAGGAGGGGGGCAGGAGAAGGGGGGCGGGTCTCAATCAAATTGAAAACGGATGTGGGTGTACGGAGCCCGCGCATTCAAGCGACCGAGAAGGAATCAAAGACTTACCACAGTCAGAGAAGAGGGAGGGGGGGGGGGGACCTGACCGATTTTAAAAACGACGCCTGTATACTCGCGCTGCTATGTTGACCCCGAGGCCGGGACTTGGGAGAAGAGGGGGGGAAGGAAAGAAGTCTCCAAGGGAAAGAAAAGATATTTTTTTTCTTGCGGTACTACCATCCGTGCCACCTGAGACGCGGCAAGGAAAAGAGATTTTGCGTGTGCCTGATCTCATTCGGAAGCCTCGAAGGAACAAGGAAAAACCGGAGAGAGAAGGGGAGGGATCATTATTGCTTATCGTGGGGGCTTTTGCCGTGACCTTGGATCAGGAGACGAAATATCTTTCGGTGAAAGCGATAATAGGTCTGGGGAGGGAAGAGAGAAAGTGCTTGATAACTACTGGATGGCTAAGAATTTGTCGCATCCGATGGAAACTGCCCGCCGGTGTGAGGGGTTGAACGTACTTCGGGGAAAAAAAGTTGATTGGACGGAGGAGACCTCGGATCTAACTTTGCCCTGCGACTAGCTTCCAGAACCTAAGCGTCCGGAGGAAGAACGAAACGACTTTTCTGTAAAAGAAGCGAGAGAAAACTCGTCACAACGCAAAAGATCGGCTAAAAAAAAAAAGGGAAATAAAAAGAGATCTTACGTTTCAATTTGGGGTCAAGATGCCCATCCATCTATGCACAAACCAATGAGAATTTCTGGGATTTACGAAGAAAGAATTCCTGAGCAGGGAAGGGAAGACATGGAAAAAATTAGCCCGATCCAAGGAAAAGAAGAAGTCCCGTTTTCCCGGTCCGGAGATAAAAACATCGGGACGGAGAGAACCACATTCAGGCAGTAGGGGGGAGAAGAAGGATAAGGGAAACGGGATTGCACTCCACACAATCGCGATACCAAATAAAGATACTTGACGAAGATTTTAATGGTCGTAAATTCGAAGTTTCGTTAGAAGGAAGGGAGAGGCAACCGGGCAAAAAAGAGAAATACATATCACCTCGTTGAAAAGGTGACGGAGATGTCGTGAGAAAATGAGCCAGTAGACGGGAATCCAGAATAAGCTGTCCGTTTATCCTACTCGTGGTTGGAAAAGGGGGGTACGGGTACTCGGTCTAAGAAAAGGAAAAACATACCGAGGCAAGTCCTGGAGTGCATCAGACCGGCAATTGCATAGTGCGGACGCGAATGAAGAGAAAGGAGGAATAATCCTGCTAGACTATTCGCTGTAAAGTCTTGGGCGAGGGGGGGGGGGGAGAATGCCAATCGGCTAAAATGAATCGCTCAGATGGGCCCGAAAAAAACTTTGAGCTTCCATCTCAAGGTAAGGAAGATCAGGGGGAGAAAGAAGGAGAGGGATGAGAAAAGGAAATGTCGTCCAACCTACGATTATAACCAAGTTAAGGGGAAAAGGGGAAGAAAAGTACAAAGAAAGAAAGGGGGAAAAGGAAAATGTCTGATACTTCGTAGAGACAGTGGGAACGTTTACCACCATATTTATCGCATTGCGGAGGAGGAGAAATATCGTCACTCTGTCAATGTAGGGACGTCGACCGCGCAAAAAAAGCTAATTTGCAACCAACCATCTTGTAAGAGTGAGCTAAATGCAGTGAAGCAGCAGAGGAGGAGGGGGTGGGCTTCTAATCCGGTCATCTCTGGGAAGGGGAACTGCAGTTAAAAAGGTGTCTGGTTCAAGAAGAACAGAGTATTCTGTATATGATACAATCAATACGGGGGTTGGAAGATTGGCTAGGGTTCAAACCGGAAGGGGATTGGCAATGGTGGAGACAGAACTAGGCGGGCAAAAGGGGGAGGGAGAATGATAGATATAGAGGGTCAGATCAAACCTACAACATTCTACTTTTTTGGGGGCTACAAGCAATTGATCGGCGGAAAAACGTCCAAGAGCGATTAACCGCTCGAGAGCCGGGGACTTACGTCTGCCGCGAAAAGGGGGATGGGAAATTGAAGAAAAAATACGCTTCCCGTACACCGGGATAGTGGGGGTTGATAAGATGGTCCTCCCCTTGAGGAGCCAATGTTAACGAAGGAAAGGAGGTCCGTCAACATTGGGGTTGTTTCAGTGAAGTGCGGAAAAGCGAGCAGAAAGGGCATTCAGACGAGTCTCCCTACAAAGGAGGGGGGAAGGGGGGAGTAATGGGTTGGGGGGAAAATCTTGGATCCGGCCAAGTTCTAATAAGAGCGATCGCCGCAAAAGTCGAAAAAGGGGATGATCAACGATCGCCGAAAAGAAAATTCCGGCGGTTCATTTCACACGGCAGCGCTTAGCCCCCAGAAAGGGGGGAAAGTGGCAGGAATATCCGAAGGTAGAATTTATCCAAATCTGGAGTCTATCAGTCACTCACAGACTGGAAGAAAAACACCGCCGAAAGGGGAAAGGGAGAAGGACCGCAAGGTACATACTACCATTTCAGGGATGGGAAATCCGAGCAGGGAGCAGAGGAAAAAAGGAAAAAGGGTCGAAAAAAACAGTGGTTAGACCGTGCTTATCGGGTGAAGCTTGCAATTGAGTGACGGAAGGAAGTTGTTAAATTTCAAAAAGTGAA
>Ga0179593_1271895_pt1 | contig 13852 bp, 22 predicted proteins | sample CZODoug2_1_08_16_FD_185931 | JGI IMG/M metagenome (GOLD analysis project Ga0179593, IMG submission 185931) | Vadose zone soil fungal communities from Angelo Coast Range Reserve, California, USA - CZODoug2_1_08_16fungal (PacBio error correction) | ecosystem: Environmental > Terrestrial > Soil >...
CAAGGTGAAAATCTTCCTTCTCGGGGGGATAATCAAAGGGAAAAACAGGACAAAGGCATGAAACAAAAGGGAATTGCAAATAAAGAGGAGGCTCACATCTTGGCGAAACCGCAGCCCACGGAAACGACACTAAAGAAAATGAGACCATTCGCACAATCGATTCAACGAAAACACAGCAGCTTGATCAACTCGTAAGGCATCTCTCTTTCCAATCCATCAAGTCTCTGGATTACCACGAGGAAAAAAAGGGGAGGGGAGAAGGGAAGAAAAAGAAGGAAGGCTCGAGATGGAAGGGAAAATAAATAGGACGGCGTGCAGCAAAAAATTGAAGGACTTCAAAATCCGGGGCAAATTGGGAAACCGCGGCTCCCCTCAAAGGATAAACACTCAAGGAAAGGAGGAAAAGGGGAGGGTGGTAAGGAAAACAGGCCGATGCAAGCCTCACCATTAGCTGCCAAGAAAAGGAGAAAAGGTTGGGCCGCAGAAAGCTGCGGAAGAGAGATTCACAAGCGACCTATGGGCGGGAAGTTTTCGGAAGCTGTCTTCTATTCCTCTCCTGATCTTAATGGGGAAAAGGTGAAGTAGGGAAGGACGAGGGCAGAAGGAAAAAAAAGGAGGCGGGAAAAAATAAATCTCGAACATAAAGGAGGTCGGGGACTTAGACGAATCAACAAAAAACTTCCTTAAGGTCAGGCACAAATGTCTTATTTCGTGAAAACCACTGTTTAAAACGGACTTGTACAAGAAGGGAGATGGAGAGAATGTGATTAATTGGTACATCGAGATAGCTATCGAAACATAGGAGACGGGGGGGGGGATTAGCGCAGAAGAGAAAAATTGATGCCCACGGGTGGACTTCTTAAAAGAGGGCGCAATCTCCAGAGAGGACGAACAGCAAGACTGAAGAGAGGAGCAATGATCGAAAAAGACAGAATAGACAAAGAGAGACGGTGCAGGGAAAGAACGCCATAAAACGGGGGTACCACACCAGCACCAAGGTGGGTCTTCAAAGAAAGCAGTCTTCTTTCTTTAGGGTTGTTCTGGAAGAGGAAAAGGAAGGCCGAGAGGGAGGGACCAAAGCAAATCCATGTTCACTATTAAGTGGGCTACTACTAAGCGTATCGGGAGAAACCTACCACGGGCTGTCCGCTCGGCGCCACATACATATGGGGGGGTTACAAATTCGGTCAGACAGGGAAGCAGGGAAGAAGAGCAAGAACTTTACTACCAATGCCGCTACGCGATAGTCAGAGAAGCTAACCTAGAATGCGAACGCATTCGCAGAGCGAGCCCTTTCTTCCTTTGCGAAACTAGGGGGGGGGGGTTCCTAAATAGCGAGCTCTCGGGGGGAGGAGAGAGAGGCGAGCAACTCAAAAAAAAGGGAGGAGGGGGTAAAGCGGATAGTCCTGGCTCTATAAGTTTAAAAAAAAGAAAGGCCAGGATGAGAAATTCAATCGATGAGTTAAAAACCAAAATTTCTATGGTTATCTGCTAAAAGAGAAAGGTCTCCTTCGGTGCTTACAGATTTCAGGGGGTAAAAATTCGCGGAGAGAGGGGGGAAGACGAGGGGAAAGTGGAGAAAAGGGGGGGGGGGTCAGTTCTTCCCAAGTCAGTCGATGCGAAGAGTCATCAAGTCTTTCGGATAGATTGCCGGCCTTTCAGGGGGACACGGGAGAGGGGTACAATAAAGGGGAAGGGGAGGACGAGAAAGAGGGAAGTACACGAGTTCAACATTTCAATACGCGAACAAGGGAAAGCCAGGTAAGGAAGGGCAACAGAAGACCAAAAAAGAATAAACCCGGGGGACGTGAAATTTTTGGGTGAAAGGGATACGTTGCCCATTTTCAAAAAAAAAAAGGGCGAAGAGGAGGAATTGGATCCCAGGCAAAAGGACGAAAGATCCATGGATCCCTACATTTCAAGGGTTCATCAAGTTTTAGCGGAATCGTAGAGGCCACAAAAAAAAAAAAATAGAGTAGATATCGTAAAAGTCTCCAACCCGCAAAGGGAGGGGGGGGACGGAGAAAAAGGAGAAGTCGAAAGGTCTGCGGAACAACAGGCCGACTAGTTCAGGTCCACGGGAGGAAAAGGAAACGTATCACAAAAAAAGTTGCACGTAAAAGTGGTTGGGGAGGGGAGGAGGGAAGAAAAATTTCTGGGCAAGCACGGCTACAATGTTCGGATATTGAAATGTAGTTCTATGAATAAAAAACGGAGCAAAAGAAACATCCCAATGGCTGAAAAACGCGATGGTTTAAAATTTGAAAGGAAGGTCAAAGCTTCTCAGTCAGCCAATTGGAAGCTTCTGGGGAGGAATTGACGAAAAACGGGAAAAACCCCTGGCCTACAACAAAAACAAAAGGGGGGTAGACAGGGAAAACGCGCCACCTGAACAAAGATGCGCGAAGAAACACGAACTCTGAGAACCGAAGCTAAAGAACCGGTGCTCCTCTATTTCCAGCAGGATAAGGAAAAGGGGGGGGGCTTAAAGGAGAGGGGGAAGCAGCATAAACGGTGAAACTTTGAGAAGGGAAAAGAACGAGCCCAGAGGAATCTGGTGCGAAAAGAAAAGAATAGGAGATGTTAGAGTTCCTCTTCGAGCCGGAAGAATAGCTCGTAGGAGAGAGAAAGAAAAAGAAAGAAAAAAAAGGGCGAAGGTAAGGAGAGGCCGCTTCTATAGGGAGAGGATATCGACGGAGCGAAGTCAGCCGGCCGAGTTGCTTCGGTACTGTCATCATTCAAACTATTTAATGACTCACAGGAAAGGGTACAAAAAAAATAGGGACTGGGGGAGCAGAAGGGGTCTGACAGAGCTTGGGGTGATTCAGGAAGTAAGATGGGGCTTGAAGGAAAAATTATCGGAAGGGGAAAGAGGGCGATGGAGGGCCGAAATCAACTAATTGTTACTCTTTCAAAACAATAAAAGAATTACTGGACGTTCTGATTGTTCGCGAAAAAAAAGGGGGTGGAGTTGTGATCCGTGGAACTGAGAACTAATGCACGAAAAGGAAATGAATTCTCAGTCAAACGACATGCGGTCGTGAGAAAAGATATTGATTCTGGGCGGACGTAACCGTAAGGGGAGAACAGGCTGAAGGCAAGAAAAATGTTCAGGCTTGGTTACAGGAGGATCATAGGGGGTCAAAAGAACAAAGAAGGAGCGATGAGCGAATTAAAACTGCGGGACGTAATCACAAGTCCGAAGAAAAGCGAAAAGCGTGAAAAAAATGGGAAAAAAGTGGGCGTGTAGACTAGAGACATTACCGGTGCCGGAAACCGAGAATGTGGCTTCCAGATTTGAATCAGGAAGGAAAACTAATAGGGGGGAGCGTGAGGGATTTTGAGTCAGCAGGGGCTAGGGAGACGGTAAGAAAAGCAACCATGGTTAAGAATTACAATTTTATCGTGAAAAAAGACACATACGGAAAGACGGATCAAAAAAAGGAAAGCAAGGAAGGAATCGGAGTGATATTGACGCCATCTGTCGCCACCGCTAGCAGAGTCGAGGAGGAATGTTCAGTTGATGGCATCGAGCAGGGGGTCAAATGCCCAATTAAGAAAGTTACATTGCAATTGTTGGAGGCGGGTAGCCGCCGGAAAAACAGGGGGGGAACAAAAGCGAAGATGAGACAAGGATGAACTTCGTTCAGGAGACTTAGAACAATCATCCACATCTTCCTCTTTGACTAAACAGAGGGGGAAGAGAGGGAAAAGGAAGGAAATGCAAAAAAAAAAATAGGTTGGGGGGAGGAAGAAAAGGAAGAGCGACAGACGATGCCTTCATGAGGAGCAATCACTTCTGTTCGACTGGATGAAGGAGAAAAAAATGCGTCTTGGAAAATGAGGGGTGTCGCAGGGGGGAAGGTGCGCAACCCGAGTGTATCCAGAAAGAGGCGATGGCTTGAAGGTCCTCTTTTTTACGAGTTCTTGGAACCTTTGGGTAAGCAGAAGGAAGAGGGGCAAAAAAAAGAAACTGGGAAAGAAACGAAACCAACACACGGGTAAAGAAAGAGATGGTGAGTAGTTGCGCTTAACCGGCGTGCTAAGCAAATAAGGCCATTCCACACCCATACACACACTCGATGATTGAGGGAAGAGAAGGAAGAGAAAAGAGTGCGCAATGCAGAGAAAACAAGCAGCAGTCAATCGATAAGGACGCAATTAGAGCGGCATCGATCAAAAGCGGTCAAAGCAGCTTTATCGACTTAAGTCATCTCTAGGGAACAGCACGGCAAGGAAAATGGGAAAGGAAGTTTAAAAAAGAGATGGGGGGTTAAGGAGGGCTCAGGGGCGGTATCGGAGTTAAGGAAAAAGAAAATAGACAAACAGCTGAAAGATTTCCGCACTCCTTGTCAAGTCCTTGTCTAAGATCTCTTGAAACCGGGGGGAAGGGGAGGAGCCCGACAAGGGAGACAAAAAAGGAAAGGCAAGTAGATGGTCGAGCATGAAAAAATCTCGAGAGAAAAGAAGGACAAAAGGTCACGAGGGGAGGTTGGTACTAAAAGGTCGTCTTTAGCCTAAAACGACGGACGATGACTGTTAGACCAGAGGGAAGAGGGGGAAGCGAAAGGAGGGGGAAGAAGGAAAAGTGTAGGAAATTGCCGTCGTCGCGACTAAGGGTCGCGCCAGAAAAATGGGGAAAATAAATCACGCAAAATTAAGCGGTGAGTGGAAAATCACAAGGTCTCCAGAACCCCTTCCTTGGACGGAAAAAAGGGAAGGTACTTAGGGACGGGAAAAAGACTTTGATTGTGGGACACGGAGGGCGATGGGGAGGGACCGGGTGATGCTGTGAAAGATTGACGTGTCGCGCATACGCGCGTTTTTTAGGGAAAAAGCGCATCTAGACCTTTCTGCCTCAGTGGTGCCCAAAACCCAGGGGAGGGACAGTGGGGGTGACACTTTGGCTAAGTAAGAACACACTTACGAACATCGAGCTGAGACGGGACGACCTGCATGGAGGGGTACGAATAAATCTTCTCATGAACAGTCAGGGACAGAAAGCGTCGAGGGGGAACAAAAATAAAAAAAAAATGTGTCCGCTAAGGCAGAAGTAAAGGAAGGAGTTTCGGTGGAGGCGAGTAAAAAGTCAACTGTCTGCCAACTAATAGCATTTTCTTTCCGAGGGTTCTAAACAAAGCTCAACAAACATAGAGCAAAAGACAAGCCAAAGAGGAAACCAGAAGCAGGCCATCAGACCTATTGGGGGTACCTTATGCTAAGAAAGGAAATAGGGACTGAGGTGCAGCCGCCACACAAAAAAGGCCAGGGCGCCATGAAAGATACTCTAATTAGCGAGAAAACTCCTGAGAGAAAATCGGAAACAAGGGAGGGGGTCAACTGGGCTCTCAGAACAGAACGAGCTAGATTAGACAGACGAGAGGAAATCAAATAGACCCGATTTCATTGGTTTCGCAGGGATGTAGAGGCTAATCTCTCAAAGGGGCCCGCCACAGAAAGGGGGAATGGAAGGCATTCCAAGAGTGATTTAAAAACCAAATGTTTATAGGTTAGAAAAGAGGGCAGAGCCTTCGTGAGTAGAGAAAGGAGGCATTTTCAGTGGAGGCGCTCAGATCTTTGGTATTCCGATGTTGTAGGGAAAAAATTGTTGGGGTGGGGGACGGAAGGGCGTAAGAAAGGGACTTCGGACTGTAAAACCCAGAAATCCATTGAGGGTCTGGAGAGAAGGGGGCAAAAGCCGGAACAGGTCCATGTGCGAGGTGGGTAAAGCCAATGGGAGTTTCAGTCTCCTCTCCTTCCTTCACTCGTCTATAGCCCACATTTGAACGGGGAAGGGCCCAGAAGGTGAAGAATCTCCACGCCTAAAGAAATTGTTGGGTGGGAGTAGAATTTCCATTGACCAGGGGAAAATAGTCCGGAAAGGTGGGTATCCGCAGAAGGCAGCATATCAGAGTCGCGGCGCACCCCCATTGGCCCGGGTCAGACGCATCATTTAGTGGGGAGGGAGAGAGGAAAAAACAACGGGGGAAGGGGGAAAAAGAGTCAGCGATAGGGGGACTGACCCAAGGGGCAAAGGGGAGGGGGTGGTGGCAGGAAGAGGAAAGCTCGTCTGACTGAAAGGTACCTACTCTTGAGAAAAATGATTGAGACAAAAACGAAAAAAAATTTTTCCCGTAAAATGGGGGCTTTTCGCTTCCTTAACATTTCAGTTTACAGCTAAAAAATGAACGACTTGGAAATGGGGAAATACAGTGGGAAAGACGAGAAGGAAGACGAATATTTTCTTTGGGACAACGAGAAGGGGGGGGTTAAGAAACCTGGAGAATTCAAAGCGGAAAAAAGAATGGATTAAACGGGTTCGTAACATTCCTAAAAAACTTGTGAAAACTACCTTCGCCAAAATGTTGGAGAACAATGCGGAAGATAAGTACCCACTAGCAAACGCGAAAAGACTCTCACACCGGAAGAAAGGGGGGGGGAGGGAAAGGGGCCAAGACCTGAAAAGGAATTTTTTGGTTGTCTTAGATAGGTAGACCCGTCTGCGTGGGAAAAAGGGGAAAGAAAAGAAAAGAAAAAGTGAAACTTGAATGAAAGAAGCAAGGGGGAGGATGGGAGTAAGAGTCGTATCAAGAAAGGCGAGAAGTTACAGGCGTGACGGGAGGAAAAAAAGTAATAAGGGTCAGATTCCTAAGGGGAAGCTCATGGAAGGGAGCGAGAGAAACATAAGGAAGGAGGTCATAATTACCTGCCTAGCTTTATGGAGACAGGATTCCGCAGTCTAGGAGTGGTTTCGAAAAGAAAGTGAAAAAAAAACCATATATTATGGGGATATCGGGGAGAAACAAGGGGGGGGAGGGGAGGGGGAGTCAGATATATGGTAGTCGCAAATTAATCTGATGAAAGAAAAATGGAAATGGCAGAAATCATTTAACCGCTGCGAATTATAAGACTTAATAGTGAGGATCGCTAAATCAATGTTCTGTTGGCGCTGTAAAGGGGGGCAAGACGGAACGGAAATGAGATGAAGGAGGGAAAAATACGGACGGGCTCGAGATCTGCAGGGAAGGGGGAGTGGAAGTGGCAAGTGGTCAGCAGGGGCTTAAAGGAGAAAGATGGGCATAGTAGAAAGCTCTATATTTTCCCAAGTCTCGAGAAGCGAAAAGTTACAGAGTAGAGCTAAGAAAGAAGGAGACATCGACAGAGGAACAAGAAGGGTGTTAAAGAACTACTAAAGGAACGGGACGAAGAATGGGAAAGGTCCGCATTGAGCCAGAAGTCCTCCACGTTAAGTTTTGCAAGCGTTCTGGGGGGCGAAGGAAGGTTTATTTGGAATGAGAGCTAACGAAGGCACCAGGTTGTCAAGGGACAATGGACGGCGCACAACGCAGCGGACATCGGACAGCGATCAAAAAGACCAATGATTTCCCCCGTTTTCAAAACGAAGATGGAAGGACCAACAGAGAAAAGAGGGGGGGGGCTGGAAAGAGGTGACGGTTGGATGAGGCTGTAAAGAAAACTCGGGTACCGGAGTGACTGGAGTTTTATGATTTGCGTGATATCCTCAATTTTCAAATAGAGCTGAAACCAGGTATGGAAGGGGGAGGAAGAAACTGCAGAGAGGGGAGGAAGAGGGATATTCTGTTAAGATCAAGACGTTTAAGAGAAGCATGCAGACTGCGCTCCTGAAAATAAAGGCAAAATAAATCCATCTTTTTAAATAAAATACCCATATGATTTCCGGGGGCTGAGGGCAAGAGAGGGAAATGCCTTACAAAGAGGGAGGGCAAAAGGAGGGTGAGAGCGGGAAGAGATGCACGGTCGATGGCGTCGGGGAAAGGGCTGGAAGTGGGGGTCGGGCGCGGCGAGTTAAAACGCCCATCCTTTTTCTCCTCCCGAACTGCGAAAAAATTAGAGGGGGGGGAAATAGGGGTGGCCGTGGGTCCCAGACCGCGGCGGAAAAAGTGAGAGAAACAACCACACAAAGAGGAGAGGAAAAGAGATTTAAAGGGGGCGCTTCCTCGGTGACTAAGCCCAGAACGGGGGAAGTAACCCGAGAGAAGTTCAAGCCACGGACCAGGAAAGATTGGGGCTCAAAAAAGGCGCCGTCTCACAAACACGAACGAAATAGAGAAAGGAATAAAAAGGAGAGCAGGAAATCGGTCCATCTAGCACATCAGCTGACTATGAATTCAGAGCGCGGCAAGAGACAGGGAAAGGAGGGGGGGATTAGAGAGGGAAAAAAAAGGGTAGAGGAGGCTCGAAGGCAAACATGCTCAAGGAAAGAGAGGGAGAAGGAAAGAAGATTGCAGCACGAGAATGTCAAAAGGGAAAGACTTTCATCCGCGTCCTGGTGTCACAGGAGATACGCAAAAGGGGAGAAAAAAAAGAAATGAGGGAAAAGGGACGAGGTGGCATGAAACGCGAACCCGGCAACCAGGAAGCGAAAAAGGTGCAGGTTTTCCAGAGCGGGGAAGTCAAGAGCCCGATAAGACGAACAAAGGCGGAAAATTGGGTTATCGCGTATAGCCTCTTGAGGAACGAAGTAGGGAAAAAAAAAGGGTGCAGGGGAGGGAGCGAAGTTGACTAAAAAGCTGCAAAAAGATCAAAAAAGAAACAAATTATCGGGGACGGGAGAAGGGAGAAGCACTTCCTTCAAAAAACCACTTTAATGTCCGAGTACTTTACCAACGCCACGTGCCTCTGCAGGGGAAAGGGAGAGAGGAGAGGGAGTTCCTTTGTCAAAAGGGGGCCGAGCTCTACTGGGGAAGGGGGAAACAGGAGCAGAAGAACGGGGATGGCCCAGAGGGGCGGATAAAGCCCAGGGGAGACAAGTTCACTGTCTAGGAACTTACGCATCACTGAGAAAAGAGTACCGAAAGATTAGTTGAGAGAAGGGAAGAGAAGGGTCGGGTCAGTCCAGCGGATACAAAGAACAACACACAATGGGGATTAAGAGCAAGAAAGCTTACGGAGAGGGCTTGATAGGGAATAGAAAATTCGGCTCAGCAAAAAGAGGAAAGGGGCGACTAAAAAGGGGGGGCGAAAGAGAACAAATCTCGAATAACCTGCCCGAAAAGCTCGTCACCTCCGAGAGACAGCGAGAGGGGGTTACCTTCTGGGAATAATAAAGAGCTGATATCACATGTTAAACTGAAAAGCAAAGGGCTCACCAGGAGGAAGGAGAAGTCGAATGCGTAATCGCACCCATCCAAGGGAGAATATAGGCGCCCTTCTTCCATTTCCTCTCAGCACTCCAGGTTAGATACGCTCTCGTAGAAAAGGAGAGAAAATCTCCAGAGGAGGGAAAAAAGGGGGGCAAACAGAAAGGGCTTCAGGTCAGAGATCAAAAAAGAGGGGGGCCTCAAAAACGCCAAGCACGTTGCAATTGGGGGGAACTGATATTCACTAATTAGCGCACCCAATTTTCTGAATGCGGACGGAAGGGAGTCAGGTGGAGGAGAGGAGGCTGCTTAACGGCAATAGGGGAGGCTATTGGGGCCGAATGGTTAGAAGTTTTGGGGGTAGAAGGGGGGGGAGAGGACCAGGGACTTCCGTAATTGTCGAAGTCCAGAAGGGAGTTGAGGGGAAGAAAGAAAAGGGAAAATGAGTGGGAACACATGGATGCGGAAGGCTCCGTCAAATCAATTATCCAGAAGAAAGTTCAATACGCGAAATTGGAAAAATGACCGGCATTCCTCCTCTCCACTAAGAAAAACAATATTGGAAAAGTTGGGTGGGAGGGGAAAAGGGGACCAGGGAAAAGGACAGGGAGAGTCGTGTTGTAATCCTCAAACAAAGAGGGAAGGGGGAGAGCGGCGAAAAACAAAAAGAAAAGGCCGGACTGCGGGGAGAAGTAGGGGCGATTAAGCTAGAAAACAACTTGAAAGGTAGAGGAATAGATCTGAGAGCGAAAAAATTAAGGGACGAGAACGGGGAGGAGTGTGGGGCCGAAGCGATCGGCCTATATGACCCGGTTCAGAATGCGCGGACACGAAACAGGCTGAAATGGGCAAAAGGCAGCCAAAAGAAAACAATTTTCCACGTAGTGGTTTAGGGGGGGCAGACGAAAGGCTGGGGGGCACAAGAAAAAAAAGTCGGGAATTGGATAAATGTAAAGGGGGGGGAGACTACAGGGACGAAGGGGGGAACCTTGTGGGGGGCTTTGGAACACAGCAAGGGTTAACCCGTCAAGGCCCTGGGGCAGAGAGACCGCAAGAAAAGAACTTCTGGTCGGGAACATTCAGAACGGGGGGAAAACCTTGGCCACACAAACATTTGTCTGAACAAATGGCGGCCAATGAGGCTAGCTGAGGAGAAGAAAAAAGAAGCTAAGACCCGCCCCCTAAGAATGCGCTCGAATGTCCCTCAAGACCTTGAAAGTGAAAATTGGGGGGGGAAGAGAGTTGAATATCATAATGGAAGGATGGGAAAGGGACAGTGTAATAGAGAGTATTTTGTGCAGGAAAAAGGGGAAGCGGAGAGGATTAGTCACTCTGAAGGGTAGCCGGAGAGAGGAGGACTTAAGGTTTTTCCTTCTTGTGCTTATAGAAGAAAAAGGGCGAACTGGGGGGAAGAAGAAATTGAAGGGGGGAGTCTTAGATTAGACGAGAGACTCGAAGCTGATCATGGCAAACGAGTGGTGATGAAGACAGTTTCAGAAACAGGACATGGAATTTCTCAAATGAAGGGTAAACACCCAAATAAGGGGACTGATTCAATCGTGAGTTATTAGGGACAGACTTTGGGAGGGGGAAAGTTTGGAGGAGAGAAAGGGGGGGGGAAGGCTTAAGGGATTACTCGGAGGGAAAAGAAAGTAGAGGGAGGGGGTGGAAGACGCCGGAATTGAAAGGAAATCAAACAAGAAAGGACGTATCGGGAGGTGCGCGAACCCTGGGGAGTGGTGTGTGTGAGAAAAGAGGGGAGACCCGAAGGGGACAAAAGTAACTCATGAGTTCGTCAACGACATATCTTTAGGGGGACTAATGGGGGGCGGAAGCTGGCCACGCACGTGGTCTCAAAGTTACGACGAAAAAGAGGGGGAACAGTATTAGCGGGAGAGAGATTTGGCAGAAAAAAGATGAAGCGCAGTACTATAAAGAGAGAAACGGAGACCTGGCGAAGAGCACTCGGAACAAGCATGGCAAGTGTCCTGGGGCAAGTCAACTACTACTCTTGCATCGAGTTAAGTGTCTTCCGAAGTGAGAAGTGAAGGAACCACCCCAAAAACGTGCAAGCGTGGAGTGTTTTTGCGCCTTAAAGGTGAGGGTGAGGGTAGGAGGAGAAGACGGACGCCATTTGTTCATTAACATTTTTAAAGGAAACAGCTGCTCGGAACAGGAAGAGGACGAAAACGGGACAGCAAGGAGGGAAAAGAGTGAGGGCAGGACGCCCGTGATGACAAATAGCATAACAAAAGCGTGAAGGAGGGGTGAGGGGGGTTCAGAGCGGGTGATGCCCCACCAGAAAAATTTTTAACAGAGGGGCCTCGGGGGAGATGCCGTTTCAAAGGATGGATCCGGGGGGAAAAAAGAGATCGCCCGGAAAACGGGGGCACCAGGGGAATGACTCGAACGCAAAGCGGCGTGATTTTCCTTCAATCTTCCGAGAAGGGGGCACGCAGGACCGAAAGAAAAGAAGAGTGGGAAAAGAATCGAAAAACCGTTTGCGTGGCAAGAAAAATGAACCTGACAAAAGATCCAGCTCTTGGAGCGGGGAGAATAAGATAATAATCATTCGTGATTATCGATGGTCTTTTAATTGGCGGGGAGAGGAAAGGGGTGCAACAAATTGGAGAAGAATACGAGATTTGCAATTGACCCTAGGGGGGAGGGCGGGGTTGGGCACCTTGCATTGAAAGGCCGGGAGCAAACATTGGAAAGAACCCTAAGAGAGAAAAAAACAAGAGAGGAAAAAAAAATAATCGATGGGTAAAACGTGGAAGCTAGGGACCAAAGGGGACCAAAGGCAACCGCAGTACAACTCGATTACTTTATAATCGTCCGCTGATTCGAACACTTGTGGCGCAAAGTCCAGAACGGGAGAACGACCGGAACTCAATCGGAAAAGGGACCGGGCATAGAGTCCATCGAAGAGCAGCAGTCGGCCGACGATTAGAAAAGGCAAACATCCTGTCACTTATCGGGATCGATATTTACAAAAAGAGGGGGAAAAATTGGGGGGGGAGGAAAGGGAAAAGGACGTGACTGCTGTCTGGAAATAAATAGAAGAGTTCATCGCGATTTGACCGAAAAGGGTGGAAAGACTTTTCTAAAAGGCTTAACGGGCCGGCGATACCCGAACGGGGGGGAGCCAAACGCCATGTGGGGGGGGGGTGGGGGGAAAGGAATTAAAATTTGAGAGTGTGTGCATGCTCGAATTCCAAAGAACACCTCAACAATGGAGCGCCACAGAAGAGGTTGGGGGACGCAAACGGTCCCTTGAGAACAAGAACAGCACTTAAGTTCAGGAGGTCAGTGGTGGAGACCCGAATCGCCCACCTTCATTTCTGTAAAAAATCAAAGGGGTAAATGAAAATGGTGCACGGGGGGGGGAGGTTCGCGAAAAATGGACGCAACGGAATCAAAAAGAGGGAAAAAAAGCAAGACAAAATTAAGGTGCGGCTTTACTGGAAAAATGCGGAAGCAAATTACTTCAATTTCACCCATGAGGTGGTTTTACAACTCAAAATGGGCCAAGGGCTGGGAAGAAAAGGGGGGCGGGAAGGGTAGTCCTTGGGGGAGACTGAGGGTAATAAATAATTTCGCTAATCGAAAGGTGGGAAGGAAAGCACGAAGATCGAAAATAAGTGATGCCCATACTGCCACTTTGAGAAAACCAAGGGCTACGTCTGAAGCCCAGCAGTCCGAAATAGAAGATTATACGAAGAAATGGACTAAGCAAAGCAGAAGTAGTGACCGTAGCTAAAGGCCAAGGGGGGAACAAACCATCAAAAATTGGGAGTCCCGCGTCATAAAGGGTAACGTTCATTGAATAGGGGAAGAATGAAGGGGAAGAGGGAGGAAAAAACGAAAATCTCCGGGTTGCGAAGAACTAAAAAGGCGAATCAACATGCAAGAAAAAAAGAATAAAACAGAGGGCGGCTCATCAGACTATTGTTTTAATTCGCTATAAATGCCAGCGGGGACTGAGGAAGCATGTGAAAGCAGAACTGCGAACATGAGAAAACAAGGGCGAGAGATTAAAAATAGAAAAAAAAGGGGAAAAAGGGCAACCATGTCTTACTTTTGGGAGTCAGGCAAAAGCAAGGGAGCGAGACGAATCTAACGAGAGGACTATCACTCTCCAGAGTCTTTCATTTTTCTAAATACTGTGAGAGAGGGAACGCAGGGTGAAAAAAAAAGAAGTGGCCAGGGAGAAGAAAGACAAGTCGATTTGAACCAATTGCTATGGTTATAAGTGATCGGGGACCAAAGAGAAAGGAGGTACTTGGCGGCGAGAGCTTTTGAGGCGTCGAGAGATCGTGAATTAGGGAATGGGGCGAAAAAAGGGGGGGGTGGGTCGGAAAGGGAGACTTCCAGAGGAAAGGTGGAGGTCATCCAAGTGGAGGTCGGGGAGAGGGTTGCAGGCCAGGTAAAGGGGTAACCATTGAGAGTGGTGGTAAACAAACGAAAGTTGAGTTTATGTCGGAGGAAGGCTAGTTCAAAAAACTCCTTCCACTCAGCAATTTCAAGACGCAACAAATTTCAAGGTCGAAAATGAAAAGAAATTGTTCAACGTCCGCTCCCACGCACAAAGGGCGGGGTGAAATTTGGTGTTTGGATAACGTGGGCCATGGCCAGAAAGGGGGGCGAAAAAAAGGGGGAGGGAAGGGGTCCGAAGCTAGCCATGTGTATAAGACCTCAGGGGGCCGCGCGGCAGTTAGGGACTGCAC
>Ga0179593_1405640_pt1 | contig 13852 bp, 14 predicted proteins | sample CZODoug2_1_08_16_FD_185931 | JGI IMG/M metagenome (GOLD analysis project Ga0179593, IMG submission 185931) | Vadose zone soil fungal communities from Angelo Coast Range Reserve, California, USA - CZODoug2_1_08_16fungal (PacBio error correction) | ecosystem: Environmental > Terrestrial > Soil >...
ATCGTAGAGAACCCCTTTACCCCGAATTGGCTGAATCCAAAAAAAGACAAGAACTTGGGCCAACAAGGAAGACCTTTTGGACTGAGTTCGAGGAACGCAAGGGATAATAACAGCGGGTAACCGGGAGACCTGATCGCGACGGGATCAGGTTGGGGGGGGCCGACAGCGAGGCAAGAGGGCGCGAAAAAAGACGGTAAAAAGGGGTTCGGCAGACATCTGAACGGGCCGGGTGGTGACGGCGTCAACAAGGGAAGCCGGCGCTAAAACATAAAGACATCAATAAAAGTCGCAGGGAGGCGGAAAGGTTAAGGAAGAGAAACCTGCTGGCGCATCAACTATAGCGGATCACACAAACTCACTGAGAAACAGACAAAAGGAGGACACCGACAAGCCATCGCGAAAAGCGAAAACATAGGCTCAGTTTGAGGAAGCCAAACTTGAATCGAGACGCAAAAAAGCGGAAAACTATCGTTTTAAATAGCATCCCCGAGGAAAAAAACTTCCCTCTAAGTAAAGAAACTTGTCTGGGAACATTTGGGTAAAACGCTCAAAGCGAGTCCTCAAATACAATGAAGAGCGAGGAAAAAAAAAAGGAACTTGGAACATGAAATGTTGTTGTTCACAAAGAGGGGAATCACCCAAGTATTCTGAAAGGAAGGGGCCAAATTGTAAGAACGAAACGTTACAGCTATGACCAGAAGTGGTTGGAGGATAGGGGAGGGCGAAGGCGGTAGTTCCCGAAAGGAGCCTCAGGGTGCTCATAGGGGAAAAAAGAGTCATCGTAGGCCGAAGGTAAGGGACCGCAGTGTAAAACAAAAAAGAGGAATGGAAGGAGCGGGGCAGGAAGGGAAAGGGGAGGAAAATGGTCCGGGCTTTGATTAAAAGGGATCTAATGGCTTATAATAAAAAGAAAGGTTTCCGAAACGGCTGAGCCGGGGGAGAAGGACTCAATTCAAGAAAATCGCGACGGGGGAAAAAGCGGAGGGACAAGGGATACACGAACACAAAATCTCAACCGACGGAGGTTTTTGAGTGTGGGACAACGACAAGAAGTTCATTCTTGACTTCGGACTGGTGGGACTTGGTCCTCCATGCCCCATGGTGGATTGCTAGAAAAACCAAGGGAGGAAATAGTCCCGACGTCCCGTATGGCTGAGACGATGGGTGTGTACACACCTTATAAGGTGCGAAAAGTGTTCCTAGATGCAAACGCAAAAAGAAAAAAGGCAGGAAAGAGCCTTCGAGGAAGAGCGGGGGATGGAGTTCCAGAAAACGACTCAACAAAATCCGTCGTAAAATGCAGTTTCGTTTGAAGAACATGAGAACATCAACACAAGTGAGGTGTCGCATTCAAGGTGACAATCGGGCATCGTGAGAGCTTAACCCTGCATCTGGGTATAAGCGAAAAAAAAGCTGACTTCCGAATAATACACTACCACAAGTGGATAATAGAGAAAAGAAGAAGAGGAGCGAAGCAAAAACTTGCACCAGGCTGCGACACCCCGCCCCTCGACAGATCGTAATCCAGAAAGACAAGAGCATAAAAAAGCAAGGTGAGGAAGAGCAGGAAAAGATGAAACTGGGTTGCACGAACTCACCAAGGAGTTGGTGCAGTAGCGTGCTTTGTCCGGCTCGAAGAATGAGGGGAACAGCAGTGCGTACAGACAAGGAATAAAAAAAGGCGAAACATAGTGAGTCATGGACGAGGCACGGATAGAGGTCTCCTCGCAACTGCACCAATTCAAGATATCGAGGTCCAAACTGTGGGAAGTAATCGACACTATTAGGACGGGTTGACCGGCATACTGACCGGGAACCACAGTCAAGCGTCGCTAGGAAGGTAGGCTAGGACGAAAAATCCTCGGACATCATTAAAGCAAGCTCGAACACTCAAGAAAAAAGCTGGCGAGCCCGATGTGTAAACAGGTGTCCACAAAAAAGGACACGATGGAAAAAAACTTCAGTCTTCAAGAAAAAAGGAAATACTCTCATATTAGGAAAAGGGGCGTATCGATTACTACAAGAGAAACGGTGACAAGCCAGAGTAGCTCTAACAACAGGGTGCGGAACTTATAACCAAAGGGACATCAGGGAGTGGAGGGGATGTTGGAAGGAAAACGAAGGGAGGTGCATGAACGACAAAGACGGCACCAACAGCGGTTCACAAAAGTTAAGGCAAGAGCGGCTTGTCGGACGGGCGAAAGAAGAAACGACTACTTAACGCGCCTAGGGAGACACACAAAAGAGGCACGGAGGTCAGGGGGGAAATCAACCGAATTAAAAAATGCCGGCTTGAAATGATCTACGTCACGGATGAGACATGGAGAAGGGGGGGGGAATGAATCGATTGCGCGAGGGGAGGAAAGTGCATCGTGAGAAAGTAGTAAAAGGGGAAATAACAAGTTATGGTGACTGCGGCGGCTCACGGACCAGTGAGACGGAGAGTCGGGGGTCTTGAGGGAGAGAGTTGAAAGCGTCGTCAGTACGCACTCAGCTGGAAAAAATACAACTTGTTGCAATCAAGAGTCCGACGATTGGGACCAAGATCACTCATTCTTCTGACAAATGGAGTCGGCAAACGACCCAAACAGTTTCAGAAAATTTGCACTACACATATGGAATCTCGACAGGCGCGAAGGAACGTCCCGGACAGCCTAAATGTTGCATTTAAGCGAGGCAAAAAAAAAAAAACAAAAAAAGGCACAAAGGGGACAAGGACCCAACAAAAAGACAGGCGCCAATGTACTAAAGACGTAGTACATTAATTTTTTAGCAAGCTTTTCCAGGGAGAAAGAAACTGAAAGCAGCCGAAAAAGGAAAGAGACGGTGCAAAGCTACGCCGCGAAAAAAAAAGAGACGACACCAGGAACCGGCGATGAAAAAAAAACTTTGCAGGTCCGGTGCTAAATGATGACGTGGAACTAGTAAGTAGGGACACTCACGCCTCTTCCAACGTCGGACCGGGGAAAAGGACGCAGCGTACTAACAGGACGCGGGAAAAAATAGCAGTTCGCAGATTAGTCACAGATCAGACAAAAATTCATAGGACAATTGTGTTGAGGAGATACCGGCGAGTGCTGGAAAAAGAGTACACTCCGCAAGCGACGAAAGGGGAGGGGAATGGGGGGGTGGTGGGGGGTGGTGGGTACGCAAAGAATCTAAAATCACAACAACGAGGAGGAAAAGGGAAGAGAGATAAAACTCCTGTTTCGAACAAGAAATCCTGCGGAGAGGAGGGTAAACGTTAAAATTCCCTAAAGTGCCACGTCCTAAAAAAAAGGGACCTAGAAGAACATACCATGAATATTCGCGGTCCGGAGCTGTTTGAAGCAATGAATCAATTGCTGCCAGTCAAAGGGGACGCTGCTACCGTACAGAAAACGCTGCAAAAAAGGGGGGGAAATGCGGAATGGCCCTCAACCAAAAAAAGAAGGCAAAAACCCACAGGAAAGCTAGTCATCGCTCTTAGGTGTCCGTAGAGACCGAAAAAAAAAAAGGAAGATGCGACCCAGCGAAGGGAACTGTTCGGTTACAACCTGCTGTCAGGGAAAACGCAAAAGTCATCAAAACAAAATAACAAAGGAAAGGGACCACAGGAAAGCCACCAGCATGCGCCTTCTTGGGCCAATCTTTCACCTTTTGAAATTATATGTCGAGCCAGAGCGCACTGCCACAACGGAAGGGCAGAAGAAGAAGGGACAGAAACGAGGAGGAGGGAAAGGGGGAACGACCCAGTGTTGCTAAAGAAAAAAATCAGCCAGGTGACAGAAGAGGGGGCCGTCTGTGGATTCAAAAAAGAAGAGGAAAAGTTGAGGGAAGATAAGAAAGGGTGCGGCAAAGACACTTTAAAACCGCGAACGCAAAAAAAAAAACCAGGGGACGAAACTCTTGACACTGGAGTTGGGGGCCAGCTGGAGGAAAGGGAAAAATTGTTGAAGAAGGGCCTAGCAAGGGCGAACACGGATGCAAAATACGCCGCGCCATCGCCATCATCTCAATCTGGAAGGATAGGACCTTGAAGAAAAGATGATTGGCCAGAGCGGAATTCACACGCGCCGGAGCGAAACTAAATAACGTATGTCTTAAAAGTGCCGGGCGCGTGAAGAGTAGGTAGGTCCCTGTGGCTCCTTCCCTAAAAGAAAAGGAAGGCGGCGACATGAAAGGGGGAACGGGAGTAATGGGGGTGCTACGGGGGTAACAAAGACACATGAGATCCAGTCGGGCGGGACAAACAAGCAAGCCATAAACCTGAAAGGGGGTACCGAGACAAACACACGTGGGAATACCATAAGTAAACTAGCACCGCGGGGGCGCATCTAGAATCCGAACATGAAAACCAAAGTTTCGTCTTCAACTTGAAGGAAGAAGGAAGGGATGAAGAATGCCGGTAACAGGGCCATAGTCCTGAAAAGGCCAGGGCAGACTGTCCGAAACTTTTATTCGGGAGAAGTGAAAGAAAGATGTAGAGGAAAAAGGAAGGGAGAGCCAGGAATAGGGTTCTGCTCGCCAAGAATGTGGAAGTCGTATGACCCTTAAAACACACCCAAATAATCCGTGTAGGAAATGACATGAACCTACTTAGAGCAAGGGGAACGTTGAGGAGGGAGAAAGAGGGGCTTTCCCCCGTCGACAGAAGGTCTCTTTGTCTTAAGGATAGAAACCAGATGCTCTATGAGAAGGAAAGGGAAAAGACAGCCGCATCAAGGCTTGAAACACTTTCAATAAATCCGGTCCTCCTGAAGCAGACTGCGGGGGGAATGCTAACTTTTCGGCGGGAAGAAAGACCAACGGATCGAAGTTTAGGCGAACCTGGAGGCTGAAATCGGCATCTGCTATCGGTGCTTAGACAGTGCAGAGGAAGGAGGTCTGAGGAAATTAAAGTGGGCTTTGAGGCCGGACCTGGGAAAAATCGCTGGAGTCTGCAGAGTAATGAGAAAAGCAACTGTCAGCAACCTGAAATAAGACGGGGAAAGGAAGCGAAAATCAAAAGTTCTTGTGGAAAGTGATTCCGACTCACAAAGTCCTGCTTAATCGGGGACGTGTTGTAGAAGCTCTGTACAGTCTCAAAGAGGAGGGAAGCGAGAGGAGGAAATTCACATTGGCCGACGGTTTGAGTTAATAACCACGGTATTGGAGAGAAGCGCATGAAAAACAAAACAAGAACAAAAACATCAAAAGATAGGGAAATCCCGAGAATACGTGTTATAAAGAGATGCTATCAGTACCGAGAAAATACTAAAAGGGGCATGTTAGACAAAGGAGAGCCACACTCAGTCCGTGAAGTTAAGAAGGACCGCTTGTAGGGCGAAGCCAAAAAAGGAAAAAGGTGAAAATGTTGGGGCTGGTGTGGCAGTCAACGGTCCACGCGCTCGGTTTCCCGAAAGACGATATGGCAATTTGAAAAGGGAAGTCCAAGGAGGAGGCCAAGAATAGGTGGGACTTTAAAAAAAAAAGGAAAGAGATAGGAGGAAAGGAAAAACTCAAAGAGGAAACATTAGGTACTCAAACAATAAACCAAAAGTGAAGAAGTGCCACTCAGAAAAGAAAAAAGGGGGACAAAATGAAGAAAAAGGGCGAGCACTCCAACAATGGCCCGGAAGAAGGAAACGCCCGGTGATCGGCAAAAAACAAAAAAATAGGAAGAAACTCTGCGGGAAGAAACGACTGTAGGCCATCCCCTGAGAGAAAACCAATGTCGAACGGAATAAGCATTGGGTCTTAAACGGAAAGGGAAGGGAGAAGTTCAGGAGACAGATACGGGGAGATTAGATGGGAACGCAGAACAGATTAAGCAACGCAACAGCAATGGAAAACCCAGAAGCTGCAACAATCGTTGGTGAACGGGACTAATAAACAGAGCGTTTAAAAAAAAAGAAAGGGGGGGAAAACACGGAGGAAAAAAGGAGCGGGCCATTGGAAGGGTGCTTACTTAAAAAGAGAGGTAAGAGAGGGCGTTCAGAACAATCTCGCCAGACTCGAAGAAAAAGAATGAAGGGGGGAGTTCAAAGAAAGGGAGAGGTAATTCTGTCTGTGAAAGAACCCTTTCAGTAAGAATGAGGGTGAGAAAGGGTCACAGCCGCGTAGGCAACCAACAAGAAAAAAAGAGTAAAAAGAGAAGGGGATAGAAGAACTCGAAAATTTGGAGACTGCGCATGCGTGAAAACCAGGTAGTTCACCAAGCGTCGTCATCAAAAAAACAAAGTGAGAAAAGGTAACAACCATACACCCAGAGAGTTTACACCGTCAGGGGGGGGACACGATAAACAACAAGTTACAGGAAATGGCAAAAAAGAATGGATAAGGGACGTCGAAAAACAACCAAACAAAACCCTTTGAAAAAGATCCGAGAATTGATCCTCAGGTGTAAAAAGAAAGCTTATATCAGTGGAGTTGAAACGAAATTGCAATGGACAAGGGGTGGTAACAAAAAGGAAAAGGGTGGATGTGTGGGGGAATTACCACTAATCCACTTGAGGTCCCACGTATAAGAGGGTGGCGCACGGAGAAAGACGGGGGAAAGCTGAATCCTCGATTCCGAGGCGGGGTCTGTTAGAGGCAGAAATTAAGAGACTTGAGGAAGAATGGAAAAGGCTAGAAAGGGGAGCGGACGAGAAGAGTCCGCAAAAAAGAAACTAACTAAAGAAGAAACTCTCTCTTCAAGGATGCCGATGGACGGCGGAGGTAACAAAACGACATATGTTGGAGGAAGAAAAAGTGAACGACACAGGTGCGATAAAACATCCAAAGGAGCTCAACCAGACGCGTTTCATATTGGCTGGACGCTTAAAAGGAGGGGCATAGTGGAGGGGGCAGGATTGATGGAATTCCGTGGTCAGGAAAAAAGATTCCTTTAAAGAGTGTACAGCTAACGACACGGAAGGGAAAAAAAAACGTATATTTCGTATGATAATCAATTAGCGAGAAAAATACAACAAAAATCGAAACATCTTGAGATTTTATGGTGCATTGGGGGAGGTCAGGTCTATCCGTACGATTGATGAAAAAAAAGAACAACATTATCGAAAGAGTACGTTCAGTAAGAAAATCCGCATCATACGTAATGTATCGCTATTCAAAGGTGAAAGTGAAGCAGGCCCTGATCGTGAAAAAAAAGAAACAATCCAAGAGAAGAAGGAGGGAGAAGAGTAGAGTTTGTGGGGCAAAGGGGGTGTCGATAATTGTTTCGCTTAAGTCCACAAGGCGAAAGAGGACAAACCCTCAGCGATCAAACAAAAAGATAAAAAAGGAAAGGTGTCCAAGGTGACGAAGGGGGGAATGAAGGGAGGAAAGGGAAAGACCCGAAAGTGTTTCCACAACAATAGTAGGCGCCTGAAGTGCGAGTGGGAAAGGGGTGGTTTCTTTGAATGAGAAAGGGGCCCGGAGACAAGCTATCATGTTACCTCCTAGAGGAGCCATACGATATACGATTAGTGGAACGCGCAGAGGAGTTGGGGGCAAGAGGTAAAAAATCATCCGGGAAAGGGAGAATAGCCGAATAAAAAGCAACTCCAAAGATCAAAAATGATGGGGAGGGGGGTGGTTATCTTCATATGAGAATACGAAAAAGAAGACGCTGACCCCGGAGATTCAAGAGGATTAGACTTTGGGAAATGATTGAACTAGCTGAGAACTCCAAGGAAATGCCAAGCTTGCTCCCAGACAGACGACAACTCAAAAAGGAAGAAAAAAGCAGGACACGCGGCTGTGGAGGGTACTGGGAAGTTGCATCAAAAACACTAATCAGGGGGAGTCAGAAAGGGATTAGGAAAGAAGCGGAAAGTTTCCGGGGAAAGAAAAAAACAGGCATCCTGGGGAAAGGACGGCTGCGGTCGGGAAAAAAGTGAGGGCAAAGGATGGAGCACCACTCTGGTGACGAAACAGGCGAATACCGGGATTTTCAAAAAAAAAGGTTAAGTTGGAAGCCGGGGAAAAAAAAAGGGGGAAGACGGGAGAAAAAGCGCGGCCAAGGGAGTCTAAATAACAATCGCGCAAGCAACGGGACCAAAACAAGAAGTGAGGAGTGGAGCGTCAACAACGAAAAAAATCACGGGTTTGCCCACACGTGGAACTTTCCAACGTGTATCGAAAACCGCAGGAGTCACTGTAGACTCGAAGGACGGGAAAAGCTGGGTTCTCCTTTTGGGTGCAACAAACTTCTATCACAGAGAGCGAAAACAAAGCTAGTAACTTTGTGAGAGAAAAAGGGAGAAAGCCGAGGGGGATTAGTGCTTAAAATAGTAAAGCCGCGGCTGCAGCAAATGGGGGGGAGATGAACAGCCGCAATGGGGGGCGGTTGAGAAATTAAATTCCGGATCGTCAGGGAAAGGGAGGCGCATCTCACAGGGACCGGGCTCAAATGATTACCGGGGCGCCACCGCGAACATCAGTCCCGGAAAAAATCGGGAGGTTCCAAAGACATGCAGCGCGCTTTGAACACTCGGACAGCACAAGAAGTAAAACACTAGGGGGGAAGGCAAAAAGTAACCACGGTCACGACCAACGACTGTAGGAAAAAAATTTATGTGGGGGGGGAAAAACGCTCTACCGACCTTCCCACCAACTGAGGTGAACTCTGATGGAAGTAGGGTGGGAGCTCCTGAGGTGGTTCAACCAAAAGGAGAAAAGAGGGACGCCGAAGAAAAGATGTAGGAAAGTACTACATTACATCACCAAAGGAAAAGGATGAAATTGGTGCAGGGGGTAATCTGGGCGACAAGGTTCGTGCCAAAAAAGGGAGAATCATGTTTGTCAACAAGACGTTAAAAGACGGGAAGAGGAGGAGGACCGGACCTTGGAGTTTACGAAGGTAACGCCGCACAGAGTTTGAGGTTAGTAGGACTTCGGCAAGGAGTGAAAGGTGAGAGAAATGAATGTCGACTTGGGAGGAAAGGGGGGAAGATAGAAGCTAATTTGACTAAGAAGGGGTGGCAGGCCAGGCCGACAGCTGATCAGGGGATCCTTACTCATTAAAATTCCACTCATAGAGTTGCACCGGAGAGGAAGTGTACGGAAAAAAAAATCTCACAGACTTAGGGTGGGTAGTTAGCAAATACACTCAGAACGCTTGAACTGAAGGAAATGGTGCGCAGGGAAGTTTAAAAAAAAAAAGCATGTTTACGGGCCTAGAAGCAGAGCAGGGATGTACAAAGGAGGAAGGCAATTATCCTAGAGAGGGGCTGGAGAAAAACGGGGGGGGGCCGCTCAGGATTCTAATGGTCAAGAAAACGAAGAGAAATGAGAAGCAGAAGGACTTAAAAGATGGAGTAACCATACCTGAGATAAGAACACTTCGATGGGCAATTCCTCAGGAACATGGGAAAGTGACTTCACCATCAAGAAACAAAAAGAAGGCTGAAATGACATGAGACCAGCGTAATCATCGTTACTTCTCGAAAAAACAGAATAAAAAAACTCGAAATGCCAAGTAATTCGGCCGACCTAAAAGAAATGAATGAATCGAGATAATCAAGGAATTCAAAAGCGTAAGAAACGGAGCGAGACGAGACTCGCATCCCCGACCCGGTACTAAAAGCAACGACGCAGAGAGGAAGAGGGAAAGAAGAACAGGGGAGAAAATTAAATTGATTCGTCAAAGAGTACATGAACGATGGAAAGGGGTTTGGGGACAACAACCTGTATTGAAAAGTCGCGTTATTCCACTATCGTCTCAAAGATTGCAGTCAGAAAGGAAGTACAAGGGTAACTTCTTTATTCAAGGACGGATCAAAGTCGCGGGTCTCCTTCCAAACTGGGAACCCGCCGGAGAATACGTAGGGGGACCTTATCTCAGAGAAAAATTTTGCAAGCACATACCTGGCACAAGCAAGTCGAGAAGAGAGAGAAAGGGAGGCTCGACAGGGAAAGAAAAGGACGATCAAACGAAACGCATCACTACTTGAGAAACCGGATTGGAAGAAGGATTTTCAACAGACGATGACCCTAGAAAAAAGCCCTTAATGAAGGAATACCTTGCCGCACCGGTCGGAATGGGGAAGCTATGCGAAAATCGAAAGAGGGGTCGCTGCATGGCCCTGATCTCGAAAAGGGGGGGAGGAGGTTCTCAAACGTCGAAAAAAGACTCCGTATTTGAGGATTGGGCATGAACGACTGGAGTAATGGTTCTCATTGCGTACCAAGCCTCATCAACAAAGGGCGTAAAGGAAAGGTGATGCGCCGCGCGATGAAGTCGACGCGAAACGACAACGACGAAAACTGGACCCCGGATGGAATCACACGACTCAAGGGACTTCGCATCACCGGTTGTAAAACATGCCCGAGTGGAAAGAAGAGACGAGAGGGGAGTGGAATCCCGCCGGAAAGATAGGGATAAAAGCGCGAAGAAAAGGGAAAAAAGCCGCGTGCGTAGAAAAACGGATAAATGAACAAGTTATTGTACTGCCTCGGGAAAAAACGTAGAAAAAGGGGCGGGCGTAGAAAGGGGAGCGCGCGGGTGGTGGAAGGTTCGGGTCGAAGCAAAGTCGAGACTGAGGGGAAAACTGGGGGTCAGTAAGCAAGAAAAGGGAAAAATCCACACAGCATTCTTCGGGGGCTGGCGAACAACGCAAAAACCCGGAGCAGTTGCAGAACCGGGTACTACACATACTGACTCGAACGGGAACGTCCGGAAAGCCCTCCGGGAGAGGAGAGACGGCGCATACAGAGCAAGGGCAAAAGTAAAAAAAAAAAAAAAAACAACAGGCGACAAGAGCTCACCGCGGCAGGTGATCAGCTGGTTGGATGATGGAGGAAGGAAAGTTGACCGTGAATTCAAGGGGCGAGAGCAAAACAAGAAAGGAAAAAGGGGGGCTAAAGAAGAGTCGCCCTAAAAGCGAAACCCTCGACAAACCTGAAGGCGAATTCGGCCGGTGCGCAAGAAAGGAAGTGGGACAAAGTGGAATATGATCACGCCTCAGGAACCAGCGGAGGCAGGGGGGAAGGACTCGCATCAGACAAACGCCCGCAAAGAGATTCAGACTAGGGAACAAAAAAATTCAAGACACGCGATTCTATTAAAAAAGTTGTTGCGAAGACCGCGAGTGAAGGGGATCATTCGGGATCATGTAAGAACCCCCAGCAAAAAAAAAGGAATGGACTGGGAAGAGAAAAAAGGATTCAGCACTAAAAACACAACGTAGGAGAAGCGATGAAATTTTCCGCAAAAAAACTGGCTTCGGAGTCGTCCATTATAAGGCTTCTTAAAGGCAACTCAAAATGTTCCTCTCCGAAACTACCCTTGTATTACAAGAGGGAAAAGGAGACTGTGCCTTTTGGAAAAAGAAAAAAAAAGGAAGGTCTTCAATGGGAAACCTGGTACTCGAAAGGACAAACTCCGACTCGGGAAGAATTTCCCTCACTCGTTCCACGTCATCACGAGCACCGAACACGGGGGAAAAGCGCGGGCATCGCCGTGAAACGGTGGGAAAAGAAAGTGTGTCGGCAGCGCGGCGGGGGAGGGACCTCTGCGCACACAAACTAACTTTCCGCTGAGGAGAGGCCTGCTGGAAGTGGAAAGGCAACTGCGCAGAACAGCTCAAAGGGGGGAAACCGCTGGAGGAGCCAGTAAGGGCAAAAATCAGGGGTTGTGCCGCATCTGTTCACCTTGTGGAAGCGATACGCGGCGCCTCGCGCATTCTCAAAAGAGGTCAAAGGACCAAGAGGAATAGATCAGTTTTAAACAGGTTCTGGACCGAGAAGGGTGTGCGTGGAAGACAAAAAATCAAAGAGCGTGCCTTTCGGGGGTGGATTCAAAGAGGAGGCTAATGACACCATTCATTCAGAATGAATCGAGACGTTGAGGAAAAAGGAACCGACACCCGCGGCTCTCAAAGAAAAAAAGCGCCTTGACTTCACGTTGAAAAAGGCCGCAGCACCGACACGCTGGCAGTCCCGTGGAAGAAAAAATCTAGACACGATGCCCTTGCGCAATTCAAGACGTAACGCAATAGAAGAAGAAAAAAAAAAGGGTCAAAAGCCTATGATGTCCACTCAGAGCGTTCCGTCACGAAGGAAAGGACGAGAGGGAGGAAAAAAGGTCAGGGAGTTGGAAAATTCCCACTGAGTGGAGCAAAAAAGGACACCCGCGCAGCGGAGAATTAACGTCTGGACCTAGGCCGTGTTGCCTTAGGGGGACACGAAGTCAACACAAAATAAGAAGATGTTACACAAGAAAACGAACACCGTCGGCCGGGATCAAGACGGCGACGCAGAAACACCCGGGATATTCAAAACGCCCGTCCGCGCCAAAGAGGGAGGGGGAATAGGGGAGAAGAAAACTACAACGTCTTCACTTGTCAAAAACAAATAAGGCCGGTCGTCATCGCGAAGTGGGTGAAAAGATGCCGTCCACGACCTGGACTGCGCCAACTTTTATTCAGGTGGGGACAGATGGAGAGCTGAGCGATTGATGTCCTGCGATAAAGACAGCGATCTGCAACTATCAACTTGATCCAAGGGGGGTGATGCCCCGGGGAAAACCCTCATCATCGTTGACTGGAGGGGAAAGTCGGGAACGACTAACTTGCCTGGGCCGTGCGCGGGCGGGACGCCCGCGATATGCCCGAGAACAGAATCAACAACAGGGGATGGGTCTTGCCGGGTGACTTTTCGCGGCAGGGAGCACGGGGAAACACGACCGGATAAATGGAAACAATCCAAGTGGGGGCCAAACACGTTCAAAAATAGAAGACCGTCCAACAAAAAACTAAGGGGGAAGTTTACGAGTCCCTTGTTATAAAGGACGATACTACGAAAACTGAGGGTTCGTTGGGGGCGGGAGCCAACGCAGCGGAAACTTTAAACTGGCGCTCATGGAGAGGATCGACTATGACCAAATGGGTTGGAATGCATCGCAGCCAGCTCGAGGGATTGCCTCGATCCCGAGAAACCGGGTAACAGCGAAGGGAAACGAGACGACGGGGTCCATGTCAGGACGAACAAAAGGGTTATGGTGAGGCCGGTCCACGCACTGCCGAGTAAGCCCTCGACGTGTTTGTAAAAACATCGGGGAAGCCAAAGACCCGAAGAACCGAAGTCTCAAATGCTCGTTTTGAAATGTCGGAACAAGGGGAAAGGGGATCCGCATGCGTAAAACCAATAGTGAGCAAACCATGATCAACAAAACGGTGATCCCGAGTCGGCTTAATCGGCCGAAACAGCGGGGGCATGTCTAAAGGGAGCGAACACCAAAAGAAGGAAAAGAATACTTATCAGAGAAAAACACTAGAAATGTAAGATGGATGTGTCATGGACGGGACCAAACGGGAAAAGCAGATGAGTAACATGTTAAGAGGTCAAACCGAAAGAAAGAGGAACCAAAGAAAAGTTCTTTAAGAGAATTGAAAAAAAATGGTAATAAAAATACTTCGAACAGGGTATGTCTCCCACCCGGACCGCCGGCCGCCTGTCAAACTCACGAAAACAGGCAAATCACCTAGGGGGGGCCGACGGGGGCTTACACTGCAAAACGGAACAATTCGGACAATACATCGTTTAAGGGTTCCGACACCATGACAAGAACTCCGAGGAGAAACTCAAAGCCTTCGCCATCCCCCACGATAAGAACAAAAAACAGACGTGTCATTCTTTGATGGGTCCAAGTGCTACGGGACAAAAATCTGTGGACCTGGAGTCAGGAAAAAAAAAGGGGATTCAGGTTTCGACGAAAACCTTAAGAGAATGACGCAAAACTGGAAACCCATACTGAAAAACAAGCGTGGTGTGATTGGGTGCAAACAGCAAAGAGAGGGAAACCAACACAGAACGGGGTTTTTCAGAAGGCGGTGAAGCGAACGGTGGGCTCCTGGGAAGATTAAACGATAGGGGTTGAAGACTGCGGGGATGGGTACGAGATGAA
>Ga0179593_1574324_pt1 | contig 13852 bp, 20 predicted proteins | sample CZODoug2_1_08_16_FD_185931 | JGI IMG/M metagenome (GOLD analysis project Ga0179593, IMG submission 185931) | Vadose zone soil fungal communities from Angelo Coast Range Reserve, California, USA - CZODoug2_1_08_16fungal (PacBio error correction) | ecosystem: Environmental > Terrestrial > Soil >...
CGGGGGTTAACGGTAACGTTGAAAGAGGAGCACTTATCAGGTGGCGATCCAGTAAAGGCCTTGAAACCTCGCGGGGAAAAAAAATCGTTGCGCAGTGGGGAACTAATCCTAATGCAAAAGAACCCAAGAAAAAGAGGCCGTTTTGGGGGTCAGAAAAACCTGCGCGGAAAAAGCAAGGTATATCCGAAACGCCGTAAAACACAGCACAAGGGGGGTGCAGGTTCCAAGGGCATGCGCGTTACCCAAAGTGTGCCCAACGGAAAAAAAAAGGCGGGGAGGCGGGGTCTACAGGGTGAAGGGTTGGGGTTGCAGGACTGGAAAATTGTATGGGGTTCGTTTTCGGTGAGAGCTGGGGCCGGTTTAGAACTGTCACATGCCGTGTGCGGAAATTTGCGTCGAAATTCCGGCTGGGTCTTTTCTGGAAGAAAAAAAAAGGAGACGCATCAAATGGAAACCAGGGTTTGGGGGGGGGGCTAAAAAGCCAACCGTGGGTAGGCGACGAACTCATCGTCATTCGGGCCGCGTGCCAGTGTGCGAGAATGATGTTCCTGGGAAAAGAGAGGAGAGAGCCCAGAAGGGGAAGTGTAGCCTCCAGGGAAGAATTTTGGGGGTACACATACGCGGACAAGAAACCCAAGCTTCGCTCCACGGGGGGGTGGGAACCATAACAGTGATGAAAAATACATAGGGGGCACTGGACAGAAACTCCAGGAACCAAAAAAAGGGAAAGGGGCCTGCGGAAAGGGGGACCGGGGAAAGTTTACGAATTAGGCCTAAAAACAGTGCCGAAGTCACAATGTCCCTATGCGGAAAACGAACGGTGCTGGGGAAACTGTAAGTTGGGGAGTGTGGAGGTTTAGGGGGGGCTTTTTAATGAGAACCCAGGGAGCCCACTCCCGGGAGCGCGAGGGGGCGTTCGAAAAAAAAAAAAAAAAGAGGGAAAGGGGCTGGTTGCCCCGCGAACCCGGGGATGTTAAACTATACAGACCACATATGTAAATATCAAAAAAAGGCCAAAAGGTGGAAGGGCCGCATGGGATGGCACGCGTTGCAAAAGTCACCATCCAGAACTCAGAGAAGGCCTGAACACGTTTGTTCGTCAGAAAACAACAAACATAGCGCCCAGGGGAAAAGTTATCAAAAGCCACCGACGGGGCAGTGAAAGCACACTCAAAAACGGGGGGAAAAGAATTTCGCCCAGAATAAAAATGAAAAAACCACCGTGGTTTTAACATGGAGTGAGATGGAAGGAGGGAAAAAAGTCAGCAAAAGGGGGTAGTAAAGGCTAAAAAGCGACTGGAACGGATCACGCCCCAGAGGATGGGAAGAGCTGGCAAGGGAAAGACAGGAAGAAAAAATTTGAAAAAACCATGAAAGGGCCAAGGAAAGCGGCAGTAATCCCCAAAACTATGGCAATGTAATCCATCACATTTGCAAAAGAAAATCCGAGGAGGAAGAGGGGGAGACGTGGCTTCAACTGGCGCCCGGGGGGGAAAAAAAAAAAAACTGGGACGGGCCAGCAGGAAAGGGGAATCCAAATCGAAAAGGGACGGTCCCGTTGGCGGAATCAAAAGTGGCACGGGCACGAAAAAGCACACGGTGCGCGCACCAGCAGCGGAAAGGGGGACAGAAATTTAGAAAAAAAGCGCAAAGGGAAGAACCACCAGGCAAGTGCCAAAACTGGATTCAGAGGTGCCCGCGAAATAGAAAAAAAAAGGGAAAAAAGAGGGGGACCACATGGGACCCTAGGGGGCGTGGAAACCCTCCAAAAAAAAAGGGGAAAGATTCAGGGGGGGAAGAAAACATTGCCTGCAGTACAAGAGGAAAAAGAAAAGTTCTGGAAAATAGAACAAGTGGGGGGCTGTGGGAAAAATGGGCGCGATGAAAAGGGCAAGAAGGCTGCACATGGTGCCCCGAAGAGGAAAGGTTTGCAGCACGGAAACCTCTAGGACGGGGGGCCAAAAATGAGGGGCCGATGGGCAAAGAGCCATGTTGCTCAAAAGCATCCAGGAGAAAAGAAACCAACTTCAGTTCGTTGTTGGGTGGGGGAAATAATAACCACAAGAAGAACTTCCTGACCACGGACCCTTGAAAAGCGGACCCGAGATGGGGTTAGGGGAGAAGGGTAGGCACAGTCCAAAGAAATCGATAAAGCAATCTGCAAAGGTAGGGGGAGTGGGGACTGAAGCGAAATCGCTACACCGTGAGACCAAACCAACGTTGAAAAGGTGGTTGGCAGGAAAAAAAAGAGGTCCCTGACGCTCCGAAAAAACACACGAAAAAGCAGAAGGGGAAAAACCAAAACCCGGGCGGCAACACCAGGGGGGGGGGGAGGAGGGGGTCGCATACGTTGTAAGGTTGTTGGACCCTCGCGCCCAAACGGGAAACAGGGGAACAAAGACCTTGAAAAAGGGACGAGGAATGGGTGGGGAGAGGGCGATCAAGGAAGAGTGGCAAGGGGGGGGTGGGGGGGGGTAGAAAAGCCTGAAACAAGTATGAACCCTGGGTTCAAGACAAGCGACCGCTGTCGGGTCGAAAGATGAAGGGAAAGCACGGGCTAGGGACACGGTCGATAAACAAGCAGGGGTTAAGAGAAATCGGAAATCGCTCGGACGAGGGGACGAGAATTCCGAAAAACTGGGGGAGGGTCAAAGTTTTGCACACGTCCAGAAGGCCCTCCTAAGGCAAAAACAGAACCAAAAAAGCCCAACCAGCGCCAGAGAAATGCAAGGAGGGTAATGTAGCGGTAACTGCCAAATGGAAGTGGAAAGCACGAGTCAGGGAAGCACGACGGCGGCGAGAAAACAGTCTGGCGTTAAATTCTCAAAGGAAGCATGTACAGCGGGAAAAGTGCTTTGTCACACCCCTCAAGTCAGGAAGGCTGGGAACGCGTCCATGAAAAACGTCAGGAAGTCCCCCAGAGCGGTATAACTCTCGAGACAGTGGGGGGGAAGCGAAGAAAAGAGGATCACTGTCTATCAAGAAGCTACTCAAGTCAAAAGGTCCCATCAGAAGTGCCAAGTTTTAAAAAACACAAGAAAAGGGGTGAAAAGTGTCCCAAGTGACCGGGAAAAAGAAGTTGTCCACGGTTTAAAAACAATCGAGACTGGAAAAACAACAAAAACAAAAGGGGGGGGGGAAGGAAAAGAAAAGAGATTCGATAACAAGGGAAAAACCAAAAAACTAGGGGGCGCGAACTGGGGGGAACCCTAGGGGGAAACTTGGGTGTCAAGGGGGGGGCCTAAACTTCATTGGGGTTCACGAAAAGGGTGGGACGGCAGTCTAGAAAAAGAGAGGAATGGTGCTGGCACGAATAACTGAACGAGAGTCTCGGCACCGACCGTGACAAGCCCAATTGCCAGAAAAAATCGGGGGAAAAAAGGGAACATGACTTGTTGCAAAGGGTGTCCCCCAAAGCGGTAACTTTGGAGACAAAAGGAAGACAAGGAACGCCGCCAAGGTTGGGTCAGGGACAAGCTGATCCGATTGCAAAGGGGGCGAACTAGGAAAGGGACGTTGGGGCTGCCATACCAACTACGAGGCGAAGCGGCTGTCTACCAAAAGGGGGGCGGGGTGCCCGCTCCCCGCGCCAAAGGCGGTCGGAAATCTTGAAAATACAGGATCACACAGAGGAACAAACTATTGGCCGGAAATGCTAAAAACGGGAGGAGGGGGCGTCGAGACAGATTGGTCCTTCAGCCATACACCATTGAACTTAAGCGGGGGGGAGACAAGTAATAACCGAATCAAAGCAGCGTCCAGAGGGGGAAAAAAAAAACGGAAACATATCTAGGGGTATGAAATGTCCAACAAAAAAAGCCACCAAATGGCAAGTATTGCTTACAAACAAAAAAAAGAGGAAAGGAATGAAAAAAACTTTGTTGTGAGGAAAGGTGTGTAACGTTGCAGTGGGCGCGAAGAATTACGTGCACACGGGAACTTAAACAAAACCAGTGGCACTTCCCTTGGGGGGTCAGGGACGAAAAAAACTCAGAACCCTGCAGTCACGTTGACCAGGGGAGACAAGCTATCTTACTAAGGAAGCAAATGTGGCTTTTGATCTGGGGAAATTGGAAGGACTATTACCGACAAGATTCTCAACAAGACTATAAAAGGAACGAGGGGCGTCAAAAATGGCCGAAAAAAGGATGGATGGTCGGGGAAAGGGGGGGTAAGGTCCAAGTGCCCTGGGAGAGCGGCTCCAGGGGTAGACAATGCCAGGGGGTACAACGCGTCTGGGTCCATAAAAAAAAGGGAGAACGGGGGGACGCTCGGAAAAAAAAGAAGGTTGTTCACCGCAGAAAAGCGAAAAAAAGAAAATCGGCAGTCAAAGCGGCCAAAAAAACAAAAAAAGCGCGCAAAGGACATCTTCGCCCACCGCGAGTGTTCTAGATGGTCCGAAAAGGCAGATGGTCAGCAGCGAAAATACGAAGAGTTCCACGCTGGGGGGGGGAAAAGGGGGGGGTGGGGACATAAAAAGGGATTCGGGTGGGACCCCGAAAAGATGAATCAAAGGCGCATTGAACCGGGGGCCGGCACGGGCCTTGTGGAAGGGAAAAAAAGAGGAAGATGGTGGCACGGTCGCACCAGGGGGATGGCGGCAGAAAACCGAAAAAAAAAGTGCAGAGGACCATTGGAATAGGGGAGAATTGCGCGCACCAAAAAATAAAAAAAGCACGGGACCAAAAAGCCGCCAAGAAAGCGCATACCACGATTGAACGAAGGGGGAGAGGGGGATCCCCTTGGCCAGGGGGGGGAGAAAAAACCCTTCTTGTCGCAAAAGGTTTGGGGGAGGAGATTGCCAGGGGGGGAGGAAGGTCCGGTGCAAAGTGCACGCCCCGGGCACACTTTTGACTGTGGCAAGCTGTAACAAAAGAAAAAGGACAGGGGTTTCTGAAGGGACTTCCTGTCGTCGAAAAAAAATACGCCAATGTAAAAAAGGGGAGCATTCAACCCAAGGGGGGAACCTGCCCACCACACTCATGACTTGGGAAGTTCAACTGCGTCGTGTAGATGACGAAGAGGTTAAAACAACACCGACGTTGGGGAGCTACAGCTCCTAGGGTCGAGGGGTTGGGTAAAAAGGATCTGCAACAGAAAAAAGTGGGAATAATGCATTGCGCAGTGTGTGGGGGGCGGAAAAAACAACGTGTGATAAGGGAGAGAAAAACGCACCCGTGGGAATTAAACGTAGGCAAGAAACTCAGCTGGTATAGAGGGGACATATTGAGGGGGGAAAATACTGGTGGTTCGCCCGGGTGGGGGGGGAAAAACCGAAAAGACGAGTGGTGGTTGGAAGTCGAATCTTAATCACGACGGAGGCGACAATAACCCGTAAACCTGAAAAAGAAGGTCCTGGTGGTCCAAAACGCACGGCCGGTTAGATACATAAGGATGTAGGGGGGTCAGCGAACCGCCAAAGAATTAAAAAAAAAAGAACTTGAAAAATTCGGGGGGAAAACTAAAAGGGGACTGTTGCAAGGAGATCAAAGGTGTAGACCGGGAGAAGTGGTAAAAACACTGTCGGGAAGCCGAGGGGAGTGAAACAGCAAAAAGGGAAAAAGGAGAATAAACAAAACTTCCGCATGGAGGCTAACAAACCCGGAAAGGGCGGAAGAGAGCAGGGAGTCCAAACCGGTTCATTCCAGGAACAACAAAGGAGGGAAAGACAAGAGTAAGCCCGTTAAGGTAAGAGAAAAAGGGGCGTTCGGCAAGTAAAAAACGCCAAAAAAAAAAAGACCTGGTGTGAAGGGCGCGGGAAAAGTGAAAAAGAAGAAAAAACTCAAAGGGGAAACCGGTGGAAGTGGTTCATAACCGAGCAACGCCCCGAAAAACTCCTAACCGCAAGGGCAACTAAGACTCAAACTAAAAGGAAAAAAACGCACACGCTCCGGGGTGAGGAAGGCGAAGCGTCCATCCGAAGAACCAAGCAAGGATGTGTACAGGTTCAAGATAAAATAAACGACCAAGCGGAAAACAAAACGGGGGCTCAAAGAGTGGAAGAGTTACTGAGCAGCACGAAAAAGAAGGAAACGAAGAACGGCTAGTGTCACGGCCCAAAGGGACGCACTTGAATTGAGGAAGGCATGAGAGGGGGGGTGTGGGACAACCGTACGTGTTGTTACTGGGAATAATCTAGAACCAAAAAAACAGATAGGGAAGCACTTCCCCAATAGAAAGGGGAAGGTACGAAAGAGGAGAAATCAAGTGCGAAAGTCACCAGGGAAAAAGTTGGGGCACGGGGGAAAACACGGGTACTCGTTTGCCAAAAAAGGGTTTGACACAAGGGCTTTCCATAATGACTGGAACGCGAGTTGGTTCCCGAAGCGAAAAGGAAGCCGCTTATAGGCAACCATCACGGGGTGTTGGGGGGGAAAAAGGTGAGTTCACTCTGGGCAAATGAAGGTCCCCCGGCCACGGTCTTAAAACAAAAAACATTAGCTTAGGTCAGGAGGGAGGGGGGGTTGAGGGGGAGTGGGGTAATTGCGTTTTTTGGGTAGGGCGGTTGAAAATAACAGGGGGGGATCTGGGGGAACCCCGCCGGGGGAAAGAAAAAAACAAAAAAGAGGGTTCCCGAAAGTGGTTGGCCCTTTAAGCGTGCACGCCGCGCCATAACAGAGGTCGTGGTGGGGTAGGAGGGGGGCGAGGGGGGAGCCAAAAAGTTTGGGGAAGCGTAGGGAAAGGGTGACAACTTGACGCGTTCGCAGGGGGAAAGAAAAGGGAAAGGGGGAGGGTAAGAACGACTGCAGGACGAGGAAAACAGCAATGGGAGTGTTGGGGGGCAATCCAATGAAGATTGGGAAAGGAGGTCAGCATGACTCCCCCGAACGGCATACGTCAATGGACGTGTTTGCAAAGAGGAAGTTCTTAAAAAGGTGATTCTCAATGACAATGGAACGGTCGGCGGCCAAAGTGACGCGAACCCAGTTTTGAGGGGAAGGTGGTGGAAATTGGCGAGGGAAGAGGCACACACCGAACCGATGCAGGAAAAAAGGGAAAAGCAGGGGGGAGGGACACAGGGAATAGGGTAAAGGTGAATGAAGAGGAAAAAAGGAGCGTTAGACTGGGAAAAAAAAAAAAAAAACAAGGAGTGAGGGGGGGCACAAGGGAACCCGAGAAAGGTTTTCATAAAAGAAAGAGTTGAAAACAATGACAGGCGAAAAGGGTTAGGGGCGCACACTGTGTTTCACAGTGCAACGATGGGGGCGTCCACGCACAATAAAAAAAAAAAAACCAAAAAAATAATACATAAACCAAAACCACACTTTTTCATGTCACATGAAGGTCAACACCAGGGGAAAGAGAAGGACGTGAAACAAGTCGACAATTCTGTGGGGGGGGAAGCAAAAGAAAAACGGTTGAACCGCTCATTCAGTCCATCGCAAGAACTATTAAAACGAAAAAATGGTTGGAAACCAAGTCAGAAAGAAGATTGCAAAAAGGCGGGGCAGCAAAAGGCAACCAGGAAAGGTAGACGCATGGATCCCAACCAAAAAAAAGAAGTTTAAGCGTTTGCAGGCAGCCACCCACAGGGGAAAAAAAAGGTACCCTTCATCCGGTCGCTCCTCCAAAAACCAGGGGGGGAGCAAAGACATGGTTAAGGAAAGAATCCCAAGAGTAGTGATCCATATCTCCTAAGGCGGGGAAAATAAAGAAGAAAAGAAAGTTCCTCCCCTGATGGAAATCCCCAGTGGTCGTGGCCGGGGGGGGGAGATAATGTAAAAGAAAAGCTAAAAGTGCCAGCCAACCCCCGTTGGCGTTCAAGACAACCGTAGATTCCGCGACCTTCAACAAGGGAACTCAACAAAATATCGTAGAAAGAAAAAGGAGGGGGTAAACCGAAAAAGGCCACTCGGTAATTCATAGGGTCGCGGGAAGACATTTTAAGCTAAGGCAACAAAAAGAAAGAGTGACCCGCCAGAAACCGGAAGACGGACTCAAGCACAAAAGTAATCAGAAAAATGCCTGACTAGGAAAGGGGACCATGTTTCTGAAAAAGAAGAGGGAAAGAAGGGGAGTGTGCATCAAGATATGCTTGTTGAGCGAAAAGGGCGGGAAGGGGCCAGAAAGGAATGGGGAAAAGATGGCGAGCACGAGTTGGGGGGAACGAAAAAAACTGCTGGAAGACGCCCAGTCGATGGGGGGGGGAATGGCCGTGGAAAAGGAGAATGCTCCAGGGGTAAAATGCTAGCCGTGCTCACTGTGATCTGGGCGGAGAAATGTTGGAAAAGAACGACACGAAAAGTCGGCACGTCCAGGACGCCAAGGGGGGGAAACCACGTAGAAAGTCCGGCTGGCCGGCCGTAAATGTGGGGGGAAAAAGCGCGACAAAAAAAAGCCATCTGCGGTGTGGGGGGGAAAAAGGAACCCTAAGAAAGAAAAAAAGACGGGGGGCCGTTCGAAGGCAGGTGCAACAGGGGTGGATGGTTGCCCTTGAGTTTCTGGGAAAAAGGTCACCGGAAAAAAGACAAACAGGAAGTTAACAAAAGAAAGACAAGGCAACTCCACCAAGGTTTCCAGGAGTGGGGCGCATCAAAGGAGACAGGTTTCCAAGAAGACGTCAACTGGGGGAACCGGAAAAAAAAAAATCAAGTTTTGTCCGATGGGGAAAAAAAGGTTTGGAAGAGGTGAACGCAATGGCGGGTGTTTGTAAGGGAACCACGCTCAACACGATATGTGGCCCTAAGGGGGTGGCACTAGACAGGACGGCATTCACGAAGAGCTGAAGGTCAACGGTGACAGGTTCAAAAAAAACACGGGGTGATCAAAAGCCGGGGGGAACTGGGGCCCGAGAAAAAGAGGGGAAAAACGGGTCGGGAAGGGCAAATCCATGAAAACAAGGTTCCGGAAACAAGGGAAAAAAAGGGGTTAAAGGGGGAGAAAACGGGTAGACAGACGACATGGACCTAACTCATGGGAAAAGCGAAACAAAAAACAAAAAAAAATCGGACGAAAGACGCGAAATGTCGTCGGGGGGTGATGGGGAAGCTTAAACTTAGGGGACTAAGGGGAGAAAAGTCTGATCAAAAGCAAGGGGGGCCGGCCCGAGACCGTCATCACAAAGAGGGGGGAAAAGGACTTCCAGGTACTCAAAAACCGCAGCGGGGGGCAACCGTGCCAGCAGTCCCATGGCCGTGAAAAAGGCGGGGGTGACTGGAACTTGCAAGGACACGTCCCGAGCGAAAAATTATCCCGACGATGAGAAATCAACTCCCACCAGAGAAGGGGGGGAATCCGACCAGAGAATCAAGATGCGGCCAATTGGCGGGGGGGGGAAATCAAAAAAAAAGTTCCAATACACCTTAGGTCGAGGTTCCAAGTTAAAGCTCAGAGGGGGCAGGTGTCAGGAGGAAGATGCAAAAGTAGCAAAAACCAAAAAAGGGGAGGGGAGAAAGGGCTTTAAAATGAAACTTGCCTCTTTGAAGGAGGGGGTCCGTGGTAAAGTGGGAAAAAGGTGTTAAAAAGTCCTTGGAAGGAGGAAAAGGGGGAAGGCACTTTGGGGGGATAGAGAGCGCAACATGAGGAAACTCGAGTGCTTGGGCGTGGAAAAAGTCAATCAGGGGGTAAGCCTGCCGGGATCGGAAACGAAAAAAAAAAAAACGAGGGGCGCCAGACAGACGTGGACGCCGGCACATGGGACGGGGGGACGAAAACAAGCACGGGGTGTCCAAAAGCGCAAACAGCTGGGAAGGAACAGGGGACAAACCAGACTGTTGGGGGGTCAAGCCACCCAGCCTGGAAAGCGACGGGGACCGTGAGAAAAAAGGAGAAAAATGGGAAAAAGGCGTCGGCACACCCGAAAAAAACCATTGCAGCCAGGCCTCGACTGGTGGGGACGTGTCTCGAAGCGCACATGGAGAAAGTAGGGGGGGGCTTAAGGGGTAACGGGAGAAAACTTGAACCCGGAAAAGAAACGGTTTGGAAAAAGGTGGGTTACGGACGGGGGAGAAAATAAGATGGACCAAGGCATGGGGGACCAACACCAGTTTACACTAAATGTGAACCAAAGCATGGACCACGAAACCTTAAAAGAAGAAGGAGACGAAAAGACGCGTCTCACACTTTGATAGAAGAAAAAGCGGGATGGGAAATCGTTCTAAAACACTAAAAAAACTGAAGGGGGTTCAGGGGCATCAGAACAAAACAAGAAGAAAAAAAAAGGGGGGGGGGGGGGGGGGGGGGACCCATTTTTTGAAGAAGGTTTTGGGGGGGGGAAACGTGCAGTGCGCAAAAGGAAATGAAAAAAAAACGCGAAACGGGGGGCAAAAAAAGAAAGAACCGCGTGTTGCGGCAAGTTCGAGGTACGTACAGGACCAGCCAAAAAAACTCAACAAAAAAAAAAAAACCCTTTTGTCCAGTGGCACGGGGAACCAAGGGCGAGGAGATAGCAGGAAAGCACTAACGCAGATTTGAAAGTTGGGGGGTGGAGACCATGAAAAAGGTGGGCGGACTGCAACTGATCCTGTTCAGAAAGGAAAAGGACGGGGAACGGGAGGACTGGAAATAACCGACAATGATTGGGAATTCGGGGGAGGTGAAGGACAAACAGGGTAAAAACGAAAAGAGAAAAAGGCGGGAAAACGTTATCACTGGGGAGGGACCTGGGAGCCCCACATTGAAGTAAGAGCAAGGTTGCGCCTTCACATAGAAAAAAAGGTTCCCCCTCAAAAACGTGCTCCGGACCAGTCCTCGGGGGACCAAAACATGGAAAACCATCAAGGGTCATCAGCACAAAAAGGGAAACGCACTTCAAATGGTTCTTAGGGGGTGAAACAGTGAGGCACACCGGGAAGAGGGGGGGGCAAAAAAAAAAAAAGCGATAATTGATGCTTGGTGGAATTATGACCAACTCCAACGGGTGGGGTAAACACGAGTACGGGGAAGAAAAAGGTATCTTCAAAGGACGGAAAACGGAAACTCTGGGGGATCCAGCGGGGCTACACCGCAAACTCACCACACAATCCACGCACACCAAAAAAAAAGAAAAAACCCAAAACAAAGTAACGCACCTGAATCAATTGAAGGGGGGTGTAAAACTGGACTTCACGGGTCACCTTTTTGGAGAAAAGGAAAGATCACAAAAAAAGTAGTTGGTGGGCGTCAGGGAGCCGATTAGACCGGAAAAATGCCAAAGGAATCAAGGCACGTTGATGTAAAAGAAACAAAAAGAACGCACCCGCATCATCGTCAAAAGGGGGGGGATTCACTGAACGTATGTTGACTCTGATATGGATCAAAAGGGGGAAAGGAAAGGCCGGGGGGGGGGGGACAGAAAAACGGGCAATTCCATGTTTGTGGCTAAAAGGAGCATTTGAATGGGGGGTCGGCACGGTACGGGGGGCCAAAGTGCGCAAGGTCCTGTCCTTATCTTCGACCAATCAGGGGGGGGACCAAGGGGGGAGATGCAATGCGAACGCCGGTGAAGAAAAGGAAAAAGGGGGGCTGCCTGACCGACTCTGGAAAACATCTCACTAATTAGGGGAAAACCGGAAGCGTCTCTAGTGTTGGGGAAAACTTAGGAAGGAGGTGACACCAAGTCCCACAGTTTTTAGGGCTTTACATCATATTCGCATTGTAAATATCATAGGGAAAGCGGGAGGGTGGCCAATGCTTCGTAACTTGGGGGGGGCGTGTATGAAGGAGTGAGAGATCGGACGACGCGTTGCAGTGGGAAAAAAAAAAAAATGAAAATAAAAAAAGTCCGAAGGGAGGGAAGCTGGAATAGAAACTATCGGGGGCCCCTTGTGGAACCCCAGAAGGTGGTTGTCGTCGGCACGACCTAAAAGAAAGATGCGCGTGCGCGAAAACAAAAAAGAAAAACCAAAACGGAAAACTACGGGTTCATCCCGATTGTGGGGTGCACACACACGTCGGGTTCTGGGGACTAAAGAAGGAAAGGCAAGCGACGGACGCTAATTAACCAGAAGGAAAAACGGGGCAGGGCACGGGCCGCCGAAAACGTTTTGGTCATGGAGAACGAAATCTTGTTTATGGAAGACATGGGGGGGAGACGGGTTCAAAAACGGCAGGGACGAGCCGGGGGGAATAAAAAAAAAAAAGGGGGGGGGGGAGAGTCTGAAAAAAATCTCAAAGTCGGAAATGGAGGCACCGGACACAAAAAAGTCACAGGGATGGGCCATCGAACCCGTCGTTTACCATTCAGACAAAGGAAATGAAAGTAAGGAAAAGGCAGGCAAGAGGGAAACAAAGACCGAAAAGGGGTTCACCGCTGGAAAAGAGGATCCAATGGGATCAAAAAAAACAGGGGAAAATGAGGAAGCCCCCAAAAACGAAAAGCTAAATTGGGTCGCTTGCAGGACTCGAGGCAAACATAGGAAACACGCCGTGGGTGGGGGGTCTCCCCGATCAAGGCGACCGAGAAAAAACAGGCCTAACCAAAGAAGGAACTGAAACCCAAAAAAATAACGATCAAGAGCCAGGGGTAGAAAAGGGAGGGGGATCGAACCGGGACGCCCAAAAAGCCTGTATTTTGTTAAGCGGAAAAAAAAAGAAAAAAATCCGATAAAGAGGAAAGAACAAAAACGGCTCGGTCGAAGAATAAAAGGGAAAGAAAAAAACTTTAGGGTAAAAAACTATACGCGGGGGGGAACGGCCAAGAAAAACTTGGATGAGGGGACAATTGTGGAGGATGGAGGAAGAGGTTTAAAGAAGGGGGTCAAGGGGGAAGGGCTATCTCTCACAAAAAAAAGAGGACGGAAAGAGATTAGACCCGGATCCGTGAAAAATAGAAGTCCTTAAGAAAATCGGTGATCCATTGAAAAGGGGGACCCCAAGAAAAAGAAAAAACGGGCTTAGAGGAAAAGGTCCCGGCCAAATTGTCGGGCTAAAAGTCTCACTTTCAAAAACCTGGGGGGGTGGGTTCAAGAACGCCTGAATTGCTGTTGAGAAAAAGAGAAGACAAACCATCAGGACGTGGGCCTTCTCTAAGGCAAAAGAAGCGGCCAAGGGGGCACTGGGGGGAAAAAAACGAAAGAAACGAGCGAGGATTTAAGGGAACAAGGGAAGGTAGTTTGACGGATTGGGGGGCCAGCGGTTGTTGGGAGGGGGTTTAAAAGTTCAGTTTTGGGGGGCGGGGTTCAAACGGGGAACCAACGATGTTTAAAAGTGAGCTAGGGTGTCTCAGGACAGGACGACACCATTGTAAACGAAATGGGGAAAAAAGGATGGTGTTGTTGGGGAAGTGACGCCTAAAGGCCACAACTTTTTAATGGGGAGGGGTCACATCGGCGAACACGAGTCGTGAGAAAACAGAAAAGGGCGCAAATGCTATATAAGATGCCCGGGGAACGCGGGAGGGGCGGAAAAAAAACCAATTGGAAGTGTGCCCCATGTAGAAGTTTTTGGGGGGAGAGGGGGGGTCTGCCTACGCGGAACCAGAACGAAAGGGAGTGAGGTGAATAAAAAGGGGGGGGTAAAACATATACAGTAGGCATAGATGGGGGGGTTGTTCACCACGCCATGACCAAAAATGCACTTGGGTTCGGCGGGGGAAAAAGAAAGTTCGAAGGGGGGAGTAAAAAAAAGGGGAAACAAACAACTTCCGGCAGGAAACCTACTGGAACTTGGTACAACCGAAGGGGGTTTGGAGAAAAAGGTGAGGGAGTGGGGGGGGGGGGGGGGAAATAAAAGGAAACGGAAAAAAAACCGTGGGAGTTCGAAAGGAAAACCAAACAGAGAGGAAGGGGGGAAAAGGGGGGAGAACAAATAGTGGGGGGATAGGGGGCCATCAAGAAGACCGTTGCCGCTAAAAGACCAAGTGCAAAAAATTTGGGTGGAATCCATGCGGGTTCATTGACCAAGGGGGGGTCAGAAAAAAGAAAAAAAACTCTCA
>Ga0179593_1224656_pt1 | contig 13851 bp, 13 predicted proteins | sample CZODoug2_1_08_16_FD_185931 | JGI IMG/M metagenome (GOLD analysis project Ga0179593, IMG submission 185931) | Vadose zone soil fungal communities from Angelo Coast Range Reserve, California, USA - CZODoug2_1_08_16fungal (PacBio error correction) | ecosystem: Environmental > Terrestrial > Soil >...
AAGTAGGTAAATCAGACGTTCGAACCCTTGCCTCGAAATAGATCAAAAACGAACCGAAAACATGACCAGACGGGCAAGGCGAGATGAAGCGAGCACCAGACGGAAGGGGAATCCTGTCGCACCGTCAAAAGGACCAAGAAGACAAAAGGGCAGAACGTGAAAAGAATCGGCTAACAGACCTACACCATTCGGAAAGGCGCAGAGGTGTGGGGATGAAAGCAAATAAGCGTGAAGGGGTGAGGACATCCCATTTAACCAGTAAAGAAGGGTAGGCCGGCGGGGAAAAGTAGGAAACCCACCTCAAGCAACGTCAAACGATAGGATCCGATAAGCTTATAAAGTCAAAAAAGAGGGCAATTCCTGCCAGCGCAATCAACGAAAGTTCTCCAATGGGCGTCAATCAGATTAATTGGCCCCGATCGTATCAATCCGAACAAAGAAGCCGCTTCCACAAAGAACCCAGATAAGGACCCGGAAAAAAAAAAACGACTCATAAAAAGATCTACCTTAGGGTCCGTCTGAAGACGGAACGAATGCAATGCAATTGCTGACCTTTAACACAAAAAAAAGACTTTTACCAGAGACAAAAAAAGCGCATTAATAAGAAAACCGGCACAGACAGGGAATAAAAAACTATATCTGAGGGAGGACTCCGCATTGGCTCTGTGAGAGGGGCATGGTGAAAGGGAACAAAAGTCACCCAGAAACGGCAGGGGTGGCCAGTGCGTACGCAGAGACCGCACAGACCACCACCACACAGGAAGGTCGGGGCAAAGGCAGCGGGGGCGAAACTAGAGACCTTTGTCAACGCCGGCCGCACAGAAAAAAAACGGAAGAAAAGCCAAGAAAGGGACGCAAAAGAAAGAAGAGGGGATCGCCGAAAAATTAACTGTAACGAGGGATGGACGGGGAAGAAACAAGGAAAAAGGCATAAGTCATGGAAGGAGAAAATCACGAACGCACTCTTTCCAAAGAAGACGCCAATCCGGCACGCAGGGATCAAAGGGAAAAGAACTCGGGAACGAAAGATCAAGATAGAAAACGGTCCAAGGGTGTTGAAAGGATCTCGAGTAACACCTCACGCGATGGCCGTTCGAAAATAAAGACACAGAAACAGAAAAAATACGCAACGCAAATGTAGGAGAAGACGGACTCGCCGCATTAAAATCTCCCTGCGACTTGCCTAGCGGGGGTTATGGGAAACAGATCGAAGCCGTGAGGGGGTTGAGACCTAGCCTTAACGCGGCGAAGCGGTTGGGGGGGTATTGTAGAAAAAGCGAACAGAAAAACAGTGCTGGCCGCGCAAAAGCCAAACAGGAAGGCCCTCGATCATAACCTGGCGTACAGGCACGGGAGAGGAAGTGGCGCCCAAACCGGCCGCTGGAAAGACTAAAAGGCGCAATATTGGTTACCGAGTAAAAAACACAAGGTAGGAGTACAGAAAGGAAACAGCACTGGGGATGGTCGCGAGATCGCGACGGGCCGTCTCACAGTGCCACAACCTTACTCACGGCGGCTTCTCTCAGAGCTCGGTTCCCTGAAGAAGACTGAACCGCGCGGCGAAAGCAGGACGGCGATTAACTGGGGCAAAAACATGGAAAAAGAAGCATGTTTCCAACGGGGAAAGCACGAACAAAAATGGGTAATGCAAGTGGGCACAACTTAAGAGAAGGATTTGAACTAGAAACCGAGATCCTTTGCCCACGTGTAAAAATGGTTGAAAAGCCCTGGAGGGGGAAGGCTCAACTAAAAACAAACGGCACAACCACACAAAACCCCAAACGCGCGACAGTGACGGCGAAACAACAAAAAACAGCCAACGTGGTCATGGTACGATGACACCCGCGCACCAGCGAGAACAGCAATCATCCGGAACATAGATAGGCCCACAAATACGAATAGCCTGCTCACCGGGGCCGGGCACGAAAGGAATGCGAAAAACGGACCCCAAGGAAGGGGGCGGGGTACTAGGCAAACGTGACCGACAAGGGCTGGTGGAAACCGGCAGAATCAACAGCAGGCACCTACATCCTGCAAAACAAAGGACTGCCCCAGGGCGAAGCGGGACGTGAAGAGGGCGGCCTTAAACACCCCAATCACAGACATTTTTAAACGCAAATACCCCGCAAGCACTGCCCCAAGTCCTTCCAGACCGAAAGCTGTGAAACAAACCGAACTAGAGGTGGAACATCCAATATCCGGGACCGCAAGTGACGGGACAAACGCTGGAGTGAGGCAACTACCGAAACGAAGCCAACTACGGTTGGGGTGGGCCTGGAAACGACGGCATATCGGCGCATCTGACAAACCCGGCCCCGATTTCAACCTCGATGGACGCCATACATTCGGACCTAGGGTACGGAGCACAAAAAACCCCCCCAGTGATTATTACTCTCTAGAAAAAAAGGCTAGTCACCATGCGGACTACGGAGAATCTCCTATTCCTTAACTGACTGAACGCGGAAACTCGCAAAACTTTGGTCGCGGGGACAAGGACGTACAACAAGCAAAAACAAAAGCCTGAAACGGTTGGAAAAAGCTGGAGCAACCATAACGACTTCTCCGGGAGGAAGTACGCGGCCTGGCACTAATATGAGAAACCTCACTCTCGGTAAAAAGATAGAGAACGTCAACGCCTCATGCGACGCAGAAGAGTACGGCCAACAAAAGGGCTCGTGCCTTTTGAGTCAAAAGGGGAAAAATATGGTCACTCAGTAGTAACAGAAAAGAAAATCGGACGACAGAAATAATCAACGCCGACTATGCAGGGTCTGCCATCGGGCGTACGTTTCTCGTCAGAAACGGGTGTCGGAATAAAAAAAATTCGAAAGCACTCATAGGAGAAACTCCAGGCGAAGGGGAGAACGCCAAAAACGGTCTGACACAAAAAGCTGAGTGAATACTAAAACCGATTGGGGAAAAACTCCTGACGTAGCAAGAGAACCTGGGGCAAAGACACTCAGAATTGGAAAAAAGCTTGAGAGGGTATGATCAGGCGAACGAATAGCAAAAATGAAAACAGCAATTGCACTCCGGCGTAAAAAAATGCACGACTAAAAAAGGGCAATCAGACGCCTTGGTCGGAGGAGCAACAAATAAACGTTTCGGGGGAATATGGGCAGGTATTCCGACTAAAAAAGGAGCAGGCGTTCCAGTGGGGTGCGGCTGATTGGGGACATACGGACATGAGATGGGGAAAAAAACATATGCGAAAGAAAGTAAGTCCGGCAGGCGTGATGCGCGCCATTCGAAGTAACCTCTCCAACGTGAGGGGTAGGCCGGGGAAAGGATTCTAGAATGTCTCAAGGGGGGAAAGGGCAGGGGGGGCCACCGCCAGAGTTGGTTGGGGAAGTGCGAATTGCAGAAAAGAAGGAAACCAGCAGGAAAAAAAAAAAAGGGTGGGGAAGAAACAGGAAAAACGAGAAAAAAAACGAGAAGGGTTCCAAAAAGCGAAAAGAAAGGGAAATAAGCGTTGGATCGGGAAAAATGCGCCTGGCGAAGAAGGGCCGAAGGGAACGGTCTTTTGGGGAAAAATGTCCCCGGGGAGGAGAAGTCAAAAACAAGAAGAGAGCGGTCCCAAGAAAAGAAGTTGCAAAACAGAACTAGTTGCGAGTCTGGGGCAAAGGAGGATAAAACGAGGGGCTCAATAAAGATTGGCGACCAGGATAAACGAAAGGCAGAAAAGACTAAGCCTATGGAGGGGAGAAGGCATAAAAAGATATCAAATAGAAAAAAAGAAAAAGTGTGATTGTGGCGGGGGGGGGGGGGGGTCAAAAATTCCCAACAGAAGAAGAAGAAAAGCTGCAGGAAAAAAGGGTCCACAATGCTTTCACGAACAACCACCGACTCGCCATGAAAGAGGGGGGGGCGAGGAAAAGAGTAGTAACGAACTGAAAAAAGCGGGGAGGGAACGCATGCACGGGACAAAGGAAGAGTCACGTATATGTGCTCAGAAAGGCAAGAAGGCCGCGTAGGCTGTCTTGAGGTGATCTAAAAGTTCGAAAGGGGGAAGGAAAAAGAAGGAATTCCACAATAACAAAATCTCGACTCAACCACAGAGGAAAAAAAAAGAATAGGCGTGCATTGTGGAAGAGGGTCGTACCAAATAAAGGTCACTAAGGGAAAAGCCGACAATGAAACGTAATTAGTTCTAGATTTAAAGAAGGGGTCCGTGACCGAAAAAGCAATGAGGGAGAAGAGAAAAAGTCACTCCTTCAGCAGAGAACTTTCAAGCTATCGCGACCAAAACAAAAGCGTGAAGGGCAGCAGAGGTGGGGGGAGGAAGAAACAGCGTAACATTATAAAAAAGGAAAAACAGTAGTTGGGGGGGGGGGGGGTGGAGGTTGACGCAGGCAACACCAACAAAAAAAGAGTCAACAATGGCTATACGGAAGAAAGAAGATAGACAGGAGCCTCAGGGGATCTCCGAGAAAGAGAGCAACGATCATAAGGGAGGAAACAAGGGCGTCCGGGCACTCGGTTAACTCTCAGTACTACTCGAAAAAACTAGTCTCAAGCAAGGAGCTGCCACGCAAGGTCTATCTGGACAAAGGAAGTGCCATCGAAATATCCGGGCTCAGTGAAAAAGGGAAAGAAGAAAATTTGCATACTTTCCAAATACCGGTACTTGGTCATCGGCAAAGACGCGCAGCGCGGAAACAATTCACCGACAAAGGACAGGGAGAAAAAATCTCGACGGGAGGGGGAAACATGTAGAAAGTTGTTATCTAGTGTGACAATGAAACAGGACCGTCACAGGAGCATTAGAATCTCCCACCCAACACACAAAAGTCCTGTAGGGACCCGAAGCTGGCGGAAATAAAAGCCCGTTTTCAAACAAGGAAGACACAACAGAAAACCGGAAGAAAGGGCAGGAAACGCAAATGGGGTTAACCCCCGACAAGAACGCTCTCCGAAGTAAAAAAGACGCAGGGCTGCTGATGTAAAAGAGCCACCACAAGGCTAGGAGCAAGAAACAAACTGGCAAAACCTCTCGTTAGGAATCACGCCTAACTGATAAGAAGAGGAACGGCACAAGGGGGAAAAACAAACTAATGCATCGAAAATAAGAAGAAAAGTCATCGGCGAAACAGGGAATCGCCGGGCGAAGATAAATAAAGGAAAAGGACGTTCAAAGGCGACTACATGCACACCCAGCTAAAAATAAGCAAAGGGTAAATAGTGGGGAACTGGAGCCTACAACAAGGGCCGAGCACATCATAAAACAGAGGAAAGGGGGTGGTAAAAAACTCTCAGGGAAATCCTTTATGGGGAGAACCGAAAACGAAGCGAATTCAAAAAATGTGAATCTCGAAGTATCGGTAACGAAAAGGCATGGTCTGGGGCCAAAAGAGAACCTAAGAAAGGAACCCCAGGGGGGACATAACAATGAAGATTCTTCGACGATTTACAAAGGAGACTGGCGCCGAAACCGATAAGAAGGATGACTGGCGCTCTCAGGGAAAAGGAAAAAAAGATTCGTTGTAAGGGTAATAATCTCCAAGCCGAGAAAGAAGAGGGCCTCGACAAGTATGGGAACACCCTATAAAACTTACTTAAGAGCCGACGGCGAAGGGAGCGGGGCAGAGCAGAAGTTGGCCGCAAGCTGGGCAAAAGTGGTGAGAGAGCAGCGCGAGAGACATGCGTACCAGGGGATGTGAAAGCCAGATAGGGGAATAGAGATGACAGAGGCATAGGAGCGGGGGCGATAGTATAGGGTCCCGTCTAGGGGGGGCCACGAGTGGTGTAGCGGTTACAGATTTGGAGAGAGGAGCGAAGGGACTATCGAGTCCCCTTTCTTAGGGAGCTTCTTATCATAGTAAAACAAAGCGCTCGTGAACAAGAAAAAGAAAAAAAGAAAAACGCAAGGACACGAAACCTGAGTGACCACAACTAAGGAGCGCGCAGCCCTCCGGACGCATAACGAAGGACTGCCATAGGGGAAGGGGGGGGGACTGGTGGAGGTCTGAAAAAAAGGCCTGGGAGAAACACAAGAAAGACAAGAGAAGTTGGCCCAATAACGTAACGGGGGGGGGGCCCGGACTACGCAGGCGACACTGGGCCTTCTTTGGATCGATGTCCGTGGTCCCCCCATGTCGAGTGTCGCACTGGCAAAGAGGGGATCAGGGGGAAGAGGGTTCCCAGGACATCCGAAAACAGAACAAAAACGTGCGAGAGGGGGCAAAGGGGAAAGCGGAAGACGGTCGAACTCCTCTTACTTGTCCTAGTAAATGAGGAGAGAAAAAGACATGAGGGTAATATTCTCGAAAAAAACCTTAATTCTCCGAAAAGGAGCAACAGAGGAAAACATAAAGACATTCTCAGTGGGCTACATCCTTAGGACGAAGGGCCTCAAGTCTAGAACGTCGGGGGCAAAGGAAGAGGAAACATGCACGCACGAACCGGGCACTTTGAAGCATCGACATCTCACGTGACGCCGTCAGGCGAGAGCGCATGCTCGAGCCATTTGTAGCAGGACGCAACGAGACTGAAAAAAAAAATCAGGCGCGAGGAGCGGCCATCAAAGAAGGAGAAGGGGACACTCGTCTCCTTCTCTGCCTTCACGGCGGAGTTCCAAAAAAGAAGAACAAATTAGGCAGTAGGAGGCTACAAAGAAGACAGGGAAGATCGGAAAAAAAAGGCTGAAAAAAATTCCAACGACACACACTGACGCCTTCAAGGGCGACCAATCGAGCAGGATTAATGTGTCGGGCTTGGCGGGGAAAAGGCTTCTAACTAGCGATCCAGAAGACGAAAAACTGAGAAGGAGAACTCCGGAATCGTTCCTTAAACCAAAGAAAGGATGTCAGGGAGAAGAAAAAATCTGGGCCAAAACCGTCGAAAGGGCGGAATGCGCGGCCAAGTGGACGACAACATTTGCGTTAAACGTAATGGGTTAGCAGGGAAGGAAAGGGGGGATAAGGCTGCGCCATATCTAAGCTGCGGAACTATGGCGCAAGAGGACTCTTGCTCTAACGCAAGAAACGGCGGTCATTGCATCTGCCGGGATTGGAATCAAGGTCAGGTGGGAAAAAAGAGGGAGGGAAAAATTCTTATTAACTTCTTGTCATCGAGACAAGATGGAGCCGTCCACAGGAGCCGACAGCTTTCTGGAGTCGGAAGATCAGTGATGGACTGTGGGAAACATCGTAGGGGGGAAGAAGAAGTTCAGGAGGGGGAGGGATTCGGCGGTTTACTTCTTCGAGTGACGCCGCCAGGCGAGGGGGGAAAAGAACAACAGGGGGGGTTGTGTGCAGGTCGCATTGGAGAAAGACAGCACACAAAAAGAAACAGTGGGGGGAAAACAAGGAGAAAACCGCGACAAATCTTAAAGAAGATTCTTGGGTCCTGCTGTGGCCGGGAAAAAAGGCGCAGCGCGCTTCGACGAGATAAACGAAGGAAAGTGGAGGATTGGGAATGTACGTGGAAGGACGGGAGGTCAGTCTTCCAGCAGTAAAAAACTGAATGTAGGACGAGCGGTGTAACGGAAGGGGAAAGAGCTCACGACTCGTGGTTGGGGAGCGAAAGAATTTGGCAGAAGGAGACAAGACTGCCAAAACCTAGTGCGCACAGGGCGGAAAAGCTGGGGGGTAGGCATAAGAATCCGTGAATGCTAATTCATCATCTTAGACATCAAAGTGCAGTGTGACGGGGTGGGGGAGGGTGGTGTTTGTCACACGGACCCGCCGACTACAATCCGCAAGAGGGAGGACTGCACAATGTAAAAAGGGGGGGGGTGGGGGGGGGGGTTTCTTTGTGGGGGAGGGGGGGGGGGGGTGGGGGGAGGGGGGGGGGGGGGGGGGGGGGGGGGGGGGGCGGGCGGGGGGGGGGGGGGGGGGCGTATGTTTTGGGGGGGGGAGGTGGTCTTTTTCACGCACACAACCCCTCGACTCCTTCACGACGGTGTCGAGGGGAGAGGATCGATTAAAAAATTCTTAGGAGTACAGAAGGACTCGACAGCAGTAAGAAAGGGACGGGTTCAACTCATCGCGCCAACTTTTTCATTTCCGTTCCTGTTGCGGGTGATCTAGGGCGAGAAGGGGCCGAACGATGAGGGAAACAAACGACCCTAGACTCCTCTCCAAAAAAACAACGGGAGAAAATAGAGAAAAGGGGCCAGAGAGCTTCAAAACGAGAAACTTAGCGGGGAGAATCACCCTCACAGCAACTAAGAAACATCTGCCGCCGAGGACACAGCAGCCATATCCGTGGAACGCTGAAATGCCCAACTATGCAAAAGAAAGAACTACCTCATCATCTTTAAACGGAGATAGGGGAAAAACCACGCCTACACCCCACGGTAAGGCTCAGAGGCGGGGAAGAAAGCAACAGAGGGAAAGTGGGGGGGTGGAGGGAAAAGCCGCCAAAATTAAACCTCAATGGTAAGTCGGCGGGGAAACCGTGAAAACCCCACCCTGCAAACGTCAAACCTGCTAAAAGAGCCTGGTATTCAACGCAAGGTGTCAAGGGGGTAATGTAAGGAAAAGGAATGATCCGAAAAAGTCGTTGCTGAAAAAACCTGGAGTCCCACTCTGGACGAGGCCACAGATCGGATACCGCCGTAACGAGCAGGCCCCAGGAAAAACAGATGCAAAAGAAAAAAATGGAAAAAAGAAGTCTGACCAAAAAAAAAAAACGCACTTCCAAAAAAGATGAATGGACGTGCCCGGGGAAGACGCGGAAACTCCGCCATTTCCCCCAAACCTGAAAATTGTACAAAAAAAAAGTTGAATGAAAAATCGCGGCTACATCCAGAACGGGGGAACGGGGGTGAGTCAACCGGAACATACAGAGGGGGGAGCCACGAACCTTCGGGGGGCAAACGCTCGAGGGTTTGGTCTATTTGAGTTCCCTCAACAAGGACCGCAGCTGGTTGGGGACGCCATGCACGCAATTCGAACACCAACACAAAACCAAAATTTTGAGGGGGAAAAGATGTCTGAAGAAATACAAAGAAGCATCCGCAAACACAAGGTAACAATCACACAGACAGAAGGAAGGAAAATTGTGGGGCACCAAAATCCCCGATCAGAATTCAAACGCTTTGAATCATGATTGACTGCGCCAGCCGAATAAAACGCTCTTACAAGAAGCCCGAACCAAAATGGAAAACCAAATACTCAACCGAACGAGGCCTCCAATGCCCGGCCATCTCTTATAGAATCAGGAATGCATTGCAAAAAGATCAACGAAGGGTCATACGGCAGCAAAAGGTGGAAACCGCCGAATCAAGGCCCCGAACTTCGACGATAAGGAAAAGGGCAGGGGGACTACACCCGAACAAGCAGAAACAAATGCTGGATACCCCCAGGCAAGCGCCATGAAAACCTGCAATGTTGCTCAACGTTTTAGTCTCGACTACAGAGGGTGTTGTGAAGACCGATCCCCGGGTTCGACGGCGCAGAAGCGGGGGTCTCTCGCTAACTATCATGGGGCGGATTGAAGGAAGGCAAAAGACCTTTCGGTACCGGTCACCTCCCTCTATGGCCAGAACTGAAAAGGCGTCATTACTTGACAGAGCAGGGAGAACGGCAACAGATAACTTAACCTTATGAGGGGGAGCCTACCGAAGCTAAGCGCAAGATTTTCCGGTGAGGGAATACGAAAAGTCCGGAGGGAAAAAGGGCCCGGACTCGACCTATTGTAGTGTCTCAGAAAGAGCGAGAAAAAAGGACTCAAAAAACTGGCGACTTCTATCATAGCATGTAAAAAAAAGTGATAGAAGAACCGCTACTGGCTCCACGATAGGGGGAGCGAGGGGAGAAGGAAAAGGTACCTGCGTGCCTTAGGGTGAAACTCGACTTGCCACGGAACCACAACTTTCTAGTGGCTAGTGAAAGGGCCTGAAGAAGAGAAAAATCTTGCAAGGGAGTCCGCATGTGTGGGAGAAGCAATAAGGGGAGGGATCGTCTCAAAAAAAAATTCTTGGAAAAGGAGAGTCCCGGAATGGGGGGGGGGCTTCGCACCCATGAACTGCCTAGACCGCTCGTCTGGCGACGTCCTTCTTCAGTGAACGTGGCAACGCTGGCATAGAACGTGGTCGCGGGAAAGTCAAAAAAAAAAAAGGGCAAACCGCAAGAAAAAACTGGGGGGGGAAAGGAAATCGAGCAAAAACAGCTAAAGGGTCTCAGTCGAGTCAGAGGCCGTCCTTGACCGAGCAGAAGTCTATAAGGAGCACGCCCGGTAGAGTCTCCAAAAAAAATATGCGAGCAAAGTCATGTCGAAGGCAGCTAATTCGCCAGTGCGTAGTCAGAACGGAACCAATCTGTAACATAGTAAGAGATCGGTAAAAAGCAAGCAGTTAGGACTCGGCGGGCCATTATCTCCAAAAGCCTACAGAAGACATGTCTTACCAGCGAGGCTTCCAGGTCGCATTTGCGCCTCACAAAAGTAAAAAAAAGTCTGGGGATCGTAACGATCCTAAGAAGATACAACCTCAGGCAGACGTCTAAAAAGACTGTCTTCACCCAAGAAGGGTAATGGGCGCGAGACATAAAACTATTCAAAAGTCGAAGGAGAAAAGAAGCGCCTGGGGAAAAGCTACCAATTTGGAAGGGAAAAAACGGAGGTTGCGCTGGGGTTAGCTAAGATAAACAGGGGAAGAGCTACGGAGGGGCGCCTTGGAGCTCCGTCGAACGGGGGGAGGCCGAGACCACGGGAAGAAGCACAAAAGTTCGTAAACATTAGAGAAAGCGGAAGGAAGTGAGTAGAGGGCGGTGATCATCTGCGGATGAAAGGAGTTCTATTATCGGATATGTCATCGCAGTCGGAAAAAAGGAGGCGGTTCACAGATCGCCTCAGTGCAAAAGGGAAGGCGGGAGAGCTTTAAAAGGACTCACTGGGGGAAACAATGTAGAGGAAGACTCTGTCGGTGCGTGGGTCGGCCTGGGGAACGGCTGCGAGCATACGAAAATGCCTCAAAGGAAAAAAAAGGGGGGGGGGGCGTTTTTTTTGCAGAGCATGTGTTGAGGGGGGGGGTCCAAGTGCATCAACCAATATGGAAGGGAAGGGGAAGGTCACGTAAAAAACTCTATAAAAAACCGCGACCAAGAGGGGGAGGAAGGAGGAGATATGAGAAACTGTGGGCAGTCGTTAAAATGAACGCGATTGAAAAGTAAAATCTCTGACTTGTGAAGGGGAAGGTGCAATGGCTGAGGTGGCCGTAGTCAGAGCCCGTCCTTCATACTGGGGGAGAGAAAAGGTATAAGGACAGCAAAAGTACTCGTGTGAAAGGGATTGGCGCTACGGCGGATACGGATTTTACAAGAGACAATATTGCGGACGCAAATAGAAAACGAGCTATCGAGCATTTACTTAAACAGGGAAGCAGTCGGAAGAAGCCATGAGGTCACATAAGTGTGACCGTGGTCAGGGGAAACAAAGATGACCCCAGACTACCATCAGCGGGTAAAAAATAAAACTCAAAATGTCCCGGAGGGTTGTCTTTCATCACCCACATCAGGCTAATAACGCTGTTGTCGTGGAGGGGTAGAGTGAAGAGGGGGCCCGCGATGGCGATAGTTGACGCTTTCAGGCTGCCAAAGAACAGGGGAAAGGGAGAGGGTGAAAAAGAGGGGTCGAGTCTCCTTCAAAGCTTTGAATTGGTCGGTAGGGGGTGGGCGGGTGAGCTATTCGAAGAAGGGAACGAAAATATATTTCCACAAAAGACAGAAGAGAGAGAAACAACACAACGGGAGGCAAGCATATAGAGTAGACGGGTTTCCGACCCGTCCTCGCAAAATAAATCAAACGAAAAAGCCAAAAGGGAACAGCGTGACCGGCGGGAGGAAATGCGTAGCAACAAGATAAGGGAAATGAATCCTGACCAAGGAGTGCCAACTTCCAATCCTCAAATCAGCACGGGGAACAAGTTCAGCGCTACGCGACCTGATCTCACTACAAAGCGTTAACGTGCGTTACAGGGGGGGTTGGAGAACCGCAAACAGCTGTGAATTGTGTTAGGGAAGCATTCCCGAGGAAATGTAGTCGCGGTGAATCAAGGTGGACCACCCACGGCAAAGAAATCTATGTAGAGGAATCCAAGGTTTTCGAAAAAATGCACAGATGACCGAGGGGAAATGGCTCCTGCGCAGCCCGGTCGGGTAGCCCGTGCTCTCATCATCTGTATGGTTCCACACGATCGGGAGCAAGAGGGGCGCAAATCGGCAGATGCCAAAACAATACCACAATAAAAAAAGAAAGTGTCTAAACAACTCTGTCGACAAGATAAAAAAGTAATTGTTCAAAGTACGGAACGAAGGAAAAGTGCACCGGACCTTTCCAAAGAAGACTGGTTCCGAGGAAACAGAGAAGAATCTCTGAAAGGAAACCCGAGCCAGGAAAGACCTAGATCTAAGAGACAGCGTAGAAACTCTTCGGACCATCATGGTCGAATTGGGAGATAGGGGAGTGTACAGCGGTTAACCAAGGGGAAACCGGCCTGGGGGTGAAGGAAAAAGGAAAAAGGGGCGCAATGGAGAAATGACCACCACCACAACATCTGGACGGTGTCAGGAGCTGGAGGCAAGCAATCTCAGAAGGTCAAAAAATGCCCCACCTCACAATCCAAAAAAAAAAAAAACAAAAAACAACAAACACACCACAAAAGAAGAGAAAAAGAAAAAAAAAAAAAAAAAAACAGGGGCCCCAGGAATCAGACCCCCGACAGCAAGGGGCAGTCACGCTCAAGGGGCAAAAACGACCAATCAAAGAACAAGAGAAGGGAGAAAAGCCGCGGGTGAAAATGGACGGCTCGCAATCCGGACTGTCTCTGGATACATAATCGGAACCAGATGCACGGCAGGCTCTGGGACGCAAGCACGGACAGACGCGCCAATTCAAAAGACTGGACCTGACCTCATGAAAAAGAAGTGGCGCTGATCAGATCCTTAGGCCCAGGTTGACAGGGATACAAAGGAGAGCAAAGGCGCCGAAAGCCACGTTGGGTGGGGGGTGGGGGAGGTTGAAGTGACCGCGAGAGACCCCGCATAGGAGCGCTTGAAGTGAGAAAGTCTACTCCCAAGAAAACAGGAAAAATACTCACGAATGGGAGTTATGCCTAAAAGGGCCTGCGCGAAATTCAGAAAACTTTTGACCAAAGGGGTATTCAGACCGAAATCCTTGTGGGGGGGTGAAGAACCGAGTCCGAGTTGGCAGTGTCTAATGCAAGGGGGGTAGGATAGGATTCGCAAGCAGAAGACAGGTCTTGATGCCAGAAGCAAGACACGGAGCCCTCGATTAAAAACTTAATCTTCAGGAAACTGAGAGAAGAGAATCAAATCGACCTTATTGCCTGGACTCACGACAAAGAAGCGTTCAAGATTTGGAATACTAAAAGACTACCACAGTCCGCGAAGGCCCGGGACCGACCTATTGTTAGGGGACCACGCGCGAACCGAAGGAGAGAAAGGCGGCGGCTTCGATCAGAAGTCTGCGTTCAGGACCAGAGATCGGACACGCGAGACGGGACACGCTGTACACGTGTCCTGGCCAAAAAAAAGTAAGTCGGGAGAGGAAGTTTTTACGACTGGGACCGCTAACCGACGTTATGAGAAAAAATGTCACGGGAAACGGAAGGGAAAAAAAAAAAAAAAAAGGCGAAAATAGAGACTTTCCGAGTCAAGAAGGTGGGCAGAAAGCAATGGAGGATCTCGAGCAAAACAAAACGGAGGTACACAAGAGTAAAAATTAGGGAACATGCGGACTACGGAGATCTCGGGGCTCGTTCCGGAGGAATCAGGGCAAACTCGCCCATAGAAAGCGGTTGTTCGAGCCATCGGAAAAACATGAGGCGCCCCCGACAAGTGGGCAAATGCCATCAGGACACAACAGTCTTGTCAAGGCGAGGTCGAG
>Ga0179593_1366509_pt1 | contig 13851 bp, 14 predicted proteins | sample CZODoug2_1_08_16_FD_185931 | JGI IMG/M metagenome (GOLD analysis project Ga0179593, IMG submission 185931) | Vadose zone soil fungal communities from Angelo Coast Range Reserve, California, USA - CZODoug2_1_08_16fungal (PacBio error correction) | ecosystem: Environmental > Terrestrial > Soil >...
GAAAAAGATGGTTCTAATCAAAAGCGAATACGTTCTAATTTGTGTCCGCTGGATAGTGTGCAGATACTCGGAAGGAAGGACCGGTGAAATTTACTCGATCCCGACACTTCAAATACCGCTTCGCGGATGCCGCAGGTGTAAGACACGCAGCGAGGGAGAAAAAATGTGGAAAGGCGCTTCCCTTACGAAGCCGCGCAGACGTTGTACGACTAAGAACGCTCGGAAATGAGAACTCAGGGGAAAACTAGGGCTTGGAAGCGGCGCGGGGGTTGAAACCCGAGGGAAGGAAAACTAGAGTTCCAAGAATTACTCTGCTGGTGCGTCAGAACGGGATGTTATGAGGTACGAGTATAAGAATTGACGGATGTAAGAGAAAAGAGGGGGGGTAGTGGGAAAACGCTCTCAAAACAAAAAGAAAAGAAGAGATGTAGCAGCGCACAAGACAAAGTCGAGGCCGAAATACGTAAAGGGAAAGAACGAGGGGGAAAAAAAAGTAAGCACAAACCTACTGAGACCGGGGACACGTCAGCCCTCTCTTCTACCCAAAAGAGAAAAGGGGCACCTTGCTCTCTGCCATGTGGGAACGGCGAAGAGGACATCTGGCAGGCAGGGATAAGGAGAACCTCACTCCTGGTGTAAGCGGAACACTCTGGGACGAGTCTTCAAGAATGGGATTTCTACACTACTAGAGGGCCGTAAAGGTAGCTGGGGGGGGAAAAAGCATTTCACTTGGGGTTCTGTTACTGCAGAAAGAGTCAACCATAAAAATCTAGAAAGGGGGGGGCGGCGCGCCTTGTCTGGGGGGGAGAACTCAAGGAAAAGATCGATGCGAAGGGGACGTTCTCGAAATGGCACCAAGGGCTTTATAAGGAGCGCCTCGAAGAACGTATAAAGAATCTCGGAGAACAAGGTCATGATACTAACTACTCCAGAAAATCGAAAGAGGACACTTGTAAGGATCCTGATAGACGGGGGAGGAATGAGAAAAAAGGAAAAAAACAAAATTCAGTGACTAGGAGAAGTTGTCCTGAAAAACCAAAAAGAAGGGCAATGAAAAAAAAAAAGAAATCGCGGTTAACCTCTTCCTGGACGAGAAAGTCTTAGGGGTACCCCGGACAGCAAATCGGGAAGGTCAGGACTGTTTGAAGGAGGGACGTACGTGACGGGATAAAGAAAGCGAGACGCACTCAAACGAAAACCTTCCATCATGCTAGCGTCGAAGCAAGGAGGGAAAGACATGTTTAAGCCTAAAAAACGGAACGGGCTGCTCCGAAAGGCGATAGAGGGAGGGCGCAGACTTTCAGCAGCGGAAGGGAAAATCGCTAACGAGAAAAAGAATGACGTGCAAGTCGAGTCCGGGGACGTCAGGAAGCCTAAACCCGACTCAGGGGTAGGGCAAATGAGGAGGTCTCGGGACCTAGAGAAACGATTACTGACATCGCAGCAGGGGGGACGGACTGTACTACGTAGGCTAGGCCCTAATAAATAGAGATGCCTTGCACCGTAAAAAAGACCCCTTTGGAGAAAGCGGGCGGTGACAGTGTGGACCGAAATAAAAAGAAAGTCTAAGGAAATAAATCGGCAAAGAGACCGGGATCAGATCTCAAAGGGCGGCAGAGAACTCATAAAAAATTAGAAGACGGCACAAATCGCGGCGAAAACATGGGTAGGAAAACGGGCACGATCGTGAGAAATTCTGTCGACCATCAAAACAATATGTTGGGACTGGCTGCCGCGTCTTGATACACTTCGCAAGAGCCGTAGATCGGTGAGGGGGACGCAGGAGGTCACGAGGGATTAATAGGACGCGTTCACATTTCAGAGCGCGGAAAAACCAACAGGGTCACGGGAGGGGGGCAACCGACCAACCATCCAGATGATAGGCCGTAGCCTCAGAACGGCGAACGTCCGTGAGCTATCGAGGGGAGCAAAATGGAGAGAAGTGACGAAGCAAAAAAAATTTCTCGTTGGACCTCACTGAAGAACCGAAGAGGAAGAAGGCGACCAAAAAAGACTTACTACCGGAAAAATCGGCGAGAGGCCCTGACCGCAGAGGATAAGAAGTCACCGCGTCTCATGGCGTCGAACGCCTTTTTGGGCAGGGGAGTGGGCTTCTGGCTTAGAAGAAAGGGGGCAACGGAGATTTAAAAAACTGATGCCCGGAGACGGAATGCTAATCACGCAAGGAAGAAGGGAGCGAAAATGCTTACATTTTCAGAGTTGCGGAACCCAAAACCAAAGGCACGTAACTGAAGGGGGGGACTCGGGAGATCCACGAGCGAGGGAATAACAACGGGGGGGATTTCGGAGGAAATAAAGAACAAATAAACTCGGTCGGAAACTAGTCCTGGACGAGTGCTTGTTTACAAAGAAGAAGGGAAGGGAATCAAGGGACGGTGGACGTAAGACTGTGTGGGGGGGGGCAAAAAGTAATACAAGCACTGGGCAATTAACAAGAGGGTGACGGCAGGAAGGCGAGCGTGGGGAAATACCCTGGCTTTCGGGTAAGCTCCTTTCAAACCACCGCGAAGAATGGGAAAAGATCCTCGAGGAGCTATCCTAGTGGAATAAGAAAAACCAACCCTAAGGCAAGGGAGACGCGAAGGGTTGGAATAAATTCATCGGTGTCCGCAGGAGGAGTCCAACAACCGGGGGCCGGGGTCAATTAAAACGGTGTTACGGTCAGGTTTTACGCCTAAGACAAAAGGGGAATTCGTGAACGACAGGAACAGAGAGGGTAAACCAGATCCACCAAAAGAGGGAATCAGCGGGGGCAAGGAAGCTACGCGCACAAAAAAAGGGAGTAGGAAAAGAGTCATTCAGGCAGCCTGAGGGGCGCGGCAGAGCTGGGCGTTTGGACACTGGACCAGGACCGTCGGCCTGCGGTCCAGGAAAAACATGACGTTCCAGTCAAAGGGACGGAAATGAACCTGTGGGGCATCACGTTGGGGGAATAATTGAAGAAGGTCGGGACCTTGAGAGGGACAGAAAGGAAGGGAAGGGGCTGGGATTGGGGGGGAGCTTTTGGGAATAGGTCACTTATGATAGCCAAATTGGATTAAATCTTCGGGGGGGAAAAAAGGCGAATAGGGGGGGGAGCAAAGAATCAGGGGGTATAAAGAGAACTAATTCTGGACATCTGGGTGGGTTAATTGCAGTGCGATACTGCAAACATTGAAAAGACCAGCGGGGTAAATGGACCAGGCCTCAGGAGAAAATCCGGGCTAACAAAATGTCGGCGAATAGCATGTGTATAGGGAAGCGATTGTTCTAGTCAAAGGGGGAGCGGGGAGCACCAAAAAGGTTTAGCTCCATAAGAGGATACGCCCGATCACATTACACGCGTTGCTCACGGGCGAATTAAGAGGGGGGGGGGGTGCCGAGGATGGTGCGCCGTGGGTGGGGGTTGGGGGGGGGGTTTTGGGGGTTGTTTTGGGGTTGGTGGGTGGGGTTGTTTTGGGTGGGGTTGTTGGGGGGTGTTTTGATTTGGTTGGTTTGGGTGTGTGTTTGGGGGGGGGGTTGGGTGGTGGTGGGTGGGGGAGTGGGGGGGTTTGGGGTGGAGTGTGTGTGGGTTGGTTGTGGGGTTGGGTTGGCGGGGGGTTGTTTTGTTTGTGGGGGGGGGGTGGTGGTGTTAGATTGGGGTTCGGATGGTGGGATAGGTGAGGTTGGGGTGGTTTTTGGGTTTGTGTTTTTTCCGGGGGTGGTGGTGGTGTGGGGGGTTGCACGTTGGGTTGTTTTGGGGGTGTTTGGTTAACCTTTGAAGTGAGGCTTCGCGGCCGGCTAGAAATCGGGGGCGGCCCGCTGCCGCGTTGTACATAAAAAAAAGTGAACTTAAAGAGGAGGGAAGCCACTCGCTTCCACCCAGGAGGTTGGGGGGGGGGGAAAAGGCTAAGGGAAAGGTTGCCGCTTAGGAGGTGCCGGGGGCGATCAGAGGGAAGGGCGGGCAAAAGAAGGGGGGGGTATCGCGCTTTCCTAAAACTCCTTTTAATGAAGGGGTTTCTGCCCGTCGTACATGCTTGCAGGGGGATAAGATTGCGCGAGATAGTAGGAAAAGAACTCGCTTGCAAGGAAGATTTAGTAAAGGAGACGGACTTCAGGGGAAAGAGGGAGGTGGGTGGACGGGCATTACCTGGGGTTCGAATCGTGAATGAACGGCCAACTTAGGGGATCTCGGGAACCGTTCGTAATCACACGGGGAAAGGGAGGCAGGGGGCGATTGGGTTCAGTAAAGGAGGGGCGAAAGGCCTCCTCTTTTGCGGTCGACGGAAATTAACTCGCGAATCGGGCAGTCGTCAGTACTAAATGCACAAAAAAGAAGGGGGCCGCCGACAACTCCTGGAAATAGGAGAGGAAGCTGCTAAAGGAAAAAAGTCAGAACGACGGCTCTTTGGGCGGGGGATAGCCACCCGATTTTCTCCGGGGGGCTATCTGTGCACTGAGGGGGGGGGGGAGCATTCTCATTTCGTCTTTTCGCGAGAATGGGGATGTCGTCGAATTGGAGGAGAGAGTACAGAGAAGAGGGCGATGATCGAAGAAGCCTTGGTCTGGAAGAACTGAGTATCTGATTATCCTGGTACGTCGGCGGATCTCCATCTTGGGGGGAAGGTGGATATCAGGCGATAGGGCGCCGCTGGAAGGGATGACCTTACAAGCATAGAGCGTGGGGGGGGAAGGAAAGGAGAGAAGGTCGCGACACCGGCTTGCCACTTTGAGAGGGGGAAAGCGGAAAGGGGGAGAGGAAGGTCTCTTCCTTTGAAGGAAAAGAGAGGAAGGCTGAAGCGTCATGACCACAGCAAGGGTCACGTCCGACCGAGGGGGTGATTTGTCTGGGCCGAACCCCAAAGCACGGGGAAAAAGGAATCGCTGGTCCAATCTGAAGAGCGGTAGGGGTCATGCAAGGGTGGGGTATAAAGAGGAACCGAGGCAACGATTTGTTGAAGGGGGAGGGAACCAATAACTCACATTACCTGGGTTAGTCTTCGTTTTCGAAGGAAGGAGGCAGTCAAAGACTTTGGCAATGAGTAGAGATTGCTGGGCGGCGCTCCTTGGACCGTGGTTGACCTGACGAGACTTCCTCGATCGAGAGAGCTGGGCTGGCGGTGAGAGCCGAAAAGCGCGGTTTCGGAAGGGAGGTGCAGTCTTGGACCAACAGGAAAGCGTCTTGAAATCAAAAAAGGAGGGATAAGGGACACATACGGTGGTCCAAACTCAAGAGAGGAAAAGGGTCTACCTTTTACTGAAAATTGACACGTGACTGTAGGGGGACGGTCTCTGCTACGCGAAGAGGGCAGCGGGGAACCCGACGATAGCCAGGGCACAAGTCATATTTGTGGAGGGATGGGTAAAGGGATTATGAAGGCCTAAGAGCGGGGTCGTAGAAAGGTGCGGCCGACGGGGGTTTTCTACAGGCCCCTCGCTGAGGGACCGTGTGAAAGAAGCGGGGAACGGAAGGGGGAGGGAGGGAATCTCGACAGGGACGCGTCTAGACGATTGCGACAGTAAAAATACAGTGATGGGCACGCGAAAACAGCCAGGCCTTCTGCAGAAGTAATAGGGAAGTAAGAGAAAGAATCGGGAAGAGTTTCGAAGATAAAAGGAGAGAGTGCGATATCTACGGGAGGTTCTGTGAAAGGGAAAGCATAAGGAGGACGAGACAATCGGGAGGTCCACACGCGCATGGAAGAAGACGTTCGCTCGAATTGAGAAGGAACAAGGTTCAGGGGAGTTCCCCGTCATCGAGTAAAAAATGATGCGAGGCAGTTGCAAAGGGGGATTCGACCAGCTCAAAAACTCCAAACAAACAAATAGTAGGTCAAAAGAGAGAGAGGCGATGAGCATCAAGCTACATCCGTAAGATATTTGTTCACTACGATAGAGAAAGTCTCGAGGAGAAAGGGTGAAACAGTCGAGAAGAAAAGGACAAGGAGAAGCGAAAAGGGAGTCGCGTAATGCCACCTTGGGGGGACGAACGAAGGGCCAGATTAATTAAAGAAGGGAAAGGGGAAAGTAGTAAATGGTAAAAATAGGGCAAGGCTCGGGAAGATCACTAGGACTCTGATATCACTCACTTAAATGCTGATGGCTTCTAAAGGCCAAACGACTCCGGAAGGCAATCGGACTGTGGCGATACCATCCGGACCGGGGATTAAAATGCGAGCGTAGCTCGGCTGAGATTGCGGGAGGAAAGAGGGTTGACGGTTAAAACCAACGCGCGTAGAGGAACCAAGGAGAAGCGATGGAGAGCGTCAGGAAACACCTTCGGGGCAGGGGCAGAACGACGAACGGTAAAAGGAACCACCGTCACTACGGGTACCAAGGCTGAAACGGAGAGGAACACAAAATACTTGTTCCCTGTCTGCGGGCGGGGGGGACAAAGTATCGGGCCATCGTCGAGGTAGCAGGCGAGCAGTCACAGGGTCAAAGTGGAAAGGTATAGCGCAGGGAACCTGTAAATGGTCTCTGGATTCTACACAAGGGAGAATGGGACCCATGGAAAAATTAAAGGGAAAGCTTGCACCTTTGACATGAGGGTCGAGATCGAGCAAGTCTTGTCGGGACCATGGCTCATGCGAATTCTTTTTAAAGAAAACATGGTGCAGACTCTGAGATCAGGGGTCGGGAAGGGGAGAAGGGGCCCAAAAAACGTTCGAAGAAGGAGAGGCACATCACAGAAAATCGATAACCGCGAGACTACTATATCAATTTCTCGGAACTATCCTAGGAGCGAAAAAAATCGAGCTCAAGCTGCTCAAAAGGCACTTGTAGCCGTGTTTAAGAAAAACACGGTGTGCGGAGCGAATAAAGGGAGGAACACCAAACCTGGCATGAAAAAACAAGGACGGCTCGGTCGTGGTTTTAGATCCCGCGGACGTGCTCGGTCACACAGCCCCCGACGAGGAAGGGGGATTACGGGAGGGAGGGTTTCGCAAATGACGCTCGAAGGCGTCGCCGTGTGAAGAAAACGAGACATTCCAGATAGTAGATTTCCGAAGAAATTGACCTGGCTGAAAATTTGACGGGCAGACCGGGTCCGGCTAGGGAACCGTGATGAAATTGCTTGCACGCACTCAACCGTGGCTCACTGCGTAATCGAGAGACGATCAAAATGACCCCGTCAGATGGAGACTATCGTCAGGACGGGCAATTACTACCGGGGGGGGGGCTACCATTGAGGAGGGAGGGAGAAACTGCGGGAGAAGGGAGATAGCGAAAACTTCTCAGGTTCCCTCATCCACGGCCGGGTTAGACTAGGATGACTCCATACGAAATGATCAGGCGGAAACCCACAGGAGAAAACACGAAGGGGATAGGACTCGGATAATGGGGGTTCCTCTATTCAAACTGGCGCCGCATTAGAAATGCCTCTTCAAAGTTCATAAAAAAGAAATGCGGGGTCGGAGTCAATTCTAATGGAGGCACGTTCCTTTACTTACAGGGTAAAAATGCTCGAGGATGATTCGGTGAATTCAAAGGATTTCTCCTTCCGATCCATTGAATGAAACCTGCTAGTAGGAGCGGGGGGGACACGCGGAAAACTCGAGGGGGACTTGTACTGCTTTCACGACGAGCTGAGAACAAAAAGATGTCCGCAAAAAATCAAGATGCGAGTCTAAGAAAATAAATCTCCTCGAACTCTCCGGAAAGCTATATAGGACGAGAAGACGAAGAGCGCAAGTTCCTCACGGCAATAATTGAACGATGGGAACACAAGGAGGGAAGAGCACCGAGAGAAACTGCGGAGACCAAAGCCCACGAAGAGCCCGTCGAGAAACGCAACCCCCTCCTCATGCAAGGGCAACAGTCCAGGGGGAGGTTCCTCCCAACGCGTGGGAGGAAGGGGTGGGGGAATTTCCTCGTCCTACTCAAAGAGCAGAGCGGCAAACGTTTCCTTTGGACGGGAACGGGGAGGAAGCGGAGCACTCTAAGGAAGCTAAACTTCTGGACGAAAAAAAGGCTGAACCTCCGGGGGAAAAATTAGCACATGATTAGAAACTAGGGTAAAGGCACGGGGAATTTTCCCTGTCTTAAAAAGAGAGAGTGCGGACGACCAAGGAATTATGGAAACTGTAGAACATAGAAAAAAGAGGAGGGGAGAAGAACATCATATTCTTCTTATGGGTTCGGTAGACCGTATTCACTCCGCAGGGGGATTCGGGGACAACATACGCTAGTGGCCAGTAGACAGGTTGGAAGGGAAGACAAGCACTGACCCTACAAAGAAAGAAGGAAAGGGTCGAATAAATCTAAGAGGGGGATCTACCAGGGATTTATTTTCGTAGATCTTTCCAACCCTGGAAGATGGGGACGACAATGAATAGTGAAGAATCTATCGAGGGGAAGAAAGAAAGTAACACAAATACATGTCTACTCTCGTTGGAATAAAGGGCCCTCTAACAACTGAAGGATTGACAAACAGTGATGCCGGTGTCATGAACCGTCCAGATTGGGTGAACTATGGGGGACGTGAACGAATGCAAGAAGTTGCCCTTGTTCGGACAGAACTTCCAGAGCATGTAACAAGCATGAGGGGGGGGCGTGAACGAGAGAAAAAAAAACCAATGGTTAGGAAAAGAGAGAGAGGATTTACAAAAAAATCCTTGGGGAGAGGGGAGCATACGATGTACGATTAAAACAGGTCCCGGAGGGAGGGGCAATGTCATTGAAAGGGTCAAACAGAAGTCAAAAAATGCAGGAAGGGGTCCCCCTTCATCAGAAGGGGGGTACGCAAGGAGCGAAATTTCGACGATTCGGGGATTACCGTTTAGAAGGGAGGTGGTTGGGGGGGGTTTTTGGAAGAGTTTCGGAGTCAATTTGGGTAGTTAGGGGAAAAATCTTTTAGTCCAAATGATTCTATGTGCCTCAACTAACCTAGAGCCAACGGGGGAACCTCCCAAAAGGCTAGAGTGTACGCAATAAAATATTTTGGGGGGACGGGCTACTTGGAAGGAGTTAACGGGAAAAAAAAGTGTCATGTCATCGCCCTGGGAAGTTGGCATAAAGAATCGGCAGAACTAAAACTGACGGATGAGACTCCGCTATGGGTGTGAGGGGGATACAAGGGTAGATAAAAAGGGAAGTGGTTATGGGATCATCCGCTCAGGGGAAATCCGGAATGAAAAGGAGGGTCAACCGTCAAGAACGTGAGTTTCTCACTATTTAAAGGGGGGAAAACAGCATGACCGGCGGGTCTTAGAAGAGTAGAAGTTGTTGACTAGGGAGGCATCTGAGCGGGGAGTTGCAAAATTGAGAGGATAATCCTGTCCGATGTGCGATGATAATAGGATAACTCTATTCAAATAACCGCAAATTTGTTGAGGAGACTGGGGGACGTTTCCTTTGGCGTGTCGGGGCGGATAGAATTGTTCACTGGCGGTATCTTTTAGCAAACGTCGATCACAGGGGAAGCAAAAAGAAAAAGGAGGGTAAGAAGCGAGGCAGTGGGCTGTTGCGGGCAGGGCGCTATCAAAAAAGGCAGCGACTCACGGCAGAGTTAGAGGGAAAAGGTTATCGAGGATCAGCACATAAGTGGTGAAGGTTGGGAGGGTGCAACTGGCACGGGAAATGGGGGTCGTCGGGACCGTGAACGAGTGAACACTTATTCAAACCTCGCGGGGTGACGCACGTGTAAGAAAGAGATAAAGGGCGATCTAAGTGGTTAAAAAATAAAGTAGCGGAAAATGCAGGAAAATCTTTTGCTACTACGAAAGGCTCGAGAATGCCGTCGGAAAACTCAAGGGGAGAACTAAGTACTTTGGCAAGCAAAAAGCCGTCAAGAAGCCCCGCGATAAGGCTCCGCCGGCGCTGGACGTAAGATGTAAACGAAGGGCTCCTCCGCGCTGCACGGAGGGGGGGGGGAGAACAGGGGTGTTCCTTCTTTCGGTTAAGAGGGGAGATCCAGAGGTAATACGACGCGTACCAGGGCTGCGAGAGCTCGAGCAAAGTCGCGGTAGAAAAGGCTTGGGGGTCCCGCGACAAAGGGGTAGAGGGGACACACAACCAACAAAGACCCCAGGCAACCAAAACAAAAAAAAAACACAACACCCACCCAGAACCAAAGGGGGAAAAACCGCCAAAACCCAAAATAAAAAAACACACCACCACAAAAAAAAAAACACCCACCCCAAACACCCACACCGAATACCACGAAAAAACACCACCCCACCAAAAAAGGAACAAACACACGAAAAGCCACAAAACAAAAACCACCCCACAAAAAAACCAAAACCAGATATAAACAGGAAACAGAAAAAAAAACAAAAAAAAACAGACCAAGGCAGAAGAACAAGAACCTAACAACCACAGCCGGAAAACACAAACACCACCAGAACAGGAAACAACAAAAATTCGTCGGATGTCTTGCTCATTGGAGGAGCATATCGATCTCTTTATGAGGTCGAGGCCGGAATCAAAAAACTTTTTGAGGGGGCGGAAGTTTCTACGGGTAAGTAGGAGAGGGAAATATAAGTATGGGAAGGTGCGGAGTCGGGGACTCTCAAAAATTACGAGAGTCCGCGTACCGCAGGAAATACTGAATACTCCGCGAGATTGGAATTCGGTCCAGAGCACGTCGCGAAACCGTAGAATGTTCCAATCGGCATAGTGATTTTGGGTAAAGTCAGGGGTTGTGTGGTGTCATAGCCTCTCCGGGGGGAGCATCGAAAAAAGTGGTTCAGGAGGGACAGACCGAGACTAGCTAGGGCCGACGTTGAGGTTCAATTTTCTCTAAGAGTTAAACTTCTTAAAACGAAAACCGCATGAGCCGGAGAGCTGGGATGTGCGATCGAAACTTCGAAGGGGGGGGGGGGGGGGGCCCTTATAACGGGAATGAAGACGTAGGGGTCTGCTGGAGAACGAATGGAGGAGATCACTGGTTCGACCGGAGGGGGGTGGACAGAGATTTAATTACCGAAAAGACAGGTTTTGATGTCAAACAGCGCGAAATTCATCTATCCCGGCGGGCCCGATCCAACATAAAGTACAGGATCGGGGAACGTCACCATTACCTTCCCGGGGCGTGAGGTAAGGAGGCATGAACGAGGGAGGGAGCTCTTTGAAAAAAAAGGAAAAAAAAAAAAGCAAGGGAAAAAACTCTTGGTTCAGGGAAGGGGGCGAGTGGGGAAGGCGGTGCGGTGACGGCAGGTAATCTTCCTTCCGCACGGCGTATGTGGACGGACGGTGGTTGGGAGGGAACGCGCGAACTCGCTTAGAAGGGTGGGCGAGTATAGGAGGGGCGACCGAGTGGACGAGGGGATCCCTCTCAGCCAGGAGGGTAGACGAGGTCAGTCAGGTAGAAAGGGAAGGTGGACTCTAACCAGACTAAATGCGGAGATATGGGGCGGGGGGGTGGGGGTGCGAGACGAAGAAGAGAGGGCAGTGGTTGTAGCAGGTCCCGTGCGATTAGTAAGAAAAACTAAGCGGCATTTCACAGGTAACTTGCAGAAAGACGGTGGCGATCGAAACAAACAACAACAAAACAAAAACACACAACCAAATCTCGGGGAGGAGTCCACAACGGAACATGCAAAGAGAGTTTCAGGGAACTAATTTGTCAAGAGGGATCGAATGAAGTTCAAGGTGGTCAAAAGACGAGATGGACGCCGTATCTATATATGAGATGCACGGAATGACAGAGAGTGAGACTAAAAAAAAAAACTCTCAGAAAAAGAAAAAAAAAAAAAACAAAGGGAAGTAGAAAGGATCTATGGGGGTCAGGTCATCAACGCGAAGCAAGAACGTGCAAGTAGATTGCTCAGATCGATGCATCGAAAGAGAGGGAAGCAAACCGGTTACTTCCCTTCCAAATCGTTAACACTTCGAAGCAAACGGAGGAGCGGGACTGCAGAGGTGGGGCTCACAAGTAGATGAGCGGGGAAAAGAGGGATCAGGTAACTTCTAAGAGCGAATGGAGCAAAGGGAGGTACCTTCTCCACTCGTCGGAACGAGGATAGGCAGGACGAATGGGAAAGATATATCGGGCAAAGGAAAGAAGACTCCGAAGAAAGCGGAGCGAGCAATAAAGAAACAAAAAAAAAAAAATTGATGGGGGAGAAAAACATGAGCAACTTTGGGCCTTCTCGGAATGAGAACTCGGTGCTTTCAACTAAGCTCCCCAAGGAGAGCGGGTAATCTCGGGGATGAGCAACCGTCTCTCAGCAGACGCCCGTGCCGAGACGAGGTACAAGGCGAACCGAACTGCACCGGGGGGGAAAAACTTACCCCGGCGATCTTCATTAGCACCCAAAAGTGACCGTTTCTGCGGTCATTGGGGGGAAAAAAAGAGATCCTAATTCGGGTGAGCAAGGCGAAGCCGACAATCAAAAGTCATAGGTCATAAAGGCAGGAGGTCTCATTTTGAGGGAGGAAAAGAAAACGAACGGGGCAATCGAGCAAGATCGCGCTGGTGGAAGGGAAAAAGGAAGAGTGAACTTGTCTTACATAAAGGTCAAACCAGGCGTTCTAACCGTCTAGGGCGACGGGCTGGGCCCAGAAGCATATGACTAAGGAGATCGTACGGGGAGAAATTGTCAAACAAACACAAAAAAAAAAAAAGTTAAAAAAGGGAGAAACTCCATCAACATGCAGGGCGAAACAGCTCAAGGGACCAAGGGTCTTCGCTCTAAAACAAAAGCAAGCGAAAAAGGGAGATCGAATAGAGATAAAAGCTGTCGCAGGAAACACCTTCGCTAATAGTCCTGCACCAACAAAGTCAGCACGCCAAGAAAGAGAGGAAGATTGGTGAAAGATTACAGAGGAAGTCGAGAAGTGCTAGAAGGTCCAACATCAACGAGGAGGCAGGCGGAAGGGAGCTCGGGACTGTGAAAAAGGACTCGAAGGAGGCGCCGGTTTTCCTCAAGAACGAAAAGGAAGCATCGGCGAGTGATAAAATTAGAACCTGAGGCAAGCAGGGTTGAGCCTACATCCCAGAGATACTTCGAAGCACTGGACGGGGGAAAAAGTCAACCTAAAAGCCGGTCATCAGAAGGCGTGACGAGAATCAAAAATAAACTGCAAGAGGAAAATCGCGAAACAGGAGGCCTACGCTACTAAAAAAACATATCAAAATGACCAAGGCGGTCAGATGGGTCTCTATCCTAACAGGGAAGAAAGCGCTCGGGAAGAGTCCTCTCGGGAAGGAACGTCTAGAAAGAGAATGAGACAGGCTGCACAGCTAAAAAAAAAAGCCGTGAGGATATAGGAATAATCGGTAAAACCTCTAATGAAGCCATCTCTGCGGATAAAGGGAGAGAAGAGAAGGAAGGATAATAGTAAAGGCGAACAAAGTCTAAGCAGTGGGATGCAGAAGGAGCGAGCTGATAGCTCCCCAAACCAAAAACCACAGATCAGAGCAGGCAGAAGTTGAGACAACTTCAACGCTAGCCGTTCGCGGGGGATTAAAGCAAGGCGTCAACAAAGCGCGAGAACGTGGAAGGACGTTTGAAAGTTCACGCGGGAAACCCAAACTGTCAAAAAGGGGGGGGGGACACCAAAAGAAAGAGGAGAGAGTAAAGATCGAACTACATCGACCTCGACGAGGAACTTGAGAGGATACGGGGAAGAGAAACGGGCGCAGTTCATACGATTGAGAGAAGGGGGGGAAAAGAACCGGAAAAGTTAAAAGTATATTCAGAGGAAATACCCACATACCGAAGAAAAAACGTGACCTCACGAAATCAACAGTCAAAAAGAGCCCGAAAAAGTCAGTGGAACTGCCCATAAAAAGACGGGGGAAAAAAGAGTTGAAGCTTAGGAAGCCGCAACGTGATTAAACGCATGCAGCTTAACAAGCTGGCTAGAACGAGGTCAAACGGAATAAAGCGCCAAAGAGGCGACGAATGCGGGAAAGGCTCCAAA
>Ga0179593_1605155_pt1 | contig 13851 bp, 18 predicted proteins | sample CZODoug2_1_08_16_FD_185931 | JGI IMG/M metagenome (GOLD analysis project Ga0179593, IMG submission 185931) | Vadose zone soil fungal communities from Angelo Coast Range Reserve, California, USA - CZODoug2_1_08_16fungal (PacBio error correction) | ecosystem: Environmental > Terrestrial > Soil >...
TGTCTAGGGCGGCGTGAAACCGTCCGGAGGCAATGTGCGAGTCTTGTTGATTTTGGGGGGGGAAAGAAGGGAGGAGGAGGTTGCTCTAAAGATCTTCCTGGTGGTGGAGGGAGGAGGTTTACAGGGAATTTTTCTTGGGGAAAAAAAGAAGTCCCGCTCATAAAAGCACCCATAAGGGGAAGAGTTACTTCGTCAGGGACGTGGTCTCTCCCACTCTCCCTGAAAGAGAAGATGACACGACTGCCCTATCCTTAAGTAGTGGAAAAAAAGGGTTGGCTCTCAGGAAACCCACGCTTCCTTGAAAAAGAGCGTGGTTAGTCCGGGAACGTAGAAGAAAGGGAAAGGAAGGAGAGTAGCAGCGAGTCTTGGTGGGGGGGGGAAAAAGCAACGACTATGGGGAGCGCACGAGGAGTCCGGAATTTCCCCTCTTCCAAGAAGAACGTGAGTGGAAAATGCTGCAGGAGGGGAGAGATAGAAGTTGCTGACGCGAGCACCGGCACTTTATAGGCGAGATGCGCTGAAGAGCCATGATAACCCTAACAGTGCACTTGCCAAAGAGGAAAAGAAACGTATCGAAGAAACGACGATGGATGCGAGGGGGGAATGAAAGTACCAAGAAGGAAAAAAGGAGATCTTTACGAGGAAGGGAATCTATAGGCAGGAAAAAGACGGAACTTGAGCAGGTCCCGGTTCTGGAAGAAGAAGAAAGGGGAAAGAACAGAAATGGTTCAAAAGAGACTGCGAGGCTGCATGAAAGGAAGAGGAGAAGAAAACGACTCGACACAGGGGCGACATTATTACATGATTAGGGGGGGAGAAAGATAAAAAAACTATATCTCAGGCATGGCGAAGGAACGGGAACGTCCTTCCCTTCGTTGAAAAAAAAAAAAAGAGGGGAGGCTGATAACTCTCTGGACGCCCTTCTGATCAGAGACGAAAGTAGAGTTACGAAGGGAAGGGGGGGAGTCCTTTAGTCCGGGGCTCTTTTCGACGAAGGGCCAAGTCACGGGAGGGGAAAGGGGGAAAAACGTTCCCATCTTACACACACTTCTTGGGAAGGGTCTGAAAAAGAGTGGCGCAGAAAAGAAGGTCCCGACACACAGAGGGAGACAAAAACAATTCGGGGAAAGCCCGCGAGAAAAAAAAAAACGAGCAACTTAAAAGAGGGCAACGGCGCAGAAGGTAAGAGATGGCTCACATCCCAAAAAAGGAGGAGGGGAAGTAGCGAATGCGAAGAAAGGCTTCGTTTTTGAAGTGAAAGGGCGTCGGAATGAAGGACCCGGGGAAAGGGGGGGAAGAGGGACCAAGGCTCAAAAATGAAGATTTAGGAGGTGGAATTTCACAAAGGCTCTCTCAGATGGAGGAGGGGAGGAGGGAGAAAAGACGAGAAATCGCGGAGTGCCCGAAAAAGCTATAGGGAGATCGTTTTAAGAACTTCAGGGTCAGGGGGGGGCCGGGTTTTCGGGTCCGCTCTTTCAGGAAAAGGAAAGGAGGCTTTCTGGATTGGGATCGGGTACTAAGAGTAAAGACTCCGCGCCATTTTCTCTCGGAAGAAAAGGAAAACGCGCGGTATTCAAAGGCACGTTGCAAAGAGTGCGGGGGTCCTCTTATCTGGGGGGAGCCAGCCGATAGAGAAAAAGTTGTTTTGCAATAGGGGGTTCAATTGGGGGGATTCTCACAAGAGGGGTGCAGTCGCTGGCGGTAAGGTCAGCTGAAGGGGAAAGGGGGGTAGAGGGAAAGAAGAACTTGTAATTGGTGAGAAGATCCTCAACCACAAAAAAAGAGAGAGATATCAGTCCAACCAGGAATGGCTTTATTACACGCTACACTCCACAGTTTCCCACTTCAAGAGATAAAAAACGCCAGAGCCCGAAATGGGCTTCAACTGGGGCGCATCCAAAAAAATTTTCAAAGCCCTCCATTGCTATGGCTGCGCGGCAAAAAAGAAAAACCGTCCATCAGCAACTGAAGCAACAAGCGCCGGTCCGTAGAGGGGAAGATCGCAACTGGGAAGAGAGGAGCGGCAAAAATCTCAAAAAAGCTTCCAAAAGAAAAAAAGCTCGTAACAGACTGCCCGAAACCTCCCCACGGAACCGCACTTCATGGCACAGGGGGGGGAAAGTGGCGTCCTTCCCCCGAGAAATATATCATTTTGGGAAGGGACACAGCGCTTCTCGAAAAGAGAACGGTCTCCTCATCCAAAGGAGGATGCTGATAGGGAAAAAGAAGAAATAATCTTCATTGTGAAATAGCCTTTGGGGAAGAATAACGAAAGTCTCCCCTGGTCATAAGGAAAAGGGGAAAGGACATCAAATAAAGCTTTTCTTTTGAGGGTGAAGTTCGACGCCTGCAATGAGAAGGAGGGAAAGGGGGATAACTCTCGAAAACTCTCTTAGAGCGAGCTGTGTCCTGCCGTGAAAGGGGGTGAGCGTTCTGCTTATCGACTGTAATTGGGCTGGGAAGGTCCCCCGAATGGGGGGGGGAAAAACGGCATGTGTGTCGGGAAGTAACAAATGCCTCTTTCTTTTCTTCTGCCAAAAAAAAAAACGCACACCAAACGTGTGGGGAGCACCGTGGGGACGGGGCGGAGCTGTCCACGCGCAGGGACCATAAGGAAGGGGGGGGGGCCACGGGGACGGGGCGCCGCCAAAGAGGGGGACTAACGACTCAAACGGGGCAGGTCAGGTTGCTGTCTTTCTTCAGAGGGAAAGAGCAGAGAAGAAGGGACGGGGGGAAAGGATGCATTCAGAAGAATCCCCTTTCGAAGGAGGGGGAGAGGAACCCCGAAGCCGACCGTCCAAGTTGTTCTTCGCAATTTCTTCGGACGAAAGAGGGTGGGGCCTCTTGAAAGGTCCTTAATGGAGCCAAAATATGTAAGCCAGTTTTTTCGGGGAAAAAGTTCAATGCCGCCTCGCAGGCAAGGGGAGGGAACCCATTTCTGGGAAGAAAAAAACGGTCTTTGGGCCACAATGCTCAAGGAAAGAGTTTACGGCCTATAGAAAAAATGGGTCCTTCCCATGGATGGGCCGGCGGCGGACCTTCACCGGAAAACCTCGCCGTGTTCACAGTCCGTTTCTATCTTGAGAAGGTCTGGGGGAGCGTTCACTTCGTAGGTTGCTCCTGGCTTCCTTCCTTCCGCAGAGCGGAAAGGGGATGTCGAAAAAAGTGCGCTGCTTTCCAAGGAGCAACTGGCGTAAAATATTGGAATGTCACATCATGGAGCAAACATAGATGCTTTTAAGCCCGAGCATTGAAGGTCGGTACTTGGCACTTTCTGGGAGGGCAATGCAATCCTCTTCTTGGGGGGGCCGCACCCGCCCAACCCCCCCCCGACTGCTGCTTCTCTCTTCCGGCGAGGCTTCCGCTTCCTCTCCTCCTAGGGGAAACACGCAGGCCTCTTTCTGTTCAGGCAATCCTGCTTTTTTTGAAACTTTCCGACGCCGTCCGACAAAGAAAAAATGCTAAAAGGGAAGGGTCGTTGCGAGAAGGCTTGCGAGGAGCGTACCACGAAAAAAAAAGGGAAGGATAACCGATCCAATCTTGTAGGGGGGGGGGATGTATGAGGTAGGGAAAAGGAAGCCTGGTCGAAGAAATGTCAAACTAACTCACACTCATCCACAAGGGGGAAGTGAGGCCACTCATCTCACTATTGTGAGAAAAGGAACAACGTCCAGGAGCGAGCTGTAAAGGGAGGCCCACATACCTCGCCAATGTAGGGGTCCGAGTCTCTCTAAGGAAAGAGGGGGATGTTCTCGGTGGGACTTCTCCTTCCCTGAATACACCCTAAAAGCCCCCTCCTAGAAAAAAAAAAAAAAAGAACAAAACCCCTCCTAGAAGGCCAGAAGACACCCGGCCCGGCGAAGCCCTCCTTCTCAAAAAGGAGAGAAAAGGAAAAACTTCCCACAGCAACCTGCCCCCAATGGCGAACTCCCCTCAGAAAAAAGGAGAAAAAAGCCAAAAAAAGGAACCTCTGCGAAACAATCAGAACACTTCCAACGAAAGGGGGAGCACTCGGTCCCTCGCCACTCCCCCTAGGAAAATCACCCCAAACCGCCCCCCACCCCCCAAGAAATGCCACCGCGCTGCGGTGGGGGGGATCTCCCGGCCACCCGTTTTCCTCCTTTATGTCACCCGCCAAACCCGCCGGAAAAAGTTCCTCCGCCTTTTTCCGTCGAGAAACCCTCCAAAAGTTTGGGGTACGGCTTTTTAAAAGAAAACCCGGATCGCCCTCCGTTGGGGGGTCGACCAGTCTCATCTGAACTCCCCGCCTTCCGAACTGGCGGATCGCAAGAACTCAAAAAGTTGTACGGCCGAGTCCGCGGGGGGGGGGAGTTCCGGTTCTGAACAGGGAGAAAGGATTCCCGGAGAATATCGGCTGACGCAATGCGGACGGGACGAATTCGGTTTGACACCCCAAAAAGGGGGAAAATGTGCTAATCATGAAAGAGCTAATCCATTAAGGCCCGGGGAAAGAAGAGGGGATTGTCTATGGTGAAAAGAAAGGGGTTGGCAAAGAACCTGTTTTCTAGACTGTGTGGTGCATTCCGGGGAAGGGAGAAAATGTCCTCGACCAAAAAGAACTCGTTTCCGCTTCCCCCGCAAAGAGAAGGGAAGAGGAAGAACCTTCCTTAATAAAAAAGACCTGTAATAGGAAATAACGGTACCTCATCAAGGGGAAAAGAGAGATATCCCTATACCTACACCGCAAAGCGATAATCCCCTCCAGAAAGAAAGGGGAAGTGTTTTCCCCGCAGTGCAATACTCTCTTAACCAAAGACTTAATGGTCAGAGACATTCTCATGTAATAGAGGAGAAAAAGGAGAGAGATCAACTTCGACGATGTGTGCTGGCGTGGGAGGGGCCTAGCATAGAAAAGACTCTTTGCGGGAACTTTCTACGGCAAAAGGGTGTACTACAAAACGCAGTTAAGACTCTTAATTCCCAACAGGGGAAAGCTGGCAAAAAATGGCAAAGTGTAATCACAAAAAAAACAATTAACCCAGGAGAATCAACACTTATGGCAAAACAGGGGGGGGGAGGGAACAAGGTTATTGTACAAAAAAAGGATTCCTGTCCTGAAGCAACTAACGAGCAGCATAGACCGAGACATGCTACGAAGAGGGGAAGAGGAGGAGGCGGCGAGTCCCGACCAGGGGAAGAGGGATCTCTCATCGGGTGGGAACAACGGCTTAGGGAAGATGTCTGTTCCTCAAAAAAGGAAGGAAAGGCCGAAAGGAATCCCACCGCGAAAAGCTGGAAATATTCGGATCCAAGTAGAGACGGCCCACTCGTACTATGGGCCAGAGGGAAAGGGAAGTCCATCCGGCCGGAAAGCAGCTCGCGGATAGGGAAAGCAATCGCTTACGTCCAGCCAGGGGGGGGAAAAAGAAAAGTTCCAGAAAAACACAAGATCCGATGGCGCGAGGGGATGTTCGGCCAAGAAAAAAAGGAGGGGAGGAAAGTCACTGCTGTCCAGAAAGTACAAGGGGTTCTCGAGAAAACAGGCCTTCGCACGGAAGGTCCTAAAAAAAGCTAAGCTTTTTACCCCTCCCCCAAGGGCCCGTTCCTCGAAAGCGTCTGCCAGGGAGGCGGGGGATTCAGCAGTCTTTTTTAAAGAAGAAAAGAAGACCCCCTTGACCACCTTCCTCTTCCGAGAATTCCTTCTCCCAAAAAAAGAGGATGGGTCCTTTCCTTTTCGGGGGGAAAAACTGCCCATGTTCCTCTCCTGGCAACACCTTCCGAAGAAGGGGGGAGAAATAGCAAGCCCTCTCTATTCGCTGAAACCGTTCTCTCTCAACACACAAAACGAGTGAGGGGGGGAGGGGGTAAAAATATATATATCAGGAGTAAAAGAAAACCCTAAAAAAGGAAGGGAGCGCAAGCAACTTGCTACGGCGGTTGTTCGCCATCGATCGAATCTGGGCAGAAAAAACCTACGAGGCTGTGAGAGAACGAGGGGAAGAGGAAACATGGGGGGGGAATCCGAAGGGTTCACGTGCAGACGTTCGACGAGGGAAAGAAAAAGGAAAAAAGAGCAAAGGGAAAGCCGTCCGTTTGAAAAAAGGGCCGCTGGGGGAGGTGGTACAAAGCTTGTGACCAGGAAAAGGGAAGGGTGCTGAAAAGAATTTTTCGCGAGGCAAATTGAGTATGGCCAGCGTTCCTTCCTCCATGTGGGAAAGAAAAAGCCCTCTCGCACAAGAGGAAATTGCTGGAACGGGTGACTTTCCCTCTATTCGCGGGTCCTCTCTTCTAAGCGAATCTGAGGCGCATTCGAGAAAAAAGGGAAAGGGGGAAGGGGAACCTTTCCACTCTGAGGGAAGTGGGGGCGGACGCGAATTGAGAGAAGATTTTCACGGGGAAGAAGGTGGAGGCGTCCGACTTCACGGACCCGAACAATCTGCCCTAACAGGGAGGAACCCGATGATAAAGACCTCGAGCCCGATGGGAAGACATGAAGGGACGGGAAGACTACGCTACATGCTTGCTTCGCCTTTAAGAGGAGATTCTTTCTTTTTCTCATAGGAACAAGTAATCCTTGGGGGGGGGCTTGAATAACTGGACCACTCCCCTTTTGGGGAAATAATTTTTTATTAATTGTTTTCAGTTGGTTTTTTGAGAAATTGTGAGGGGGAAAGAGTTCTTTCAAAGGGAGTTGGTGACTAGCGTCTTAACCCCTATGGGGCCTACAAACCAGCAGGGAGGAAAAAAGGGTCCGAAAAAGATGCTCCCAGTGCACGCAAAACTCACAGGGGGGCCACCATCGTCGAAAAAGATTCCATTGACGAACGATGCAAGTTCCGCCTCTTCCCGGAAAGAAGTCCCTCGTGAAAAACGTAATGGAGGTTCAGAGCGGAGGAAAATGCAGCAGCGGGTACAAAGGGCTTAGGCAAGGACGCGAGGGGGCGGTCGTTCTCTTCGAAGAAGGATCTCGTAAAGAGCGCTCTTGCGGTTCCAGTGCTTCTTCTGGAAAAAAAGGGGATTTCTTCATTCCGGGGGGAAAGTGGGCTGGTTGAGGCGGAAAGTTTCCGTTCCCCGGTTTTCCACAGAGGGAGAAAATTACAGGAATAAAGTATCTAAACAGGTGGGTGAAAAACTACCTAGTTCAGAGAGGAAAAAAAGAGGAAAAAATCCACGCTGGAAACCACACGTCCTAAGGCGATCGTTCCCCTGGGACACGAATAATTTATACAACAGGGAAACTGATTGCTGGTAAAACCAAGGATGCAGGACAAAGTGTGGGGGGTGGGGGGGGGGGGTTTTTGGGGGTTTTTGGGGGGGGTTTGGGGGTTTTTTTTAGTTGGGTATTTGATGGTTTTGTTTTTTTGTGATTGTTATGTTGGGGAGGAGTTTTTGGGTGGTTTCGTGTTTTGGCTCTATTTTGGTGGAGTTTGTTGGGGTCTTCCCTCTCGGGCACTCTATATCTCCTTTTTCTTCCCGTGCCCCGGGCTTTCCTTTCCTCCCGGGCCCTTCCAGCACCCAAGAAACGGACCGACAGTTCCTCTCCCCCGGAAGAAAAAGGCCGCTCTCCTCACCTTCTGCCATATCGGCCATTCCTCTTCAGGGAAAAGGTGGGGAATCCCCCCTAGGGGGGGGAGAGCCAAGAAAAGGGGGTCGTTTTAAACCGAAAGAAAAAAAATTGGAGTTGTCCAATGGCGACTTCCACAGGCGGGAGCCTCTTCGTGGAGGGGGGGGGGGGGTAATCAAGGAAGGTACCCTTTGGGGCCCCAACTTCGGGGGTAGCGCGGTTTCGGGGTGGGTCCATTGTCTAGGTGGGGGTTTTTGGGGAGTTTAAGGGAGAAGAGGGGGACAATCCACTTTAGTAAAAGGATGGTCGCAAGGGGTAATAGTTTTTCTGAAGGGGGGGGTTTGTGACTGGTAGTTTCGGTGGTTTATTTTTTAGGGTCTCATTGGGGCATTTTCTATGTTGTGGGGGGGGGCCAGTTGTGTCCGTTTCCGTTCCGTTTGCGGGAAATCTTGTCATCGTTCCCGGCAGATGAAAGTTGTTTATCGGGGTCTTTCTGGAAGTTTTCTATTCTTTCCTCGGAGCGCTGGGGGGAAACACGCTCCTAAAGAGGACGACGTAGACACAGGGAGAGGTCTGGCTGTTCCGGGGAAAAAAGAAAAAAAGGGGAGGGCAGTTTCTCGGGGGGGGGGGCACCATCGTGCATTAGTTGCGAAGACTTCTTAATGGGAGGGAGGGTGAGGTGGGAAAGGGGAACCTTTCTTGAGAGCCGTCCAAGGGGAGAAAAAAATCAACAGCACAAATACAAGTCGATTTCGAGGGGGTGACTTCTTCTTAACTCGGGAATCCTCGGGGGGTTCTCGAAAGGGACCTCAAACTGCCCCGCCTCCTTCCCTATGCTGAAATTTTGTTAAGGTGAGATGGGGGAGAAAGGGGGGAAAACCACTCTTGCTTGAAGTCGAGAAATCAGGGGCATGTCGTGTAGTCGGGATAAACCGATGGCCCGTAGAGACTCCGATGAGAACAAAGCTCCTTCTGGGGGGGTTGTGCGGGGAAAAGAATATGAGTGCAGTGAGCGCATGCAACATTAGAAAGTTCCAAGCTTCCTTGAAGAAGAAGGGGGGGGGAACTATTTCGGAACTAAGAGGGATCGCCCTTTGCTACCGGAAAAAAAAAGATCAACTTCGAAGAGGAAACTAGAAACGACTTCACGACATTCAGAAAAAAGGGGGGGGGGGGGGAAGAACAAACTTGGCAACTGTTCGGATTTGTAATTTTCAAGGAAAGGAGGAAAAAAACTTCTCTACGAATAAGGAATGATGGCCGGAAAACATTTCACATTAGCATTTTCGTACATGGGAAAGAAGAAAATGTTGATCCCTTTCCCTAAGGGTCTTCAAAAAATGAAATCTCCGGTCGTTACTGACCATTTCCTCTATACCCAAAAGGGACATCTACCCGATTGGCGAAAGGGGTTCGTTCCGGGACAAAAAAAAAAGAAATCCACGAGAATTGAGAATAACTGACTGGGACAAGAAAGGCAGTGAAGCGAAAATTCGCCAGAGGGAGGCGGGGGAACTCTCTTGGAAAAAGGAAAGAAAGGATTCTCTTATCGAGGGGAAGTGACGGAATAAACGAAAAAGGTGGGGGGGGATTCGGAAAGAAGAAAAAAGTTAGTTCTATGGCACCATTCCAACGAGGCAGGACTTCTGAAAGGGAAGGGTGCTAAAACTCCACAAAAAGGAGGGGAAGTTCTGAAGCAGAAAAGAAAGAAGGCCGGGGGTGCACAAAAAATCTTCTTGCAAACCCACACGCGTGACCGAGGCCCCCGAAGACCTTCCTCACCTACAAATCCCATCGCAACTTCTTCTCCAGGGGGAGCCTGTCCCGTCGAAGGAGATTTCTAAAATCCGAGGAAGGGACGCATTCGCAGAGAGAGAAAAAAGAAATCCGGCCTCTCCTTTGAAGGGGGGTTGTCGGCCTCTGAATGATATTGGCGAAAAGGCTCGGGATGAAGGAGAAAGAAGGAAAGGATGTGATTTTCACACAGCAATTGCGATGTTGGAGAAAAAGGGGGGAAGTGGAGAGAAAGCGCTGAGTCACAAAAGAAGAGGGGGGGCTCCGGCACTAAAAAGCGTGGGGGCTCGAGAGGGGCCATGGGCATAGGGGCAGGGGTTCGATCGTCCTGCGGGAGGGGAAGGGGAAAATTAGTTGGGGAAGAGAAATTCCGCGCCAGGTAGGGGGGAGGGGGGGAGGACCCGGCGGGTGCACGGGGACAGTTGCTGCTGGAAGGGGGCGTTGGAAAGCCGCGTATCTGGGAAGGACCAGCCTAGCGAGACATAGTCGTCAAGGGTGTGTTGCAGAGGGGGCAAAGGATGCGCACCCGGTGAGGAAAAAAAACCAGTTTGCATGTCGCTGGGGTTAACCAGGGGAAGGAAATGAAACTTGGATGGAAGAGGAAGCCAGCAAGGTACTTGTTCTCGCCGGGAGAAAAAGAAAAAAAAAACTGCGGAGGAGGGAAAGCTAACCCTTAAAGGTATGGCTTCAGAGTAACTCACATTTCCACTCAAGAGGAAGGGAAATGGTTCAACGCAGGCAACGGTTCTTCAACTGGGGGGGCGCATCTCACGAAATGCAACAACAACTGCAAGGGCAGCTGGCGTCGGCCACCAAATCCGCGGAAACGCCCGGAAGGGAGACCCACAGAAAGAAAAAGGGGGGGAAGAAAGCCGGTCCGTCTTCTTCTTAAAGGATCTTCGCTTCGTCCCCGAAGCAAAAAAATAAGCCCCAACCACGCAGCACCTCTCTGAAACAAAAAAGGGAGAAAAAAGAAAAAAAAAGGAAGGACCTTGCAGTGCGGAAGGAATCTAGAGTTTTCTTGACTAACAGCGCTTTTCCTAAAAAGGAAGGGGTCCTCATCCAAGAGAACGGGGAAAATCACATCCTATAATTTCAGGGGAAGGCTCCTTCCGAAAGGTCGCTCCATCAGGGGGGCACGGCCAAGTCTACCCTTTCCTAGGAAGGAGAAACATTAATTAAATCAAATCAGTAGCACGCCTCTCTTTGGTATTTCCGCATTAAAGGCGGACGGCCTGCTTATGGAGAAAATCGAGATGGAGGAGCGACCGTGCCGGCCTTCCTTATCAAAGTTTGGGACTAGGAGGGGAGGAAGGACTTTCCAGGGCTTTCCCCCCGAATTGTGGGGGGACCCGAAATTTTTGTCGAAGGGAAAAGGTCTTTTCTGCGAAAAAACAAGAAGTGTGTGTGCGTACAAAAAGGATTGTACGCTTCCCCAGGGGAAAAGTCCGCTATGGCCAGCTGAGTCGAAATGAACTACTTTCTTAGGGGAGGAAGAAGAAGCCAAACTTGCTTTCCGGGTCTCTTCGTCAAGGAGATTCAGGAGATCAGAAAGAGGGATCTTCGCTGGCAAAGCATACCTCATCCATAGGAGAATGAATGACCGAGGATGGTAATCCGACAGTCGTTTGAATTATACTTTCTATTACATGAATAGGGAAAGGAGGGAAGATAATCATTTCCTTAATGCGTGTCGATCCAGTTTTTTTTCTTTTCTATGAAATGGGAGTGTAGGGAATCTGCAGTCGAGTGGAAAAAAGGAAGGGGGGCGGGGTTCTTTCGGAAACATTTTCTTTAGGGGAAGCAAGAATGCGAAGGCCAGGTGTCCTGCTCTCGATGCCGCTTGGGGTTTGAAGTACAGATATACGTTATGGGGAAAGGGGAGGAAAGGGGAAAATAGCTCAGTGTCACAAGAGTTTCTTCGATACGGTCGGGAACTGGGAGAGTGACGGGTAAGGGGGGGAAGAAGACGGAAGCCGAGGGGGAGAGAAATTGCCGAGGGCAGTGGAAAGGAGCAAGGGCGGAAAAAGGCTTGTAGCCATCCTGAAGGAAAAAAAAAAAAAGAAGAAAACAACCCCCCCCCCGAACGGGGAAAGGTCTTTCTTTCTGGGCGGGAGCGTAGGCACAGAAGAGGGAACGTTGGTCTTGTACACCCCGAAAAAAAAAAGGACGACTCGGAAGAAAGCGGGCCATCGGCCTACAAGAAAACGAGGAAAAGAAACACCATTCCACAGATTGAGGAAAAGAGGGGGGGGGGGGGGTCCCTTGCGCGAAAAAGATACACAATGCGAATTAAGGCAGAGGGATTGCGAGGAATCTTTCCGGGAGCGACAAGGGAAGAAAAAAGCTAACCTTCCATCGATCTTGTAATGGGCCAGATGAAGCGGGGACTCCGGGAGGAGAAAAGAGTTCACGGTAAACCTAAACTCACAAAAAAGAGCCCCCAGGAAGAAAAGGAATCTGTCACGATGGTGAAAAAGAAAAAAGAGAACTGCTCCGGACGGCGGCGCTGTAAAGGGGAAAAAGATACAAATGTGGAGTAAAAGGGGGGGTCTTGCTCTGGTGCCCAAAATGAGAAAAAGGACCACGCCCCCCCGTCAAGAAAAAAGAGCCTCCTCCTCAAGAAGAGAGGTCCACTGTCCCCGGGCCACGCGCTGCTTCTCAAAAACCCCTCACCTTCATCGCCCAGAAAAAGGAAAGAAAATCGCAACCCTGCCCAAAAGCCACGCAGCCCACCTTCACCAAAGCCAGAAAAGCAAAAACAACTCTGAAGAAAAACGCGAACCTGGCCCACTCCGGACAGAGAAAAGGAAGAAAAGAGCACTCTCCCACTCACCACTAAAAGAGAAAAGCACTGTGGCCAACCAAGAGTGGGTTCCCCCGCCAAGCTGTGACGAAGGGAAAAAAAAAAAAAAACCGCGCAATTCTCAAAAAAAAAAGGGCAGTAGTCGCGCGAGGGAAAATCCAATGGGGGGGTACGGGGGTTTTAACAAAAAAGAAGCTCGTCCGCCGCCGTTGAGACACCCGCCGGCCTACTTTGCTGATCGGAAGGAAACTTGTAAGGAAGAGTCCATCTTCAAAGGGGGGGGGGGGGGGGGGATTTCCGTTCTGCAGGGGAAACACACCCGCTCATAAGATCGGCAGGGACAAGATCGGGACGGGGGAGGAATCGTTTGAGACACCTGCAGTGAATGGGGAAGAATGGGCATAAAAATTATCGGGGAAAAAACCCTAGCGTGGTTGTCCAAAATGTACAAGGAGGAGGGGAGGTTCTAGAAAGGGGGAAAGGGGGTCCCCCGACCTGTTTCGGAGGGGGTGAGTCCTTCCTTTCGAACTGTAAGGGAAACGGTGAAAGAAGGGGTGGGGCCGCCTCCCCCAACAAGGGAGAAAAAAGAGGACTCAAAGCCCTCCCTGAAGAAGGCAAGAGCGCGACGCCCAGATCGAGCACGAGACCAATAAGGAGCGCAAAGAAAGCCCAGCGCGAGAGCACCATGAAAAAAAGGGAAGTGTGTACCCAGATAACGCTCTGAACCTCATAACGGCAGGGGGGAAGGACAAGTCCGCAGGAAAAGGCCATCGGCATTCAATGGAAGCGATAGAAAGGAGAAAGGGAAGGACGGTGTGCGGGCCACTGGAGAGGCCCTTGCGACGGCACAGTAGGGGGGGGGTACTACCACAGAGGGGAAGACGCTATTAAAAAAAAAAAAGAGGGAAAAACTCTCAGAATCAACCTTGCAAAAGGGGAACCACCTTTAGAAATCCACACCTTAAGGCAAAAACAGGGGGGGGGGACAAATTATGGGGAAACAAGAATCCCAAAAAGGGGGGAAGGGGAGAGAAAAGGACACGACTAAGCATCGAAGGAGAGAATCATGTCTATACGGGTAAAAGATCGTCCTGATGGAGAAAAAGGCTACCAGAGGAGCCTCCTCTTTGCAAGCACTGCTTTCTGGCGATTTTCTTGCCAAGTCCTGGAATTAGTTCCTGGCCGAAAAATCGCGGAAGGGAAAAAAGCTTTCGGATCAAAACTTCGCGTCTCCAAAGGGAGGAGGGAAGCGTCTTCAATCCATCGTCCGGTAGGAGTTGGCTCAGCACAGCTCTCTTGAAGGGGGGAAGATTACGACGCGCTAGAGTTGCAAAGGAAATCAAAATCATTTCCCCACTAGTCCAGAGGGGAAGGGGGAGGGTCGCCCAGAAAGTAAAACATTCCTGCGGGCATAAAGTAGCCAGGGGGGGGGAAGGAAAGGCTCCAGCGCCGGAGGGGAATTGTAGTACTGGGCAATGGAAGTGTACCACCGCCCAACCAAAGCAACCATCGACCGATGATCAAAAGGGAAGAAGGAAAGGAAGAAGATTTTTAAAGGGAGACCTTCGGATTCCCACCATTTGACTATGACGATCAGGTCGTCACAAAGAGGAGGGGGAAGTGACGGGCTCTTGCCGTCGCGGAAAAGAAATGGGGAAAACACTTCCGAAGTAGAAATTGCTTGCGGAAAAAGGGGAAGGGGCGCTTCCGGTTTTCTCATCGACCG
>Ga0179593_1536816_pt1 | contig 13850 bp, 24 predicted proteins | sample CZODoug2_1_08_16_FD_185931 | JGI IMG/M metagenome (GOLD analysis project Ga0179593, IMG submission 185931) | Vadose zone soil fungal communities from Angelo Coast Range Reserve, California, USA - CZODoug2_1_08_16fungal (PacBio error correction) | ecosystem: Environmental > Terrestrial > Soil >...
GAAGAGCACACAAACAACTTGGGGTCCATTCCTGAGGTCACGCAGCTAAGAAAAAGTTACTAATCCAACGTATGAAGAAAAGGGCAAAGGAGAAGAAAAACTCACCTGTTAAAACATAAACTCACGGGGGCCTGTTCGTCGAAAAAGAAAAGGAAGGGATTACTGGGGCTCAAAAAAAGGAGCGGAGCACAGTCAAGTAGAACCGGGGAGAGGATTTTGTGAAAAGGTCCCATCGAACACCTTGCAGGAAAAAGAGGAATGCAGAAATTAATCTTTGGGGGGGGGAGGGGAGACGGAGGTATATTAAAGAAGGAAAAGTCGCTACTCAAATCTCTTCAAAAAAGTTTGTCCGTGACGGGAGAGGAGGGGGACCCGGTTTCTTTTTTGTTTCAGAGGAAAAAAACAAACTTAAATGAATTTCACAGAAAAGGGGGGATACGCACTAGGGAGGGAAAGCCTTCTCTTAGGCCAGCGGGAAAAACAGGCAGAAGGGGGGAGGAAGCCAACTTCGCTTGACGAAAGCGGGTCAGCCATGGGGGAAAAGGGCCGAAAAGAATAGCACGAAAAAAAGTTTGAAGGGGGGAAGGAAGTCGCACTTTCTATGAACCTTACACTCCATTGAAGGGGGGAAGGGGAAAAAGGAAGAGACGAGTACGTTTGACTGCTGAAGACTTTCAGCAGGAAAAGGACTGGTGCTAACGTCATCACCCCAAAGATCCCTGAAGATTACAAAAGGGGAGGTTGAATGAGATTACCACGAGAAGGGAAAAGAAAGGCACAACACAGTTTTGGAAGAAAAAAAGGAAAGGCAGGGATTGGCAGGGGAAAGAGGATTCCCGGCATTGACGTGAAGCATCTGCAGAATCGCAAACAGAAAGGGGGAAAGCAGGAGTGGGGAGGGACATCACGAATACCAAAATCTTTGAAAAAAAGTTGTTTAGAAAAGGGTCCCTGGGGGGGAAAAGGGAGGAGACAATTTCATGGGGAAAAGAAAATGAAAGCGATTACTAACTTTGAAAAAGGCCCATCTTCCCAAGAGGGAAAAAAGGAAAAGATGTGTCTTCCTTACAAGGGAATTACTTCGACAGCGAACTAGGGGGGGGAGGCAACTACGGGAGAAGGGAACGTTGTGCCCGTGTTTTTGGGTCGGGGGAGCTACGCGGGAGGGAAAAAAAAAGGTCGCACTCGCACGACTGCCAATTTGTTGACCAGGAAAACGCATAACATGAGACGCGGGAGGGCAGGCCCGGTTTTCTTGAAGGAGGGGAGGGGGAGATTCGCCGTTGAAAAAGAAATCGAAGTTAGGCAAAACGATTAGCAAAAAGAAAAAACATCACTGTCAGGTGAGTAAAAAGGCTTCACAGCGTCTGAGAAGGGAGGGAGAACAGGGGGGAAGAGGATTCTTCCAACGGAAAGGGGGAACACCAGACACCAACACTCGTCTGATTCGATTGAAAAAGGGGAAAACTGTTAATCTTCGTAGTGCCGGGGAGAAAAAGGCTCTGTTGCTCAAAACTGGGCGGGAAAAAAAGGTGGCGTTTTGGTGGGGGGGAAACAAAATGACTTCTTCGGGTGAGGCAAAAGGAGCGCATAAAAGAGAAAGGGAGGTCGCCTATCTTACGAGGGAGGGGGAGGCTCCTTTCAGGAAAATCGTGGGTTAGCGCTACTAGAGGGGGGAGGGAAAAAAAAACAACGGAGGAGTAGGAAAGAAGGATTAGACATGATAGTAAGCGCAGAAAAAGGGAAGGTCAATGAGTCATTCTCCAACAACATCGGAAACCGAAAACCGCATTGATGAAAGGGGGGGGGGGAGAGACTAACGAAGAAAAAGAAGCCTTTTTGAAGAATTACAAGAATCTCCAATTGGAAAAAAAGGAAAAATCTGCCTGTTCTAGCCCGGCACTCCGAAAGATTAAGAAGAAGGAGGGGGGGGGACAATCGAATAAAGAGGGGGGTAGGGGGACTTTTTTGCCTTTTAAGAAGAAAGCCATGTTCGTCAAGGGAGACGCAGGAAAAAGGGGTGAATAAGGGAAGGGGGGGGGTCCTCACCTGCCCTTGAGGGCGTGAGAAGAAGCGGGAAAAGGGGGGGAAGACTCGAATGTTCCTTATGCTTCTTTTCCAAGTTAACTCCAATACGTAATGAAAAAGAAAAACGAAAAAAAAAAGTCGGAAAGACGTCGAAGTGGGGGGAGTGAGGAAGAAGGACAGCGAGTTCGTTCAACAAAACTTGTCAGGAGGGGGCGATTGCGACATGGAGAGGGAAGGATCGTTTCACGCGATACAAGCAAAAAAACGGTATCAAGCCAAGCCGGAAGAAAAAGACCTTCGCTTGTCGCAGGAGGGGACATGTCCACGTTCAATTGTCGATAAAAAAAGAGCACCTGAGAGGGGGGAAAAAACTCTTTTAAGATTGGCAAAAAGAGAAATCGTCTTTCAGCGTGCGTTCGACGGGCGAGAACCAGGGATGGAGGGATCCTTTTCTTCTAACAGGACCAACAATCGAAAAAGAAAGAGCTTGGCTTCAGGGGACTTAATGACGCAAGTTGGAAGCCGGCAACAGTTCGTTCACTGCTGGGAGACGATGCGCTTGGAAGGCTTTCACGTCAATGCCGGAATCAATTGTATAGAAAAAAAGGGGATCCTGACTGAAAAGGCGGCTCCAAACCGGGGGGGGGGGAAGGGAGCCATAGGCAGGGCCCATAAAACGTACCACAGGGGGAGAGAATCGCTGAAGTATTATTGAAAAGCGGGTCACAGGGGGTTATGTACGGCAGCCGCCGGACCGAGGAAAAGGGAAATTCACAAGCGAAACGCGAGAAAGTTGATTTACCTTCAAAAATTACAATGGCGTGTACGGAAAGGAAGAGCATGCAGACGCTTGAATGGACAAAAAAAAACGAAAAGGGGAAAAATGCTCTTCTTGAAGTTCAGGCAAAGGCAATGACCTTCACTGGGATGGTCAGGTCACTGCGGAGGAAAAGGCTTGTCTCATCCCGTCTGAAGGGAAAAAGACTTTGAGTCACATCAAGCGGAGGAAATCGGAGGGATTTCAAGGGGGAAAGGGCACTTTCTTTTTCGGGAGGTTTCAAAGAGGCAACACCAACAGGCAGGCCGCTCTTACAAGGCAAAACTTTTTTTAGAGGGGGGACGTAGCGAAGTGGAAGAAGGAATCTCCATCGCCTAGAAAAAGTCAAAAAGATTCAGAGGCTTTTGACATCTGAAGGAACGGGAGGGCCAAAGGAGAGGCCATTCGCAATACGATAAGAGGGGGGTGGCCTTCACCAACCGTGTTGGAGAGCTCTTGCTGCCGTCAAGGGAAGGGAACATAAAAAACCGTAAGGCATTTAGTTTTATTTTGGTCAACAGGCTGCCGATCGTAAGAATTCGCCTTCTGTCCGGGCGTTGCGAGGAACAATTGTACGGGAGGAGAGGGGAGCGTAGTAATGAAGGGCACCGAACAAGTGGTGGGGGGCCAGCGCCGCAGGGGAAAACTTATGAGAGGAAAAGAGAGAGAAGCGCGTCAAAAAAAAAAGAGGGGGCGCGGTTGCCCTTCAGGGACTACCTGCCAAAAGTACAACTCTAAGGAGCAGATCATAAACTGGGGCAAAAGGCGAAATCTCTGGAAAAGAAAATAAACTAAAGGAAAGGCGAAAGGTTTTCGGGTGGGGAAAGGCAAGGTCAAACAGGGGACCGTGTTGCTCAACAAAAGGGGAAGTCCAACTCTCTCATCAAGGTACTTCTGCGAAGGATTTGAAAGGGGAGGAGGTTTGGAACAATGCAGATGTCAAACATTCAAGCTGGAAAGAAATGAATCTTTGGGGGGGGAAAGGCGATGTGTATGATACCGAGGATTACGCAAATCTCGAAAAAAAAGGGGTTTGAGGACTTCGCGGAAAGGAAAGGAACCACGCGTTGCCTGTTGGGTGAGAAAAAAATCCCAATAAAAGAAAGAAAAAGCTATCTCCAGCGCAAGATTGGAGTGAGCCTGCAGCCATTGTGGAGAAAAGTCAAAGACTTGTTAAATATAAAAGCGCGCAAAAGGGACGCGGAACTTTAGGGGCTGAATGAAAAGGGGGAAAGGACCCGAAAAAGAAAAGTGAAGGGGGAGACTTCGCACTGGAAACTGAGGACGAAAAGCAGGGGAGGCAGGTGTGCGGTAAAGAGGGGGAAGGAGACCGGGCGTAGGTGAGAGGCTGAAGTCTGTAAAAGAGAGGGTGCGAACTTCCATCACCAAAAAAAGCTTCAGAATCCCTTCCGCGAGGAGAACACGGTGTACGGTTTTAATGAAAGAAAAGAGGCGCAGACCGACATTCAAACACGGTGGGGAGCCTTCAAGTATTAAGGAGGGGGGGGCGGTTCTCTACAATGATTCCGGAAGGAGAACCTTTTGGCGGGGGGGGGAAAAGGGAAAAAGAGAGTGCACGAACGGTGAAGAAAAAAGGAAGTCCGTCCATCACGACGCAAAGCTCTTTGCTAAGGAGGGGGGGTTGTTTGCTTTCGGAGAAAAAGTGACGGCGCAATGTAACTGGTAAGGGGGAAAGCGGGGAACGAAAGAAAGAGAAGCCTCCCATCTCAAAGAGAACAGTGGGGCGTCGAAGTGCTCAGAACGTGGACATGCCCGCAACCGAGAAAGGAGGGGGGACAATTCCGGCTTGCGTGGGGACACTAGCGCGTTGTTGCCCGGGGGGGGGGGAAAAAAAAGGGAACGCTACTCGAGTTCAACAGCCCTATGCCAATTGGGGACCCAAGAGGAAAAGAAATAAAAATTCGACGGAGAGAAAGGGGGGAATTTCATTACGTATTGGATTTAATTTCAGTTGGGGAGACCGTGAAAAATAAGAAGAAAAGGAAAAAAAAACGGATTCGCCATCGACCGCTGGAGACGGGCATGGAGTACAAATCAAAAATGGAGGACACACGTCTGGGAGAAAAAGGAAGCAGAGTTCTTCCGAATCGTCACCCGGGAAAGTGCTGTGGAAAAAAAAAAACTTCGTCTTTTATTCGATTGAAAAGAAGAAGGCTTAATCTTCAGTGCCGGGGGAATGGGAGAGGACACGAGGAAAAAGGGGGGGGCAGTTTGTCCATTGGAGATCACGAGCCAGGGAGAGTCCACAGCTGACTTCAGGAGAGGAAGACATACACAGCTCATCAATGCGGGGGTAACGGCATCTGCTGTTTTTGGGGCGACTGCTTCGAAAACTCGAGGTGTAGCGCGACTAGGCGGAAAGAAACGAGAGAAGAAACAAACACAACGGATGAGAGTAAGAGAGAGAGCAAGCACTAGTGAGAGGGAGAAAAAAAAAACTCAGTAGCCGTCGCCAACAACCGCGATTAGAAGCGACCGAAAAAAAAAGAAGAGCTTGGTGTATAGGGATCCGAGGGTACGCAGAAAAGAAAGACGCGGCGACTAAAAATCTCCAGGGAGAAAGCAACTCGCGAGGTCTATAAAAAACACTCGAAGATAAGCAGGGGGGGGGGAAGGTGGTTGGTTTTCATCGAATAAAGACGAGGGGGGATTTGGTGTCCCACAGCCACTTTGAGGGGGAGAGGAACGATGCGGCCATGTGTAGGGAAAACTGTGCGCGCTACGCAGACTGTAAGAAGAGCGCTTGATTTGTACCGAAAAAACTGCCCGTATTGTTTCTTAAAAAATCTTGTCGAGGAGAAGAAAAGGTGGCGTATGCTTCTGGGGGAAGAGGGAAAATTTTACTCCATCCGGAAAATAAAACGGGGGAAAAGGACCGCGTCGTAATTGTTTATGCAACCGTTCGGGTCAAAAAGGTGTCGTGCAGAAGTTGAACTCCGCGTAGAGGTTCAGGAGACAATCAACAACGGGAAAAAACAACGCCAAGCCGGGAAGGAAGGGGCGGGTCGCAGTCAGTGCAGCGGGCATGGGGAGGGGAGGTAGCACAGAGAAGAGAAGGAGAGTGGAAGATGGTGGCATGAAAAGGAAAAAGCTTTCAGCTTTCTTGTAAAAAGGGACTCCGTCAAGTATCATTCAGGAAGGGCCAAAAGATCCCCCAAGGAAAAAAGGGAGATTTCTGCACGTTTCTTGATTGACTGAACGCCATTTTGGAAAAAAAAACTGCCTACCGTTCCTTGAAAGATTCTGTATGAAGGGAAGAGGTATGCAAGAATGAGGGACAAAGAAAAGGAAGCATTGTAGAGAATCAGCCGGGGAAAGCAATCCCTGACGGGAGGGAAGAAAAAGGGGTTTGAATTTTTCGGATTCGCAAAAAAGAAACCTTCCACCGTTGTTCGAGGTAAGAGGGAGTAGTCAGCGGGAACCGAAAAAGCCGCCCTTATAAGAAAGAGACTTCAGCGCAAAAAGAAAGTGAGTTACCACCAAAAGAGGGGACGTCCTCAGTTCCGCTCGAGAACGTTTAATGCAACGAGGGGGGAAGTTGCTCTTCGTTCGGAGGAAAAAATTTTCAGGCAGAAAAAAAAAACGTCACGCGAAGAAGGGGTCACTGAGGGGGAGGTTCTAAAGCTATGACATCAACATCTGTCTGGCAAAGATCGCTTGGAGTCAGAGAAGGGGGGGAGATCAATCTTTCGAAGTTGAACTCATTTCAGGGGGTTCGTGGTGTCTAGGGGAAAAACCAACAGCAACGCGGAAGGACTCGAACCGCAACGCGAAAAGGGGGAAGGGAAGTTGAAGAGATTTGCAGGAGGGACGCTTTGCCTGCCGGTTCACTGCTCAGAGAAGTCCTAACGAAAAGCCCAACCAAAGATTCCTTGCGAGAGATGCTGTGGGGAAAAGGGGTTCGCTGGAATGTCCAAGAAAAGGAAACCGTCAGATTCCTAATTGACTGTGGGGGAGTTCAACAACCGTGTGGGGGAAAAAAAGAGTTGCGCTTGGGGAGAAGGGGCAGACTAACAGAAAACCTTGCGCAAGGTTTCAGCAGGTGAGGCGGACGAGGAAGAAGATTCTGCCACATTTGATGAGAAAGGAGAGTCGTCAACAGAGGTAAAAGGATTCGCTCGTGCAGCGGAGAATCTCCCAAGGGGGGGGAGCGCGTAGCTAAAACAAAGAAAACGTGAGGAAAGAAGAGATACGCGGCGCGGAAAAGGGGGTCGCTTTGCCCTCAGGAAAAAAAGCTAATACCCTTAACAACTCTGTTGAAGAGCAGCAACTTGCATAAGACGAAGACCTCTCTTAAGGCCTCCAAAGGGTGAAAAATAACTAAGGGAATTTTTCGGGTCTCCAATGACGGCAAAGGAGGAAAAGACGTGGTGCTCACCCCACTGTGTGGAGACACGCAAAAGTAATTGAATGACGGGAGGCGAAGGATTTTGGAGGGGGAGAAGGGGGGGGGAGTCCGCATCTAACAACCTGGGGAAGACATTACCTTTGGTTTGGAATCGGGAAAGGGGGAGGTGCTATGAAAGGAGCAAAGAGAAACTCGCTACGTCAGCTTTCAGGGAGTTTTTCAGTAAAGGCGAGGGGAAGCGCTGTCCTGCACAATTTTTGTGAAATCACGGTAGAAAGAGAGGGAAGAAGAGGGTTGACGTAGAAGGAGAAACAACGAGACAAGGAGAGGTCGGGGAATGAAGGGAAAGGAAAAAAGAATGGGCGGGCGGATAAAGGAGAGGGAAAGAGCAAAACTTGAAGAGGGGAGGAGGTTAGGAGAACAAAAAAAGGGGGGGGAAAGGAGGGGGTAATGGAGGGGAAATAGCATTGAGCAAGCGGCTGAGAGAGAAGGGTGGAGGCAAAAGGAAGGCCAGGAGGAAAGATAGGAGGGAGAGGGAAAGAGTGGAGGAGGAAGTTAGTGAAGGCCAAAAGCACGAGAAAAAAAAGCAGGAAAGAGAGGAGATAATAATAACCGGTAAAAAGGGTTCAGGGTCGAAGAGGACATAGGAGAGGGTGGAGAAAAGGGAGAAAGACGGGGACTACGAAACAGATAGAGATAGGGAGGGAAGATGGCGGGGAGGGAAGTGTACGAGTTCAGTAAAAAACAGAGAGGAGAAGAAGAAAAAGTGAAAGGGCTAAGCTAGGCGCTAACGGAGGGGGAGGAGAGGGGATTGCGCGGGGAAGAAGAGCGGGGGGGAGGTAAGGGTCGCTACAAAGAGGGAGAAAGAGGAAAAGCACAAGAAGGAACGGGGGGAGCACACAGGAGAAGGAAGAAGGGGGGGAGTAAGAGGAGAAGAAGAAAGGAGGGGAAAAGGCAGGGGCGAGTGGAAACGAGTATGAACAAAAGAAATGAACAGAAGGACAGGATAGCAAAGAGTCTCAGAAGTGAGGGTCAGGGCAAAGCGTGAAGAAAGGGGGGTAGAGGAAAAAGAGACAGAAGAAAGGAAGAGACAGGGGGGGGCAGGAAGAGGTAGAGGGAGGTCGGGGAGAGGGGGGATTAAAGGGACTAGTGAAGAAAGCAGGAGGGTAAATAAAAGGGAAGAGGCAAATAGTTACAAGTGGGGGGAGAATACAGTGGAATGGGAAGGGGTGGGGAAAAAAAGCAATACAAGGTGACAGAGAAAGGTAGCGGGTGGTAGACCCGGGTAAAGCGAGAAGAAGGGGAAAGAGCGGCGGGTGGGAACTGTGACTGAAGTGGGAGAAATAAATTAATGGAGGGCAGGAGAGCCTTCGGAAAAAGGGGGAAAAGGGAAAGGGAGTAAGAAAAGGATGGAAGTGAGAGGGAAGGCGGGGGAGGTGGGAGGGGAGGGAGAAAGGAAGCGAGAGAGAAAGAATGGGGAGGGAGAGAAGGTGGGGAGGTTATGAAAGGGGGGAGACGAGTGTGGGAAGGAGAGGAGAGGGAAGAGGGGAGAATCGAGGGGGAGGGGCGTAAAGGCAGGAGGGAAAGGAGCGCGGAGGGAGTCAAGGGTGAGAATCCGACAGGCCAGCAATAAGTGACAAGGGAAAAGGAAAAAGACGCGACTAAGCGCAAGATTGATGGATCGCAAGCCTTCTCTGAATAAAGAAAGGGGGGATTACCCATCGGCTCAAATAGGGAACGTTTTTGGAAGCATTTAGAAAGACCTCGAACAAAGCAGAAATGTGAATTTGCATGGGCAGTGTACCTCGAACGTCGTAACTTGATGACGTACAACGTACCTGAAAAAAGCAGAAGGAAGTTTAGCTGCAGGAAGGGGACGTGCGGCGGTGAAGAAAGTCAAAACGAGACCGTACAAAAAACTTCATCTATGACACCGAAAGAGAATACCCTAACTCCCTCTGCGAAAAGAAACACAGGGGTTTGAGGAAAGGGAAGGAAAGAGTGCCGTTCAGTGATTCCTACAAGTCCTGCATTGACTTGACCGGGAAGGAAAAGCGCTCGGCATAATCGAGGTGTCATCTGTGGGGCCACTGGCGAAAAAAAGCACGAACTTTCAAAAAGAAAAAGAAGGAACGGCTGTGACCGTGGGGAGAGGGTTGGGCTTCGTCCAAAATGATCCCTTGAGGAGGAGGCTCTCGAAGCACTCTGAAAGCGATGACGAAAGACAGAGAAAAAGCCTATTCGAACAGGGGGGCTATCCGTACATTGTAACGGATGCCCGCCTGCACTGACGGAGAAAAAGGGGTCTGCAACTTCCTTCTGGGGCGTTTTGCCCGTGTTGCGGAAAAAAGCGAGGGCAACATTCGAGCGGCGGCACTCGCAAGACGGCAAAAGTTTGACGACGCGCTGACCTGTCTGGAAAAAAGGAAAGAAAGAAGCGTGCCAGACTCTCCGGGAAAAAAGTAGCGTTTTTTTTATTGGAGTTAAAGGGGGGAGGACGCCGTGGAAAAAGGAAACAAGACGCCCTTGCGAATTACAAAACATTCAGTCCAGCGACACTTTCTGAGGAACGAACCACAAAGGAAAAAACCGCGGAAACGTAGCCGCTCACAGTGGGCCAAAAAAAAGAGTGCGGCACCGAATCTGAACCGTCAAAAGGGAGGGGGGAAAAGAAACAACCACCAACTTCGTAGTGGCGATTTACAAAACAAAAGGAAGGAAGGAGTAATCTTCGATTGCCGTGTATTTGGGGAAAGCGCGATTTGCTCAACCTGGAATGAGTTGTTTCGGTAGAAAGAGGAAAAACCAAGCCTGCTTCTTCGGCTTTGGGAGTAAGGAAAGCACAATCTCATCACTGCGGGGGAGGGGGATCTATCTGACTCTGAATCGAGGCAGGATCTGCTCGTTTTTAGCGAGGGGGGGGGAAAGAGAGCAAGACTCAACACAAAACGGGAAGGAAAGAGAAGCAGCTATAAGCGCAAAAATAATCGAGAAAAGGGAGCGTTCAGCTCAATATAGCAGCGAAAAAAAGAAAGAGCTTGTGGGGGAAAGACGCCTACTCCATAAATAAATGGGCATACGCTTAGACGAAAAAAGATAGGGGGGAAAACAGTGTTGAGTCAACTCGCGCAAAAAGGACCCGGCCCCTCCGAAGATGAAGGATGGAGATGTGTTTGGTGCAAGGGGGAAAAAAGTTGGTTGGTTGTGATTGGGGGTTCCAACGCACTTGTTGCACAGATTTCGGAGACTCTGTCGGCCAAAAAAGCAAAGGGAAAAAGAACGCTTGAATGAAACGCCTGCTTGATTTTGGAAGAAAGAGGAGGGTTTCCTCAAACGTCGAGATCGAAAGGTGCGTATGCTTCTTTTAAAAAAAAAAAAAAAGGGAAAGGGAACTCCAATTGACGGAAGGAAAAAGAAAGAGTCTGCCCGCCGTCGAAGGTTATGCGTGCCTGCTGAAGAAAAGGAGCGAACTTGGCAGTCTTGCGAGTGAAGAGAGCATTTTGCACTCCGCGTAGCAAAGAAAGAAAAAGGGCACAACCGGAAAAGAAACCAGGCCGGATTAGGGAACACAATAGCCTTACGGAGGGGAGGGCAGGTCCCGTTCAAAGGAAAAGTTTTCGCATCTCTGGGAAAAGAAAAGGAAAAAATCGCTTTAAGGAAAGAAAAAAGGGCAGAGAACATGTACATGAAGGTCGGGATCCTTCGTTCTAGAAAAAAGAGAAAAAGGTCATGCATCCGTATCAAGAGAAATTAATGACGCCAGTTGGCAAAGACGTTCGTAAAGAGGGGGGGGGGGAAAAAGGCGGCAGATGCGCTTTGTCAAAACAATTTGGAAAGAATGGCGGTCACGTAAAAAGGGGGGGAGAGAACAGCACTTAGCTGCAAGAAGGGGAAGGCTCGCAAACCTGTGTTTTTGAATGTCGGGGAAAAAGGGGCGTAGGGGGGGGGGAGAAGAGAAAAAAACACACCTTTGTGGCAGGGGAGGGGGGATTCTTCAGCGTGTCACCGTGAGCAATGGAGGTCGAAACAGACGTCAGCTGAAGACGCAATCCTAAAAACGCGCGGAGAGAAAACAGTGAAAATAATCGCCGTTGACAATGTCGTGTACGTCCTCAAAAAAAGAAGGAACGAGGAGAGGGGCGTGGCCTTCGTTCGACGGAGAAGCCATTGGAGGAAAAGGCTGCCAACGTTCACTAGAAAAAAAGAGGAGAGGTCTCTCGCGGAAAAAAAACTGGGGAGGTCGCTTGGAAAAAAAACAATCAAGAGGAGAAGTCTCAATCTGCAAAGGTGCAGTTGCAATCTTTCAGTTGAAAATGGTCTTTTTCATGGGGGAGGACAAAAGGGGGGGGCCGCAACAGCACGAGGGGGAGAAAACCGCAACGCTAACGTCACGGAAAAGGGCGTATGCGAAGTTTCATACGCTGGGAGAAAAAAGACGTCCAAGAAGGGAAAAAAACAAAGAATTCATGGTAAGAGGGTAAGGTTTGAACATCTGGCACGGTTTCGCGAAAAAGCGCCCTTACAAATCCTCGCAAAAAGGTAAGATTCGACAGGCGGCCTTAACAACTCGTGTGGGCACCACGGTAATCATGAGAAGGGCGAGCGAACAGAAACTCTTGCTGGAGAAACATGTGAGGCTGCCGAGCGGTAAAGAGAAATGGTATGACCGCAGTGGAGGAGGGCTCGTCAACATCTTGGGGTACGAGGCTGCTTCGGGCAGCGGAGAGCAGGGCAATCTCCAAAAAAATGTCGCGCGCCTCGTATCAAAAAAAAAAGATTAAAAAGAAAAAAAAAAAACAAAGACACAACACCATGTTCAGCCCTTCCATTAGAGAAGAACCGCTTACAACTCTGTTGAAGAAAAAAAAGGGGCATAAGGCGAAGGATAGAAAGCCTCACCGGGGGGGAAGGTTTCTGTTCGTAGAAATGAAAGCAATCGCAGTGTTACCGTGGTGCTCAAAAAAAAAAAAAAGGCGCACCGTCATAGGAATAGGGGGAGAAAAGTTAAGTGCGCTTTGGACATTAAAAAGGGGGAGGAGGGAAAAAAAAAAACATCTCGATGGGAAGAGGGGGGGGGGCGACGGTAGTTCGACGGAGAGGGAAAAAAAAAAGATCGAAACTTCGCTATCAAAGAGGAAAAAAGGGACTTCGCGTGCGGTAAGGGCGGGCCGAAGGGGTGTGGGGCAGAGAAAAAAAAGCAAGTGACAAACTGCCGATTTCACCTGAAAAAAGGAAAGATTGATTCCTTGCTCGCAAAAAAAAAAAGAAAAAAAGAGCAGAAACAGGGACTTGTGGGGGGGAGGGACGCAATTCGCAGTGAAGAGGGGCGTGACTTTTAGCACAACCATTTGCTTCATGAACTTAAAAGACCCACAGAAGTTTTGAAGAGGGAGGGACAATTGACGCACTGGGGGATGCTTCGGCCTCTGAGGACGGACAAAAGAAAAAAGGTGTGTTCCGGTACCTCAGATCGTCCTTTTATCGCTGAAGAAAAAAAAGCTATACTTGCGGAGGGGGGAAAGTCATCCCACGAGACGGGGGACTCCGCTGGACGAAAAAAGGAAAAAACCGCTAAAATTTTTAATGAAGAAAAAAGCTTGCAATAAAAAAAACACAGGGGGGGGGGGGGTGGGGGGGGGGGGGGGGGGGGGGGGGGGGGGGGGGGGGGGGGGGGGGGGGGGGGGGGGGGGGGGGGGGGGGGGTGGGGGAAGCAAGTATTCCCTTCCTGGGAACGACCACTGATTCGTGCGGCAGGCATGCGGGGGGACAGGGAAGCAGTTTTGCAAAAAGAAAGGGAGGCACGAACGGGGCAGGCGTTCCAGAGAGAATGCCGTCCATCCTCGAATAAATAGATCTTTGCCTACTGCGGGGGGGGAAAGGGGGGGGGGATTGTTGGTGCTTTAGATACCTGACGGCGCAATGTAAAATGAAGGAAGGGGGGGCACGCTGAAAGGCGAGAAAAAAAAATCTTCTCGCAGAGATGCCCGGAGGGGCGGTGGCTATCTCTTACACTTAAAGGAAAAAAGAGGCACCGCGAGGCTATTGTGTTCGGAAGGTCCTCGACGGTGTGGGTCAAGGGGGAGAAAGAACGCTACGCGGGAAGGGAAAAGGAAAAAAGTCCGGTCGCACTCGAAAGAAACAGAGTGTTGACCGAACTCGACGGGAAGGAGGAGAGAAAAAAAAAGTCAGAGCGGCGGGCAGACTCTTCCGGAAAAGGGGGATTTAAATTTCCTTTGAGATCGCGTGGAAAACGAAAAGAGAAGAATTCAAACAGGATGACGAAAAAAAAAAAAAAAAAACGAACCATCACGGGCGAGTTGGTAAATCAAGCGGCGTCATTTCTTACCACGGATAAACAGTGGGCCGAACATGGCCGGAAGGGACGGCACAGTGCTGTTGGACACAAAAAAAAGGCGAGAGGGAGTCTATTGAACAAAACCAAGATTCAAGAGGACAGCTTAATCTCAGAGGGAAAGGGGGGAAGGGCTAGGGCTACACTGTGCTTTGGGGGAAAAGAAGTCTCCGCGTCGGACACGAAAAGAAGGAGGCCGTAAGCGAGAACATCAAAGGCGGTTTCGGTCGCTTAGATCGGGGACAAAGGGGGGCGCTGCTCTTGGGCAGGAGGCGGGGTTACAG